>JAESGW010000626.1_pt1 | contig 22129 bp, 25 predicted proteins | sample 9269791 | NCBI WGS metagenome assembly JAESGW01 (sample SAMN16773120, study PRJNA677053) | algae metagenome | isolation source: Aphanocapsa lilacina HA4352-LM1 and co-occurring heterotrophs from near cave... | place: USA: Maniniholo cave, near Haena, Kauai, HI | collected 2009-07-28 | reverse complement strand
GAGGCGGCGATCGAGGCGGTCCGCCGGATCATGCCCAAGCTCGATCTGGAGGAGCGCACCGTTCCGCCCGAGGTGCTCGATACGCTGTCGGTCACCCGCGAGGATTTCGTCGAGGCGCTGAAGCGCGTCCAGCCATCGGCGATGCGCGAGGTGATGGTCCAGGCGCCGACCGTCCGCTGGGAGGATATCGGCGGGCTCGACGACGCGCAGATGCGGCTGAAGGAAGGCGTCGAGCTGCCGCTGAAGGACCCCGACGCGTTCCGCCGGATGGGCATTCGCCCGGCCAAAGGCTTTCTGCTCTATGGCCCGCCCGGCACCGGCAAGACCTTGCTCGCCAAGGCGGTCGCGCGCGAGGCGGAGGCGAACTTCATCGCCACCAAATCGAGCGATCTCCTGTCCAAATGGTATGGCGAGAGCGAGCAGCAGATCGCCCGCCTGTTCGCCCGCGCGCGCCAGGTGGCGCCGTGCGTGCTGTTCATCGACGAGCTCGATTCGCTGGTTCCCGCGCGCGGCGGCGGGATCGGCGAGCCCCAGGTGACCGAGCGCGTGGTCAACACCATCCTCGCCGAGATGGACGGGCTGGAGGAACTGCAATCGGTCGTCGTCATCGGCGCGACCAACCGCCCCAATCTGATCGACCCCGCCTTGCTGCGGCCGGGCCGGTTCGACGAGCTGATCTATGTCACGGTGCCCGACAGGCCCGGACGGCGGCGCATCCTGGCGATCCATACCGCGAAGATGCCGCTGGCCGACGATGTCGATCTGGATGCGATGGCGGCGCAGACCGATCGCTTCACCGGCGCCGACCTGGAGGATCTGGTCCGGCGCGCGGGCCTGTTCGCGCTCAGGGAATCGCTCCAGTCCACCCAGGTGACGATGGCGCATTTCGAAAAGGCGCTGACCGAAACCCGCGCGACGGTGACCCCCGAGATGGAACGCGAATATGAAACCATGGCGGCGAAGCTGAAGCAGGAGGCGTCCGCCATCGCGCAGATCGGCTTTATCTCTCCGGGGCAGCTGACCCCGCGTGGGGAGAAGATGCCCTGAGCCGCGGCCAGGCGTAGAACGACAGCAGCACCAGCGCGACGGCGGCGGTCAGATAGGGCAGCGGCATCCAGATTTCGTACATCCCGACCCCGATCGAGGGGCCGAGGACGAACGACGCGCCGTTGACCGATGTGGTCTTGCCCGCAACCGACCCCTGCGCGCCCGGCCCCACCGCCAGGCTGACCCCGGCGGTGAAGCCGGGGCGGGTGAAGCCGAAGCCGAGGCACGCCAGCGCGAAGGCGAGCGCGATGCCGTAGAGCGATGTGGTGATGCCCGTCAGCACGCACCCGGCCGCGGCGAGCACCAGCCCGACCAGCACCAGCATGCGGGGGGAAAGGTCGAGCAACGGGATCAGCCCCCACTGCGCAAGCAGGGCGGTGCCCGCGCCGATCATCAGCACGATGCCGATCGCCTGCTGCGCCTGATCGAGCGGCAGGCCGAGCCGGTCGATGATCAGGAAGCCGATCGCCTGCCCGGTCATCGCCTGGGCATGGCCCATGATCAGGCCGACAAGCATCCATGGCAGGATGCGCGGATCGCGGTACGGCACGTCTTCGCGTATCTCGGTGGTCGCCGCGGTCACGCTCGCGCCGGTCGATTGGCCGCCGATCGAGGGATAGGCGTTGGCCGCGCCGTGCGCGCCGTCGTCGGGCGCGTGCGAATCGTCGGGCAGCAGCTTCCACAGCGCGAGGCACACCAGCACGCCGAATGCGGCGAAGCCATAGGCCGGACCTGCCAGCCCGACGACCGGCAGGACAAAGAATGGCGCGAGCGCGGGGCCGATGATCGTGCCCAGCCCGAAAGCCGACCCGAGCAGGGTCAGCGCGCGGGTGCGCTGGTCACGGCTGGTCGATCCGGCGACCATCGCCTGCGCCGCCGGCGGCGCCGCCGAGCCGAACGCGCCGTAGATCAGCCGCCCGCCGATGAACGCGACGAACGCGGCCAGCGGCGCGATCCAGCCGCGGATGCCCGCGGTCAGGAACACCGCGCACAGCGTCAGCGACACGACATAGCCGATCATGCCGGTGAGCAGCATGCGCCGCCGCCCATGGCGGTCGGATCGCTTGGCCCAGAAGGGCGCCGCGACCACCCATAACAGCGCGGAGACCGAGAATGCCGCCGCCACTGCGCTGTCCGGCACCTTCAATGAGCGCCCGATCGCCGGCAGCACCGATTGCAGCGCGGTATTGCCCCCGGCGATCGTCAGCATGACGACGAACAGCAGCGCGAAATCCCGATCGAGCTTGGGCTTCAGCGTCACGCCCCCGCCTCGTCCGCCCGATAGCTCACCGCGATACTCTGTCCGTCAGCGCCGCGCGCAGCAATGAAACCGCGATAGCCGGGCTGCGCTCCATCGCCTCGGCCGCGGCGCCGTACCCCGAATCATCGTCAGGCGTGCGCACCGAAGTGAAGATCACCGCGACCTGGCCTGTCCGTTCACCGCTCATATGCTGCCCTTGGCCCGCAGCGGGACCCGCGTAAACCCTGTTCACGCAACCGACGGTCTTGAATGTTCGTTGCGCTTTTGCGACGGGGATGTTTCCATTCGACGGGGATGCCCGCGCGCGCAGCCATAGTCCGGGAGTCTTCATGCCTTCTTCGTCCGCTACCACCCTCGCCAAGCGCACGCGCCTCCGCCGTCCGGCCGGGGTGCCATCGCCCTGGGGCATGTTCCTGAAGGGGTTCATCAAGCACCCGGTCATGGTCGGATCGATCATCCCGTCATCGAAGATCCTGATCGATCGGATGCTGTCGAAGGTGGATTGGGAAAATACCAAGCTGTTCGTCGAATACGGCCCCGGCGTCGGCACCTTCTGCAACCATATCCTCGACCGCATGGCGCCCGATGCGACGCTGATCGCGATCGACACCAATCCCGATTTCATCCAATACCTGCGCCGCACGATCGACGATCGCCGGTTCGAGCCGGTCAACGGCTCCGCCGCCGACGTCGCCCAGATCATCCGCGATCACGGCCATGAACAGGCCGATTTCGTCCTTTCCGGCCTGCCCTTCTCCACCCTGCCGCCGGGCGTGGGCGACATCATCGCCGAACAGACCGCCGACGTGATCCGTCCCGGCGGCGCGTTTCTGGTCTATCAGTTCAGCCCGAAGGTGAAGAGCTTCATCGCCCCCCATTTCGGCACGATCGACCACGCCTTCGAGCCGATCAACATCCCGCCGGCGCAGCTCTACTGGGCGTGGAAGGACTGATCCGACCGCTCAGCCGCCCTGCCAGAGCTTGATCGCCTCGATCGGCCAGACCAGCATCAGCACATTCAGCGTCAGATTGTCGCGGATCAGTGCGAGCGTCATCAGTTCGAAGGCGATCGCCAGTGTAACGGTCAGCCACACCGGCAGTCGCGCGGCGAGGACGAAGCCGAACGCCATCCAGCCGATATCGGCCACCGAGTTGATCACGCTGTCGCCCGAATAGCCCAGCGCCATCGTCGCTTCGCGGTAACGGTTGATGATGATCGGCGAGTTTTCGAGGATCTCCCACCCTGCCTCGATCGCCACCGCCAGCGGCAGGCCCCAGTTCCGCGCCCGGCCCTTCAGCACCAGATGCGCCGCGCCGTAGAACAGGAACCCGTGGATGATGTGGCTGAAGGTGTACCAGTCGGCCAGATGCTGGCTGTTCTCGCTCGATTGCACCACGCCGTGCCACAGCTTGACCGTGCCGCAGGTGCAGATCGGCGGGCGGCCCATCGCCAGCAGGACGGCGGCGGCGATCGCGGCAAGGGCTGCAGCGGCGATGATTGCGCGGGGCGGGGTGCGAAGGGCCATCGACGGCGGTGTGCAGCGTCACCGGTAAACAGGCAATTGCCGCGCCCGAAAGAGTCTTGCGCGCGGTGGGCCGCATTTCCCTTCGCGCGGCCATTGCGCTAACCGCCGAGCGCTTATGGCAGAGAGTATTTCATGCGATGTCGCCATCGTCGGCGGCGGGTTGGCCGGCGGTTTGATCGCGCGCGCGCTGGCGGAGAAGCGCCCCGATGTGGATGTGCGGCTGATCGAAGCCGCGCCCCGGCTGGGCGGCAATCATGTCTGGTCCTTTTTCGGCAGCGATGTGGCGGCGGGCCACAAGTGGCTGGTGGCGCCGCTCGTCAGCCATGCCTGGCGGCGCTACGACGTCCGTTTCCCCGATGTGCAGCGCACGCTCGACGCGCCTTATTATTCGATCGACAGCGAGCATTTCCACCGCGCGATCCGCGGCTCGCTGCCACGGGGACGCGTGATGACACGCAAGAGGGTGCTGGGCCTCTCCCCCCGCGCGGTGATGCTGGCGGACGGCACGCGGATCGAGGCCAAGGGGGTGATCGACGCGCGCGGGCCGGGCGACATGGGGCTGCTCGATCTGGGCTGGCAGAAATTCATGGGCCGCGAACTGGCGCTGGGCGAGCCGCATGACGCGCCCGATCCGCGGGTGATGGACGCGCAGGTCGATCAGATCGACGGCTATCGCTTCGTCTATTGCCTGCCCTTCAGCGCCACGCGCATGTTTGTCGAAGACACTTATTTCAGCGATTCGCCCAAGCTGGAGAAAAAGCTGCTGGCGAAGCGTATCGATGAATATGCACGCACCCGCGGCTGGCAGGTCGAGAGCGTCATGCGCGAGGAAACCGGGGTGCTGCCGATCGCGCTGGGCGGCGATTTCGAAGGATATTGGCGATCCACCGGCGCCGATGTCGCCAAGGCCGGGATGCGCGCGGGGCTGTTCCAGCCGGCTACCGGCTACTCGCTGCCCGATGCGGTGCGGCTGGCGATCAGGGTGATCGAGCAGACCGACCTGTCGGGCCCGGCGCTCGCCCGCATGACGTATGAACATGCGCGTTCGACATGGGCGCAGCGCGGCTTCTATCGCCTGCTCAACGCCATGCTGTTCCGCGCCGCCGAGCCGGAAGAGCGCTGGCGCGTGATCCAGCGCTTCTATCGCCTCAATCCCGCGCTTATACGCCGTTTCTACGCGGGACAGTCGAACTGGCTGGACAAGGCCCGCATCCTTGCCGGCAAGCCGCCCGTTCCGATCGGGCGCGCGATGCAGGCGATGCGGGGGGCGACATGGCGGTAGGCGCGAAGACGGCGGCAGTGATCGGGGCGGGGTTCGGCGGTCTCGCGCTCGCCATCCGCCTGCAATCCGCGGGGATCGACACGGTGCTGATCGAGGGCCGCGACAAGCCCGGCGGGCGCGCTTATTATTGGGAACGCGACGGCTTCACCTTCGACGCCGGGCCGACGGTGATCACCGATCCCGCGTGCCTCACCGAATTATGGGCGCTGTCGGGCCGCGACATGGCCGACGACGTCACGCTGGAGCCGGTCTTCCCCTTCTACCGGCTCAGCTGGCCCGACGGGACCAGCTTCGATTATTCGAATGACGAGGCCAGGCTGAACGCGGAGATCGCGAAGCTGAACCCCGCCGATGTCGCCGGCTATGCCAGATTCCTGGAATATGCGGCCGGGGTATACGAGGAAGGTTACGTCAAGCTGGGCCATGCCGCGTTCCTCGACTTCGCCTCGATGATCAAGGCGGCACCCGCGCTGGCCAAATACCAGGCATGGCGGTCGGTTTATTCGATGGTCTCGAGCTTCGTGCAGAGCCCGAAGCTTCGTGAGGCACTGTCGTTTCACACTCTCCTCGTCGGCGGCAATCCGATGACGACCAGCGCGATCTATGCGCTGATCCACAAGCTGGAGAAGGACGGCGGCGTGTGGTTCGCCAAGGGCGGCACCAACCGGCTGGTCGCCGCGCTGGTCACGCAGTTCGAGCGACTGGGCGGGACCATCCGGCTGGGCGATCCGATCGACACGATCGAGACATTGGGCGACCGCGCGACCGCGGTGTCGTGCAAGAGCGGCTGGCGGCGCGAGGTGAACGCGGTCGCGAGCAACGCCGATGTGATGCACAGCTACCGCGATCTGCTGCGCCATTCGGGCAGCGCACGGCGCAAGGTGCCCAAGCTCAAGGCCAAGCGCTGGTCGCCATCGCTGTTCGTCGTCCATTTCGGGGTGAAAGGGACCTGGCCAGGCATCCCGCACCATTCGATCCTGTTCGGCCCGCGCTACAAGGGGCTGCTGACGGACATCTACGACACCGGCGTGCTGAGCGAGGATTTCTCGCTCTACCTGCACCACCCGACCGTCACCGACCCATCGATGGCGCCCGAGGGGCATTCGACCTTCTACGCTTTGTGCCCGGTGCCGCACATGGGCAAGCTGCCGGTCAACTGGGGCGAGATCGGACCGGTGCTGGAGAAGCGCATCCTCGACGAGGTCGGCCGCCGCCTGATCCCCGACATCCATGAGCGCATCGTCACCAGCTTCAGCTACGCCCCCACCCATTTCGCGCATGATCTCAACGCGCATCTGGGCAGCGCCTTCTCATTGGAGCCGATCCTGACGCAGAGCGCCTGGTTCCGCACCCACAACCGCGACGACCATATTCCGAACCTCTATTTCGTCGGCGCGGGCACCCACCCGGGCGCGGGGATCCCGGGGGTCGTCGGCAGCGCCAAGGCGACCGCGAAACTGATGCTGGAGGATCTCGCTTGAACCGTCTCGCCGTCTATTGCGGATCGGCCACGCCCGCCGACCCCGCCTATATCGAGGTCGCGCGCCTTGTCGGCCGGACCTTCGCCGCGCGCGGCATCGGCCTGGTCTATGGCGGCGGGCGGCTGGGGCTGATGGGCGCGATCGCCGACAGCGCGCTCGCGGCCGGCGGCGAGGTGATCGGTGTGATCCCCGAGGCGCTGGTCGACACCGAGGTCGCGCACCGCGGCCTTACCGAACTGCACGTCGTCGGCGGCATGCACCAGCGCAAGCAGCTGTTCACCGATCTCAGCGACGGGTTCGTCACCATCCCCGGCGGCACCGGCACGATGGACGAATTGTGGGAGGCGCTGAGCTGGGCGCAGCTGGGCTATCACGCCAAGCCGGTCGGGCTGCTCAACGCGCTCGGCTTCTACGATCACCTGATCGCCTTCGTCGCCAGGATGGCCGAGGTCGGCTTCCTGCGCCCGGTGCACCAGGACATATTGATCGTGTCCGATCATCTGGACGATCTGCTGACGCGGATGGCCGCGCACCAGCCGCACACGCCGATCTTCAAGATGAGCAGCGACGATCTGTGAGCAGCGGTTTCGCCCCGCGTGAGGCGATCGTCGCCACCGCAGGCGAATCGATCGCCGCCGGCTCGAAGAGCTTCGCCATGGCGAGCAGGCTGTTCACCCGGCCCACGCGCGAACGGGCGTGGCTGCTCTATGCCTGGTGCCGCGCGTGCGACGATCTGGCCGACGGGCAGAGCATGGGCCACGGCATGCGGGCCGTCGCCGATCCGGCGGCGCGGCTGGCGGTGATCCGCGAATTGACCGCCAAGGCGCTGGCCGGAGAGCCGGTGGGGCATCCCGCGTTCGATGCGCTGCGCTATCTGCTCGCCGAGTGCCCGGTGCCGCATCGCTATATCGAGGATGTCATCGCGGGCTTCGCTCTGGACGCCGAGGGCTGGCGGCCACGGTCCGGGGGCGACATGCTGCGCTATTGCTATCACGTCGCCGGCGCGGTGGGCTGCGCGATGGCGATCGTCATGGGCATTGCGCCCGACGATGACGCCACGCTCGACCACGCCTGCGATCTCGGCATCGCCTTCCAGCTCGCCAACATCGCGCGCGATATCGAGGAGGATGACCGCGTCGGGCGCTGCTATCTGCCCGAGGAGTGGCTGGTCGAGATGGATTTCCCCCCCGGGCAGCATATGAAGCCGCCCTTCCGCTCGCGCCTCGCGGTGCTCGCCAAACGCCTCGCCGCGATGGCCGCCGCCTATGGGGCGAGCGCCGTCGAAGGCGCGCAGAGACTGCCCTTCCGGTCGCGCTGGGCGGTGCTGGCGGCAGCGGGCATCTATGGCGGGATCGCGCGCAAGGTGGCGGCGCGCGGCGAACATGCCTGGGACCACCGCGTCGCTACCGGCCGCGCGGAGAAGGTGGCGCTGATCGCGAAGGCGGGCGTGATGGCGATGAACCTGCGCACGCCCGCGCCGCGCGATTCGGCGCTATGGACCCGGCCCGATCGCGGTTAACCCGCCGGAAACCCATATTTTACGCAACTTTGCCGTGTCCAAGCCGTAATAGCAGAGCGTGCCGCCCCCCGGCGCCAACGAAGGAAGAAAGCCGTGACCGCACTGTCCGTGCGTTTCGCGCGCGCCCTGTCGCAGGGCCGCCGGATCAAGCCCGCCGCGCAGACGCGGCCGCAGCTGCTCGCCAGCCTGCTGCGCAAGCGCGCCGCCGCGCATGTCGCCGGCGCGCGCGAGCTGGAGGCGCTGCTGCGCGACCAGATCCGCTGGGCGCTGCCGATCGACAAGAATCCCGAAGCGCGGCCCGACTGATCAGCTGCAGCGTTTGCGTCTGACGGGTTCGCCTTCGCCGGTGATCGTCAGCGTCTGCCCGCCGTCCGACAGCGCGACCCGCTGGATGTTGCTCCACGTCATCCCCTCGCCCGAATAGCTGGCGGCGACGCGCACAGCATTTGCCCCGTCGGGAGTGACGCTCTTCACGTCGGCCAGGCTTTCATGGAAGCGCAGCGCCTTGCCGGTCACCGTCAGCCGGTAGATCGACGATGCCGCCGAACACGCCGCAGCCGTCTGATCGAACACCCCGTGATAGGCTGCGGGCAGCATGGTCGCGGCCACCGCGGCAGGCTCAGCCGCGTTGGCGGCCGGTGGAGCGGGCGCGACCGGCGCGATCGGCGCGGGCGTGGGTTCGGGCGCGGGCGTGGCCGCATTCAGATCGATGGCGACCTGGTTGGCCGGCGGATCGGACCGGTCGCAGCCGGCGGCCACCAGCAGCACGGCGAGCGCGGGGATCGTGCGGTTCATTGACAAGCTCCAATACGGTTACGCGAAAGAGGTCTGCGCGGCGGCGCCTACCGGTCCGATATCGGCAGGCTTGCCGCGCGCATAGGTGCCGATCAGCAGCCCGGCGGCCAGCACCCGCCCGGTCATCGCCTCGATCAGCTCGGATCGGCCGGGATTGGTCTCGGGATCGTCCCCGGCGGAAAGCGCAAACAGCTGGAAGGCGTAGCGGTGGTCGCCGTGTCCGGTCGGTGGATCGGGCGGCAGCCATCCTTCGCTGAAATAGGAATTGCGCCCGACATCGCGGCCATCCGGGGCGCCGTCGCCATCCTTGACGATCGCGCCCTCGGGCAAACGCCCGGTATCGGGCGCGAGACCCCAGATCACCGCATGGACCAGCGGCTGGGGCGCCGGCGCGTCGGCATCCTCGACCAGCAGCGCAAGGCTCGCGGTCCCCTCGGGCACCGCCCCCCACACCAGCGGCGGCGACACCCCCTTGCCATCGGCGGTGAAGCGCGGCGGCAGGCGGGCGCCATCGGCAAAGGCGGGGCTCATCAGCTGCAGCGACGGCACATCGCCGCCCATGCGCAGCTGCACGATCGCCAGCTTGTCCGCGCCCGCGCGCAGGCCGCGCATCGCGCGGCCCAGCCAATGGGGCAGGTGTTCCAGCATCCGGCTCTCCCTTTTTGCTCGCGCCCTTCAACCGCCGAACGCGGAAGATGGTTGCGCCTGTGATATGACCGGAGGATCGAGTCGCGGGGGAAGCACGATGCTGAGACTGATCCTGGGCGTGGTGGCGGGGGCCGTAGCCGGCATGCTGACGATAAGCGCGATCGAAGCGCTGGGACACGTCATCTGGCCACCGCCGGCGGGCCTGGACATGAATGACATGGATGCGTTCCGCGCCGCCGTTGCGACGATGCCTGTTGGCGCGCTGGCGGCCGTCGTCGCAGCGTGGACGATCGGCGCGTTCGTGGGTGCGCTTGTCGCCAACCTGATCGCCCGGCGCGCGCTGGCAGGCTGGATCGTGACCGCGCTGGTCATCGCCGCGATCGTGGCCAACGCGACGATGATACCTGGTCCCTTGTGGATGCCGATTTCGGGCATCCTGCTCGCCCTTTTCGCCGGGTGGCTCGCGTCACGGGTGCGCCCGATCCCCCTCTAAGGGGTGTGCGGAGGCGCCCGCGCGGCTAAGGCGCGGGCGTGCTCACCGATCCCGCCTTCCTGATCGCCGCGATCCTCTCGGTCACCCTGCTCGGGCTGGCCAAGGGCGGATTCGCCGGACTGGGCGCGCTTGCCACGCCGATCCTCGCGCTCGCCATCGCACCCGTCACCGCCGCGGCGATCCTGCTGCCGATCCTGATCGTGCAGGATGTCGTCAGCGTCTGGGCGTTCCGCCACACATGGGACCGGTGGATCGTGCTGACGATGCTGCCCGGCGCGCTGCTGGGGATCGCCGGCGGCTGGTTCTTCGCCGATCGCCTGTCCGAAAACGCGGTGATGGCGGCGCTGGGCGGCATCTCGATCGCCTTCGGGCTATGGCGGCTGTGGCTCGAACGCGGCGGGCGCCAGCCGCTCGCTTCCACGTCGCCGGGATGGGTCGGCACGCTGTTCGGCGCGGCGACCGGCTTCACCAGCCAGATCGCGCATGCCGGCGGCCCGCCCTTCCAGATGTGGGTGGGGCCGAAGCGGCTGCCGCACGAGACCTTTGTCGGTACATCGGCGGTGCTGTTCGCCGTGATCAACTGGATGAAGCTGCCCGCCTATCTCGCGCTCGGCCAGTTCACGCCAGCGAACCTGACCGCGTCCGCGGCGCTGGTGCCGCTGGCGATCGCCAGCACCTTCGGCGGCGTGTGGCTGATCCGGCGCATGAACACCGCGCGCTTCTACACCATGGTCTATCTGCTGATGGTCGCGCTGGGGGCCAAGCTGCTGTTCGACGCGCTGGCATAGCAGCAAGCCCTTGTTCGTCGGCGTGCGACACGGCACGCTCTCGCCATGGATCTCGATGCAATGCTCATCCACTATTTCGGCACCGTGGATCTCGACACGATCGATGAGGCCGGCTTCGTCGCGGGGATCGAGCGGGCACGGGTCTCGTTCGGCACCGAGCGTGATCCCGGACGGCGCTTCGCAATCTGGACCTTTCTGCATGCGCTGGGCGAAGCGCCCGATCCGGCGACCGCGTTCAAACACGCCGGTGAACGCAAGGCGGCCGAGGATTATGCCTGGGCGGCAAGCCGGATCGGGCGGCGCTGACCGAGCAAATCTCCCTTGCCCAGGCGCGCCGCATCGCGCTGGCGGCGCAGGGCTTCGGCAAACCTCGCCCGGCAATTGTCGATAAAGGCCAGTTGCGGCGCACGATCGCTCGCCTCGGGCTGCACCAGATCGACAGCGTCAATGTGCTGGTGCGGGCGCACTATCTGCCGGCCTTTTCGCGGCTCGGCCCCTATGATCGTACGCTGCTCGACGCCGCCGCCTGGGGGTCGCGGCGCGAGCGGCGCCTGTTCGAATATTGGGCGCACGAAGCCTCGCTGATTCCGTGCGAGTTGCACCCGCTGTTCCGTTGGCGGATGGCGCGGGCCGATCGCGGCGAGGCGGGATGGAGCCACCAGCGGATATTCGCCACCGAGCGCCGCGCCGAGGCCGAGATCGTGCTCAAGCGCATTTGCGAGGACGGGCCACTCGCCACGTCGGATTTCGCCGAGGGCAAGGGCCGACCGGGCTGGTGGGAATGGGGACCGACCAAGCGCGCGCTCGAGTGGCTGTTCTATGCCGGCCATGTCACGACGCGCGAGCGGCGCGGCGGATTCGAGCGGGTCTATGACCTGACCGAACGGGTGATCCCGCCTCGTTTCCTCGCACTGCCGACGCCTGCCGAGGCGGACGCGCAACGGGCGCTGGTCGATAGGGCGGCGCGCGCGCTGGGCATCGCCACCGAAGGCGAACTGCGCGATTATTTCCGGCTGGGGCTGGAAGACTGCCGCGCCGCCGTCGCCGCGCTGGCCGAAGAGGGGGCGCTGATCCCTGTCCGCGTAACGGGCTGGGCCAAACCGGCCTTTGCCCACCGCGATGCGCGCCGGCCTCGCCGGATCGAGGCGCGTGCGTTGCTCGCGCCGTTCGATCCGCTGATCTGGGAACGCGCGCGGACCGAGCGGCTATTCGGCTTTCGCTACCGCATCGAAATCTACACGCCCGCGCACAAGCGTGCCCATGGCTATTACGTGCTGCCGTTCCTGCTGGGCGACCGGCTGGTTGCGCGGGTCGATCTCAAGGCCGATCGCCAGGCCGGGCGGCTGATCGTCCGTTCGACGCATCTCGAACCGGGCGCGCCTGCGGATACCGGCGAGCAGTTGCGCGAGGAATTGCGCCTGTTGGCCGACTGGCTTGGGCTGGCCGAGGTCGCGGCCTGACGGTGATGCGGATTTTTGTGTGTCTGGATGCCCCGTGAGGATTCGAACCTCAATTAACGGAGTCAGAGTCCGTGGTCTTACCATTAGACGACAGGGCAGCAGGCAGGGCGGCGAAATAGGGGCCAAGGCCGGGGCTGTCAACGCTGTGTACGGGGCCGTGCTGGCCCCACGACTTGCGCGCGCGGGCCTCCCCCGATAGGCTCCGCGCCAAGCACCGGGCGGCGTCATGCCGTGGCCGGAAGAACAGAAAAGCGAGAGTATCGGACAATGGGGGACATATCCGCCCATTCGCCGCGCCCCGCGGGCCCCTCCATACGAGGATCCCCCGCCACGGCGCCACCGCTGCGGGGCCGCGCTCACCGGTCCGGCCCACGGCATTTCGCCGCGCTCGATCTTGGCACCAACAATTGCCGGCTGCTGATCGCGCGCGTCCAGGGCGATGGCTTCGCCGTGGTCGACGCCTTTTCGCGCATCGTCCGGCTGGGCGAGGGGCTGGCGGCATCGGGCCGGCTGTCCGACGCCGCGATCGAGCGCACCATCTCGGCGCTGACGGTGTGTGCGGACAAGCTGAGGCGCCGCAACGTCACCCTGTCCCGCGCGGTCGCGACCGAGGCCTGCCGCCGCGCGGCCAACGGGCCGGAATTCATCGACCGCGTCTATCGCGAAACCGGCATACGGCTGGACATCATCGCCGCGCGCGAGGAGGCGCGCCTCGCGGTGCTCGGCTGCCATCCGCTGCTCGAGCCCGGCGAGGGGCCCGCGCTGATCTTCGATATCGGCGGCGGATCGACAGAACTGGTGCTGGTCGAAACCCGCGAGGGCGCGGCGCCGCGCATCCTCGACTGGCAAAGCGCGCCCTGGGGCGTGGTCTCGCTGACCGAGAGCGAACCCTGCGCCGCGCATGCCGACGAGGCCGAGCGCCGCGCCACCTATGCCCGGATGCGCGCGCGCGTGGCGGAGAGCTTCGCCGGTTTCGCAGAGCGCCTGCCGCGCGGCGGGGTGCTGCGGCTGCTCGGCACCAGCGGCACGGTGACGACGCTCGCCAGCGTCCATCTCGGCCTCGCCTCCTATGATCGCTCGGCGGTCGACGGGCTGATCGTGCCCGCCGATTCGATGCGCACGATCAGCGAGACGCTCTCCGGCGCATCGATCGCCGAAAGGGCCAAGCTCGCCTGCATCGGGCCGGAGCGCGCCGATCTGGTCGTCGCGGGCTGCGCGATCCTCGAGACGATCCTCGATCTGTGGCCCGCTGAGCGGCTGGGCGTCGCCGATCGCGGCATCCGCGAGGGCATATTGCGCACGCTGATGGCCGGGGAGTGGCGGTCTTGAGCCGCGGATCGGGCGGGCATCACCAGCGGGTGAAGACCGCGCGCGGCCGCACCGCGCAATCGACGCGGTGGCTGGAGCGCCAGCTGAACGATCCCTATGTCAAACGCGCGCGCGCCGAGGGCTATCGCAGCCGCGCCGCCTACAAGCTGATCGAGCTCGACGAGCGATTCGGGCTGTTGAAGGGCGTCAAGCGCGTGATCGACCTGGGCATCGCGCCCGGCGGCTGGGCACAGGTGGTGCGCAAGGCGAGCCCCAGGGCGGCGGTGGTCGGCATCGATCTGCTGCCGGTCGATCCGATCGACGGCGTCGTCATCCACCAGCTCGATTTCATGAACGATCGCGCGCCCGAACTGCTGATGGCCGATCTGGGCGGGGCGCCCGATCTGGTGCTGTCGGACATGGCGGCGAACACCGTCGGCCATCCGCAGACCGACCATCTGCGTACGATGGGGCTGGTCGAGGCGGGCGCCGAGTTCGCGGTGAGCGTGCTGCGGCCGGGGGGCGCGTTTGTCGCCAAGGTGCTGGCCGGCGGGGCGGACAGCGAGCTGGTGGCGTTGCTCAAGCGGCATTTCGCCAATGTGAAGCATGCCAAGCCGCCCGCCAGCCGGAAGGAGTCTTCCGAATGGTATGTGATTGCTCAGGGGTTCAAAGGCAGGGGCGAGGCCGAATAGAAAAGGCCGCGCGGTTTCCCATGCGGCCTTTCCTTATCTCGAACCGCCGCGGCAAAGCCGCGTCGTCGGCCGGGTACTTCGTCCCGCCGTCCGGGGCTTCGGCTTTTTCCAGGATTAGCATGCGCTAATCCTGGGCCTCAGCCCTCGTAATCCGCCCCCAGATTCTGATTCCGCGGCGGCGCAGCTGCGGTGAGGCGCAGCGCCTCGGCCGAAGCGGCGAGCGAGCCGACCTCATCGGCCTCGTCCTCGTCGTCGATCAGCACCTTCTGCATGCCGGAGATCACTGCTTCTTCCAGATGCGTCGGCTTCACCGTCTCGTCGGCGATCTCGCGCAGCGCGACGACCGGGTTCTTGTCGCGATCGCGATCGATCGTCAGCTCCGCACCGCCCGAAATCTGGCGCGCGCGCTGAGCCGCGAGCAGCACCAGATCGAACCGGTTCGGAATCTTGTCAACGCAATCCTCAACGGTCACGCGCGCCATGAAACGCATCCTTCGATAACGATAAACGGGAAAGGCGGGCAGTTAGCGGCGGGTGTCGCCAATGTCAATGAAACCGGCGCTATACTTGCCGCGCGCCTTGCCTCCGCGCCAGCCGGGCCGCATGGGTGGCGCATGGCCGACACCCCGCCCGAACAGCCCTGGTTCACCGTCGACGGCAACCGGATGAAGCTGCTCGACACCGGTCCGCGCCGGCTGGAGGCGCTGATCGCGCTGATCGAGGGGGCGGAGACATCGCTGCGCGTCCTGTTCTACATCTACACCGACGACGTCGCCGGGCGGCGCGTGCGCGATGCGATGGTGGCGGCGCGCCGGCGCGGGGTCAGCGTCTCGGTGATCGTCGACGGCTTCGGCAGCGAGGTGGCGGGCGACGAACGCTTCTTCCGCCCCCTGACCGATATCGGCGGCGAGGTGTGCCGCTTCCTGCCGCGATTCGGCCGCAGCTATCTGCTGCGCAACCATCAGAAGCTGGCGCTCGCTGACGAGGCGCGCGTCATCACCGGCGGGTTCAATGTCGAGGACGATTATTTCGGCACGCCCGCGGAAGCCGCCTGGCGCGATCTCGGCATCCAGATCGAGGGACCGGCGGCCGGCCGCATCGCCAGCTATTTCGACGCACTGTCCGATTGGGCCAAGCTGGAAAAGGCCAAAATCCGCGATCTGCGGCGGCTGCTTAGCCGCGCCAGCGAGAAAGCCGGTACCGTCCGCTGGCTGCTCGGCGGCCCCACCCGCCGGCTCAGCCCCTGGGCGCAGACGATGCGCGCGGACATGCGCGCGGCGAAGCGGATCGACATGATCGCGGCCTATTTCGCCCCCGGCCCCGGCCTGCTCCGGCGGATGGACCGCGCCGGCAAGCGCGGCGGCGACGTGCGCCTCATCACCGCCGCGATATCGGACAACACCGCCACCATCGCCGCGGCGCGCTTCACCTATCGCGGGCTGCTCAGGAACGGCGCCGAGATCTTCGAATTCCTGCCGACCAAGCTGCACACCAAGCTCTATGTGATCGACCACATCGTCCATATCGGCAGCGCCAATTTCGACATGCGCAGCCTGTTCATCAACCTGGAGATCATGGTGCGGATCGAGGACGCCGCCTTCGCCGAGCATGTCCGCGGCTATTTCGAGGGCGAGATGGCCAAATCGGAGGCGATCACCGCCGAGATCAACCGCGCGCGCAGCGGCCTGTGGACCCGGATCAAGCAGTTCGGCGCCTATCTGCTGATCGCGGTGCTCGATTATAACGTGTCGCGGCGGCTGAACTTCGGCATCGACGGGCGCTAGGCCCGGCCTGTACTGTCGGCGGATGTCCGCGACGGCCGCCATCCTGCTCTCCGCGCTCGCGATGACCGCGATCGTCGGCGGGCGCTATCTGCTGACCTCGGGCGCGTTCGCCCTCGCCACGCGCATGCGCCATCCCGGCCTCTATGACGGCCTCGACAAACAGATGCGGCGAGAGATCGGGTGGAGCCTCGCCTCGGCCGCGATCTACGGCATTCCGGCGGGTATTATCGCCTGGGGGTGGCAGGAGCATGGCTGGACGCGGATCTATACCGACGTTGCCGCCTATTCGCTCTGGTATCTCCCCGTATCGGTGCTGCTCTACCTGATCGCGCACGATACATGGTTCTACTGGACCCATCGCTGGATGCACCGGCCGCGCCCGTTCCGCATGGCCCATGCCGTCCACCATGCCAGCCGGCCGCCGACCGCCTGGGCGGCGATGGCGTTCCACCCCCTGGAGGCGATCACCGGGGCTGTGGTAATTCCGCTACTGGTCTTCCTGATTCCGATTCATGTCGCCGCACTGGGGCTTGTGCTCGCGATCATGACGGTGATGGGTGTCACCAATCACATGGGGTGGGAGATCTTCCCGCGTTTCATGCATTCGGGGCCACTGGGCGGCTGGCTGATCACGGCGAGCCACCACCAGCGGCATCATGCGGAGTACCGTTGCAATTATGGCCTCTATTTCCGCATCTGGGACCGGCTCTGCGGCACCGACAAGGGGCTGGGCGGCTTTGCCGCTCGCCGTATCAGCGGCCGCCCTGCTGATCGGCGCGAGCCCGGCATCGACGCTTGACGTCGGCATCGACAAGCTGCGTTCGTCCAAGGGGCTGGTGCGCATCTGCCTGACGCGCGATCCGGACAATTTCCCCGATTGTGTCGACGATGCCCAGGCGATCACCCGCTCGATCCCGGCGGATGCGCCCAATACGGCGTTTCCCGGCCTGTCGCCGGGCGATTACGCCATCGCCGTGATCCATGACGAAAACGCCAATGCGAAGCTGGATACCTTCGCGGGCATTCCGAAGGAGGGCGTCGGCTTTTCGCGCAATCCCAAATTCACCTTCGGCCCGCCGCGCTTCGCCGCCGCTCGCTTCACGCTTGACGGTGATGCCGAACGGCAACAGGTGCGGATGCGATACTTCCTCTAAGCTTTTGTCCCGCAACCATATAGCCCAACGCTCGTTGCTGCATCGCAACAGATGAATTCCAGGACGCACCCATGATCCACCGCACCGCGCTTTCCGCTCTCCTCGCCGCCTCCGCCCTGTTCGCCGCGCCGGCGCTGGCGCAGGACCTCGAACAGGGCCAGACCGGCCAGGCCGACGCCGGCACCGCGGTGGACAATCCCTCGCTCGATCCCGATCGCGACACCGTCACTGCCGGCCTCGGCGTGGTCGTCCTGCCCGATTATGACGGCTCGAACGACTATCGCATCATCCCCGGCGGCATCGTCCGCGGCAAGGTGTCGGGCATCAGCTTCTTCACCCGCGGGCTGACGCTCTATGTCGATCTGATCCCGGAGCCGACGGGACAGAAGACCGATATCTCGTTCGGCCCGATCATCCAGTACCGCGCCAGCCGCACCAACGCCGATTCGATCGAGGACCAGCGCGTCGCCGCGCTCGGCGAACTCGATGCCGCGCTGGAAGTCGGCGCCTGGGCGGGCATCTCGAAGACCGGCGTGATCACGTCGGCCTATGACACCCTCGCCTTCCGCGTCAGCTACCAGCATGACGTGCTGGACGCGCATGACAGCTACGTCATCCAGCCAACCATCGAATATGGCACCCCGCTGTCGCCCACCACCTTCGTCGGCCTCGGCGCGACCGCGGACTATGTCGGCGGCGATTATGCGCGCTATTACTACTCGATCACCCCCGGCCAGTCGGTCGCAAGCGGCCTGCCCGTGTTCAACGCCGATGCCGGGTTCAAATCGATCGGCGGCAACATCATCCTCGGCCAGTCGCTGTCGGGCGATCTCCGCCGCGGCCTCGGGATATTCGGCCTGGTCGGCTACACTCGCATGCTCGGCGATTTCGGGGATTCGCCCGTGGTCTCGGTCGCCGGCAGCCGCAGCCAGTGGATCGGCGGCGTCGGGCTGGGCTATACGTTCTGACCCTGGCGACGCTCGCGTCGGCACGGGCCGTGAAACCAATCGGGCGGCGACAGGTTTGATGGCCATGCCGCCTCGAATACCGCAACCAGCGTGACCGACGACGCGCCCGCGATGGCCCCCCGGCCAACGCTCGGCGCGCGTCATGCCATTGCGATCTGCGTCGGCATCGTCATCGGCGCCGGCATATTCGGCACCCCGGCGCTGGTCGCGGCCAACGCCGCCAGCCCGCTGGTCTTCGTCCTCGCCTGGGTCGCTGGCGGGGTTCTCTCGATCATCGGCGCGCTCTGCTATGCCGAGCTGGCTTCCGCCTATCCCGGGGTGGGCGGCGACTACAGCTATCTCAAGCGCGCCTTCGGCGACCGCATCGGCTTCATCTACGCCTGGGCGCGGCTGTCGGTGATCCAGACCGGATCGATCGCGCTGCTCGCCTTCGTCTGCGGCGATTATCTCGCCCAGATCGTCGATCTCGGCCCCGCCGGGCCAACGATCTTCGCCGCGGCGACGGTGATAGCGCTCACCGCGATCAACCGCGCGGGCGCGCGGCAGGGGACGGGCACGCAGATGTGGCTGACGCTGCTCGAGGTCGGCGGGCTGGTGCTGATCGCCGTCGCCGCATTCCTGTTCGTGCCCGCAGCGCCCGCCGCCGCGACCGCCCCTGCGACGGCCAGCAGCGCGATCGGCCTGGTCATGGTCTTCGTCCTGCTCACCTTCGGCGGGTGGAGCGAGACCGTCTATGTCACCGCGGAGATGCGCGGATCGCGGCGGCGGATCGCCTGGGTGCTGGTCGCCGGGCTGACCTTCGTCACCCTGCTCTATGTCGCGGTCAACCTCGCCTTCCTCCATGTCCTCGGCCTTGGCGGCATCGCGCGGAGCGAGGCCGTCGCCGCCGATGTCATGCGGCTGGCGCTGGGCGATGGCGGCGCGATCGCCATCAGCGCCATCGTCGCCATCGCCGCGCTGACCTCTGCGAATGCGACGGTCATCACCGGCGCGCGCACCGGGCATGCGCTGGGGGTCAACACCCCGGCGCTCCGCTGGCTCGGCCGGTGGGACGGCGCGCGCGACACGCCGGGCAACGCGCTCATCGCGCAAGGCGCGGTCGCGCTGCTGCTGGTCGTCATCGGCGGGCTGTCGCGCGACGGTTTCGCCCACGCGATCGAGTTCACCGCCCCGGTCTTCTGGCTGGCGATGACCGGCGTCGGCGTCGCGCTGTTCGTGCTGCGCGCGCGCGAGCCGGACATCGACCGCCCGTTCCGCGTGCCGCTCTATCCGGTGCTGCCGGCGGTCTTCTGCGCGACCAGCCTGTATCTGCTGTGGTCGAGCATCGCCTATACCGGCGTCGCCGCGCTGATGGGCGTCGCCGTCCTCGCCATCGGCGCGGTCCTTTCGATCGCCATCCGCCTCACCCCCGACGATCCCCCACCCCAGCAGGAGTTTGCCCGATGAAGAGTTTCGCACTCGCCCTGATCCTCGCCACCGCGCCCGCCACCATCGCCTGCGGCCAGTCCACACCGGCGGCGGCGCAGCGCGAGCCCGACGTGATCTACGTCCCCACCCCGCAGCCGGTGGTGGACGCGATGCTCAAGCTCGCCCAGGTCAGGAAGGGCGACATCCTCTACGATCTCGGCTCGGGCGACGGGCGCATCCCGGTGACCGCCGCCAGGGTCTACGGTATCCGCGCGACGGGGATCGATATCGACCCCGAACGCATCGCGGAGGCGAAGGCGAACGTCGCGCAGAACAAGGTCGGCAACCTCGTCACCATCCGCCAGGAAGACCTGTTCGAGGCCGATTTCAAGGATGCCAGCGTCGTCACCCTCTATCTCCTCCCCTCGCTCAATGAGAAGCTGAAGCCACGGCTGCTCGCAGAGCTGAAGCCCGGCACGCGCATCGTCAGCAACACCTTCGACATGGGCGACTGGCAGCCGGAAAAGACCGAGGAGGTCGAAGGCCGCACCATCTATCTGTGGACCGTGCCGAAACGCTGACCTACAAGGGCGCATCCCCGGGGGAGCGCTGATCGGCGCTTGAGAGGTCGGCACGAGCCGACGACCCGCTGAACCTGATCCGGTTGACACCGGCGTAGGGAGTGGGCGGTCCTTCATCCGAAGTCCGTGCTCTCCCCGCGATTGTGGAGAGCATGACGATGGCCGATATCCCCGCGCGCACCGAACTCAAGGTCACCACCGGCCCCATCCGCGGCAGCCGCAAGGTGCATGTCGGGCCGCTCAGCGTCGCCATGCGCGAGATCGATCTCGAACCTTCCTCGGGCGAGCCACCCCTGCGTGTTTACGACACCTCCGGTCCCTACACCGATCCGCAGACCCGCATCGACATCATGGCCGGCCTCCATGAACTCCGCCGCGACTGGATCCGCGACCGCGGCGATGTCGAGGAGGTGCCCCAGCGCGAGGTCCGCCCCGAGGACAACGGCCAGCTCGGCCCCGATCGCTCGGGCGGCGTCCAGCCCTTCCCCAATGTCCGCCGCACCGTCCTGCGCGCCAGGCCCGGCCAGAATGTCAGCCAGATGCACTATGCCCGCCGCGGCATCGTCACTCCCGAGATGGAATATGTCGCGATCCGCGAGAATATGGGCCGCGCCGCGCTGAAGGAGGCACTGATCCGCGACGGCCAGGATTTCGGCGCGTCGATCCCCGATCACGTCACCCCAGAATTCGTCCGCGACGAGGTGGCGCGCGGCCGCGCGATCATCCCCAACAACATCAACCACCCCGAATCCGAACCGATGGCGATCGGCCGCAACTTCCTGGTCAAGATCAACGCCAATATCGGCAACAGCGCGGTCGCGTCCGATGTCGCGTCCGAAGTCGACAAGATGGTCTGGTCGATCCGCTGGGGCGCGGACACGGTGATGGACCTCTCCACCGGCCGCAACATCCACGACACCCGCGAATGGATCATCCGCAATTCGCCCGTGCCGATCGGCACCGTCCCGATCTACCAGGCGCTCGAAAAGGTCGGCGGCGTCGCCGAGGACCTCACCTGGGAGATCTTCCGCGACACGCTGATCGAGCAGGCCGAACAGGGCGTCGATTACTTCACCATCCACGCCGGTGTCAGGCTTCCGTACATCCCCATGACCGCCAAGCGCGTCACCGGCATCGTCAGCCGCGGCGGCAGCATCATGGCCAAATGGTGCCTCTCCCACCACAAGGAGAGCTTCCTCTACGAACACTTCGAGGACATTTGCGAGATCATGAAGGCGTACGACATCGCCTTCAGCCTGGGCGACGGCCTGCGCCCCGGCAGCATCGCCGACGCCAACGACGAAGCCCAGTTCGCCGAGCTCTACACGCTGGGCGAGCTGACCAAGATCGCGTGGAAGCACGATATCCAGGTGATGATCGAGGGCCCCGGCCATGTGCCGATGCACAAGATCAAGGAGAACATGGACAAGCAGCTGCGCGAATGCGGCGAGGCTCCGTTCTATACGCTCGGACCGCTGACCACCGACATCGCGCCAGGCTATGACCACATCACCTCGGGCATCGGCGCTGCGATGATCGGCTGGTTCGGCTGCTCGATGCTGTGCTACGTCACGCCCAAGGAGCATCTCGGCCTGCCCAACCGCGACGACGTCAAGACCGGCGTCATCACCTACCGGATCGCGGCGCACGCCGCCGACCTCGCCAAAGGCCATCCGGCGGCCAAGCTCCGGGACGATGCGGTCTCGCGCGCCCGCTTCGACTTCCGCTGGGAGGACCAGTTCAACCTGGCGCTCGATCCCGATACGGCGCGGGCCTATCACGACGAGACCCTGCCGAAGGACGTCCACAAGGTCGCGCATTTCTGCTCGATGTGCGGGCCGAAATTCTGCTCGATGAAGATCACCCAGGACCTACGGGCCGAAGTGCTGGCGATGGGCGACAATGAGCGCGCGGCGCTGGAGGGCATGGCCGCCA
>JAESGW010000624.1_pt1 | contig 22151 bp, 18 predicted proteins | sample 9269791 | NCBI WGS metagenome assembly JAESGW01 (sample SAMN16773120, study PRJNA677053) | algae metagenome | isolation source: Aphanocapsa lilacina HA4352-LM1 and co-occurring heterotrophs from near cave... | place: USA: Maniniholo cave, near Haena, Kauai, HI | collected 2009-07-28 | reverse complement strand
CATATTCATAGGCGACCGACACGGGCGCGGAGCCGCTGACTCCCGTGTCGTTATAGGATGTCATCCGCCCGAGCGCATCCCACTGCGCCTCGGCGTTCTGATGCGAGATCGTGTAGTTCTGCGCTACACCAAGATTATAGTCGTAATAATGGCCGATGACCGCATGCTGTTCGCGCGTGCGGTTGCCGTTGCCGTCATATGTGTAGGACGAGGTAGCGGTGGAGCCGGAATAGCCGTTATCGGTTCCGGTGACGACCTGGGCCAATAGCCCGCTATTGTACCAGGCATAGGTGACGTCCGCGCCCTCGCTGGTCTCCTGTCCGATCATCCGCCCGGCGGCGTCATAGGCGTAAGTGAAGCCATGGTTGCCATAATCGGTCCTGGCGGTCACATGGCCGAACAGATCGGTGGTCTCGGTGGCGGACTTGCCCGAGCTGTTGACCGTCGTCTTCACCCAGCCGCCGAAGCTCCCGAGACCCTGGGTCGTGATGCCGTTCTGCCATTGGTAGCTGTAGCTGGTCGTGACGGCGTCCGGCGACCCGGCTGCGATCACCTGCGAGATGATCCGGCCTTCGCGATCATAGTCGGTGCGATCCAGCACCGAGGGGGCCTGGACGTTGGTGTTGTAGAAGTCGTTCCACTGCCGGGTCCGCTGGCCGAGGATGTCGTAGCCGTAATATTCGGCCAGCAACCCGCCGCGGCGGGTTACTGCGGTGAGCCGGCCCATGGCGTCGTAGCTGCGCAGTTCATCGCTCTCGGTCGCGTTGCTCCCGGTATAGAGTTCGTTGCGCAGGATGCGCGCGTCGCCGAACACGTCGTAGACCGTCTGCGACACCCCGCCATCGGCGTTCCACTGCTTCGCGACCAATGCCTCCGCGCCGCCATGGCCGGTGCCGGCGACGAGCAGGCGGCGGGTGATGTTGCCGTTCGCGTCGCGCGTCGCGATCAGGCGGCCGGCTATGTCGTAATAGCTGCGCTCTTCGGGGCGCACCGTGCTGACCGCACCGTTCTCCGCGGTGACGCCGACCTCGGCACGCAGCGTGCGGATCAGCCGGCCCATGGCGTTGTAGGTGAAGCCGGTGGTGTGCCCGCGCGCGTCGGTCTCGGCGATCACCTCGCCGAACGCGTTGTGGACGCGGGCGGTGACCAGGTCGACCGCCGCCGCCGCCGCGCTCAGCTGGCGCTGCGTCTGGTTGACCTGGACCGCCTGGCCGCGCTTGTCGTACCGGGTCAGCGTGACGTTGACCCCGTCCTTATAGAACGAACCCAGCGCGCCGCCGGTGGTGGCGAACGCGATCGCGCCGCCGATCCCGGCGTCGATCAGCTGTGCGGCGCCCTCATTCTCGATCGCGGCGGTCTGGTTGCCATTCGCGTCGTGGACAAAATAGCGCCACACCCCGTCCCCGGTGTTGGTCGCGGCGAGCCGCCCGGCACGGTCATACTGGAAGCGCTCCTGCACCAGCCCATTGGTGCCGCGCGAGGCCATCTCGCCGAACGCGGTATAGGCGGTCGCCTGGATATCGCCCTTGGCGAACGCATTCGCGCCGGCGTCATAGGCGCCGACCGTCTGCGCGACCACGCGGCCCAGCAGGTCGCGCGTGGTCAGCACCGCCTCGAGGCTCTGCGCCCCCGCAGAGTCGGTGCGGGTATAATGCGCGCGCACGACATTGCCCGCCGCATCGTAATAATAGCCGAAGCCGCCGCCCGCCGCATCGACCCGCACGGTGAGACGACCGCCGGCGCCGTAATAGTTGCGCGTGACACGGTCGCCCGGCCCCGCGATCTCGCCCCCCTCGGCCAGCCGCACGACATTGCCCAGCCCGTCATAGCCATAGCGCAGCACCGGCCGCACCCAGCCGGCATGGCCGAAAAACGCATTGCGCCACTCCGCCGACAGCCGCCCGCCGCCATCATAGACATAGCTGGTCATGTCGCCATTGGCTTCGGTCTTCGTCGCGACCTGGCCCAGCGCGGTATAGCTGTACGCAACCGTGCTGCTGCCGGTGACCGACGCCAGCTGGCCTGTCGCCGGGTCCACGCTCCACGCCTCCACCGCCGCGCGGGTCTCGGTCAGGCGGCGGCCGTTCCTGTCATAGGTGAAGTCGGTGACGCGGTCGGCCGGATCGGTGGCGACTGCGGGCGGGGCCGCGGTGGTGAGCGCACCGGCCCAGCGCGTGGCATAGCGGCGCTCGCTCAGCGCATTGCCCTCGGCATCGTAGGTCCAGCCGGTCAGATAGCCTTCCGGGTCCGCCTCGGCGGTCTTGCGGCCGAGCGCGTCGTACCAGGCATGGGTGATGCCGCCATCCGCGTCGGTCGTCCTGACGACATTGCCGTTCGCGTCATAGTCGAGCGTGGTGGTGACCGTGCCGGTGGCGATCGCATAGCTCGCCCCGTTCCACTGGCCGGTGCGGATGCCCGCCATGCTGGTGGTCTTCAGCCGATTGAGCGCATCATAGGTGTATGTCGTCTCGCGGTCGTCGGCGCTGGCCGATACGGCCGGGGGGGCGCCGCCGGCGGTGACGGGCAGCACCGCCAGCTGGGTCGCATAGGTCCGGCTGGCGAGGACATTGCCGTTGCCGTCAAAGGTGTAGGCGGTCAGCGTGCCCACCGCGCTCACCTCGGCGATCTTGCGGTCGAGCCTGTCGTAATAATGCAGCGTCCGCGCGCCGTTGGCGTCGATCGTCTCGATGGCGTTGCCGCGCCTGTCATAGATGATCCGCTCGGTCGGGACGACGGTCAGCGCGCTCGCATGGTTGGCGGGATCGACCGTGATGATGGTGTCGCCGCGGGTCTCGATCAGGCGATCCAGCTTATCGTACAGGTAGGTGGTGGTGCGCGCCTCGGCCAGGCCGTGCGCCTCGATCATCCTGGTGCGATTGCCGCGCGCATCATGTTCGAACCGGTTGGTGACGCCGCCCGCCAGCTGGGTGCCGGCCTGGTCGACTGTCGTGATCGGCAGGGTTTCGGAGGTCAGCCGCCCGCGCCGGTCATAGGCGTAGCTGGTCGTCCCGCCGACCTTGTTAGTCACCGTCAGCCGCTGGCCGAACGCGTCCAGCGTATAGCGTTCGACATTCCCCATCGCATCGATCGTCGCGACGACACGGCCGAGGCGGTCATATTCGAAGCCGGTCCAGGCATCGAGCACATGAATTTCGACCACCGGCAGATCGGTGGTGCTGGGCGCGCCGGTCGCCTTGTTGTAGCGCCGCGCCACGCCCGCCACCTCGCCGAACACGGTATAGGCCGTGCCGGTGAGATAGCCTTCGGCATCACGGCTGGTGATCACGCGGCCGAGCTTGTCGTAATAATTGTAGCTGGCATTGCCGCGCGCGTCGGTCACCTTCACGACATCGCCGAACGCGTTGTGCTGGTAGCTGGTGATGCCGGCAAGCGCGTCGGTCTGACTCACCATCCGCCCCGCCTTGTCATAGTCGCGGGTCGTCAGACGATTGTTGGGATCGACGATCGAGACCAGATCGCCGAGACCGTCATAGGCATATTGGGTGATAGCCTGCTCGGGCGTGCCATAGGCGGCATATTCGGTCTTCAGCCGTCCCGCACCGTCATATTCATACTGGGTCCGGCTTTCGTCGAGCGTGCCCAGCGCGGTGATCTCCAAGGCGAGCAGGCCATTGGCGTAGTAGATATTGCGGTGGGCGATGCCCTTGCCGTCGACCGTGTCGAACAGCTGGCCCGTGCCCGTATAGCTATAGGTGGTATCGACAAACGTTCCGCCGACCAGGGCGACAACCGTATCGATGGTGCTCGCATCGGTGAGCGCGATCGCGGCATCCCAGCGTGTCGTGCGCGTCGTCCGCCCCTCCGCATCGACGTCGGTCCCCGTGACATAGCCTTCGGCATCGACGGTGTATTTGAGCTCGCCGCGCGCGGTGTAATAATAGCGGGTGATCCGGTCGCTCGCGCTGCCCGATTGCGCGGCCCAGTTTTCCATGTCGCCGAGCAGGGGCAACGAGGCGGTGCTGCGGACATTGGCATATTCGACCTTGCGCGTGACCTGGCCGAGATTGTCGTACCGGTAACCGACCACCGCGCCGTTCGCATCGACCGAATAGGCCAGGCGTGCGGCCATGTCATAGATCGCCCAGCTGGTGCGGTTGGCGCCATCACCCTGGAATCCCGCGACCGCCGAGAGCACGCTTTCGTAGGTGTAGCTCGACAACGTCCCGATCGTGCCGGCATATCGGGTGGTCTCGCGAACCGGCCCGAACGCGCTCCACTGCGCGTTTTCAAAATCATAGTTGAATTCGGTGACGCGCCCGATCGGGTCGATCGTGTAGCGCAGATGGCCCTGCTGATCGTAGACATAGCGCGTGTGGCGATCATTGCCGTTGCCGCCCCAGCCCGCCGTCGCAATCAGATCGGCCAGGCTGTGGTTGGCGCGGTAGTCGGGATGGGTGGCGTTGGCATAGGCGATCTCTTCGACCTTCTCCCCCCTGCCGTCATAGACGGTGCGCGTGAGATAGCCTTCGCCGTCGAGCGCGGCGATGACATTGCCGTCGCGGTCGTAGAAGATGCGCGCGACGCTGTCCTCGCCGCTGGCCGGCGGCAGCACCACCGCGGTCGGCGACGCCGATTTGAAGGCCTCGAGCTGCGCGGCGGCGAGCTTGTTCTTGTAGGCCGTGGTGCGCACCAGCCGGCCCGAGGCGTCATAGCCATAGGCGATGGCCGAGCCATCCCCCTCGATCGTCTGCACGACGCGCCCTTCCGCGTCGTGCACCGTCCAACTCCACACATCCAGGGCGTTCGCCGCCGGCCGCAGCGCCGCCACCTCGACCGAGGCGTTGGCATCGAACAGCGCGGGATGCGTGGTAGCGACGGCGTAGTGAACGGTCGCCACCAGCCGGTCGTTCGCATCATAGCGATATTCGGTCATGTGCCCGTCGTGGCTCACATCGGCGACGCGCCTGCCGGCCTTGTCATAGATATGGAAGCTGTAGCGCCCGGTCGCATCGATGGTGATGCGCAGACGGCCGTTCTGGTCGTACTGATGGCTGGCCGTACCCCCCGAAACATGGGCGCCCGCCTCGGTGAAGCTGACGAGCTCGCCGGCCTTGTTGTAGGTCGAGGTCTGGACGAAGCCATTGGCGAGCGTGACGACGGTCTGGGTCGCGGCGTCGTTGAAATGGAAGGTGGTCGTGCCGCCATGGAGATCGGTGGACGAGGTAACCCGGCCCATCCCGTCATACACATAATAGCGCGTGTTCTGCCCCGCCGTCACGCTGTTCAGCAGCTGGCCCGATGCGTCATAGGCGTAATAATCGTGCGTATAGCCCCACCAGAGATGCGGCTCGCCGTTCGTATGCGTCCCGCCATAGGCAACCCGCTGCCCAAGGTTGCCGCGCGCGTCATAGGTGAGCGATTCGGTGGACTTGACCGTCTGGTCGGCCAGCGCGTTGCGCCAATTATCGAGCTGGCTTTCGGCAAGCGACGCCGTCGTCGCCAATCCCGTCAGGTCATAGAGCTGGCCGCCATAGCTATTGACCAGCACCAGGCTGCCATCGGCCTGATACCGATATTCGGTAACCCGGCCATCGGCGCTCACCATGTAGCGGAGCCGGCCCATGCCGTCATAGACATAACGAGTGGTCTGATGGACCGCGGCATTATGCATGTCCGAGCCGATCCGGGTCTCGGTGAGCACCTGATTGGCGGCATTGTAGGTGCGCGTGATCGGGTTCCCCAGCCGATCGACCTGGCTGACGACATTGCCCGAGCCGTCATGCGCGTAGGTCGCCGTGCGGCCGCTTGCGTCCTTTACGCTCACCAGGTCGCCGGTGGCGTTGTAGCCGAACTCGACGACCTGCGCCGGCGCCCCGGCATGCGCCGGCGGCGCGGTGATCCGGGTCAACTGGCCGGCGGCGCCGGTCGCGACCTGCTTGCTGAGATGCGGCGCGCCCGCGATAAGCCCCTCTCCGGCACGGAATCCTCCCGGATCGTCAGCGTAGAAATAGGCGCCTCCCACCTCGTCGCGATCATATATGCGCACGATCTCGATGCGGGTTTCCTGCGTCGTCGACAGGCCCTCGACGGTGAAAAGTCCACCCATGTTCTGAACGATGGTGCCAGGCCCCGAGACGATCCGCGCCGTCGCCAGCCCGTTACCACCCCAGCTCGACTGGTTTCCATACAGTCCGAGCCTTTGGGTCGAGGCCGAGCCCATCGCCTTCATCGACAGCGAAAAGCTGAACCGGTCACCCTGTACGGCGTTCAGTACAACCGCAGCCCCGGCCCATTGGCCGCTTTGCGCAGCCGTGAACTGGTAGGCCGGGCTGCCGTGCATCGTGCCGGCGGGCGAACGATTGACCCCGCCGAAATCCCAGTTCGCTATGTCCATGTGCGCGAGGTTGGCCGCCGTGGCGCTTCTCTCCAGCGTGGCATCGGCGGCGATCAGCGATGCACCGGCGCGGAAGCCGCCGATATCGTCCACATAGATAAAGGCGCCGCCCGTGCCCGCATGGTCAAAAGTGCGCGTGATCTCGATCCGCGTCGGCTCGGTCGTCGACAAGCCGACGACGTGCCAATGCCCGCCCTGCTGCACCAGGCTTCCGGGCCCCGACACGATCCGGGCCGAGGAGATGCCGGCATCGGCGTAACCGGTGACATTCGAATACAGCCCCATGTCGTGCGTGGTGTAGGCGCCCGACGCCTGCATGGTCAGGCCGAACGTGATCGTCTCGCCGGCGGCAAAGCTGAACGGCTGGGTAATGCCGCCCCACTCACCAGGTGTCGCCATGGTGAATTTGGTGGCCGCGACGCCGCCGATCATGGCGTCCTCGCGCGTCAACGCGCCGACTCCCCAGGTTGAGATCGGCACCGCGAAATTGCCCGCCTCGAAATCGAGCCGGGTCACCTGCCCGGAAGGATCGGTGATGTTGGTATAGCCAAGACCATATCCCAGCGTGGTGGTGCGGGTGACGCCGCCCGTGACGGTCTGCGTGAGGCTGGCGACGCGGTTGTTGCCATCATAGCCGATCGCGAGGTGCGATCCGTCGGTCTCGCTGATCGTGGCGACCAGCCTGGACGCGCCGTGATAGGTGTAGCTGGTGGCATAGACGTTGCCGTCGGCCACCGCGTTGTCGTTCGGACTGAGATCGACCGTGACCGTCGCCAGCCGGTTGTACCCGTCATAGGCATAGCGCGTGCGCGTCAGCGTCTTCGCGGTGCCGGTCGCCAGATCGGTATAGCCGGTGACGATCTGGCTGACGTTGCCGCTCGACCATATATAGTCGATCATGCCGCCGTCGGCGGTCGTCACCCGACTCAGATTCGCGCCAACATAGCTGAACGTTAGCGCGTTGCCGTCGGTGTCGGTCTGGCTGGTGATGCGCCAGCTGCCCGCGCCATAGGCCTCGTAGCGCTCGGCGATCCGACTGTCGCCGTCGGTCCAGGTCCACACCCCCGCCGCGGAGGTCAGCTTGTCATACGCCCCCGCCCCATCGGTCGCGACATAGGCCGCCTTCGCCACATCCCAGCTGTAGACGATCTCCGATCCATCACCCGACACCCGCTTGACCGTGCTGCCCACCGCGTTCAGCGTGCCCGTCAATCCATAGACCCGCCGGTCGGTGCTCTGCCGCCAGTTGTCGCCATTGTCGTCGGAAAGATTGCCCAGGCTGTTATAGGTCCGCGATATCCCGATATCAGGGCCCCGGCCCACCAGATATTCGTCCTGACGGCTGATCAGCAGATTGCCCGTCGCCGCGTTGAACAACAGCTGCTCGCCAGACCGCCCCAGCGATCCAGAACCCAGCAGCCCCGCTCCACCCAGCACAGATCCCGAACCGCGCTCAAAACCCGTACCCGCGCCCGTGAAGATCGCTACCATCAATTCAGCTCCTCAAAACCTGAAGGGCCGTCAAATCTGGCTTCGATCCCCCCTTCTCAGAACAACAGGTCAGCGGGAATCGAGAAATGTTTAGGGACCGCAAACACCCAAAAACGCACAATTTTACCCTTGCGTGAAATATGTCCCATTTTAGGATGGTTCAGGGGCGCGGGGGGATTCGCGAAGGCATTGGCCGCCTCTGGGGGATGAGGCAGGATGGAAGCGGATCGCGCGCTCAATTTCATGAACGACATGTTGTGGAACAGCCTGATCGTCGCGGGGCCGATCCTGCTGGCGACGCTGGCGGTCGGCCTGATCATCAGCGTGTTCCAGGTGGCGACGCAGCTGCAGGAAATCACGCTCAGCTATGTGCCCAAGATCCTGGTGGTGGCGCTGCTGATGATCGCGCTGGGCCCATGGATGATGGAACGCATCACCGAATTCGCCCGGTCGATCTACCTGTTGATCCCGACCCTCGCGACCTGACGCGCGCGATGGGGGACTATGTCGATCAGGCGATAGCCGTGCTGCTGCTGAGCCTGCGCATCGCGCCGACGCTGGCCTTTTCGCCGCCGTTCACGCTGTTGCGGGTGCCCGCCAGCGTGCGGTTGCTGCTCAGCATCAGCCTGGCGGCGTGGCTGGTCGCGGGCTATCCCGACGAGACGTGGCGCGCGCCGTTCCTGGAGGGCGGACTGCCGATCGTCGTGCTGGGCGAATTGATGATGGGGGTCGCGCTGGCGCTGGCGCTGCAGCTGGCCTTTGCCGCGCTGCTGCTGGCCGGGCGCACGATCGACATCCAGGCGGGGTTCGGGCTGGCATTGCTGATCGATCCGACCACGCGCAGCCAGATGCCGCTGGTCGGCACGCTGTTCGCCTATATGGCCGCGGCGATCTTCTTCGCGATCGGCGGGCCGGCCGATCTGCTGGCGATCTGGGCGGCGTCGGTGGAGCAGGTGCCGCTGGGCTCCGCCACGTTGGCGCGCGATCCGGCCGCGCTGATGGGATATATGGCCAGCGTGTTCCTGATGGCGATCGGGCTGGCGGGGATCATCCTGCTGGTGCTGTTCCTGCTCGACCTGGCGATCGCCTTCCTGTCGCGCACGCTGCCGCAGATGAACGTGCTGCTGCTGGGTTTCCAGGTGAAGGCGATCGCCACGCTGGTGATGCTGCCCGTGGCGATGTCGCTTTCCGCCGGCCTGTTCGTCCAGCTCCTCCGGTTTGCGCTGGAAAGCGCGCCGGGGCTGGTCTGACCCGATGGCCGCCGGGCAGGAACAGAATCGCAGCGAGGAGGCGACCCCCTTCAAGCTCCAGCGTGCGCGGGAGAAAGGGCAGGTCGCGCGGAGCATAGAGCTGGGAGTGTTCGGCGCGCTGGTTTCGTTGATCGTGTTCATCCTGATCGCCGGGGAGGCGTTTGCCGGCAAGATGGCGCAGCTGATGCGCCTCTCGTTTTCCGCCGGGATCGACCGCGCCAGCGAACCCGAGCATGCCGCGGAGATGATCGGGGCGCTCTACTGGTCGGCGTTGCAGCCGATCATCCTGCTGGGCGTGACGATCATCCTGGTCGTGCTGCTGCTGGAGATCATCCAGCTGCGCGGTTTCCTGTTTTCGACGCATCCGCTCAAACCCGATTTCAACCGGATGAACCCCGCCCAGGGATTGAAGCGGCTGTTCTCCGCGCGGATGCTCAAGGAGACGCTGAAGAGCCTGCTGAAGGCGGTGATCTACGGCGTTGCGACGTATCTCGTCATCCGCCACGCCATCGCCAACCAATCGCTGGTCGCCAGCGACGGCGAACGATTGGCGGAGGTGTTCCGTTCGACCGGATTGCGGCTGCTGTTCGTATTCGCCGGGATCGCCTTCGGCTTCGTGCTGCTCGACCAGATCATGGTCCGCAAGGAATTCGGCAAGCAGATGCGGATGAGCCGCCGCGAGGTGACGCGCGAATCCCGCGAACGCGAGGGCGAGCCGCGGATCAAGCAGAAGCGCAAGCAGCTGCACGCCGAATTCGCCAAGCAGGGATCGGGCGAGCTGCGCGGATCCGACATGCTGGTGGTCAACCCGCAGCATTACGCCGTCGCGCTGCGCTACGACAGCGACCGCATGACCGCGCCGACGGTGGCGATCAAGGGCCGCAACGCGCGCGCGCTGGCGCTGAGGGACCGCGCCTTCCAGCTGGGCATTCCGATCATGGCCAACCCGGCGCTGGCCCGCGCGCTGTTCCGCGAATGCGATGTCGGCCGCGAGATAGGCGGCGCGCACTATGAGGGCGTCGCCGATCTCTATCTGCGTCTTCACCGCGCCAAACACGATCCCCAGCAGGACTGATCCCATGTTCAACCGCTTCTTCGACAGCAACAAGGATCTGGCGCTGGTGTTCGGCACGCTGCTGATCCTGGTCTTCCTGTTCGCACCGATCCCGCCCGGCGTCCTCGATCTGGCGATCATCTCCAATTTCGGGCTGGCGCTGACGATCCTGCTGCTGACCTTCTACGTGAAGAAGCCGGTGGAGTTTTCCACCTTCCCGTCATTGCTGCTGGTCGCGACACTGTACCGGCTGTCACTGAACGTCGCGGCGACGCGGCTGATCCTGACCGACGCGCATGCCGGCGAGGTGATCGATTCGATCGGCACCTTCGCCGTCCAGGGCAATTTCGTGATCGGGCTGGTGGTGTTCCTGATCCTGGTCGTGGTCCAGTATGTCGTCGTCACCAGCGGCGCGCAGCGCGTGTCCGAGGTCGCCGCGCGGTTCAACCTGGACGCGATGCCCGGCCAGCAGATGAGCATCGACGCCGATCTCAACATGGGCATGATCGACCAGAAGGAAGCGGTGCGGCGGCGCGAGGAGCTGGAGAAGGAAGCGTCGTTCTACGGCGCGATGGACGGCGCGAGCAAGTTCGTGAAGGGCGACGCCATCGCCGGGGTGATCATCCTGCTGATCAACATCATCGCGGGCTGGATCGTCGGGGTGATGCAGATGGGGATGAGCTGGAGCGAGGCGCTGCAGCGCTTCACCCTGCTGACCATCGGCGACGGGATCGCGACGCAGCTGCCGGCGCTGATCATCTCGGTGGCGACGGGGATCATCGTGACGCGGTCGGCGGCGGACCGCGAGCTGAGCACCGAGGTGTTCCGCCAGTTGGGATCGGTCCCGCGCATCCCGGTGATCGTCGCGGGGGTTCTGATGGCGTTGCTGCTGCTGCCGGGCATGCCGAAATGGCCGATCCTGGTGATCGCCGGCCTCGCCTTTTTCGGCTGGTGGCGGGTGCGCCGTGCGGTGCGGCAGGCGGCGAGCGAGGAGATCGTCGAGGCGGATGGCGCGAAGATGGGCACAGCCCCCGCCGCCGCGCTGGAAATACGGTTGGGCAGCGCGCTCGGCGCGGCCTGGGCCGGCGAGGAGGCGAACATCCTGGACCGCGTCACCAGCCTGCGCCGGACCCACGAAGCCGATTTCGGCGTCAGTTTTCCGGCGGTGCGGCTGCTCGATGGCAGCGGGCTCGGCGAGAATGAGTATGAGATCCGGCTGTTCGGATCGCGTTACGGGGCGGGCGACATCGAGCCCGACAAGGTGATGGCGATCGGCGGTCCGGGCGTGGACAAGACAATCGGCGGCATCGAGACGCGCGATCCGGCGTTCGGGCTGAGCGCATATTGGATCGAACCCGCGACGACCGACGCCGCCCGGCGCGACGGCTTCACCATCATCGATCCGGTCACCGTGATGATCACGCATTTCTCCGAGATCGTCCGCAGCGAGACCGCGACGCTGCTGACCCGATCGGCGGTCGTCGCGCTGCTGGATGAGGTGCGCGGACGCCAGCCCGGATTGCTGGAGGAGCTGATCCCGGGCACACTGACCGTATCCGATATCCAGCGCGTGCTGCAGAACCTGCTGTCCGAAGGCGTGTCGATCGCCAATCTGGACATCATCGTCGAGCATCTGGCCGACCTCGCCCGCACGCAGAAGGACACCACCGAGCTGACCGAGCTCGTCCGCCAGCGGATGAGCTATTCGATCTGCCATCAGCTGCGCGGTAAGCACGGCGATCTCGCGGTGCTCAGCCTGGATCCGCGGGTCGAGAACCAGATCGCCGCCAGCATCGGATCGATGGCCGGCAACGGATCGATGGTCGTCGAGCCGCGGCTGGCCGAACAGCTGATCCGCAAGCTCGCGCCGCTGAGCGATGCGATGTTCAGCCAGGGCCGCGCGCCCGTGCTGCTGTGCGGCGGCGAATTGCGACGGCATCTGCGCACGCTCACGCGGCGCAGCGTTCCCAAGCTCTCGATCCTGTCGGTCAGCGAGATTCCGATGCGGATCACGCTCAAGTCGTTCGACGTCGTCCGGCTGGAGAGCTAGCCTGCGATCGACGCCTCGTTCCATCCCTCTCCAGCCCGGAACCGCACCATGACCAATCAGCATCAGGCACCCTCCCCAAGCCGGTTCGACCGGCTCGAGGCGCTGTTGCAGCATGATCCCGACAATCTGTCGCTGCTGGCCGACAGCGCCGAGGCGGCGTTCGAGGAAGATCGCATCGATGAAGCCCAGTCGCTGCTGGATCGTCATGGCGAACGCGCGGAACTGCCCCTGCAGGCGCGCAATCTGTCCGCATTGATCGCCATGCGCCGCCAGGATTGGGCGGCGGCGGCCGACATTTACGGCGCGCTGCTGGCCGATGGCGCCGATGCGCCGCAAACCCGTTTCGGCCTTGCCTGGGCGCTGGCGATGCAGAAACGCTTCGCCGAGGCTTTGCCGCTGATCGACGAGGCCACCGCCATCGCCTTGCCCCAGGCCGCGGCGTTGCTGGTGCAGTTGCTGCACGACGCCGGGGAGATGGATGCGGCAAACGAACGCGCGCGCGCGCTGATCGCGATCCATCCCGATCACCGCGCGCTGAACGCCGCGGTCGCGACGCTCGCGATCGATATCGAGGATATCGAACTTGCCCGGCTGTGCTCGGCGCGGGCCGGGGATCATCCAGACGCGCTCAACACGCGGGCAACGCTCGCGCTGGGCGACGATGACGCCGACGCCGCCTATGCGTTGTTCGACGAGGCCCTGCAGCGCGACCGGGCGTCGCCGCGCGGTTGGGTTGGGCGCGGCCTCACCCGGCTGCAGGCGGACCCGGCCGCGGCGGCGGCCGACATCGATCGCGGCGCGGCGCTGTTCGGCGATCACCTGGGATCGTGGATCGCGGCCGGGTGGGCGCATTTCATCGCCGGCGATACCGCCGCCGCGCGCGAGCGCTTCGAAAAGGCGCGCGTCATCGACGAGACCTTCGCCGAAGCGCATGGATCGCTCGCGGTGATCGATGTGCTGGACGGCAACATCGATGACGCCCGCCGCAAGACCGAAACCGCGCTGCGGCTGGACCGCGAATGCTTCTCCGCCGCGCTCGCCGCGACGCTGCTCGCCGCGGGCGGGGGCGATCATGCCAAGGCGCAGCGGATATTCGACCTCGCGCTCAATACCCCGATCGATGGAGGTGGACGCACGGTCGCGCAGTCGCTGGCGCGGTTGAGCCTGCGGTCAGACTGACCCGGTTCCGCCGCGCAGGCTGGCAAGCGCCCGGTCGATCAACCCGCGGCCCTCCGGCGTGGCGTCGATCATCCGCGCGACGTCCGCCGCGACCGTCAGGAACGCCGGATCATTGGTAATCGCGTCGCCGAACTGCTCGGTCAACAGGCCGCGGACGATGGCGCGCCGGACATCCTGATCGGACAATGTTTCCGCGCCGGTCAGCTGGCGGACGCGATCCAACGGGCGTTCGCGAAGCGCGTCGGTGCGGCCAGCCGCATCCTTCTTTCTGGCGCCCGATGTCTTGTCGGCGCGCTTCAGCTGTTCGCGCAACAGCCGCAGAATCTGATCGCTGTTGCCGATCCGCGTCATCAATGCGTCGTCCCGCGCGTCCCGAACTGATCGAGAAAGAAGGATGTGGCGGAGGTTTCGCCGGCGTCGCCCGTGTCGGCCGTTTCGGTCAGTTCCGCCGAGCGTTCGATCAGCAACTGCATGTCGCGGTTGAGCGGCGGATTCTCCGTATTCGCGGCAATCCCGGTTCGCAGCGCGGCGATGGCGGCCGGAAAACGATCATGGATCAGGTGGCGAAGGCCGGTGACGAAGTGATGCAGATAGTGATCGTCGGGCAAGCCATCCAGCGGCTCCCATGTCGCCAGGGCACGGGCGGGCTCGCCCGATGTCAGCTCGAAAAAGCCCAGCTGAAACCGCGCGATGGCGAAATCGGGCGCCAGTTCGACCGATCGCGCCAGCGCGGCGTGCGCCTCGATCGGGCGGTTCGATCCCGCGAGCACCGATCCGCGAAGAAAATGGAGGCGCGGATCATCCGGATAGGCGGCAAGCAGCCGTTCCATCAGCGCCATTTCATCGCCCGCGCCCGTCTGCATTGCGGCGACCAGCTGTTCGATCTCTTCCTTGCCGCACATCGTCATCTCAACCCACCCATCCTTCCGGCAATCCGCATCCGCAATCTTTCTACCGCGGCACGGTGCAATTGCGAGACCCTGCCCTTCGTCACGCCCAGCAGCAGCGCGATCTGCGTGAAGCTCATGCCATTTTCATAATGCTGCCTGACGATGATGGCTTCGCGTTCGGGCAGGTGCGCGACCGCATCGATCAGAATCGATTGCAGCTCGCGCCACGCAAGGCTGTCATAGGCATTGGGGCGGTGATCCGCGCCACCGGCCAGCTCGATCAGGCTGGTTCCTTCGAGCATCAGGCCGATCGCCAGGCCGCTGGCCAATGCGGCCAGCTGCTGCAGCGGATCCTGATCGGATCCATTGGCGCCGAGCGAGCGCAGCCGTTCATTCTCCGACCGGCGGCGATGGCTGTATTGCGCATCCACCTCGTTCATCCGCGCCGCGCCGTCGGCGATGCTGCCGATGATCCGCCGGCGTGCGAAGGCGGCGAAAGGGATGCCGCGCAAGGGATCGAACCGGTCGATCGCATGCAGCAATCCTTCATAGGCGAATTGTTCGAAATCGCCGATCTCGACGCCGTGATCGGGCCGCGCCCCGGCCTGCCGCCTGGCAATGCCGCGCGCCAGGTTGCGATAGCGGTTGAACAATTGTTCGCGGCACAGCAGCTCGCTTTCGAAGCGCAGCCGCCGCCACAAGGCCGCCTCGACCCGCGCGGGATGCGCGACGATGTCCAGGCCGGTCGTGGCGGCCCCGCGGCTCATCTGAAACTGCCCAGCACGCCCTGCAGGATCAGACTCCACCCGTCGATCAGGACGAACATCAATATCTTGATCGGCAGCGAGATCGTCGCGGGCGGCACCATCATCATGCCCAGCGCGAGCAGGATCGCCGACACCACCAAGTCGATCAGCAGGAAGGGCAGCAGGATGACGAAGCCGATGGTGAACGCCACGCGCAGTTCGTTGAGGATGAAGGCGGGGGTCAGCTTGAGCAGCTCGACCTGGTCCGGGCGGTCGGGCAGCGGCGCCTTGGCGATGGCGTAGATCGCCTCGATATCGGCGTCGCGGGTCTGGGCGAGCATGAAATCGCGCATGGGGCCGCTGCCCTGTGTGATCGCCTGCTCCACCCCGATAGTTCCCGCCATCAACGGCCGGATCGATTGCGCGTTCACCGCCTCGAGCGTGGGCGCCATCGAGAATGCCGTGAGGAACAGCGCGAGGCTGATCAGTACGGCGTTGGGCGGGGTTTCGGGCATGCCGAAGGCGTGCCGCACCATCGCCAGGACGATGATGATGCGGATGAAGCTGGACATGCTGATCAGGATCGACGGCGCCACGGCGAGGAAGGTGAGCACCAGCGCGGTGCGGACCACGTCCGATCCGATTTCCGGGGCGATCGGCGCCGCGGTGGCGGGACCGGCGGAGATCGCCAGCGCGGTACATGCGCCGATCGCCAGCCAGCGCATCAGTCGCATGGCGGAGCTCCATCGGCCGGCACATCCTCCGCGACGGGTGTTTCGCGCAGCAGCAGGAACTGATGCTGCGAGCACAATGCGAGATATTCGCGATCGTCGCAGCGGACCAGGCAGACATCGGCGAACTGGCTGGCGCGCCGGGTTTCGATCACCTGCACCCGCCGATCCACCGGCAGCCGGCGGAGCAGGTTGGCGATGAATCCCGGACGGATGCCGCCGCCGCCGCGCTTCAGCGCCAGCGCCGCCAGCGCGGCGAGCATGATGCACAGCACGGTGACGGCGAGGATGCGGCCGATCGGAATATCGACGCCCCCGCCGCCGCCCAGGCGACCCGGCGCGGCATAGGCCTGCACCGCATGGCACAGGGCCAACGCCAACCCCGCCATTCGCCAGCACTGCGAACGGCGGCTCAGTCCGGCCACTGCACCACGTCCGTTATACGGATGCCGAAATTCTCGTCGACCGCCACCAGCTCGCCGCGCGCGACGACCGCGCCGTTCAGGCGCAATTCGACCAGCGCATTGATCGCCGCATCCAGCGGGACGACGGCATCGGCCTTGAGCGCGGCCAGTTCCGCGACGGTCATGCGCGCGCCGCCCAGATGCGCCTCCAGCTGCACATCGACATGCGCGATCAGCCGGCTGCTGACGGCGACGGTGGTCGTCTTCTTCGGATCGGCGGCGGACAGCTTGGCCGTATCGGCTACGTCATTCACGAATATCATCCCATCAAGGAGTCGGTGATCTGCAGACCCATGCCGCTTTCCAGCGGCGCGACGACGCAGCGGCCGCGCGGCGCGACGCGGCCATCGATGGCGAGCGGCATCGCCTCGCTTGCCGCACGGTCGAGGATCAGGACATCGCCCGTCGCCAGCTGTTCGAGTTCGGCGAGCGACACCCGGCATCCGCCGACAAAGGCCGACAGCGTCACCGGCAAGGCCTGGAGAGCGGGCCGGGCATCGCCCATCGGCGCAGGGGAGGCCGGCGGCAGATACTGCCGCACTAGGCGCGCGAAGCACGCCGCGGTCACCGCGACGACGATGCAGGGACCGTCATCGCCGGCGCCGATCTCCAGTTCATAGCCATCCGCATCGAGCAGCGGCGCGCCGGACCATGCGGCATCCGATGGCAGCTTCGCCAGCGCGCAGCAGCGGCGCCTGAAATCGCCAAGGCATTCCTGCGCCACGCTGTCGAGCAAGGCGCCGTCATGCGCGCCGCGATGATCGGGAACGGCCGCCAGACCGATGACCCGGCTGGCGACGGACTCGGGCGTGTGATCGGCCCAGCCGAGCGCGATGCCACCCTCATTCGATTGCCAGACGAGCGCCGGCCGCAGCCTGATCCTGGGCCGCCGCTCCAGCGGTCGCGTGACGTGGAACGTCATGTCGGCAAACCACTTTGCCGACCACGCCGCCGTCATATCGGCGATCGCAGACCGCAGCGCGGCCGGCGCGGCGGCGCCTTCGGGAACCCAGTGACGAAACGCGCCGTCGGTCACTGGCCGCGAATCCCGAACAGCTGCTGGATCATGTCGTTGGACACGCTGATGATCTGCGAGGATGCCTGGAACCCGCGCTGGATCAGGATCAGCTCGCCGAACTGCTTGGACAGATCGACGTTGGACGCCTCGAGCTGGCGCGCGACGACCTTGCCCGCACGCTGGTCTCCGCTGGCGACAAGATCGCGCAAGCCGGCGCCGCCATGCGCGAACAGACCGCCGCCACGCTGCTCGAGCGCTTGCGGATCGCGGAAATCGGCAATGGCGACGGCGCCGAGATCGGTCTTCTCGCCATTGGAATAGCCGATCTCGAGCTTGCCCGTGGCATTCACCGTCACCGACGTCACCGCGCCGACGCCGTAGCCGTCGACCGACGATGTCCGCAACGTCGACACCGATCCGCCGGAGAAGGATGTGACGCCTTTCGAGAAATCGAGCGTGACATCGAGCCCGGCGGTCTCGTTCTTGATCGTCAGCTTCGCGGTGGCGGGATCGACGACGCCGGATATGAACTTGAGCGATGCGGTGCCGACCGTCACCGCCTTCGCGTCGGTCACGGTGATCGTCCAGGCGTCCGCGCCGGCGGCGGTGTCCTTGGCGAACTGCAGCGACCAGACATGCTGGGTGCCGTCCGCGCCGTAGACCTTCACATCGCTGATGCCGTAGGCGGCGGTCGCGGTCGACGACAGATTGTCCGAGAAGGCGATCGTCGTGGTCTTCTTGGGCGGGCTGGTGCGTGAAGTATCGACCGACACGTTGACCGGCCGATTGGCGCTGTCCAGCGTCGCCAGCCGGTATTCGGTGCCGCCCAGCACGATGAAGCCATCCTTGTCGATCTCGAAGCTGCCCGTGCGCAGATACAGCGTTTCTTCGCCCTTGGTGACGACCAGGAAACCGGTGCCGTCGACCGACAGATCGAGATCGCGACCGGTCTGGCGCAGTTCGCCCTGCTTGAAATCGAGCTGCATCTCGCCGAGCGTGACGCCGTTGCCAGAGCCGTCGCCGCCCGACACGCTCATGCCGCCATGGCCGGTGCTGCCGTATATGTCCTGGAACGTGACCGTCGAGGATTTGAAGCCGGTCGTGTTCAGGTTGGTCACGTTGTTGCTGACCTGCTGCAGCCCGCGCTGATAGGCATTGAGGCCGCTGAGGCCGAGATAGATCGCACCGAACATCGCCTAGTTCCCCTGCCTGATCTGTTGCACGTTGTTGATCGAGATGTTGCTGACCGTGCGGCCATCCGCGGTCAGGATGGTCGCGAGAGGCGTGCCATTCTGAAAGGCGATGGCGGTCACGGTCCCGGTAAGGATGGCAGACCCCTGCGGCACATCGACGCGCTTGCCGAGCAGGCCCGTCGCCTGGTTGGTCGCCTGTGCCGACACCAGCAGTTTCAGGCTGTCATTGGTCGTCTGGCTTTGCTGGATCTGCGAGAATTGCGCGAGCTGCGAGACGAATTCGAAATTCTCCATCGGCTTCAGCGGGTCCTGATAGGTCAGCTGGGTCAGCACGATCTTGAGCAGGGCTTCGAAGCTCAGGCCGAAGGCGCTGCTCGCGGCATCGCTGGCGCTGGGCTGGCCGGCGGGCGGGGGCGATCCGGTGACGGGGGCGACTTGCATGACGATCCTTTCCTCAGCCTGCAGCCGGACGCTTTGCCGCGCGCACCGATATCTCGCGCGGCGCATAGCCGTGGCTCGCCATCAATCCGGCAATCTCCGCGCGCATCCGATCGCGTTCGTGCGGCTCCAGCCGGCCCAGCCGCGCGACCACGCGAACGCCCTGCTCCACGGCATGGACGGCAACCGAGATGGCCGAGGATGCGGCGTCAGGCCGCGGCGCCTTTGCCGGCGCCGCGGGGGCCGCCCGATCGCCGCGACCCGGCTGGGCGCCGCGCACAGTCATCTGTCGCCCAATGTTCGCTGCCACGGGCTGTGGCGTTCGTGCCGTGTCCGGACCGCCGGAGCGCAGGTCGGCGGTCTTGGCCATCGCGGTTGCGCCCGGAGCGATCGCCCGGCCATGCGCAACCGCGATGGCCGGGACGCCGTGGGCTTCAGCCTGCCGTTCCACCACATCCGATCCGGGACGGGTATCCTGGAGCGCGATGGGTGCGGCAGCGGCGCCTGGCTGCGAATGATCGGTCGCCTTGCCGAAGAACCCATGCTCATTGAAACGCTGGGCTGCCGATATCGGCGACATTTCCGGGCTCTCTGCCAAATCCGCCTCGGGCGACGTCCGCGCGGCGAGGCGATCGGAAAAATCGCGGGATGAATCGTCAGCCCGTTCGACCTGCCTCGTCGCAAGGTTCGCGCGCTGATCGCCCCGCTCGGAAGCGTGCGGAGGCGCAAAGGGACCGATCATGACCGGCTCCATCGCTGTGCCGCCTGATCGGACTGCCGGTCCAGCGCGACGGTCTCGCGCTTACGCGCCAATGCGCGCCGCGACCTTTCCAGCAGCGTATCGCTCTGGCGCGCGCGTGCATCGCTCAGGCGCCATTCGTGTTCGGTCTCGCGACGCTGGCCGGTCGCATGCTCGGCCTCTTCGCGGGCGATGTCCGCATCGTGGAGGCGATCGGTCACCCGCTGGGCCAGCGCGCGGGCGAAGGCGGGATCGAAGCCACCGCGCACCTGCGCGGTCCAGTCATAGACCGCCACGTCGGTCGCCGCGCGCGCCAGCCGGGCCTGCTGCATCGCGGCAGCCTCGGCCTGGCCGGCGAGGACGAGATCCTGTTCGGCGGCATGCCGTTCCGCAACCCGGATGGATTGCAGCGCGACCAGCGCGCGGTGCTGATCACGGCCGTGCTTCACGCGCCACCGCCGCGCATCAGCGCGGTCATCGCCCCGACGGTGGCGGCAAAATCGCCCCGTTCATCCTGCCGCTGTTGCAGGAACGCCATCAGCGCGGCGCGCATCGCGATGGCGCGGTCGATCTCCGCGTTCGCGCCGCTCTTGTACACGCCGCTTTCGATCATCACGCGCGATTCATCGTAGATGCCGAGCAGCGCGACGATGTCGCGCGCCGCGCAGGCATGATCGGGCGACATCAGCTTCGACGCCTGCCTGCTGATGCTGCGCGACACGTCGATCGCCGGGAAATGACCGCGTTCGGCAAGCGTGCGGGAGAGGACGATATGCCCGTCGAGCAGCGATTTCATCACCTCCACGATGGGATCGTCGACATCGTCGGTTTCGCTCAGCACGGTCATGATCGCGGTGATCGCGCCGCCCGCGCGGGTGGTGCCGCAACGTTCGACGATGCGCGGCAAGGCGCTGAAGACATTGGGCGTATAGGCGCGGACGGTGGGCGGCTCGCCGGCGGCGAGACCGATCTCGCGCAACGCCATCGCCAGGCGCGTCACCGAATCGACGATCAGCACGACATGTTCGCCCCGATCGCGCCAATATTCGGCGAGGCAGAGCGCATAGCTGACGCTGCGCGCGCGCAGGGCCGCGCTTTCATCCGACGTCGCCGCGACGATGGTGAAACGATCAGCATCCGGTTCGGCCGACAAGGCGCGCCAGATCGCCTCCACTTCGCGGCCGCGCTCGCCGACCAGGCAGACGATGCAGCGATCGCACGCCATCTGCGACGCCAGCTGTTCGATCAGGCTGGTCTTGCCGACCCCGCTTGCGGCGAACACGCCGATGCGCTGCCCCTCCGCCAGGGTGAGCAGTCCGTCGATCGCCTTCAGGCCGGTCGCGACGATGCGCGAAGATGCCCCGCGATCGAGCGGGCCCGGCACGGTGCCGGATATCGGGCGCGTTTCGGACGCTGCAATCATACCCTTGCCGTCAAAGGGCTGGCCCATGCCATCGACCGCGCGACCCGCGAACCCAGGCCCGACCGGCACGGCCGCCCCGCGCAGCATGGCGACGACGCGCGCACCCAGCGGCACCGCCCTGCCCTGGCGCAGCGGCACCAGGATGATGCGCGCATCGTCCACCCCGGCGACCTGCGCCAGCACCGGCGCCTGGCCAAAAGACCCGGGATCGATCTCGCAGATGTCGCCGACCATGCACATCGGCCCGGTCGCTTCGAAATGACCCTGGGCGACCTTGCGTACGAACCCGTAGGGCCGATCGAGCGCGGCGGCATCGATCCGATCGGCAAAGGCGTGCGCCGCCATCATCACCGCGCCGCCTGCACGGCAAGCTCGTCGAGCACGGCGGCAAGCTGACCCCAGCGTTCGGCGACCGACAGATCGACATGGCCCAGCTTCAGATCGATCCGGCAGCCCCCCGCAGGAAGCGTTTCATCGACGGCAAGATCGGGTATGCCGGCGACATTCAGCGAAAGCCTGCGGAGACCGTCCTCCGAACCGAAGTCGTGCGGAGATACATGGACCGCGATGGCGCTGCCCGCGCGCAGCATGTCCAGCTGCTGGGCGAGCATCGCTTCGACCATCGGCGCATAATCATTGGTCTCGCCAAACATCCTGGCCAACGCCCGCCGCGCGAGAAGGGCAGCCAGCCCGTCGATCGCCTCGAGCTTGTGCGCGAAGGATGCCGTGGCTTCGGCAACACCGTCCGCCAGCACATCGATCCGGTCGGTTTCTCGATCGAGCGCCTCGCGCAGCGCGTCCTTGCGGCCATCTTCATAGGCTTTCCGGGCGGCCGTTTCCGCATCGCTCGCCGACCGGTCCAGCGCTTCGCGGAGCGCGTCGGTTTCGGCCGCCAGAGCGGCGCGTTCGACCGCGGCGTGATCGATCACGGCCTCGTCGCACGCCGCGCGCACCGCCATCGGTTTCGGGCCGATAGCGACGATGCGTACGCTGGCGGAGACCGCTAGGGACTCCTGCTTGATGATCGCGCTCATAACCCGGGTCCGCGGCGGAACATGCCGCCGATCGCATCGAGCAGGGAGCCGCCCTGACGGGGCATCGCGGCCACCGGGGGGCCACCGCTCCGGTCG
>JAESGW010000622.1_pt1 | contig 22160 bp, 15 predicted proteins | sample 9269791 | NCBI WGS metagenome assembly JAESGW01 (sample SAMN16773120, study PRJNA677053) | algae metagenome | isolation source: Aphanocapsa lilacina HA4352-LM1 and co-occurring heterotrophs from near cave... | place: USA: Maniniholo cave, near Haena, Kauai, HI | collected 2009-07-28 | reverse complement strand
GCGTCGGCAGAAGTCATCGACATGGCAAAAGAGGGCTTCTAGACTGGGCATAGCGAGCGGTCCGTGGCTTGTGATGTGCTAATCCCAGCCTAGGCGGACCGCATTTCCTTATCCCGAACTGACGTTTTGATTAGATTTGGATTTGCCGAGACTTTGCCCAGGTGGTTACCTGTATGCTCCCCGACAGAGACCGCCCCTTTCCAGGCCGGATGCTGCCCGAAGGCCGTCCAATTTTTGCTCGAAATCCAGTTGCTTTATTCGGATTCTTGTTTCCGTTGCGTTGATCCCAAAGCCTCAGATGCGGTTTTGTGGGGAGCCGCGCCGACGGCGAACACGCGCACAGGTTTGGCGCCGTAGCGCTCGCTCCAGTGGCGCGCCTGGAAGACAAGTCGCCAGCCTGCGGGAACGGTGCCGCCGACCAGTTGGGGATAGTTACGCAGCAGTGGATAGATTTTCCGGTAGCGCCCATCGACGATGGCTGCAACGTAGCGCGTTGCGGCGGGCAGAGGCACTTTGCCCCCTGCGATCCGCTTGGGAGGGAGGCGGCTGAAATAGGCGACCACGGGACTGTCGGTGACCAGGATTCCCGAGGTCGAGTGCCGGGCAAGCCATCGCCCGGCCAGTTCGGACGGTCGGTTGAGCACCACCCAGCGCGGCCAAAGTTGCAGGTACTGAATACTAAAAACCAGGAGCAGCGCTGCGGCAGGCAGTTGAAGCAGGCGCAGCAAGGGACGGCTCGAAGCGAGCGCTGCAAGCAAGGCCACCAGTACTAGATAGTAGCGGCTGCTGCCGGTGAGCGCTCCCCCGCCCACCAGGACGAGCAGCGCAGCAAGGTAACCGAAGGCCGGCAGCGAAAGCCCCAGGGCTTCGTGGCGGGCGGCCAGTACCCCGGCTGCGGCGAGCAGCAGCGGCAGGGCCAGGGGCTTCCAGGAATACTCAACCAGTGCGCCCAACCGCTCGCCCACGCTCGTAAGACCCGCCTGATCCACTACGGCCCATTCGGCGGTGCGCCCCGTCTGCGCCAGCGTGAGCCACACTCCTAGTCCGACGGCCGACACCGGAAGCAAGATCCATAACCACCGCAATCGCCCCGATGGTTGCAGCTGAAATCCTTGCCAGCCCACCGCCAGGAGGACGAGCGGCCAACAGCTCCGGTCGGTGAGGGCCGCGAGACTCCAAAAAAAAGCTCCTGGGGCCAGGTATCCTTTCTCCCAAGCGACAACCCCCAAGATCACCAGCAATGCGGCCAGCGGCTCAGCGCAGCTGAGGCTTCCGCTCAGCACCGTGACGGGATTGAACAGAAACAAGCAGACGGCCCCGATGCCCCACCGCCAGGCGAGCACTCCGGCGGCGGCAATTGAAAACAAGGCGCTCAGTGCCTGGAGCGCCGCCAGATTGTGCCAGCCAAAGAGCCAGAGCCAGCCGCCGGCCAGTCCATGGTAAACCGGCAGCCAGCCGTTGCTGGTGCCGGTGAGCGGGTCGGCAAGCAGGCCCGTGCGCGCCAGGTGGGCGGCGATGAGCCAGTGGTGATAACTGTCCTCCCAGGCAATCCCCAAGGTCTGGCGATGGTGCTGCACAGCGAGCCAGAACCCGGCGGCGCCGACAAATGCAAACGCTTGGACCAAACGTGCGGCGGGCACAGCAGCGTACGCTCTGAACGGACTTTCAGCCTACTTGCCGCTTCTGGCGGCGCGCACCTGGCGATCGAGACGGCCTTCGGCGTAGCGCAGCAGGGTATCGAGCGAATCGATGCGGTTCTCCCAGGTCTGCAGGCGATAGGGTCTGAGGATTTTTTCTTGTCCCAGCCAGGTGCCCAGACCCTGGCGAATTGCCAGAAGCTGCTCGCGGGCAGTGCGCAGCCAACCGGCCGAAGGCTGCTTGCTCAAAGTTTCGAGGGCGGCCTGGGTGCGCTTGCTCTGGGCGCGCCATTCGCTGAGGCTGTACTCGGCCACCCAGATCTGTTTGCGGTCAAGCAGAAAATCCCACTCGCGCTTGAGGGCATTGAAGCGCTCCAGGGCGGTCAAAAGCGGATCGCGATAAGGGAGCAGATTGGAGGCTGAGGAAGCCTGGGCGAGCATTTGCTGGTGGTTCTCCGCCAGGTGGGCGGCGGCAAAAAGCGAGTAGCCGCCGGAGGGCAAATCGCGCACCGCCTGCAGCTGATCGCGCAGTTGCACCTGCGGCAGCGACATCAGGTTGAGGCTCGGCAAAATCAGCACGGGCGCCTCTTTGACCCCGCCCAGGGTGGGTTCGACCAGTTGCTGGAGCCTGCGGGTGTTGAGGGCGTAGGTCATCGGCACCAGCAGGTCGATACTGCCCTGGGCCGCCCACGCCTCCCAGTCCTGCTGCAGCAGGCGCAGCCGCTCGTTCGGCGGATTTGGAAAGACCGCGGCGGAGACGATGATGCGCGGCTTGAGCCGACGCAGCTTCTCAGCGGATTCGGCGACGAAGCTTGTGACCTGCTCGGCTTTGAAGCGGGTCCACAGTGCCCAGAGCGAACTTTCATCAGGCGAGATGTCGATGGGATCGACGCCGCTCAACTGGGCAAAGCTGCGCCGCGCTGCCGGGGAGTAGCCGAACAACTGGCCGGCGTTCTTTTGCAGCGGGTAGCGGATGTAATCGAACTGCAGGCCGTCGACGTCGTAGTTGGTGAGAATCTCTTCGTAAAGGCTCAGCAAATAGGCGCGCACTTCCGGATTGGCCGGGTCCATCCAGTATTCGGGTTGGCCCGCCGGGCGCAGATTGCCCTTGCGGCCGCTTTGCGCCCAACCGGGGTGGGCGGCGAGGACCGGTCCGGGAAAGTCCTGGGATTTGCCGATGAGCGCATTGTGGCGCGTGTTGCCCGCTGCGAACGTCCACGTCCAGGCGTGCAGTTCCATCTTGCGCTCGTGGGCAAGGCGCACCGCCGCCGCGAGCGGATCCCAGCCCCGAATGAGCGGATTTTGTGCAGGAGCGACGGCACTCGGGTAAATTGTGTAGCCCGCGTTGACGGTTTCAAAGAAGACCGTGTTGATCCCCGATTGGGCCAGGCGGTCGAAGATGCGGGTCAGTCCTTCTTCTGATCCGGCTTTGACGATCGTGCCCCGGTCGAGCCAGATGGCGCGCACCTCCGGCAAGGCCGCCAGTTGCGAAGTCGGATAGTGTGCCCACAGATCTTCGATGGCATCTTCCCAGGCGGCGCGCGCCTGGGTGTCGAGGCCGTCTTTGAGCATGGCGGGCAATTCTTTGAGCGTGCGCTGGGCGCGGGCGATGGCGTCGCGGTAGGCAGGCGGGAACTGCTCAGGGGCCGTCGAGCGCGCGTCGCTGGTGAGCAGTGCACTCTCGACCCTCCCCAGCACCCCCTCCAGTTCTTTGAACATGGCGGTTGCTTCGACCGGCGCGACTTTGAACTGGTTGCCCACCGCCCCCGGCAAGAAGCGCTCGATCGCCGCCGCCAGCCAGTCGCGGTCAAAAGTCGGTGAAGTTGTCCCCCACTGCCAGCCCAGATAGGTCACATCCTCGTTGACGAGCACCGCCGGATTGCCCAGGCCGCCGATCCAGGTAGCCGCGATGTTGGCGGTGCTGCCTACGGGGCGCACCAGGCTGCCGCCGCGCACGGCGCTGGTCGAGTTGCCGAGCTTCGTCCAGGGCTGAACCAGCTGCACCTCGGCGCGCGAGATGATATTGAGCGGTTCGATCCAGTAGGCACCCACCAGGTTGGTGAGCGCTTCGCGCACCGCGGGGGGCGATTCGGTGCCGAGCGGTCCACTGACGATGAGCTTGCCGCCCCGGTCCACCCACTGCTGGATGGCGTTTGCCTGGTCGAGGGTGAGATTGGTCAGATTCGGCAAAAACAGCACCTTGGCCTCGGCGAGCCGCTCCAGGCTCAAATCGGCGAGGGCCAGGGGGCGATAGCGCAGATTCAACCGCTCGATGCGCCCGCGCAGCGTATCCCAGGCTCCTGCCTCAGGGGGCTGGACGACCACGATCGGATAGGCCTGGGCGGCCAGGACCAGCGGTGCCGACGCCAACCACAGCACAAGGGCGAGCACTATTCCTTTCCAGCGGCGGACTCCACACACCATCGCGATCCCCAGTACGTAGGAAGTTTAACAAAGTATCAAACGGGTTTGATAGGCAAAATTGCCGCTTCAAGATTGTATCGAGAATCAGAACGGCAATTGAAAGCCGAGGGCCACCGAGACCTGGTTGTCGGCGCGCACCCGCAGGCTCTGGTAGGGGGAAAAGCCCAGAGCGTTGGTGGCGAACAAATCTACCGACAACGCCGCAAGGCCCGGCAAAAAGCGCACCCCGGCCTGCCAGGGCAACAGTTGGGCGAGGCTGTTGCCCACGAAAGCATTCTCCCCCCGCACCATCGGCGTCACCTGGGCAATCAGGTCGAAGCCCGGCCACAGCCTGAAGGAACCGCCGAGGCTCGCACCAATCAAGGGGGAGCGCTCGTCGCTTCTTTGGATGTAGGCGAGTTTGGGATTGATCCAGAAGCTGTGGCCCTCTTTGAGGGTGAATTGGGCCGGAAACGACAAAGTAAAGACGAACAGTTCGCCGATATTCTCGGTGACCAGACCGATCAAATTGGGTGGGATCGGGCCGCGGTCCCCCGCCGGGGTAACGCCCGGCACCCCCGGACAGGCGGTCGGCAAGCCGTCCAGGGCCCGCTGCAACCCGTCGCGGGTACCGTCGACGAAGTTGCAGGCGCGGCTGGAGGTGCGTCCGAGGGTGAACACGCCGCTCAGGGTGAACGGGTCGCCGCTCGGTTGGTGCAAAAAGCGCAATTTGGTGTGCAGACCGCCGTCGGATTCGTCCGGCCCAGCCGGGGCAAAGTTGCCGAATACCCCTGTTTCAAAATCGTTGAGGGTGCCTGCTCTGTAGGCGAACGAAAACGTGCCGGTGCTCGCGATAAAGCTTATCTGGTTGCGTCCGGAGCCGATCGTGCTGCCGTCCAGCAAATCGAAGCTTGCAGGCACATAGATAGCGCGGACTTCCGGCGGCACCTGGGTGTCGAAGGTGTCGGCAAACTGGCGATTGACCGGCAGGTCAAATACATAGAACAGCCGGTCCTGCATAAAAGTGAGGCCGACGCCCACGCCGGTGTTGTTGTCGACGGCCACCATCGCCGGCCCGCCGGTATTGCCGTAGGTATTGCTCACGAACACATCGAGAGCGAGGCGGGGATTGACCAGATAGCGCACCCCGGCGTTGTAGGGGATCACCTTGGTCGGCAGGCCGCTGGTGCGGTCGACCGTGTTGGAACCGGCCAGGATGGCCGTGGCGTCGCCGCGGATGTGAAAGCGGTTGGAAATCTTGAACGTGCCGCCGATGCCCAGGCCGAGGGTGAGGCCAAAGCTCTGGTTGACCCCCGGGTTGATGGGGGTGTAGATGGCGTTGTCGCCCGGAAAGTAGGCCAGCCGCGGCGAGACGGTGAAGGCGTAGCGCTCGTCATAGGCGGTAAAGGTGAGGGGCAATTCGAGGGCGGGTGTGAAGACCAGCCCGTCCTGACGCCGTTCGACGGTGGGCAGATTCGATCCGGCTATACCCCGGAAGGTAAATTGCGGGCGGCTGGTGGTGATACTTGCCACTGCACTGGTCTTGCCCCCCAGGATCTCGCCCAGGCGGACTTTGCCCTGGACGGTGACATCTTGAAAGATGTTGCCGTTGTTGACCCCGACGCGCCGCTCTACCAGATAATCGCCCTGAAAGCCCGGCACCGAGCCGTTCGCTCCTTGCAGATCCACCGTCATCTCGACGTTGTCGCTGAGGCCCCAGATGTACTGGCTGGACTGGTTGGTAAAGAGATCGTCGTTGACCCCGGCTTCCGGCTGAAATAACCGCACGATCTGCGTCTGCTGCAGTTCGCCGTCGCGCAGGTGGCTGGCGGTCACCAGGCCGTAGCTGCGGCCATCCACCTTTTCGATGGGCGATCGCACGAACACTGGTTTTTCAAGTTGAACTTTGCGTTGTTGGAGTACCGATTCGAGGGTGAGGCTGGTGTTGTCGTTGAGTAATAACGAACTGTCGGTGCTCGGTTTTTCGAGATCTTTGAGATCGCTTGCCCCAGTGGGCTGGTCGGTAAGCACCTGCGAGCCGGTCTGGGGAAATTGTGCCCGGGCGGCCGCCGGCAAAAGTGATCCGAGCGATAGGCCGAGCGCCAACCCCAATAGCCAACGGTTCAAAGCTTCACCAGTGCCAGGTCAGAGGCATTATACCCGAGCCTGTGGGCGCACTCTGAACAGACACCCTTCGCACCTAGATCGTATCGGGATCGATTCCTAGTTGCCTCAGCCGCTCGGCCAATGCCTCAGCCCGCCGCCGCTCCTGGTCGACTTCTTGCTCGGCCCGCTCGGCGCGTTGCCGCTGCTGCTCGGCGCGCTGCCGCTCCTGCTCGGCCCGCTGCCGCTGCTGCTCGGCGCGCTCGGCTCCGGTCGCAATCACCTGCCTATCCCGGTCGCACCAGCGCAGCCAGGTATCCTCTCTGCCTTCGAACGTTCCTTGCCAGAGGGTCAATCCCAGGCCGACCTCCTCGAACCAGGCACTTTGTCGGCTCTCGTAGCGCAACCCGGACAGCTCAAAAACTTCCAGCACCGGTCCGCCCAACTGCTGCAACGGGTCATAGATTGCGTAGAACTGCACGCGCATCTGGGCATAGGTTAGCAACTTGATACCGCGCTCGTTGCCCACGGTGTTGGAGACTATGTCGATCACCACTTCCGGGGGCTTGCCGAACTCCCAGAAAAAATAGGAACGGTTTTGCTTCTGCCACCAGTCCTCGGCAATTTCGACATTCAGGCTCAAAAAGACATCGGGGACCAGGGGCGGGCGGCGTACCCCATAGAACAAACCGACGTTGGCGGCGGCAAGAAACGGGGACTGTGGATACCAGGAGCTGTAAAGCGGTTCGGTAAGCAAGCGCTGCTGCTTCTCGGACGGAAGATTGTCCACGGGGGCATCGTCCTCGGTCACCAGGCCATCGATGTCAACAGCCAGTTCTTCTGCGGAAGCTTCCATAGGCAAATCTCTCGGCCGCGGAATATGGACATATTAACACAATTTCTGGGATCTGCTCAGGCCATGCGGGCGATAGCGAGGCTGGCGCCGCGGGTGATGGCCGGTCCCAGGGTTTTGCCCAGCCAGCCCAGATGCTTTTCGGCCAGAAAGCGGGCGCGGGCGGCGTAGATGGCCGAGCGCAATTTCAGTTGGGAGTGATCGGCTTTGTAGGTGAGCATGTTGTGACCGGCGCGCTTCCACTCGGCCTGCTCCTCGGGGCTGAGCCGTCCCTCCGAGACCACCCGGTCAAATAACTTCGTGCCCGGCAGCGGATAGGTGATCGTGAAGCTCAAGTAATCGAGGGGCAGGGTCGGGATGAATTGGAGTGTGGCAAGGATGTCCTCTGTGCGCTCGCCCGGGTAGCCTACTTGAAAAAAAGCCGCCGCCCGGATGCCGACGCTGTTGGCATCCTGAATGGCTTGGCGAACATCCTGGGGGCTGAAGCGCTTGCCCATCTGTCTCAGCACTCGGGGGCTCCCAGACTCAATACCAAAAAAGATCCGCTCGCAGCCGGCCTCGGCCATGCGGGCGAAGACTTTGCGCTGCACGTCCACCCGACCCAGGCAGTCCCACTTGAATTGGAGGCCGCGCCGATGGATCTCGTCGCAAATTTTGAGCGCCCGCTGCCAGTTGAGCATGAAGATATCGTCGGAGAACCAGATGTGGCTGTAGCCGGCCGCCAGGGCATTTTCGATGTCTTCCATGACCTGCTCGACGGTGTGCTCGCGGTAGGTCGCCCCAAAAATGGGCTGATCGCAGTACTCGCAGCCGTAGGGACAGCCTCGGGCGGTGAAGACCGGCGTCTGGGTGTAGCCGAACGTGGAGCGCCAGTACGCCTGGTAATGCTCGTGGTCAAATAGATCCCGCGCGGGCATCGGCAGACGGGTGAGCGCCTCCTTGGGGATCAAAGGCGCTTTGGTGTTGCCCGTCAGAGCGCCGGCCGGATCGAGGGTGCAGATTCCTTCGAGCTGCTCGTAAGGGCGCCCGTCCTTGAGGCGGGCCACCAGCGCTTCCCACACCAGTTCCCCTTCACCGCGCATCACTGCGTCGAAGGCGGGCAAAAACGTCTGGGGTTTACCGGAGGGCATCGGTCCTCCAGCCACCAATAGGGCGCGGTGATCCAATTGCGAGCGCAGCCCCCGGACGATGGCGAGAGTGTCCTCGTGCATCGTCACCATACAGTAGACTCCCACCACCAGCGGTTGCTCGGCCGCCGCTTCGGCAATGGCCCAGTCGATACCCCGAAATGTGCAGTCAAGAAAACGGACGCTGTGGCCCAGTGCGCGCAGATGGGCGGCGATGAAACCCTGGCCCAAGGGCGGAAAGAGCCAGAGTTTGCGGCCGGCGGCCTCGCGGTGAACATAGGGGTAGATGAGCACCACATCGGCCATCGCTCACATCCTTTGCGCTTCGGAACCTGTTTATTTTACGTGGCTGCGCCCTCAGCGCAGCCGCTCACCGCTTTCGGGATCAAAGAGCACCGCCCCCGCGAGGTCGAGACCAACGGGGAGCGTATCGCCGCTACGCCAATCGACGGAGCCTGGGGTGCGCAGACTCGCCTGGGTACCGCCCAAAGATCCGAACACGATCGTCTCGTTTCCGAGAGGCTCGATCAGTTCGACGGTGAATTGTCCCTGGGGCATCGCCGCACCAGGACGGGGATGGATGGCCTCCGGCCGGACCCCAAGCCGGACCCGTTCATTGGGGCAGTGCTCCAGCACGGCCTGGGCGGCTTCGGGGAGGACGAAGCCCTCGTCCTGCCACAGCCAGCCCCGCTCGGAGCGCACCAGTTCGAACAGGTTCATGGGCGGGTGGCCCAAAAACTGGGCGACCATGACGTTTTCGGGCTCGGCGTAGATCCGCTCGGGGGTGCCCACCTGCCGCAGATGGCCCTTTTCCATCACCGCGATGCGGTCCGCCAGGGTCATCGCCTCCACCTGGTCGTGGGTAACGTAGATCATCGTCGTCGAAAGGCGCTGGTGCAAGCGCTTCAGTTCGCTGCGCGTCTGGTTTCGCAGTTCGGTGTCCAGGTTCGAGAGCGGTTCGTCCAGCAAGAACACCTGCGGGGCGCGCACCAGGGCGCGACCGACCGCGACGCGCTGCTGCTGACCGCCCGACAACTGGGCGGGCTTGCGCTCCAGGAGTGCTTCAAGACCCAGCAACTTGGCCATCTCCTGCACTTTGTGGCGGCGCTCTTTGGAGGCTACCCCGCGCATGCGCAGACCGAAGGCGAGGTTGTCGGCGACGCTCATGTGCGGGTAGAGCGCATAATTTTGAAACACCATGGCCACGTCGCGCTCGCGGGCAGGCACAAAGGCTTTTGCCCCGGCCACCAGACGGCCGCCGATGCGCATCTCGCCTGCGTCGATGGTCTCCAGTCCCGCGATCGTGCGCAGCAGGGTCGATTTGCCGCAGCCGCTCGGTCCCACCAGCACCAGCAATTCGCCGGGGGCAATGTCAAGATCGATCCGTTGCAGTGCTGTGTACTGCTCGAAGCGCTTGCCGACGCCGGACAGCTCCACCTGACCCATCTGGCCCTCCGAATTTTCTGGAAATGTTCGGCCAATTCAAACAGCATAGATCCCAGAAAGTCCAAAGAAACGGCCCGCCATGCACCCGTCCGCCACCCAGAAACTGCAATTTGAGTTGCGCGCCCGGCGCGAGCGCGGCGAGGCGACCGCCCTGCCGCCGCGCTCGCGCTGGCGCGAAGGGGTGCTGCTGTGGGCGGAGATCGTCTATTGCTCGCCCGCCGAGGCACAGCAGCTGCGCGACGGCGCCGAAAGGCTCCATGTGCTGAGCGAGCAGCCCCCATCGATTGGGCTGGTGATCACGCCCGAGTTCGATGAACACGGCCGCAGGCTCGCGATGGACATCGACCAGCACGGCTACGGTGGCCTGGTGCGCTTCGAGAATCTGCTTGCTGAGGACAACTACCTGCAGGTGGTGGTCGGAGAAGGGCTCTACCCGCTCATCGTGCGCGAAGAAGAACTGAGGCACTTCTGGATGCAGCTCACTTTGCAGTGCGAGCGCCATTTTCTGGCTGTCGCGAGCGAGAAAGGCTGCTTCGGCTACTGGGAATCAGACCTTGCCCTCAGCCGCGCCGTCGAGGAGGCGTAGTTTGACCGATTCCTTTGTTCTATACGCCGAGGCGAACCGGCGGCTCGAATCGCTGCTGACGGACACTTCCCACCTCCAGCCGGCGGCGGTGGGCGGCGGCGAACTGGTGGCGGCGACCCGCGCCCTGCTCGACAGAGTCGGCGCCCCGGATCGGGCAATGGAGTGCGTGCTGGTGGGGGGGACCAGCGGCAAGGGTTCGGTGGCGGCCAGGCTCGCCGCTCACTTCGAGCGGGCGGGGGTGCGCGTCGGCCTGCACACCTCGCCCTACCTGCAGGTGGCCACCGAAAAGATCTGCCTGGATGGCCAATATATCGGCGGGGCGGAATATGCCGAACTGGTGGAATGGATCTGGCCCCATCTGGAAGCGTGGCGCGATCCGGCCCGCCTGCGGCGGCGCTATGGGGCGGTCTCGCTGGTGCTGGCGGCCGAGGCGATGCGGCGTTACGGAGCACAAGTAGGTGTCTTTGAGGTGGGTTGCGGCGGTCGCTTCGACCCGGTCAATGCTCTTCAAGCCCGGGCAGTCGGAATTACGACCGTGGGCTTGGACCATGTCGCGCTACTCGGACCGACCCTCGCAGACATCGCCTGGCATAAAGCGGGTCTTATCAAGAGCGCAGCAGCGGTGGTGACCGCCGCCCGCGGTTTGCCTCTGGAGGTCATTCACCGAGAAGCGGCCTGCCATGGAGCACCAGTGCGCTGTACACCAGTCGACAACGCCACACTGGCCGGGGCGCTTTTTGAAGTTTGTCGGGGGACGCCTGCCCCACGCCTGCCTCCGCAGGCCGCTCGCCTGCCCGGCAGGCTGGAGCCGATGGGGGGGCAGCGCTTGGTTTGGCTGGATAGTGCCCACAACCCCGAGAAGCTGGCCTATCTGGTTCGCGAGCTACACGACAGACCGGCGGTCGTCCTGTTCAGCGCCCTCGCAGGCAAGTTGCACCGCCCGATGCTGAAGATTCTCTCGCGGCTGGCCCGCACGCTGGTCCTGTGCCCGCTCGAGGTACCCGGCAAACTCCCTGCGGATCTCGATGCAATGGCCCGACAGACCCAGGGGTTGTTCGAGCACGTTGAACCGGCCCCGAGCCCGGACGCCGCCCTCGCCCTCGCTCTGCACCGGCGGCAACCCGGGCAGATCGTTGTGGTCACCGGCTCGCTGTACCTGGTGGGTCGGTTGCGCTCGCGCTGGTATCCGCCTGAGTGGGTTGTCGAAGCGCGCAGCAGCTGGCCTCCCCGACTCGATGGGCCTTAGAAATTGTTCACAACCGGTTGCCGCCGGTGCCGCTTGGTGCAACGATCGTCGTGAGCGGCATCTTCTGGAATCACCATGTTGCAAGACCCGAAAACCATTCGCTACTACCAGCGGCTGTCCGACACCCTGGTAGAATTGTGGCGCCGTCGCTACCGCAGCGAGGAGTTGCGCCTGTTTTCCGAGGGCTTCATCACTGCTCTGCGCTACGGTCAAGAACTCGACCCCACACAGATTATGCGGCTGGAGCAGGAGATAGCCGGTTTCCTGGCCAACCCCGACAATCTTGAGCCGCCGGAACTGCGGCCCCAGCCTGAGGAGGAGCGCTCCTAAACCGGCTCCAGGCGCATCAGCTTCTGGCCGTATTCGATCGGTTCGCCGTTTTCGACTAGAATCTCGACCACACGGCCGGAGGCCTCGCTGTCGATAGTGTTCATCAGCTTCATCGCCTCGATGATGCAGACGGTCTGACCGACGCGCACGACATCGCCCACCTCCACGAAGTTGGCGGTGTCCGGCGATGGAGCGCGGTAGAACGTGCCGACCATCGGAGACACCACGTCGATGGTCGGTCGAGCGGGCGTTGCGGGGGGCGCCGGGGGTGGGGCAGGTGCCTCGCTCACCACGGGTGCCGCCGGGGCGACCGGGGCCGGCGGGCTGCCCACCCCGGTCTGAACGACGGTCTTGCCGCTCTCCTTGCGGATGGACAGGCGAAAGCCCTCCGCTTCGATGGTCAGTTCGGTCACATCCGTCTGGTTGAGGATGGCGAGCAGCTCGCGGATTTCGGAAAGATCGATATTCACAGGCGGTCTCAGTTTTCCCGGCCGAGGTAGGAGTTGTCGCGGGTGTCAATTTTGATTTTCTCGCCAATGGTGATAAACAGAGGCACCATGACCTCAGCGCCGGTCTCGACTTTGGCGGGCTTGGTGCCGCCCTGGGCGGTGTCGCCCTTGACGCCCGGGTCGGTCTGGACCACTTGGAGGACGACCGTGTTGGGCAAATCGACGCCGATCACCCGCTCCTGCCACTTGAGAATCGAGACGCTCATGCCCTCTTTGAGATACTTGGCGCCGTCGCCGATCGCCTCGCGGGTGAGCGCTTCTTGCTCATAGGATTCCATGTCCATGAAGACGTACTCGTTGTCGCCTTGAGGGTAGACAAACTGCATGTCGCGCTTTTCGACCACCGCCTGGGGCAGCGACTCGCCGGCTCTGAAGGTCCGTTCGTTGACGTTGCCGGTCATGACATTTTTGAGCTTGGTGCGTACGAAGGCCGATCCCTTGCCCGGTTTGACGTGCAAAAATTCGATCACGCGCCAGACCTGACCATCGAGTTCGATGGTGGTGCCGGTTCGAAAATCGTTGCTTGAAATCATGAATACGTCGGGGTAAAAGGGCCGTTCTTATTAAACTTGAGCCTCCGGTCCCCGTCAACGTGTACACGCACGATGAACAAAGCACCGCGGCAATCTCCCCGGGCGGTTTCGAGGCAACCTTTTTCGCTTCGCGCACCGTCCAAAGTTCTGACAAATTCAGCTATGCGTTTTGCAATATTTACGCGATCTGCTCGCGCACCCACTGGCGAAAGGCTTTGAGGGTCCGCCGCGGCCCTGCGCGTTGGGCCATGGCCAGAAACTCGGGCAAGTGTTCTTTGAGCGGCAGGTCCGGGAAGGTGGGGCTTTGTGCGACTTCGACATAGTCGCCCTCCCGCAGCACATCGATGCGCAAGCGTCCATCTTCCAGCCGCCACAGCTCGGGCACCCCCATTGCCCAGTACACCTCCAGTTGAGTCCGGGAGGTGACATCGACTTCGATCGAAAGCTCGGGGGGCGGATCGCACCTGAGATCAAGGCGCTGCTTACCGACCATCGCAGCAAAGTTGCGGATGTAAAAACAATCGTCCGGCTCGAAGCCCTTGGCAAGATCCCGCCGCTTGAACGTGGTGGAGCCGAAGGAGACGTAATCGATTTCCAGTTCGTCCAACAGCACTTTGACCAGATCGCCCAGGATAACTTTGTTTTTTTCGTGTTCCGGCAACGGCATCCGAATCTCCAACGTCCCGTCGCTATAGGTCAGCCTGGAACCCCGGTGATCTCCCAGTTCTTCGAGAATGTCCTCGAACTGCTGCCAGCTCACCTCTTCGAGCACCAGCCGCTGTCCCGGTTGCACCTGCACCTGCTTTAGCTGCAGCGTCACGCTCATCGATCGCATCCTTGCTATGGCGTCGTAGCCCAATCCTAGCGGGTCCAGGCGCTCGCACAGGTAAGTATGGAGTCTGGGCGCAAGCCGTGCAGACGGGTTTGGCTACTGCCCCCGAAACGCCGAACGCATTGCTGCCGGAGTCACACCCAGGACGCGCCGAAACCCGTGGGCAATGCACCGCAGAGGGCCTGCCTTTGCCTCTATGGGCGATGCTCATCGCAGAAGCGACGGATGAAATATTCCCGCCAGCTTTCAGGCAGAGCATCGATTTGCAGCAGGCGCTCCAACAGATGCGCTTCCGATTCACCTTTGGCATAGAGCCGCACAAAATCGGCAATGCTGACCTGCCGCTCGTCCGTGTACAGGCGTTCGACGGCATCGCCCGTGCCTACCTCACCTGCTTTTTCGACTGCGAAGTAAAAGCCTGTTCGGCCGCTCGCCAGAAATTTCGCGATGATCCCCGGATCCGCGAAGCGGATGCCGAGCTTGTAGCAGGGCAGGCGTGGCTGAGTTGCTACTACTTCGGTGGTACCCAAGCGAAATCGATCGCCAACGTGCACATCCTGCTCAGATAGCCCCGTGGTGGTCAAGTTTTCGCCAAACATTCCCCAGGGCAACTCCTGTCCCGCCCGCTCGCGACGCCAGTAGTCGTAGTGCTCCGCCGGGTAGGCGTACACCGCCTTGTCCACGCCCCCGTGCACACTCAGATCCGCCTGGGCATCCCCGTCGAGGTTGAGGGGCCGCACCGCCACGCGGCCGGTCACGGGCTCTTTGAAGATACCGGTCAGCACCTGTCTGCCCCGCCATTCGACTTCGCGCGGCAGTCCGACGTTGACCGAAACTACTTGCATGCTCATCTCCAAACCCAATCACAGCGCTCTACCACATCTACACTGTGCGGGCTCGATAAGTCTCAACCGGGATTCAGAAACGTCCAGGAGAGCGCACTCAATCTGCCTGCCGGGCAGTCTCCTGGCAGGTACGCGGTCGATGGATCCCGGTGAATAGGTGCCTGCACCCGGCGACCGGTCGGCTTGCCGGAGCAAGTGTTGCGCACCGCCGTTGCAGGACGTATGGTGGCACCAGCGTTCCGTCACCGATGCTTAGCGCCCACAATCTTCGCTCGATTGCTTTTGTTCTCGTGCTTGCCGCGGTGAGCCTGGACGTGTCGATAGCCTGGCTGGCCCTTCAAGGAAGTCTCGAAGGAGATTCGGCCTTTGCAGACATCGTCTTTGTGACGGTGGTGGCCTGGAAGCTTTGCTGGCCGATATTTTCAAAGTCTTTGCGCCTGGAAAAAAAGGCGGCACTTCAGCGACTCGAAAAAGCGTACAGGGGTTTTTGAGCGCTCAAGAACCGCAGATGTGCCAGCGTCTGCGAAAGAAACGGGCCAGTTCCCCGTCGGTGAGGGGCATATAGATAGGACGACCGTGGGGGCAGGTGTGGGGATTGGCGGTGCGCTGCCAGCGATCGAGCAACTGCTGCATCTGGAGAGGCGAGAGCGAAGTGCCGTTGCGAACGGCCGCGCGGCAGGCGAGAGCGGCGCGCATCTGAGCCGCGTCCTCCTGCTCGGCCAGTTCCAGCAATCCTTCCACACAGTCCTCCCGCCCGCTCAGAGCAGCCGGTACCAAGCGCACCAGCCAGCTGCGCTCACCGAACGCCTCGATCTCCATACCGTGCTCCGCAAGATTGTGCGCCTGACGCGCCGACAATTCCAGCGCCACAGGCGGCTCCACAGGCACCACCTGCCAATCGGATTCCAGTTGCTCGAACAGTACCCGCTCGTGGGCGACGTGCTGTTCGACCAGGCAAACACCGCCGGGATACTCAGCCAAGATATAGGTCTGGTGCAGTTGGGCGAGGGCTTTGAGCAACAACTCGCCGCCGGTGCTTGCTTCTGCATAAGGCAGGTGCGCCTCCGCCAGACGCAACAGCACAGCGGCGGGCTTCGGGGCAAAGTGGCGCAGCCCCTCGCCGATGGCCGCTAACACCAGTTCGCAGGCAGGAGCGGTCCCGGCCAGTTGCACTTCGAGCTTGGCCGGGTGACGGTTCCAGTCCACTTCGTCCGGGGGAAGGGTCAGTTGCACAATGCACACCGGCTGGCGGCCGGGACGCAGCGTGCGTTCGAATCCGGCGCGCACCGCCTGCTCCAGTGCGCCGTGGCGTACGAAGCGACCATTGACGTAGATCTGCAGCCAATCGGCGCGCGCACGCGAGCAGCGATCAGGTAAACCGATCGCCAGGCGAACGCGGCGGCCGTCGCGCTCCAGGTGCACCTCGCGCAGGTCGTGCTCGTCGTAGGAATTCAACAGTTGGAGCACGCGCTGCTTGAGGCCGGGGGCGGGCCACAGTTGCAACTGCAATTTGCCGTCCACCGCCAGTTCAAATAGATGCCCCGGATGGGCCAGGGCGCAGCGCTGCACAAGCTGAGTGACGGCGCGCACTTGGGCTTTGACGTCCGCCAGAAAGCGGCGCCGCACCGGCTGCAACTCGAACAGTTCGCCGACCGTCACCACCGTCCCAGGAGCAGCGGCGGCGGGCTGCGCATCGACCAGTTCGCCCTCGTGGTCGTAGCGGGCGCGGGTGGCGGTGCGGGCAACAGCCGTGCAGGTGAGAATTTCCAGCCGCGCCACCACGGCGATGCTGTGCAGCCCCTCGCCGCGAAAGCCCAGGGTGCGCAACCGCCAGAGATCTTCGATGGCGCTGAGCTTGCTGGTGGCATGGGAACGGGCCGCCATCGGCAATTCCGCCGCCTCGAAGCCCAGGCCGTTGTCCTGGACTTGAATCCGCCACGATTCGGGCCAGAAGCTCACCCGGATGCGATCCGCCCCGGCATCCAGACTGTTATCCACCAGTTCGCGCACCACCGCCGCGGGCGAATCGATCACTTCTCCCGCGGCGAGCAATCGCACGGTCTGGTCGGTGAGCGGCCGGATCGCTCCCAAAGGCGAAATTCTCCTTGCCATTGTGCTCATCAAGGCTAGGCGATGGCGACTTTGGTCGCAAACGAACCGCCGGAAGAAGCGATACGATTTAGGCGCCTGCCGCTTCATCCGGATTTGCTATCGCCAGCCACCCTCCTCGGCGCAGTCGCCACGCAAAGCGTGCCTACTCTAGAAACATCTATCCATCCCACCCACAAGTCTCGTTCCCAATCATGCCCCCAAGTCCGGGGGGGTGTCGGGGGGGTGGCACGCCCCCGGACGCGGGGAGGTTGGAGAGCGCGAGAGGGGAACCCGAAGGGGGTTCCGCCTCTCGCCCACAAACTATCGTGCCAAGCGAATCCACCAAGACCCAGATAAAGAGCGGTCAAAAGAACCGTGTCTGATTTGAACCCTGCTGCTTCAACCGGATTCGATATGACCAAGTGCGCCGGCCGAAGTCCCTGCCGTCGGCTTCGGTAATCGGGCCTGACCAGGATTGCCGCTGTTCACGTCAAGTCCGCCTGCCCATAGGCCGCTTGCACTACATCTAGCGCCCCACAGGCAAATCCCGGCGGGGGGCCTACAATGGCAGCTGTGCCGCAAACCGAAGCGCTCGCCGAACTGCTCCAGCGTCTCCACCGCGCCCTGGCCGCGGAGGCCGATCGCGGTTTTGTCAATCTCAAAGGCTCCCGCCAGTACTTTGCGGAATTCTTGAACGAAACGCTCGCCACCGTACCGGGCGGCCTGGAGGACAAAGACACGGCCCGCCGCTGGCAGGAACTGGGGGTGCGGTACGCTCGCTATGACGACCTGGAAAATGCCGCGCGCGCCCATCTGGTGGCGGAGACCCGGCGGTTTTTGCACCGGGTGCGCCGCGCTCTGGAGACCCCCGCCCCAGAGCGCCCCAACGGCCGGCCCACCCCACCACCGGAAGCGGCCATCCTCGATCAGCCGGTAACCAAATTGGCGGGCATCGGGCCGAAACTGGCAACCCAGCTCGAAAAATTGGGTCTTGCCACCGTCGGCCAGGTGCTGCGCTACTATCCGCGCGACTACCTCGATTACAGCAACCGCACGACGATCAAAGTCTGCCAACCGGGCGAAATGGTCACTTTGCTCGGTCAGGTGCGCCGCTGCCGCTGCTTTACGAGCCCCCGCAACCACAAGCTGTCGATTTTTACCCTCACCCTGGGCGACGGCACCGGCCAGATGCAGCTGTCGCAGTTTTTTGCCGGGACGCGCTTTACCCACCGCGGCTGGCAGGAAGCCCAGATGAAGCAGTACCCGCGCGGGGCGACGGTAGCCGCAAGCGGCCTGGTCAAACGCTCCACCACCGGACTGACCTTGCAGGAGCCGCAGCTGGAGGTACTGGACGAAGGCGAGGATCTGCAAAATCTCACCAAGATCGTGCCGGTCTATCCGCTCGCCGAAGGGGTGGGGGCGGGGGTGGTGCGCCGGGCGGTCAAGGCTGCTTTGCCCTACGCCACCGCCTTCACAGACCCGCTGCTGGCCCCGATCCGCGCTTCGCTGGGTCTATTGGATCTGCCGGAAGCGATCCGGCAAGTCCATTACCCCGAGACTACCGAACTCAAGCTTCAGGCCCGGCGACGGCTGGTTTTCGACGAATTTTTCTTTTTGCAGTTGGGCCTGCTGCAGCGCCGTCACCGCCAGAAGCGCCAGAGTGCGGGGATCGCCTTTCGCACCCGCGGCGAACTGATCGAGCAGTTTTATAAGCTTTTGCCCTTTGCCTTTACCGGCGCCCAGAAACGGGTGGTCGAGGAGGTGCTGGCCGATCTTGAATCTCCCGAGCCGATGAATCGGCTGATCCAGGGGGACGTCGGTTCCGGCAAGACGGTGGTGGCGGTGGTCGCCATGCTTACCGCCCTGCAATCGGGCTACCAGACCGCCCTGATGGCCCCCACCGAAGTCCTGGCCGAGCAGCACTATCAAAAACTCGTGCAGTGGCTTTCGCAGATGAACCTGCCGGTGGAGCTCGTCACCGGCTCGGTGCGCACCGCCCGCCGCCGCGATGTGCTCAGGCAACTGGCCTCGGGCGAATTGAACGTGGTGGTGGGTACCCACGCCCTGATTCAAGACGGGGTGCAGTTCGCCAACCTGGGCCTGGTGGTGATCGACGAGCAGCACCGCTTTGGGGTCGGCCAGCGCGCCCGCTTGCAAAACAAAGGCCGCAACCCGGACCTGCTCACCATGACCGCGACACCGATCCCGCGCACCCTGGCGCTCACGCTGCACGGCGATCTAGACGTCTCGCAAATCGACGAGTTGCCGCCGGGGCGCAAACCCGTGCGTACCACCGTCGTCACCCCCTCCGAGCGCACCCAGGTGAACGAACTGATCCACCGCCAGATCCTCGAAGGCCGTCAAGTCTACATCGTGCTGCCGCTTATCGAAGAGTCCGAAAAAGTTGACTTGCGATCGGCCATCGAAGAGCACGAACGCCTCAAAGAAAAAATCTTTGCCGAATTTCGCCTGGGACTGTTGCACGGACGGCTCAAATCTGAGGAAAAAGAAGCGGTGATCGGGGCCTTTCGGCGGCACGAACTCGACCTCCTCGTCTCGACGACCGTCGTCGAAGTCGGTGTCGATGTGCCCAACGCCACGGTGATGCTCATCGAGCACGCCGAGCGGTTCGGGCTTGCCCAGTTGCACCAGTTGCGCGGCCGGGTGGGCCGGGGGGCGAACCAGAGCTTTTGCCTGTTGATGAGCGCCACCAAGACCGAATCGGCTCTGCAGCGGCTGCGGGTGCTCGAACAATCGAACGACGGCTTTTTGATCGCCGAGATGGACCTGCGCCTGCGCGGCCCCGGCGAGGTGATGGGTACGCGCCAATCGGGGCTGCCGGACATGGTGCTCTCGTCGCTGGTCGAAGACCAGGACAGCCTTGAACTCGCCCGCCGCGAGGCCCAATCGCTCATCGAGCGCGATCCGGAACTGACCGCCCACCCGCTGTTGCGCGCCGAGCTTGCCGGCCGGCTCGACCGGCTGATGGACGGCGCCATCCTCAATTAAGATCCGCTCCGCGGTGACTTAATTTTTGGTACCCACCAGCCCATACAAAAGTGTCAACCCAGTTCTAATCACTTTATTGGGTGCTGGTGGGCTCTATCCACCAACGGATCATCGATGGTACCGTGCTTATCGCCGCTGCGCCCGGTGCAGGGGCATCACGCCAAAAATCCCTACTTCGAGTGGGTTCGTCGACTGCCTTGTTGTTTTCCCTATTGATTGCTCACAGGAAATTTCCAATGGCAAAACATTCCGTGACCCGACGCTACGGCGGCATTGTGCGCCGCCTGATTTCGACAACTTTGTGTCTGCAGGCGCTGATCGGCGCCGCTATCCCGGCGATGGCCGCTCCGGCCGGTGAGATCAAAATCGGCGAAAACGCCAAACGCCAGATCGAAGCGCTGATGCGCGAGAAGGCCCGCCGCACCCCCACCCAGCGCAAGATCGATTCGCAGTTGCTCTACGCCCTCAAGCAGCAGCGGGGCGAATCTTTTGCCCAGGGGGTGGGTCCGCTGCGGCTCAATATCGAGCGCGACGGCAGCGGGCGGGCGTTGGTGGACATCAAAGCGCAAGTCACCCCCGCCCTGCTTGCCAAGATCGCATCCTCGGGCGGCACCGTTCGTAGCAGTGTGCCGCGCTACAGCGCCGTGCGGGCCTGGGTGCCCGTGGCCCGGTTGGAGGAATTGGCCGCCCTCAGCGAAGTCACCTTCATCCGCCGCGCCGCCAAAGCCCAGTTGAACAAGGGCAATCCCGGCTCCCTGCAAGACGCCACTTCCCTGGCTCGACGCATCGAGCGGGTCAAGCAATATTTGCCCGAGCAGATTCGCCTGGCCGCCCAGAACCTGCCTGAAGAAGGCCCGGTGCTCAACGCCGGCTCGGTGACCTCCGAGGGAGACAAGGCCCACACGGCGGATACCGCCCGCAGCACCTACGGAGTCAACGGCACCGGGATCAAAATCGGCGTGCTTTCCGACAGCTACAACTGCCAGGGCGCGGCGGCGGCCGACATCGCCTCCGGGGATCTGCCCGCCGCCGGGGTGACCGTGCTGCAGGAGGATCCTGGATGCAGTTCCGGCTCCGACGAGGGTCGGGCGATGCTGCAAATTGTCCACGACCTTGCCCCTGGTGCGCAGCTCTACTTCGCCACCGCCTTCGAGTCTGTCGAGGGCTTTGCCGAAAATATTGTTGCCCTTAAAAACGCCGGTTGCACGGTGATCGTCGATGACGTCGAGTACTTCAACGAATCGCCCTTTCAGGACGCGCCCATCGCCCAGGCCGTCAACGAAGTGACCGCCGCCGGAGTCGCTTACTTTTCTTCTGCCGGCAACTCCGGCAACCTCACCAGCGGCACTTCGAGCGTCTGGGAAGGCAACTTCGTCGATTCCGGCGAAGAACTGATTATCGACGGCGACTCGGTCGGCGCCATCCACAGCTTCAACGGCAGCACGGCCAACCAGCAGCTCGACAGTTCCAGCGAGCCTACCTACCTGTTCTGGTCCGACGCTCTGGGCGCATCGGCCAACGATTACGACCTGTACATCATCGATTCTACGGGTAGTTTTCTGCTGGACTTTTCGACCGATCCCCAAACCGGTTCCGAGGATCCGATCGAGGCGGCCAGCGCCGGACCCGGTGATCTGCTGGTCGTCACCCTTTTCGACGGCGATCCGCGCTACTTGCACCTGAACGTCGGCCGGGGCCTACTCGCTATCGGCACCAGCGGCCGCACCAAGGGCCACAGTGCTGCGTCCAAAGCCTTCTCGGTGGCGGCGGTGCCCATTTCTTCGGCATCGGGTGGAGCCTTCACCGGCGGGGCGACCAACCCGATCGAAGATTTCAGCTCCGACGGGCCGCGCCGCGTCTTCTACAACGCCGACGGCAGTGCGATCACCCCCGGCAACGTCCTGGCTACCGGCGGGGCGGTGCGTCAAAAACCCGACATCGCCGCCGCCGACGGGGTGGTGACCACCCTGCCTCCCAACAGCGGATTGAACCCTTTCTTCGGCACCAGTGCCGCCGCCCCCCATGCCGCGGCCATCGCCGCCCTGCTCAAGTCCCTGCAGCCGACGATCACCCTCGACCAATTGCGCTCGGTCCTCACCACCACCACCCTCGACAACATGGCCGCAGGCGTCGACCGCGACTCCGGCTTCGGCATCGTCATGGCCCTGCGCGCTTTGCAGGCGCCGGTGGGCGGCGGCCTGGTGCGCGGGGACTTCTCCGGCGACGGCAAAGCGGACATTCTCTGGCGCAACGGCGCCACCGGCCAGAACACGATCTGGATCATGAACGGCACCACCTTCTCTTCCTCGGTGGCGCTCACTTCAGTGGGTGATCGCAACTGGACCATCGGCGGGGCCTCCGATTACTCGGGCGACGGCAAGCCGGACATTCTCTGGCGCAACGGCGCCACCGGCCAGAACACGATCTGGATCATGAACGGCACGGCCCTCTCTTCGACGGTGACGATCAGCCCCGTCAGTGACCCGAACTGGCAGATCGTCGGCACGGGGGATTTTTCTGGTGACGGCAAGCCGGACATTCTCTGGCGCAACAAGGCCAGCGGCGCCAACAGCGTCTGGATCATGAACGGCACCGCCTTCTCTTCGTCGG
>JAESGW010000621.1_pt1 | contig 22182 bp, 20 predicted proteins | sample 9269791 | NCBI WGS metagenome assembly JAESGW01 (sample SAMN16773120, study PRJNA677053) | algae metagenome | isolation source: Aphanocapsa lilacina HA4352-LM1 and co-occurring heterotrophs from near cave... | place: USA: Maniniholo cave, near Haena, Kauai, HI | collected 2009-07-28 | reverse complement strand
TCGCGCCGCCGTCTCCGGCGCTGAAGTCCTTCGATCGCAGCGGTCGGGTGTTCTACATCGGCAGCTTTTCCAAATCGCTTTTTCCGGGCCTGCGGCTGGGCTATCTCGTGGCGCCGGCGCCGGTCATCCGTGAGGCGCGAGCGTTGCGTGCCCTGATGCTGCGTCATCCACCCGGCCATCTCCAGCGCACTGCGGCCTACTTCCTCGCGCTCGGCCACCACGATGCGGTGCTGCACCGCATGCGTGGCGAATACCACAAGCGCCACATCGTCATGGCCGAAGCGCTGAAGCGCGAAGGCTTCACCATCGCCGGATCGTCAGCCTTTGGCGGCACCTCGTTCTGGGTCGAGGGGCCCGATGGGCTGGATGCGGACCTTTTGATGAACGAACTCAAGCAGGACGGCGTGCTGATTGAATCCGGCTCGCCGTTCTTTCCCGATGCGGACGGGCCGTGCCGCTTCTTCCGCATGGGGTATTCGTCGATCCCGCGCGACAATATCGCCGAGGGTGTTGTCCGTGTGCGGGCAAGGATGAATCGGCTGCTGGCACAGGCTTAGATCGGGACCTGCCGCTCTATTCGACCACTTCGTAGACGTGGCGCTCAAAGCGCTCGAGCAGCGTGTGCATCCGCTTGCGTGCGGCTTCGAAGTCGGGCGATGTTGCGCGTGCAGCCCGGTCGGCGTCATAAGCTTCCCTTGAGGCGAAGCTGCATTCCCAGCGTATGTCAGGTCCGTTTCCTTCCGTCCGCACAAGGATGCGCCCGGGATCCAGGCCGAGTTGGCGCCTGATCTCTGTCGCCTTGCGGCGCTGCTTCAGAACCTCATCCGCCTGATCCTCTTTGGCGAAATAATTGGTCGCTTCGACAATCATCTTTTCCTCCGCTGCCTTCCTACCATGCATCACGGCCGTTTCGGTCGGCCATGAAAAATCGATCCCGGGATCGCTTGACATCCAAAAATATGATCATAAAGTGTGATCACACTAGATGATCGCATCGTACAGAGATGCCTCCGCGGTGACAAGGAAAAGGTAGAGACCGGTGCCCACGATCAAGTCCATCGAAACGCTCATTGTTCAACTGCCGACGCGGCGCGAGCACAAATGGGCCGGCCTGACCGAGGTCATCGGTCGCTATGTCATGGTCAAGATGACCGACAGCGACGGCCGGGTCGGCTGGGGCGAGGCGCCGGCGCTGAAGGACTGGGGCGGTGAGTTCGGCCGCTACTTCGGCGAGTCCGCCATGATCACCCGCAGCGTCATCGAGACCTACCTGGCGCCTGCCGTCATCGGTCTCGAACTCGGCAATTTTGCCGAGCTTCATGCCCGCATGGATGCCATCATCCGCGGCTATCCCTATTCCAAGGCGGCCGTCGAGTTCGCGGCCTATGACCTCGCCGGCCGCTGGCTGAACGTTCCCGTTCATACGTTGCTCGGCGGCAAGGCGCGCGACAAGGTCGCCATCACCCATTCGATCGGCCTGATCTCGATCGAAGAGGCCAAGGTCGAGGCAGCCAAGCTTGCTGCCGAAGGCATCAAGACGATCAAGGTCAAGATCGGCGTCGACCCGGCGCGCGACGTCAAGATGGTCGCGGCAGTCCGCGAGGCTGCAGGCGAGGCGATGGAAATCTGCGTCGACGCCAATGAGGGCTACAAGACGCCTGGCGAGGCGGTGCAGACCGTGCGCCAGATGGAAAAGTACCGGCTCAAATATGTCGAGCAGCCGGTGATGGGCATCGAGCGCATCGCCGAAGTTGGCCGCCGCATCGATGCGCCCGTCATGGCCGACGAGTCGGCATGGAACGCTCACGACGCCATCCAGATCATCCAGAATGGCGGTATCCAGATCGTCTCGATCTACACCACCAAGGCCGGTGGCTTGTACAAGGCGATGGAAGTCGGCGCGGTCTGCCGCGCCGCCGGCATCATCTGCAACGTCAACGGCTCGATCGAAACAGGCATCGGCAACCTCGCCAACGTCCAGGTCGCGGCTGCATCGCCGGCAGCGACGTTGTCCTGCGTCATCCCGATCTCGACACCGGCCGAGGCGCAGCATGGTCAGGTCGGCGGCATCTATTACAAGGACGACCTTTTGGTCGAGCCGATGCAGGTCGTCGACGGTGCGGTCGTCGTGCCGTCGGGGCCGGGCATGGGCATCGATGTCGACCTCGCCAAGGTCGAAAAATACCGCGTGCGCGACTGAGCGCCGGTCAAGAAACTCAAGGAGAGGAACCAAATCATGCGGGCAGAAATCGTAGCCAAGCAGGTGAGGGCAATGGCCGAGCATGGGCTCGACGCCATCATCTGCTCGTCGCCCGAGAACTTCGCCTATACCACAGGCTTTGTCGTGCCGTCGCAGCCGCTGATCCGCCACCGCCATGCGATGACCATCGTCACAGCGGACGGCCGCACCGCGATCTTCGGCGTCGACATGGAAGCATCAACGATCAAGCGCCGCTTGCCTGACATGCCGGCCCGTATCTGGGCCGAATTCTCCGACGATCCGATGCTGGTGCTGGCAGACCAGCTCGCCGGCCTCGGCCTTGGCAAGGCGCGCATCGGCCTTGAGATGGACTATCTGCCGGCCGGCGATTTCGCCCGGCTGATCGCGGCGATGCCCGGCGCGCGGTTCGAGCATGCCGAGCCGATCCTGGCGCGGCTGCGCCAGATCAAGACGGCTGAAGAGGTCGCATTGCTTAGCAAGCTCTCTCGGATCGCCGACCAGGCGATCACCGACACGCTGGCGGTGGTCGATGCCGGCGACTCCGAGATGGACATTGCCGGTCATTTGACCCGCAACGTCTATTCGCTTGGCGCCGAACACTTCAAGCTGCTGATCGTCGCTACCGGCGAGCGGTCGGTGCTGCCCAATGTCGGCCCGTCCGACCGCATCCTCAAGCGTGGCGATGTCTGCCGCGTCGAGATCTTCTCGGTCATCAACGGCTACCAGGCCGGCGTCTGCCGCACGGCCATCGTCGGCGAGGCGCCGCCCATGGCCGACAAGATCTGGGCTCACCTGGTCGAGTGCAAGTATGAGATCATGGAGAAGGTGAAGCCCGGTGCGAGCTGTCGCGAGATCTACGACGCCTTCATCGCCAAGCTCGCCAAGCTCAACCTGCCGCCGATCTCGTTCGTTGGCCACGGCATTGGCCTGCACCTGCACGAAGACCCCTATCTCGGCCTGACGCCGGTGCTCGGCAAGCCGGGCAGCGACGCGCCGCTGGAAGAGAACATGGTGCTTGGTTTCGAGCCGCTCTGCTACGACACCGGCTATGGCTACGGCATGCAGAACAAGGACATGCTTCTGGTGACGTCGAAGGGATCGGAGCTGTTGTCCGATTACGCCGACACCGACAAGCTGATCCTTTGCGGCACCGCCAAGCAGGGCGGCAAGGTCAAGGCGGTGGCCTAAGGGCTACCGCTTGCGAAATGGCGGCCGGGGTGGTTGTTGGCCCGGTCGTCGCGTTCCGCTCGGAAGAGTGTGCGAATGCTCGGATATCGCCCGCTGTCACGGACCGGCGACGCGATCGGGAGGGTCCGTGGGTAAAGCATTGGGTGGAGCCGCATGCGTACGCTGATCGAAAATCTGAACTTCGCTTTCACCGTCGACAAGAACGACACGGTGCTGCGCAATGCGAGCGTGGTGGTCGAGAACGACCGCATCGCCGACATCGGAGCGGCCGACGATGTGGCATCGCGCCACAAGGGCAAGAGCTTCGACAAGGTCATCGACGGCACCATGCTGGGGATCTGCCCGGGCTTCGTCGACAGCCACGTGCATTTGTCCGAGACCCTTTCCCGCGCGGTCTTCCCCGATAATCTCAACACCCGCGCCTGGGTGTTCCACTGGGCCAAGCCGTTCTACGCTCACATAACGGAGGAAGACGAATATTGGGGCGCGCTGCTCGGCATCACCGAGATGCTGCGCTGCGGCACCACCTGCTTCCTCGACATGGGCTCGCAATACGATCCCGGCATCGTCATCCGCGCCATGGACAAGACCGGCATCCGCGGCATCACCGGCCGCCACGCCGCCGATAATCGCCCGTCGGAGCTGCCGCGCGGCTGGACCGAGGAAATGGCCGAGCATCACTTCTTCCCCGACGCGCAGACGGCGCTGAAGGTGCTCGAGGAAAACGTGCTGCGCTACAACAACACGCTCGACGGTCGTGCCCGCTGCTGGGTCAACATCGAGGGCAAGGAGCCCTGCAGCCTCGAACTGCATGTCGGTGCCGTGGCGCTGGCCGAGAAGCTGGGCGTCGGCACCACCTACCACCTGGCGACTTCGATCGAGGAGGCCAAGGTCTGCGAGAGCAAGTATGGCTGCTGGCCGATCACCCGCGTCGACAATGCCGGCGGCATCCGCAAGAACCTGGTCATCGCTCACGGCGCAGCCGTGTCGGATGAGGAGGTCAAGCTTCTGGCCGAGCGCGGCGCCAGCGTTGCCTTCTGCCCGTGCTCGTCGTTCAAGCTCGGCAAGGGCGCCACGTCGATCGGCAAGTACCCCGAGATGGTCAGGGCCGGCGTCAAGGTCGGCCTCGGCACCGACGGTGTCTCGGCCGCCGGTAACATGAACCTGATGCGGCAGATGCTCGTCGTTGCCGGCATGTTCAAGGATGCGCGGCTGAAGCCCGACATCTTCACTGCCCGCGATGCGCTGCGCGCCGCCACCATCGAGGGCGCGCGCGCCCTGATGTGGGACGACGAGATCGGCTCGCTGGAGATCGGCAAGAAGGCCGATTTCATTCTGTTCGATCTCGACCATGTCGAGTGGACGCCGTTCTACGATCCGCTGCAGGCGCTGGTGTTCTCGGCCTCGACGGCCTCGATCACTCAGACCTGGGTCGACGGCAAGGCGGTCTATGTCGACGGCAAGGTGCAGGGTGTCGACGAAGCGGGCATCCGCCGCAAGGCGCGCGAGCTGGCGGCTGCCGCCGTGGTGCGCGCTGGCCTGCACGAGGAAGACGTCGAGACGACCACGACACTGTACGACGAAGGCAACTGAGGGCTGGAGCTTGCCGCGTCTCGCGTTGCGGAAGGGTGCGGCACCAGCTATGAAGGCATACGTTCAAGAGGCTGCATGGGAGAGATCGGCCGCTGCGAGATGACACCGGCCGACGCCGACGGAGCAACCCCCCAGGAAACTCTCAGGCAAAAGTGACCATGCAGTTGAACGATCTGGAGAGAGGCGCCTCGAGCGTCCACCGAAGGGGAAAGCCGCACCGGCAAGGCTGACGCGGTTAAGCTCTCAGGTACAGCGACAGATTGGGGAAAACAGCGGGCTTCGGCCCGCACCCAACTTTGTTCGCGGAGAGTGAAATGCCCCATATTGCCGTTATCGGCGCCGGTATCACCGGCGTCACCACTGCCTATGCCCTTCTGGAGCGCGGCTACACCGTCACTGTCGTCGACCGCCAGCGTTATGCCGCGATGGAGACGTCGTTCGCCAATGGCGGCCAGCTGTCGGCCAGCAACGCCGAGGTCTGGAACCACTGGTCGACCTTGCTCAAGGGCATCAAGTGGATGCTACGCAGTGATGCGCCGCTGCTGATGAATCCCCGGCCTACTTGGCACAAATATGCCTGGCTGGCTGAGTTCGTCTCAAATATCGCAAATTACCGCGACAACACGGTGGAGACGACGCGGCTGGCGATTGCCGCGCGCAAGCACCTGTTTGCGATTGCCGAGCGCGAGAACATCGACTTCGACCATGTCCGTCGCGGCATCCTGCATTTCTACTGGGACAGACCGAGCTTCCAGCACGCGCTGAAGGTCAATGCGATGCTGGTCGAGGGCGGTCTCGACCGCCGGCCGGTGACGGCGGAGGAGGTAAAGTCGATCGAGCCGACGTTAAATGGCGATTTTCATGGCGGCTTCTACACGCCGTCGGACTCGACCGGCGACATCCACAAGTTCACCTTCGGCCTCGCCAAGGCCTGCGAACGGCGCGGTGCGCGCTTCGTCTTCGACGCCAATGTCGAGCGTATCGCCCGGGATGGCGTGTTTTGCATCGGCTATACGACGTCAGGTGCCGACGGCCAGCCCGACTACAGGGTCGTCGAGGCCGACGGCATCGTCATCTGCGCCGGTTCCGCCAGTCGCCATTTCGCAGCGATGCTCGGCGACCGGGTCAATGTCTACCCGGTCAAGGGCTATTCCATCACAGTGCATCTCGACGACGAGCGCAGCCAGGTTGCCGCGCCCTGGGTCAGCCTGCTCGACGACCGCGCCAAGATCGTCACCAGCCGCCTTGGCGCCGGGCGCTTCCGGGTTGCCGGCACCGCCGAGTTCAACGGCATGAACAGAGACATTCGCGATGACCGCGTCAGACCGCTGGTCGACTGGACACGCATGCTGTTCCCGGATGTCGACACCAACAGGGTCGTGCCCTGGGCAGGTCTCAGGCCGATGATGCCCAACATGATGCCAAGGGTCGGCAAGGGCCGCCAGTCCGGCGTGTTCTACAATACCGGCCATGGTCATCTCGGCTGGACGCTGTCGGCCGCTACAGCCCAGATGGTCGCGGAGACCGTTTCGGGCGAGTTCCGCACCGACGCTGCACTTGCAGCCTGACCCGGGAGTTATGACGATGAACATGATGAACCGGATAAACGACAGCGTCTCCCTTCATGGCCTTTCTGTTGCGCGCGAGCTCCACGACTTCGTGGTCGCGGAGGCTCTGCCAGGGACGGGTGTCGATGCGGAGGCCTTCTGGAAGGGTTTTGCCGCGATCGTGCATGATCTGGCGCCGAAGAACCGGGCGCTGTTGGAGAAGCGCGACGACTTCCAGCTCAAGCTCGACGCCTGGTACCGCAAGCATGGCGCCCCGCACGACATGGCCGCCTACAAGGCGTTCCTGAGCGAGATCGGTTATCTTGTGCCGGAAGGTCCGGCCTTTGCCGTTACCACCGACAATGTCGATCCCGAGATCGCCACCGTCGCCGGACCGCAGCTGGTCGTGCCGGTCATGAATGCGCGTTATGCGCTGAACGCCGCCAATGCGCGCTGGGGTTCGCTCTATGACGCGCTCTACGGCACCGACGCGATTTCCGACGCCGACGGTGCCGAGAAGACCAAGGGCTACAACCCCAAGCGTGGCCAAAAGGTCATCGCCTGGGCCAAGGCGTTCCTGGATCAGTCAGCACCGCTGGCTCAGGGCAGCTGGAGCGACGTGACCGGGCTGTCGATTGTCGACGGCAAGCTCGTGCTGGCCAATGCGTCTGGTTCGGTTGCGCTGGGCGACGGCAAACAATTCGCCGGCTATCGTGGTGCTGCCGGCAATCCAGATGCGGTGCTGCTGGTCAAGAACGGCCTGCATGTCGAGGTGGTGGTCGACAGAGACAGTGCGATCGGCAAGACCGATCCGGCCGGCATCTCCGACATGATCCTGGAGTCCGCACTCACCACCATCCAGGACTGCGAGGATTCGGTCGCAGCAGTCGACGCCGAAGACAAGGTCGCCGTCTACCGCAACTGGCTCGGCCTGATGAAGGGCGATCTCGCGGAAAGCTTCGACAAGGGCGGCAAGCTTGTCACCCGCAAGCTCAATGCCGACCGTGCCTATACCGGTGCCGATGGCAAGACCGTCTCGCTGCCCGGCCGCTCGCTGATGCTGGTGCGCAATGTCGGCCACCTGATGACCAATCCCGCGATCCATGACCGTGACGGCCACGAGGTGCCCGAAGGCATCATGGATGCGGCAATCACCGCTTTGATCGCCCTGCACGACGTTGGAGCCAAGGGCCGTCGCATGAACTCCCGCGCCGGCTCGATGTATGTGGTCAAGCCGAAGATGCATGGCCCCGAGGAAGTGGCCTTTGCCGTCGAGATCTTCGACCGCGTCGAGCGCCTCGTCGGCATGCCCAGAAAGACCATCAAGATGGGCATCATGGACGAGGAGCGGCGCACCACGATCAACCTCAGGGAATGCATCCGTGCCGCCAAGGAACGCGTGGTGTTCATCAACACCGGCTTCCTCGACCGCACCGGCGACGAAATCCACAGCTCGATGGAAGCCGGCCCCATGGTGCGCAAGGGCGACATGAAGCAGGCGCCATGGATCAATGCCTATGAGGCCTGGAACGTCGACACCGGGCTCGAATGTGGCCTGTCGGGCCATGCCCAGATCGGCAAGGGCATGTGGGCGATGCCCGACCTGATGGCAGCGATGCTGGAGCAGAAGATCGCTCACCCCAAGGCTGGCGCCAACACCGCCTGGGTGCCGTCGCCGACGGCGGCGACGCTGCATGCCACCCACTACCACAAGGTCGACGTGCATGCCGTCCAGGCCGAGCTGAAGAGCCGGCCCAAGGCGCGGCTCGACGACATCCTGTCGGTGCCTGTGGTCGTCCGTCCCAACTGGACGCCCGACGAGATCCAGCGCGAGCTCGACAACAATGCGCAGGGCATCCTGGGTTATGTCGTGCGCTGGATCGACCAGGGCGTCGGCTGTTCCAAGGTTCCCGACATCAACGACGTCGGGCTGATGGAAGACCGCGCCACCTTGCGCATCTCGTCCCAGCACATCGCCAACTGGCTGCGCCACGACGTCTGCTCGCACATCCAGGTGATGGATTCGCTGCAGCGCATGGCGGCGATCGTCGACCGGCAGAATGTCGGCGATCCGCTCTACAAGCCGATGGCGCCGGAGTTCGACCAGTCGACCGCCTTCCGCGCTGCCTGCGACCTCGTCTTCGAAGGCCGCGCCCAGCCCAACGGCTACACCGAACCGGTCCTCCACAAGCGCAGGCTCGAACTCAAGGCGAAGATGAGGGCAAGGTCCCACTAAGTTCAGCGGAGCTCAGGGCCGGCTGCTGCGTTCGACGGGGAGATCAGCCTCGTCGTCGGCAGTGCCCATTCTGCCCGGTCGAAGGCGCAACACCCCTACCTCGGCGATTGGCTGCGGCGCCCATAATGGCTTGCTCCCCCCTGAGGGGAGATGGCCGCGAGGCCAGCGGGCGCGCGCAAGCGCCCCGACTCAGAATCTGCGGGCCAAGGTGATCGCTATCAGCCAGCGGCCCTGCACGCCCTCACGAATCCCAAAGGAGAAAGACATGACCGACCTGACACTCGCTGCCGCCAACACCATCATCATGGCCGCCCTCGCCAAGGGCGCGGACGCCAGGATGAAACCTTTGACGGTCGCCGTGCTTGATGCCGGCGGCCATCTCAAGGCATTCCAGAAGCAGGACGGCGCCTCGATGCTGCGCTACGAGATCGCTTCCGGCAAGGCCTATGGCGCGCTCGCTGTCGGCATGGGTTCGCGCTGGCTCGACCAGACGGCGAAGGAGCGGCCGCACTTCATGGAAGGCCTCAACGCCGTCTCCGGCGGCCGCATCGTGCCGGTGCCCGGCGGTGTGCTGATCCGCGACCAGGCGGGCAAACTCATCGGCGCGGTCGGCATCACGGGCGATACGTCAGACAATGACGAACTCGCGGCAATCGCAGGTATCGAGGCGGCGGGGCTCAGGCATCAGGCAGCTTGAACAGCGGGAAGCACATTCTTCCGCTTGACAATTCTCAGTGTGATCATAAAGTGTGATCAAACTAGTTGGTGGTTATCAATTGGCGCGAGGGGCGGGGAGGAGTACCCGTTCCGAGCATGAGGTCGTGCGGCCGGCAAGCCGTAGCTCGGCCCCCGGAGGAGAGAATGAAAGTTGCAGTATTAGGAGCGGGTGCGGGCGGTGCAGCCTCGGTCGCAGAGTTGGTCCAGGCCGGTAATGACGTCCATTTCTGGGCGCGTTCGGCCGAAACGTTGGAGCCGCATGTCAAGCTGGGTGGTGTCGCCTATGAAGGCAAGCTCGGCGAGGGCGTGGCGAAGCCGGCGCTGATTACCACCGATCTCAAGGCAGCGATCGATGGCGTCGATGTCGCCGTCGTCGTCCTGCCGACCTTCTCGCACTCGGCGATCGCATCGGCGCTGGCCGCTGCCGGCTGGTCGTCGACCAGGCCGGTCGTGCTCAACCCTGGCCACACCGGCGGTGCGCTGGAATTCGCCGAGACGTTTTCGCGCACCGGCCGTGCAGCTCCCCCCGTCGTCGAGTTCTCGACCCTGACCTATGTCGCACGCAAGTACCGCCCCGATGGCGTCACCGTCTCCGGCCGCGCCAAGCAGCTCAAGGCCGCGGCGCTGAAGGGCGGCTCCGAGGTGCTGGAGATCGCGGGAAAACTCTATCCGGGCCTTACCCCGGTTGCCGACGTGATCGCTTCCGACCTCTCCAACGTCAACATGGTCCTGCATCCGCCGGCGGCTGTCCTTGCCGCTGCCTGGGTCGAGGCGACTGGCGGCAACTTCACCTTCTACGTCGATGCGATGACCCCCGGCGTCGCCCGCGTCATGAAACAGCTCGACAACGAGCGTTTGGCGGTGGCCAGGGCCTTCGGGCATGATCTGCCCAACCTCGTCGAGGAGATGAAGCTGCTCGGTACGGTCGAGGCCGATGTCACCGACACCAGCGATTTCCGCGCGGCGATTGCCGGCGGCGAGGCCAACAAGCGCATCAAGGGTCCGGATTCGCTCGAATACCGCTACTACAAGGAAGATTTCGGCCACGGCCTGCTGCCATTCCTTGAATTCGCGAAGATCGCAGGCGTCGAAACGCCCGTGGCGCATTCGCTCTACAGCCTGGCGCAGATCGCCGTTGGCACCAATTATCGCAAGGGCGGTCGCACCGCCGAGGCGATGGGTATCGCCGGCATGTCTCGGGATCAGGTCATTCAGAAGGTGAGGGCGAAATGAGCTGGAACAACACAGTCATCGCCGTCGTCGCCGGCGACGCCCGCGAACAGGAGATTGCCCGCTGCGCCGTCCGCGCCGGCGCCACCGTCCGTGCTTACGGTTTTCCCTGGCCGGAGGAGGGCATCGAGGGCGTCTATCACGCCAAGGATGCCGCCGACGCGCTGAAAGGTGCCGACATCGCGCTGTTCCCGATCCCGGGCATCACCGCCGAAGGTGCGCTCTTTGCGCCAAAGTGCCCTGAAAAGATCATCCCGACGCGCGAGATGCTGGAGGGCATGCGCAAGCCGGGCCACATCATCCTCGGCTGGGCCGATGGCAATCTGAAGGGGCATTGCGAAGCGCTCGGCATTACGCTGCACGAATATGAATGGGACGTCGACCTGATGCTGCTGCGCGGCCCGGCGATCGTCGAGGGTGTGCTCAAGGTGATCATCGAGAACACCCAGATCACCATTCATAAATCCAACATCTGTCTCGTCGGCCAGGGCACCATCGGCTCGCTTCTGACCAACACGCTGGTGGCGCTCGGCGCTCACGTCCATGTCGCGGCCCGCAATCCGGTTCAGCGTGCAGCGGCTTATGCGGCGGGCGCGGAATCGCTGACGCTCGAACAATTGCCCGAATTCCTGCCCAGGATGGACATCGTTATCGGCAGCGTGCCGAAGCGGCTGCTCGATCGCGACCAGCTCAAGCTGTTGCCCAAACATGCGTTGTTGGTCGATGTCGCGGCCCCACCCGGCACCATTGACAGGGAGGCGGCGGCCGAACTCGGGCTGAAGGCGATCTGGGCTCGCGGCATGGGCGCACGTGCGCCGATCACCGTTGGTCGCAGCCAGTGGAGCGGCATCTCAAGACGCATTGAAGGCATATTGGAGCAGAAGTGATGAAGGCGGATCTGGTCATCAAGAACGCGCGGGTGGTTCGCCACGACGGCGAATTCCACGGCGGCGTCGCGGTCAAGGACGGCAAGATCGTGCTGACCGGCGCCGACGAGGTGCTGCCCGACGCGAAGCGTACCATCGACGCCGAGGGCAAGGTGCTGATGCCCGGCCTGATCGACCCGCACTGCCATCTCGGTGTGAAGTTTCCCTATCCCGAGGACATGCGGACCGAGACGGCGGCCGCGGCTTCGGGCGGCGTCACCACGGCGCTGCTCTACATCCGCAACCTCAAGGAATCCTATCTGCCGTTTTACGAGGAGCGGAAGGCGTTGGGCGAGGAGAACTCGGTCATCGACTTCGGCTTTCACTTCGGCATCCAGCGCGAGGAGCACATTGCCGAGATCCCCGAGATCGTCGCCAGGACCGGCGTGAAGTCGTTCAAGTGCTATTTCGGCTACGAGCCCGACAATCCGATCGGCATCGTGCCGGCGACGGACGGCTGGGTCTACGCGGCAATGCGCATCCTGTCGAAGATCCCCGGCGGCGTTATCAACGTCCATTGCGAGAACACCCAGATCGCCTCGTGGATCAAGAAGGAGATCGCCGCGACCGGACGCCAGGACCTCGGCGCCTATACGGAATCGCGCCCGGCCTTCTGCGAGGTCGAGACGATCAGGCGTATGATCTTCCTGGCCGAAAAGACCGGCTGCTCGCTGCATCTGGTGCATACCTCGGTCGGCATGGGCCCGGTGCTGGCCGCAGAGGCGCAGTCGCGCGGCGTCCACGTCACGGTCGAGACATGCCCGCATTACCTGACGCGCACCTGCTATGACGAGGATCTGGACATGCGCGCCAAGATCTCGCCGCCGCTGCGCGACCGCAACGAACTCGAAGGCCTGTGGGCCGGCATGCTCAACGGCTCGGTCTACAGCCTCGGCACCGATCACGTGCCGTTCCTGCCCAAGAAGCTCGAGGATTTGTGGACGGAATTCCCCGGCGTCGTCAGCTTCCCGTGGGAGCTGTCGCTGATGCTGCATTTCGGCGTGCACCAGCGTGGGCTGCCGCTCAGTCGCCTTGTCGAGCTCAACTCATTCAATCCGGCGCGGCGTTTCGGCCTTTGGCCACGCAAGGGCCATATTGACGTCGGCTTTGACGCCGATCTCGTGCTGGTCGATCTCGACGAGGAGCGTACGGTTACCCACACCGGCAAGGGCACCTGCATCTATGAAGGCTGGAAGCTCAAGGGGTGGCCGGTGATGACGATCGCTCGCGGCGATGTGGTCTACGAAAACGGCGTGGTCGCCGAAAGCCATTACGGCCGCGGCCGCTGCGTGACGGTCCCGTCATGACCTCAGGGGTCTCCGATCATCTCGACCTGGCTGGTCGTATTTCGCTGACACCGGCGCGTCTGCCGGTACGCGAGGCGGTGGCCAGGATCGTCGCCGGCAAGGCGACGATCCGCCAGGAGAGGCTGTCTGGGATCCACAATCCATGGGGCCACTGCATCGGCCTGACCGATCCGTGGAGCTTTCTCGACCTGTGCGAGAGCGATGTCGTGATCGATGCCGCGAAGAAGGTCATCGGGCCCGATGTCATCCTCTGGGACAGCGAGCTTTTTCCCGAGGCAGGCCGCTATGGCGAGTTTGTCGCCGAGAGCGGCGAAGGCCGCTATTGGCCGGTGACGCCGCTGGCAGGCGTCGTGGTGCTGGTGGCCGTCGGCAGGGAAGAGCTGGAGGCGAAAGCCATCGGGCTGGGGGAGATCGATCCTGATGCACTTAGCGGTTTCGAGGCGTCGGAACCACTCTTCGTCGTCAGGCTGATGCCGGCGACGAGCCGGTTTGACCGCGATACGAACCATCCGGCCAACCGTGCCTGCATGGAAGAGCAGGTGCTGGTCAATTACTCGAACCGCCCGCTGTGGCTGCTCTCGGGCACCGACCGGGCCAACAACGATCTGGTTTCGGGCTTTGCGCCGGCCGTGCCCGTATGGGCCTCCGGCGCGATGCCCAGCGAAAGAGAGGAGAAATAACATGCCGTTCGTCGTCGTAGAGATGTGGGAGGGGCGCACTGTCGAGCAGAAGCGCAACCTCGTGAAAGCCATTACCAAGGCCATGGTCGAGGAAGCCGCCTGCAAGCCTGATCACCTGCATGTGGTGATCCATGAGACGCCCAAGGACAGCTGGGGTCGCGGCGGCGTGCTCGGCATCGACATGGTGGAGCACAAGTGATGGCGCTCGACGTTCTCGATTATCGCAAGTCGGCACTGCTGGTCATCGACCTGCAAAACGCCTTCATCCACGAAAAGGGCACACTCGGTGTTTCCGGTGTCGACACCAAGCGCCTGTCGGCGATCGTGCCGCCGCTGGCCAAGCTGATCAAGCGCTGCCAGGACACCGGCATCCCGGTCATCTGGACGATGCAGGAGCACTTCGCGGTCGACCAGAACCGAGCTAAGAAGAAGCTGCTCGGCCATACAGCGCGCCGCAAGCAGGTGTCGGCGCTGGCCGGCAGCTGGGACGAGCAGATCATCGACGAGCTGAAGCCGCTGGCCGATTTCGATCCGGCCTTCGTCATCCGCAAGCACCGCTTCGGCGCCTTCTACGAGACGCGCCTCGAAATGATGCTGAAGATGCTCGGCACCCAGCACCTGTTTGTCACCGGTGCGACCACCAACGCCTGCGTCGAGACCTCGATCCGCGAGGCCTATCTGCGTGACCTCGACGTGATTGCCGTCGATGACTGCGTGTCGGGCGTCAATGCCGAATGGGAAGCCACTGCCAAGCAGGTCTGGAAGCAGTATTTCTGCGAGATCGCCCACTCGTCCGAGGTCCTCGACTGGATCGGCGAGCAGGTCAAGCCGCGTGTCACCAACTATGGCCACCAGCTGATCATGGTCAACGACATCGACACGTCGGTGGCCTTCTACACCAACCAGCTCGGCTTCACGATCCGTCCAGCCAAGCCGCTGGCCGACGGCCGTCCGTTCACCGCCTTCCACCAGGGCATTGCGCTGATCCACGGCAAGGCTTCGGACCACCGCCAGCTCGATCACATCGCCTTCGAGGTCAACGATGTGCGCGCCATGGATGCCAGGCTGAAGAAGGCCGGGGTCAAGTACTACACCGACCTGCATGATGGGCCCTATGGCCTGACCATCTACATCGCCGACCCCGACGGCACCAAGGTCGAGCTCTACCAGGTCGGCGCCTCGGCCTGATCCGCTCGTATGTACTGATGTAAAAAGGCTGCCGGATTTCGGCGGCCTTTTTTCTTGGTCGCTGACGTCGTCCCGGCTCAGCCGAGCGCCAGGCCTTCAAGCCCGTCGAGTTCGGCGTAGGAAGGCAGTGAGGTCGAAATCGGTGTCCCATTGCGGATGACGATGCGGTTGCTCTCCGCGCGCGAAAGCACCTCCGACCAGCTGCGGCCTTCATAGAGAATGAAATCAGCGGGTTGCCCCTCAGCGATGCCGCCCTTGGCTCCGAGACCCATGACCTCGGCCGGGGTCGTGGTCACGGCCCTGATCCAGTCGCCACTCGGGTGGTCGAGATGTAGTACGCGCGTGCCCAGGCGGAACGTGTCGAGCATGTCGAGATCGCCGTAGGAATGGAACGGGTCGCGCGTGTTGTCGGAGGCGAGCGCCACCGCGATGCCGCGCTTTTTCATCTCGTGCAGCAAGGTCACGCCGCGCCATCTCGGGGTCGCGCCATTGCGGCGGTCCTGCAGATAGAGGTTGCAGGTCGGCAGCGCCACGACGGCAACGCTCGCGGTCGCGACCGTGTCCAGCGTTGCATCGACGATTGCCTCATCCTGCACCGCCAGTGAACAGCAATGTCCGACCAGCACCTTGCCGGCAAATGATGCGCGGAGCTTGGCCTCGGCGATGCGCCGAAGCGCGTCGGCTGTTGGGTCGGAGGTCTCGTCGGCGTGGAAGTCGAGATCCAGGCCGTTCCTGGCCGCGGCAGCAAACATGCGGTCGAGCAGGTGGTCGATGTCGGGAGCAGGATAGGCAACCGCCCCGAGCGTGCCGCCGGCGGCAGCCACCCGCCTGGCCATGCTGTTGAGGAAGGCGTCGTCGCGGGCCATGTCTATGGGAAACAGGCAGGAGGCCTGCAGGTCGATGCGACCGCGCCAATGCTGCCGGAGTTCCGTGAACACCGGCCAGGAAATGGCGTCTTGCGGCGGCTGCGAGTCGATGTGGGTGCGTATCGCCGAAGTGCCGTGGTGGAAAGCCGAGCGCAAGGCAAAGTCCATGCGCTTGAACACATCCGCGGCAGACCAGTTGGTGGTCCGGTCGGCGCGCGTCGCGGCCAGAGCGCGTTCGAACGTGCCGTTGGCCGTCGGCGTACGCGGCAAGATGTGGCCTTTGTCCAGATGGGTGTGGCAATCGACGAAGGTCGGCAGCATGACCCGGCCGCCGGCATCGATGATGGGCAGGCGGTCATCTGTTGCGGTGGGCTCGCGGCGCGCAGGAGTTGTTGCCAATATCCTGCCGTGCTCTACAGTCAGGTCAGCAAGAAAGAACCCTGCGGCATCCATGGCACTCCAGTTTGTCACCGCACTGTTGAGACGCACGTTGCGTAGCACGTACCGGCTCATCCTTGCGCCCGCGGCGAGCTGTTCGTGCAATACAAGCTGTGCAGTCATGGACGGCCCTTCCTGGGGCTGATGCGATGCCTAAGTGCTTCAGGCGCTCGCGATGTTTGTTGGCGAACCAGCCGGGCAGTTAAAGGTTGCCGTTTCGGCAAAGATCATTTATTGATCACAATATGAGATCACAGATTGCGGCCTGTCAACTTCTGCCCCCGGCCGGCGACTGTCTGCGGCAAGCTCGCCGCCTGACGCCGTTCCTCGTACAGCGCAAATCTTGAGGAACCTTGCGAGCGGCGGAGAAACAGAATGCGGATAGACAAGACTGAGGACGCCAGCAACGGCGGCACCGAAACGGCCAAGAAGGAGCGCGGCCATGTCCACGGGCATGTGCTGCGTTACATGCGCCGCGGCTTGATGGTCGGTGCCTTCCTGCCCGGCCAGGTGATGAGCCTGCGCAAGCTGGCCGCCGGCTTCGGCACCAGTCCCATGCCGGTGCGCGAAGTGCTGAGCCGCCTGGTTGCAGCCAATGCGCTCGAGGAAACCAAGGGCGGTTCGGTGCGCGTGCCCAGGCTGAGCCCGGAGAAGCTGAGCGACCTGTTTGCCGTGCGCGAGATGCTGGAGGGAATGGCGGCCGAGCTTGCCGCCAAGAGGGCGTCGCCGGCGCTGATCAGCGAACTCGCTGCGATCAACAAGCAGCTCCTGGTGGCGATCGAAAAGCGTGACATTCTCAACTGCCTTTCCTTCAACCAGAAATTCCATTTCACGCTCTATGAGGCGGCCGCGTCCGATGTGCTGATGCCGCTGATCGAGTCGCTGTGGCTGCAGTTCGGCCCGACAATGTACATGTCCTTGCTGATCCCCTCGATGCCATGGAATGCGTCGGACCATGAGGACATCCTTGCGGCGCTGAAGGACGGCAATGCCGCCGCTGCCAAGAAGGGCATCGTTCACGACATCCGTACCACCTGCAAGGCGCTGCTCAGCGTTGCCGGTTCGCAAGGCATCGAGCTGCCCTTCGCGCAAGGGGCGGATCTGCAATTCGATTACTGACATCACGATCTGGGAGGATCCCGCCATGGTGGGAAAAGTTGAACAGAACCTTGCTCGCCTGGGCATCAGCCTGCCGGCGACCGTTGCACCAGCCGCCAACTACGTGCCGGCCCGCCGCCTGGGCAACCAGGTCTATGTCTCAGGCCAGGTTCCCGCCGAAGGCGGCAAGGACAAGTTCACCGGCAAGCTCGGCTCCGATTTCACCGTCGAGGAGGGCCAGGCAGCCGCGCGGCTCTGCGCAGTCAACATCCTGGCACAGCTCAAGCAGGCGCTTGACGGCGATCTCGACCGCGTCGTGGGGGTCATCCGTCTCGGCGGCTTCGTCAATGCCGAGCCCGACTTCAAGGATCATCCCAAGGTCATCAACGGTGCCTCCGACCTGATGGTCGAGGTGTTCGGCGAGGCTGGCCGTCATGCCCGTGCCGCCGTCGGCTGCTACTCGCTGCCGCGCAATGTGCCGGTCGAAGTGGATGCAATATTCGAGGTCAACTGACCATGTTGCCTGCCGCTGCGACGACTGACGACAGAATCCCGGTTCATGTGCTGACCGGGTTCCTGGGCAGCGGCAAGACGACCTTCCTCAGGCATCTTCTGGGTGAGCCTGAGCTTGCCGATACGGCCGTGATCATCAACGAGTTCGGCGAAGTCGGGCTCGACCATCTGCTGGTGCGCGAGGTTTCCGAAGACGCCGTGCTGTTGTCTTCGGGCTGCCTGTGCTGCGCCGTGCGCGATGATCTCGTATCCACTCTGGCGGACCTTCTGGCGATGGTCCGTCGTGGCGAGGTGGCGCCGTTCCGCCGGGTCGTGGTGGAGACCACGGGCCTCGCCGATCCCGCGCCGATCATGCAGGCGGTCATGAGCGATATCAAGCTCCGCCGCGGCTATCGGGCGGGCAGTATCGTTGCCACCGTCGACGGCGTCAGCGGCGCCAACAGCATCGGCAGTTTTGCCGAGGCCGTCCAGCAGGTTGCGCTCGCCGACTGCGTGGTGATCACCAAGTCAGACCTTGTCGAACCATGGCGGCTGGATGCGCTTGGCCAGGAGGTTGGCAAGTTGAACCCTCAGGTTCGCCAGCTTGTTTCCAGTCGCAGTTCCATGCCCGGCGCCGGCGATATCTTCTGTTACGACGAGGACTGGGAACCGCGCCACTTCGAGATGGCCGAAACGCCGATGGCGGGGCAGCACAGCGATGGCATCGAGACCTTTGCCGTCGAGATCGACAGGGAGGTCGACTGGCCGGCCTTTGTCGACTGGCTCGAATTGCTGCTGGCCGGCCGCGGTCAATCGATCCTGCGGGTCAAAGGGTTGCTGGCGGTCAAGGGCGATCCCCGGCCGGTGGTCATCCACGGTGTCCAGCACGTCGTCTACCCGCCCGAATATTTGCCGCGCTGGCCGCAGGATACGGCGCGCGGCTGGCTGGTGTTCATTGCCCGCAACCTGAGCCGAAGCGCCATCGTACGCTCGTTGCCGAGCACCTTCGCCGTTGCCAATTGACTGCGCTCGTTTCGCATTTTTCAGGCAGTTCCAGGACGTTCATTGATCTGTGATCGCGCTCGCCCGGCAACGGGCGGGGTTGCGTCGTCTCGACGCGTGGTGAATCCGCCAGCAATTTCCGATGCTTGCCGCTAAGGCAGTAGGTTCACGCCGAGACATTGATCGAACACGCGAATTCGTGCGCCGCTTCACCCGATTCATCGCTTGACAATCATGAAATGTGATCACACTATGAGATCAAGAATGAGGATTGAGAGCGAAAGCTGTCGCGCCTCGTTCCGGGGAGAGAGGCAGGCCTTCGGGCCATAGGGGCGCCCGCAAGGTGCTCGTTAGGGAGGAGAGAAATGTTGTACGCCACAGGTCTCATTCGCGGCACGGCGCTCATCGCCACGGCTGCTGTCGCCACCGTTCTTGCCAGCCACAGCGCCATGGCAGAAGACGTCAACGTCCGCTTCAGCTGGAAGCTGAAGGGCGAATATGGCTTCTTCTATCTCGGCGAGCAGAAGGGCCTCTACAAGGATGCCGGGGTGACGCTGAAGCTCGGCGAAGGCGCCGGCTCGCAGGCCGCACTCGGTTCGCTGATCCAGGGCCAGGAAGACGCCGTTATCCTGCCCGGCATCTTCGCCATCTCGGCGATCCAGAAGGGCATGCCGGTCAAGATCATCGCGCTCTACCAGCCTGAATCGCCGATCGCGCTGATCTCGCATCCCGACAAGGCGGTGACGACCCCGAAGGATCTCGAAGGCAAGACCATTGCCCACGCCGTCGGCGAGACCGGCACTTCCTATCTCGGCGCCTTCTGCGAGATCAACAAGATCGACTGCAGCAAGGTCTCGAAGGTCCAGATGGACTCGCAGTCGCGCGTGCCGCAGTTCCTGCAGAAGCAGGTCGACGTCGTCAGCGTGTACAAGACCAACGACCTGCCGGTGCTCGAGGACAAGACCGGAACCAAGTTTCCGACCCTCGATCTGACCGAGTTCGGCCTGGCCGTACCGGGCATGGCGGTTGTCGCCAGCGATGACGGCATCGCCAAGAAGGGCCCGGCGCTCAGGAGCTTCCTCGCTGCCAACGCCAAGGCGATCGAGATGACGAAGGCCGATCCGGCCGCCGCCACCGCCGCGCTCAAGGCCGTCTGGCAGGCGGGTCCGTCCGACAAGGTGGTGCAGCAGCAGATCGAAGCGACCTCGGCATCGATCCATTCGCCTGCCGGCACGCCGATCGGCCACATCGACGAGAAGGCGATTGCCGATGCCATCAAGCTGATCGGCAGCGTCGAGGAAATCGGCGACGCCAAGCCGATGTCGTCCTTTTATACCAATGAACTTCTGACGCAGTGAGGCTACGGTGGCGAGCACGGATGTAATCGGCGCCGCGCAGGCGCAGAAGAAGCAAGGCAAGGGCATGAGCAGGAAAAAATCACGTGGGCCATGGCTGGAGCGCTATTCGGCGCTGATCCTGGCGGTTGTGCTGCTTGGCGCCTGGCAGGTGCTGGTCCCGCTTTCCGGGCTTTCGGAGTTCGTTCTGCCGACGCCGCTGGCAATCGCCACACGGATCGGCAACGAGATCCCTCTGCTCGCCACCCACGCCTATGTCACGCTGTTCGAAGTCGTCGCAGGCTTTGCCATGGGCGTCATGATCGGCATCCCGCTGGCGCTGGCGATCTTTTATTCCAGGGCCTTCGAGCGTGCGATCTACCCGATCCTGGTCGCATTGCAGACGGTGCCCAAGGTGGCGCTGGCGCCGCTGCTTGTGCTTTATCTCGGCTATGGCTGGGCACCCAAAATCACGCTGGCCTTCCTGATCTCGTTCTTCCCGATCGTCATCTCGACGGTCGTCGGCCTGCAGTCGCTCGACAAGAACCTGGTCAACCTGGTCCGCTCGATGGGCGCCAGCGAATGGCAGACCTTCTTCAAGGTCCGTCTGCCGGCAGCTCTGCCCAACATCTTCGGCGGCTTCAAGGTTGCGGTGTCGCTGGCGGTCATCGGTGCAGTCATCGGCGAATATGTCGCTGCCGAACGTGGCCTCGGCTATCTGCAGCTGCAAGCCAACTCGCTGTTCGACACGACGCTCAACTTCGCGACAGTGGTGACGATCTCCGGCCTCGGCGTGATGCTCTACTTCATCATCGACACGATCGAAGCCCGCGTCACCTACAAGCGCGACGCTGCCAAATAGCCAGGCCGCAAGTAATCAGTTCGGCCGCCTGTGCGGCCGAACAACGACAACAGCTTCAGTGAGGCAATCCCATGAGTGCCACTACCCAGATGGGCGCGGCGGTCGACATTTCGCGGCTTTCCAAAATCTACAAGACACGTGAGGACGATGACGTCCTTGCCCTCGACAAGATCGATCTCAAGATCGAACCCGGCAGCTTCGTTGCCGTCGTCGGTCCCAGCGGTTGTGGCAAGAGCACGCTGCTGTCGCTTCTCGCCGGCCTGACGCCTGCCTCGACGGGCAGCATCGCCATTGACGGCGACGGCGTTAGCCGGCCGCATCCGAAGACCGGCGTGGTCTTCCAGTCGGATCTGCTGCTCTACTGGCGCACGGTGCTCGACAACATCCTGTTGCCGATCGAGATCAAGAAGCTCGACGTCGCCAAGTACCGCGCGCGCGCCGAGGAACTGCTGGCCCAGGTCGGCCTGGCCGGCTTCGGCAACAAGTACCCTTCGGAACTTTCCGGCGGCATGCGCCAGCGCGTGGCGATCTGCCGGGCGCTGATCCAGGAGCCGGGTCTGCTTCTGATGGACGAGCCCTTCGGCGCGCTCGACGCACTGACCCGTGAACAGATGATCATGGACCTGCAGTCGATGTGGCTGCGCCTGCGCAATACGGTGCTGTTCATCACTCACGGCATCGACGAGGCCGTGTTCCTCGCCGACCGCGTCCTGGTGATGTCGCCCCGCCCGGGCCGCGTCGACCTCGACCTCAAGATCGACCTGCCCAGGCCGCGCCAGTGGAGCAAGACTCACGAGGACAAGGACTACCACGCCTATGTCCGGCAGATCCGAGCGATCTTCGAGGCCAAGGGCATTCTCGTCGCCCACTAGACCAGCAGTCCGAAAATCGGAAGTGATTTTCGGATAGGATCAGCACGGCGCCTAAGCTCTGCTGCATCCTTGGCGCCTCCTTATGGACGCGCGGCTCTCTAGTCGGTTCGGCCGATCCGCAAAATCGGCATATACGGCAGTAACGGCATCAACGCCGCCGGGAGGCTTCCCGGCGGGCGAACATTTGCGCGGAGACCTCGGATGTCCGGGACGATATTCATACCCAGAGAGTTGGATGCGATTGAGAGCCGTGTGGGTGCTTCACCGGATACGGTGAAACGCCTTGTGGGTCTTGGCTTCGAGGTTGTTGTCGAGACGGGTGCAGGCACCTTGTCGCGCATTCCCGATGCCGATTATGCGGCGGTGGGGGCTGTCATCGGCAAGG
>JAESGW010000620.1_pt1 | contig 22198 bp, 20 predicted proteins | sample 9269791 | NCBI WGS metagenome assembly JAESGW01 (sample SAMN16773120, study PRJNA677053) | algae metagenome | isolation source: Aphanocapsa lilacina HA4352-LM1 and co-occurring heterotrophs from near cave... | place: USA: Maniniholo cave, near Haena, Kauai, HI | collected 2009-07-28 | reverse complement strand
ACATTGACGATCGTGCCGCGCGAGCGAAGCAAATGATCCATGGCGAGCCGCATCGTGGTGGCCGCCCCGACACAATTGACGGCGAGGCCGTGCATCCAGTCTGCGGTCGAAAACGCATTGAAATCGCCGAGCATCGGGACACCGACATTGTTATGGAGGATATCGATTGAGCCAAAGGCCCGGACCGCCTCGGCAACCGCGAGCGCGACCGCATCTTCATCGAGAATGTCAGCGGCAATCGCGACCGCCCCATCGATGCTCTCAGCGGTCCGCTCGGCATTTTCACGCGCCAAGTCGACGATCGCCACGCGCGCGCCGGCAGCCGCATAAGCGAGCGCCGCGGCCTGACCGACCCCGGTTCCCGACCCGTTGCCACCACCGCCAAAAACGATCGCATGTTTTCCGGCGAGCCGGTCGCTGGGCCTTGGCGAGAGAGGGATCACAATATCAGCCATGCGCTGCGGGACGCAGTCCGGCCGTCGTGAAGCCGCCATCAACGCATAAAGTCTGCCCGGTCATATAGCCCGATTGAGCGGCGTCGAGCAGGAAGAGGATCACGCTCGCGACCTCGGGCGGCATCCCGTAGCGGCGCATCGGAACCAGCGACTGCCATTGATCGCGGACCGCCTTGCCGTGGACAAGCGTCGCCAGCGGCGTTTCGATCGGCCCTGGCGCGACGGCGTTGACTCGGATCGCCTGCTCGGCCCATTCGGCGGCAAGGATCCGGGTCAGCGCATCGAGTCCGCCTTTCGAGGCTCCGTAAGCGGCACGTCCGGCATTGCCCTTGATACCGGACACCGAGGTGACGTTGACGATCGATCCGCCCGCGGCGGTCATCCGGCGGGCCGCCTCGCGGGCAACCACGAAATTTCCGACGAGGTTCACGTCGAGGAGTTGACGAAAAAAATCGGCTCCAGTGTCGAGCGCCGGAACATCACGCCCGGTCCCTGCGCAGTTCACCGCGCCGCCGAGCGGGCCTAGCAAGGCTAGGCCGCGGTCCATCGCTGCGATAACTTCGCCTTCTTCGACGATGTCGAGACGCTCGCAATGGAGATGGGGCTCGTTTCGGCGTTGGAGGGCTGCAAGCGCCGCAGCGTCGCGGTCGGCGGCGACGACTTTGCCGCCGCACGCGAGCAACGCATCCACCGTGGCGAGGCCGATGCCGGAGGCGGCGCCGGTCACGAATATCGCGCGATCAAATCTCATCGGCGGCCCCGTCAACCGGCACGCAAAAAATCGCCGACGACGCCGTTGAAGACATCGGACGCCTCAAGGAAGGAAAAATGCGCGCCGCCCTCTGCGGCCGAAAACTCGCGATAGACCGAGCCGGCAATCCGATCGTGGATGTAGCGCTGCGAACGCGGCTGAACATGGCTGACCGTGCCGCCGATCACCAACGCCGGCCGATCGATGCGCGCCAGAATATCGCGCCAATCATTGGTGCAATGGCTGAGAAGGAGGCTCGCCGCGACATGCGTCGGGGTCTTGCCGTTCTCGGCCAGGATCCAGTCGAAAAGCTCCGGAGAGATATGCGCGGTCACCATGCCTTGCACGAAACCCGCGCGGCTCTCCTCCCCGGCGTCCGATCGCAGCGCTGCGCACAGATCGCCGAGTTCCGCGAGGGTGAACAGCGCCCCGCAATCAAGCGCCTCTTCCGCGTCCATTCCCGGCATCGCGGTCAGCATGATCGGCTGATCGACAAAGATGAACTTGTCGACGGACCCGGTGCCGAAAAGATCGACATAGGCCCAGAGGACCGAGGCGCCCATGGACCAGCCAAGCAGGCTGAAGCGCGCCAGGCCGAGCCCTCCGACAAGCTCGTGCAGATCCGCCGCAAGTCGCGCCATGCGCAGCCCGCATGCGGGATCGGGCGACTCCCCATGCCCCCTTATGTCGGGGACGATAATCGTGAACCGATCGCTGAGCTGGTCGAGTTGATGCTGAAACATCGCCCCCGATTGCGACCAGCCGTGAACCATGACGAGCGCCGGGCCGGCGCCCTTTACGCGATAAGCGATCCGGGCGCCGTCCGACATCGTCAACCAGCCGGACGGTTCGCCGACCGTGGGTGGTCTCTCTGCAGCGCTCGTCATGGTCTTTTCCTCCCCGTCCTGTCAGCTCAGAATTTCACCGACACCTCGGCGCCAAACTCCTGCGGACGGCCATAATAGGCTTCGTAGATCGAGAAGGTACTGGCGATGTCGAGGGCCGACACGATGTAACGCTTGTCGAACAGGTTCGTCGCGAACACCGCGAACGTCACCTTGTCGTTCGGCAGCGTGTAGGAGATCCTGGCGTTGGCAATCGCATAGGGACGCTGCGCGATGGCCTCGACATTGTTCGGATCCTTGTACGTCTTGGACCGATAGCTGGCGTCGACGCGAAGGTTGAGATCACCGCCGCCGACGTCGACATGCTGTTCGATCGACCCGTTGAGCGACAGTTTCGGCGTCTCGGGCAATTTGGCACTGAGCGGGAAGGATACGCCTGCGTCGAGCTGACGATATTCGCCATCGAGATAGCTGAGCCCGCCTGCAATCCTCGTCCCGGTGTCGAGGCGAATGGTCAGTTCCGCTTCGACGCCGCGGATACGCGCCGAGCCCGCATTCTCCACCACCGGCTGCGGCGCGCCGCTGCTGTCGGCGAGAACCGACGTCAGCTGGAGATTGGAATAGTCGCTCTGGAAGACATCGATATTGAATGCCACACGCCGATCGAACAAATTGGTCTTGAGGCCGATTTCATAGGCCTTGAGGCGCTCGGGCAGATAGCGTTTGAGCGACTGCTGGCTGAACAGGCGCGGCGTCCAGCCGCCGGTCTTGAAACCATCGGAGTAGGACGCATAGACCATCACGTCATCGCTGATGTCATAGGCTAGCGAGGCCATCGGCGTAAAGACATTGTCCGTCGACTCGCACCGGATGAAGACGCCGGTCACATCGACCCCCGGACAGGTGAACTCGCGCGGCTGATCAAGGAAGAACCAGCGGTTTCGGAAGTTGCGCTTTTCCTTGTTGTACCGCCCGCCGACCGTCAGGTGCAGAGCTGGCGTGATATCGAACGTTCCCTGGCCGAAAATCGCGTAGCTATCGCCCTTGAGCTGCCCAAGCGAGCGCGCGTTGAAATCGATCGGGATCGAGGTGTTGATCAGGCCATCCCACAGCTTGGTAACGATCCGGTTCTCGAGATCCTGATGCATGTAATAAAGGCCAGCGGTCCACTTGAACCGATCGCCGAACGACGAGCCGCTCAGCTGGAACTCCTGCGAGAACTGGCTGTTGTCGTCGTTGCTGATCGTTTCGGTGATCGCGTAGGGCGAACTGTCGCCGTCGCGGCCCGCAAAACCCTTCACTCCGCGATAGGCGGTGATCGACTTGAGCGAGATGTCGGGGGTGATCTCGAAACTCGCCGCCGCTGCGACGCCCCAGATGTCATAATGATCGGCATTGGGCCCCGTTGCCCCGACCGGGCCCGGCGCCGTGGCCCACCGGCTGTCGAATTGCGCATCGGGGGCAAGACCGAGCTGCGCGTTGATCGTCGGATAATAGTCTGCGTTCAAAGCGTCGATGAGCGGACTGCCGCCGGGGATATATTGGATGTTGCCGCCATAGCCCATGTGCTGGCGGATGCGCGTATAGTCGGCCGAAAGGGTCAGATCGAAGCCGTCCGACGGCGCCCAGCGCAGCACGCCGCGCACGGCGTCCTGGTTGATATTGCCCTGGCCCGCCTTGTTCTGGTCGAGATAGCGTTTTTGAAGATCGTCGGTGTTGCGGCTGGATGCCGAAATCCGCAGCGCCACATTGGAACCGAGCGGGATATTGGCGCTCCCCGCAATATCGAGGCGGTTATAGGAGCCGCCCGTAATCGACACGCGGCCCGAAAAATCTTCGAAGTCGGGTTTGACGGTGGTGATGCGGATCGCGCCGCCGATCGTATTCTTGCCATAGAGCGTACCCTGCGGGCCGCGCAGTACCTCGATCGATTGGGTGTCGCCGAGCGAGTTCAGCGCTCCACTGGAACTCGCGACATAGACATCGTCGACATAGAGGCCGACGCCCGGCTCGTTCGGAATCAAGAAGTCGTTCTGGCCGACGCCGCGAATGAAGATCTGGGCAGTGGTGCCGCCGCCATCGGGGCGGCCATTGTTGATTTCGACGCCGGGGATGAACTTCGAAAAATCCTTGAGGTCGCCGACGCCCTGCGCCGCCAGCGTATCGCCGCTGACCACGGTGATCGAGATCGGCACATCCTGAAGGTTTTCGGCGCGGCGGCGTGCGGTCACGACGATCGCATCGTCGGCCACGCCCGTGCCCTGACCGACGCCCTGCTCCGCCTGCGCAGGCGAGCCGCCTGCATCCTGTGCCTGAGCCGCGTTCGCAGCACCAACAAGCCCGACGCCGCATACGCCCGCGGCGAGAATCGCCTTCATCGACATTAGCCCTCTCCCTCCAATGCAGCGCTTTTGCGCCCTTGGGGCCCATCTAAATAGGGGACAGAGCGATGCGGAGTCACCAAGACCGAACGCGGCGAAACTGGTTCAAATAATGAAACCCTGATATCGCTATTTGACTTGAGGCGGAGAACCGTAAGTCCGACTGACCGGCCCCCACCGAGTGGTCCAAGCTATATGTTAGTGCATTGACGCCTCCATCGCCAGTGTTGGCCGTAGGTGGAGCGAAGCGGAACCGGAGGGCGACACTGGTGATGGAACGGCCTCTGGCGCCGGTGGTCGATATCCGAGCGAGCTGTGCGGCCGGACGGTGTTGTAATGTCGCCGCCAGGCTTCGATCAGGATCCGGGGGGCCTGTCAGAAGTTTTGTGCGCGAGGCCACAAGGTGGAATGGAAAGGACCCATCATATGGCGATCGACAGGGAATTACTGGATCAATTGCTGGCCGGGCGTGAGCCGCAGGAGTTATTTGCCAAGGACGGCTTGATCGACGAGCTGAAGAAGGCGCTGTCGGAGCGGATGCTGGCGGCGGAACTGGACGATCATCTGGAATCCGAGCCGGAGGCCGGCGTTGGCAACCGGCGCAACGGCACGTCGCAGAAGACGATGCTGACGGGCTCATCGAAAGTGACGCTGGATATTCCGCGGGATCGTTCGGGTACGTTCGATCCGAAGCTGATCGCGCGATATCAGCGCCGGTTCCCGGACTTCAACGACAAGATTATCTCGATGTATGCGCGGGGCATGACGGTGCGGGAGATCCGCAGGCACCTCGAGGAGCTTTACGGCGTCGACGTGTCGCCGGACCTGACATCGACGGTGACCGACGCGGTGCTGGACACGGTGGCCGAATGGCAGGGGCGACCGCTTGATGGGGGCATCGCAGAATCTGGTTGTATACGTACGATAAGGCTCTGATTGGCGGTTTTGCGTGCGCAATGGTCGAAATCCGTCCAGCGGCAATTTCATGTCGGCCCAGAGATAATCGCCCGTCAGACTTATGTGCTCCCAGCCCAGCGGCGCGGCGTGGCTGAGTAGGCCTCAGTGCATTATTGGGACACAGATATACGGTAGCCGATTTTCACGAGCGCCGGCGCGCGGAACAAGCGCATCGGCATCTTGTTGTCTGGCCTGAATGAGTCCGCAGCCTTCATCGGCTGGGTGGACCGAGCAGCCCTCAACGAGGCATTCGCTTAGCCGAAGTTCAGCCGTTTAGAACCCGATCCACTGTAGCCCGCAATTCACTCGATGCGGCGGCAGGGTTCCCGGTGCCAAGCGGTGGCTCGGGCGCGTACTCCATCGCGAGTTCAATCGCCGAGGCGATTTCGCGCCCGGCCAAATGCTCGCAGATTCGCAGGCCAAGATCGATGCCCGCTGTGACTCCAGCGGATGTCCAATATTTCCCTTCAATCGTGATCCGCTCGCCGGAATATTGGGCTCCGAACTGAGCGAGGTAGTCTTTGGCCCGCCAATGGGTCGCCGCTTTTCTCCCACGCAATAACCCGGTGGCGCCGAGAATCAATGAGCCCGAGCAGATTGAGGCTGTAATCATTGTCTTCTGATCGAGACGCGCAATTTCAGCCTTAATTGCTCCGCTAGCTATGCAATCGCGCAATCCTCCGGCGGCGCCTCCGGGAATCAACAGGACGTCCGTATGGTCGATCTCTGCCAACGCAGCGCTAGGCTGGAGCCTCAGAAAACCGTCACCCGTCCTGATCGGTTTCCCCGTCGCGCTGACAAAGACGATGTCCCGCTCAGGCAGGCGCGACAGCGAGTCGTACACGCCGATCGGATCGAGTGCGGTGACACCGTCGAACAGAAATATTGTAATTTTCATAGCCGTTCTCCCGTCGTGAACGGCCCAGGCGAACGGCCTTGATCAGCACCCGCTTCCCGGTGGTAACTTCCACCTAACTCGCCAGTCACGGGACCGAAGCCAGCCTATCACCTCTGGATCGAAAAGAAATGGCGAATTGTCATGCGTTCGATCCCATTACCGCAGGTCACCCGGACCAAATGAGCATGCCTCGGATGGTGCCGCTCAAGGGGCGATTGCCGTGACAATCCACGTTCCCGCCCGGAGACTGCCCGAGCAGCTCGATGCTCCGTTTGATACTAATCAAGCCAGCCAGTCATCGTAAGGCCGCCGATAATCCTGCGCCCGCCTCCTGGTCTAGACAGCCGTTCGCCACAATATGATCGGCTCCCGACAACAGGAGTTGCATTTTCATAGGCCCGCTGAGGAATGCAAACCAAAGAAACGCTGCCGAGCACGAACGGCTTCTCCGGTTAACCTTATACGCTTTTTCAACTTTTTGGCGGGCTCCTTAAATTCCACAAGGTATGGGCCAAGGTCTATATTAATGAAATCGGATAGGTCTTGGTGCCGCCCAGCACAAAGGTCATCGTATAAAATTTCCACTTTCATTGCCGGATTGATTTCAGATCGAAAATCATTCCAGCAATTGGTCCAGAACGCCCATTTATCGGCTGCCCTACAATCGGAAGTGGGATTCCATGGCTTGTTTTTTCGCCATTCGAGCATCGATGCAACCACGGATTCGGGCTCTCGATAGAGGTAAATCCATCGCGCATCTGGAAAAATGGCGCTGAGAGCCGGGAGCTCGGTCAGATATTCATTATATTTATCGCCCCAAAGTTTTCCGCCATAGGCGGTCTCACATATCTCCCGGATATCCTCAATCATTGAGGTGTCGTTCTGCAACGCAAATTGTGCTCTTTGGATCACAGAAAAACACGCACGTTCTTGCCATTGTTCGCCGGACTCGCCGAGCACTGGCATGCGGCGAAGGCCATGGACCACCTCGTCTGCGCGCATGTGAATCGCACGCAGATCAGCGTCGCGCCACCATCTTTGCAGCATGTATGGCAATCGTCCGTTTACGGTGAAACAGCCGCCGATATCTGAAATTGCGCGAGACAGCATGATCCCGAGCGCTGTCGTCCCTGACCTTTGTGGGCCGACCAGAAATAACGGACCCTCGACCACTAAGCCAACCTTAGGTTGAGGTCTTGAAACCAACCAGCTAAAACTCCCATGCATATGTCGCTTGCGTCGTAGCCACCATCTGAAAAGAGCGATCCCCAAGGTGTGTTGCGTTCATCCGCGCTGAGGGTGCGGCCGATTCGCCAATGGGTTTCGAGAGAAATGGCGCCTTGATAGCCTCGCTCCGAAAGCGAGGCGAGAATCGCTCGCCAATCTAGATCCCCATAGCCCAACTTTACATATTCGGCAGTGCCGCGGGGATCCTTGATATGTACATGCATGAGATCCGCTACCGATAAGTCTTCGAGCCCCCCCAATGGTTTGCCAGTACCGAACCCACTGAAAATGCTGTTGCCTGGATCCCAAAGAACACCGACATTGGGCTGCTCGATCTTGTCCAACAACTCCTGTGCCAGAGCAGCTGTCGGACAATTGGTAAGCGTCCCGCTCTCAATCGCCAAATTTGTATCGGCGGTGTCCACAGAGGACAGGATCGAGTTCATTGCATCAGCAGCGATACGAAGATCGGGTTGCCCTGCCCTAAAAAATGAAAATATCCTCATTGTTCCGGTGCCTAGCCAGACGCATCGTTCGATAGACCGCTTTAGCAAATCCTCGCACTCAGCTATCTGAGCGGTCCCCACTGGAACATTCGATTTAAAAACCGGACTGGACAAAGCGGAGATATGCATACCTAAGTCTGTTACTTTCGAGACAATCTCCTTACATTGAGCGGCGCTTAGCAAATGCGGAGGAGTGTTTTCGACTGAACGAATTTCTATCGATCGGAATCGATGTTTTTCGCACAATTCGAGAGAATCATCGAGAGTTTGACTTATTTCGTCATTTATGATGCAGGGATACATGAAATAATCTCCGCAGGAACTGGCCGAGGTGCATGTTCGGCCAATAGACAGCGCATAAAATCCATATCTTGTGAAATAGATTCCGCCTTTGTCTCTATTGTTACAGGCAAATTCAGCGAATGAATCAACGCTGCCATCCAGGCCGCTAAAATTGGTGCCCTATCAAGTGGCACATGCCAAAAGTCACTCCCACGGCTTGAGATACCCTTCACCTGAGCGGCTATGGCATGCCGTTGCGAAAACAGGCTCATTTGTTCGAAATTCGCGTTCAGGCGGATCAGGCCAAGCGTATCAATTATCGCGCCAACGTTCGCTTTTGTCAGCACCCTATCAAGACGCTCAAGTGATAGGTTATCTTCGTGCATTTCAACGGCGAGGCGCACATCCGGTCCGAAGATGGAGCGCAGGACAGCCACGTCGGCAACAAAGCGCGCCTCCTCCTCGTCCGTCTTGAGTTCGGAATTAAAACATCTCAGCGGTATTCCAATCGCCGCTGCCGCAGCAACCATCTCGGGAACTCTCGAGCTCTCGATTGAGCCACTACCGATACGGATATCAGTGCCGACAAAACAAATCGGCAATTTCGAAGCCAAAAGAGCTAGGTCGTCTTCCCAACCCTGTCCGCGCCCGGCCCTCAAGTCGAGGCACGTTGCGCCCATGAGTTCGGCTTGGTGAAGCAGATCAAGCGCCGAGTTGTGACGAAGACTTGATGAACTGAATCCTACGTGGCGAAAACCCACTTGCTATCACCTCTTTCTCATCGCGATTGCGCGAACTGCTTCAGCTATGCGAACTGCACCTCGAGCCCGCTCAATCGAGAACGTGTCGAGCGTTTTACCAAAAAATAAAGCGGACATAAGCTCTTCGTAGACCCTTGCCCTAAGAAGGGCGGTTTTTTCTTTCGGAGTGGACGAGCGTTCGCCATGAATGAAATCAGTGCGTTCATGGTCTATGATCAATTGCTTTTGATCATCAAAGACAAACATTCTTTCTGAGAAAAAATCAGACTCTGCATTCGAAACCATTGTAAATAGCGCCCCGCTCTCGAACCTGACCGATAAAGCAGAATTTGTATCGATGCCATCGGCATCGCGGCAGTTCACCACGCCTTCTATCTGCACCGGATTACCGAGGACCTGGCATGCGAGGTCGATGAAATGAATGCCTAAATGCGCTAAATGCCCCCCTGATGCCTGCTGGACGTCCGACCGCCAGGGATTGGAAAGGTAGTGTTCTCGAGGTCGTTTGCGAATGACCTCGAGATGGCCCCCAGCGTTCGGTCCCCACGCGATCGCTGTTTGAAAAATCGGCAGCCTTGCTCTGTGCTGCAGCATCACGAGCGCAGGTATGTGCGCTCTCCTTGAGGCCTCAATGATGGCGTCAAGTTCGCCCTCGGTAAGGACAGGCGGCTTCTCGACGATTACCGCTTTACCAGCCTCAATTGCGCGAACGGCGAGTTCACAATGGCTGCCAGGCGGCGTGCAAATCGCGATTGCAGAGATATTGCGGGAAGCTAGGCCGCGTTGACAAAAGACGTCAGCCATAGCCGCGTGGCGGCGAGGTTGAGGAAGCTCTCGAACGAGAGAAGGGTTTTGTCGTATCGGGTGGCGATACGTCGTTGCTGTTTGAGCTTGCCGAACATGCGCTCGACGCGGTTTCGGTCCTTGTAGCGGCGATAGTCGGGATGCTCGGGCACCTTGCGGTTCGAGCGGGGCGGAATGATCGGCAGGATGCCCCGGACGAGCAGGCTTTCCCGGAAGCGATCCCCATCATAGCCCTTGTCCGCGAGCAGCGCCTTGGGTGTGGCGACGGGGATCGCCATCAGCGGTTCGGCAGCCGTGTAATCAGAGGCCTCGCCGCCGGTCAGGATGAAGCCGACAGGCAGTCCCTGATTGTCGCAGCGGGCGTGGATTTTGCTCGTAAAGCCGCCGCGTGAGCGACCAAGAGCGTTCGCACAAGCCCCCCTTTTCCGCCCGCTGCCGAGACGTGGCCGCGAACGCTGGTGCTGTCGATCATGTGTTGCCAGTCGTCGGTGAGCCCCAGATCGACCAGTGTTTGCAGCAGGGCATCCCAGACACCCTGTTCGGCCCAGCGACGAAAGCGCACATAGACGGAGTTCCACTTGCCGTATCGCTCGTGCATGTCGCGCCAGGGACAGCCGACCCGCAGCACGTGAAGCATTCCATTGAGGAAGAGCCGGTTATCGCCCGCGGGCCGCGCCCAGCGGCCGCGCTCAGGCGGTAGCAGCGGCCCGATCAGTTCCCACTCCGCATCCGACAAATCCCCGCGACCCATGACGGCTCCTCAAAAAGCCGCCTTGAATCAGAACAAGGCGCATTTGTGAATCCCTTTTGTCAACGCGGCCTAGCTTGGATCATCGTTTTTTCCGATGATCTCGATGCATCGATGTCATTTCGGATTTCGTGGCTCCGCGATTAATTCTGAAAGCTACGAACCCCCGAAGAGTGGGTAAGGTCGGCGCGATGTAGCCGCAACGGGAGTGGAGCAGCATTGCCCCGCCCCCGTGGCGGCCTCTCAAAGCGCCGCGCATTATGGTGCATAGGGAGGGTGATGAAATGTCTCTGAAGATGATTTTGCTCACAGGTGTCTCCGCCATGTTATTGGCAGACCCTGCAATTGCGCAGACCACGACCTCAGTCGCAACAGGGGCAAGCGACTCGCTGCAAAGTGATGTGGCGCAGCGTGCGGATGAAGCCGAAGCCGCGGGTGAGATCATCGTCACGGCTTCGAGGCGTGCCGAACGCGTCCAGGACGTGCCTCTGGCGGTTCAGGCAGTTTCGGCAGCCGAATTGCGCGGGCGCGTGATCAACAATACGACCGATCTTCAATATGCCGCGCCCGGGCTGACGTTCTCCACTGGTCCCACCGGCGGCAGTTCCGCCTTCAACGTTCGTGGCGTCGGCACCGCGACCTTCAACGCCTCGGTCGAGCAGAGTGTGGGCCTGTCGGTTGACAATGTTCCGATCGGGGTTGCCGGGGCTGGCCTGGGCCAGTTGATCGATTTGAATCGGGTCGAAGTGCTGCGTGGCCCGCAGGGGATGCTCTTCGGCAAGAATGCCTCCGCTGGCTTGATTTCTATCATAACGAACGCCCCGGAGCTGAATGAACTGAGCGCTCGCGCCCGGCTGAGCTATGGCACGTTGAACGAAGTCATTACCGAAGCGGTGGTTAACACCCCGCTTGGCACTTCGACGGCCGTGCGGTTGGTCGGCGGGTTTCAGCGGCGCGACGGGCTAACCCGCAACTTGGTTACCGGCAACGACGTCAATGACAACGAGCAATATTACTTCCGCGGGCGTCTGGCATCTCAAATCACCGACGCGCTTCGGCTCGACATAAGCGGGGAGTATTCGGATCGTCGCACCGATTGCTGCACCAACGTCCTGCGCATCGCCGATCCTGCCAACGCCTTCAACAACGCGGCGCGTGCGGCCGGAGTCGTACCAGGACCCGAAAATGTCACGGCTGCGACAACGATTGATCCATACAACAAGGTCATCAACCGCGGGATTTCAGGCGAACTGAACTATGATTTCGGCCCGGTAACCCTGACGTCGATCACCGCCTATCGTCAATATCGCCGGTACGAACTGCTGGATGCGGATTTTTCGCCCACGCCTTTTGTCCGAACGATCTTGCAGGATGAGCAGAATCAAACCTCGCAGGAGATCCGTCTGACGTCGAACGGCAGGAACAGCGTCGATTATGTCATGGGTCTGTTCTACTACAATTCCGACAGCCAGCGCGATCAGGCATTTCTGGGTGGCCCGGGTTCCCTTTCCCGTGCGATCGTGAACAGCAAAAGCTATGCTGCGTTCGGGCAGATCACCGGCCATGTCACCAACGAACTGCGCGTGGTTGCCGGTGCGCGCCAGACGCACGACAAGGTCCGAGAGAGTGATTTTCAGGGTCCGTCAAGTGGCGCAACGGCACCTGTACCCGTCGTAAACGGTTCGGTCACGGCAGATAACTTTTCATTCCGTCTGGGCCTGCAATATGACGTTGCGGATGACGTGATGCTGTATGGGACCGTGTCGCGGGGCTATAAAGGGCCGGCTTTCTCCTCGATACCGGCTTCCGGGACGCGTCCGGTTACCGCCGTCGCGGTCCAACCGGAAATCGCCCGAAACTACGAGCTGGGTCTTCGCTCCCAGTTTCTCGATCGCAGACTGACGTTCAATGTGACGGCCTTCCGCACCGATTTTACTGACTATCAGGCGTCTGTTGTGGATCCTGTGACCGTGACGGTGTTCCTGCAGAATGCCGGTTCTGTGCGCAGCCAGGGAATCGAACTTGAAACCAGTCTGCGCCTGACTCCGGCATTTTCGCTGTTTGCCAATGCGTCGTTCGTCAACTCGAAATTCAGGAATTTTCCGGGTGTGCAATGCAGCCTGGCGTATAGGACGCTATATCCTGCGAGTTGCCCGGGCGGCTTCATCGATGCGTCCGGTAACGTGCTGCCCAACGCGCCCAAGACCAATTACAATCTCTCGGCATTGTACAGCGACAACATAAGCGACCGGTTGCTAGGCTCGATACGACTGAACTGGAACTATCGCTCCAGCGCCTATTTCACTGTCGCGGATCCCTCCACGATTCAAAAGGGCTATGGGTTGCTGGGTCTCAATGCCAGCATCGGGTCTAGCGACGAGCGCTGGCAGGTATCCGTGTACGCGCGCAACTTGCTTGACAAGAGCTTTGTCAGTGGGATTGCGGCCGCCCTACCGTTCAGCGGCGCCACCTACACTCAGGCCCCTTCGCTGGAGGCCCGTCGTACCGTCGGCGTCGCGTTGGACGTGAAATTCTAGAAGAGTGAAGTGCTGCCGGAAATTCGGACGGGTGGCGTGCTCCCCTGAAATGTGACCGATTTTGCGTAGAGTCCGACGAGAAGGAGTCGGACGTAATGAAGCGGAGCAGGTTCAGTGAAGAGCAGATCATCGCGATATTGATGGAGCAGGAGGCGGGAATGCCGACGGCGGATGTGTGCCGCCGGCACGGGATCAGCTCGGCGACTTTCTACAAGTACAAGGCCAAGTTCGGGGGCCTGGAGGTGTGCGGCTTCGGGCGCTCGAGGACGAGAACGCCAGATTGAAGAAGCTTCTAGCCGAGGCGATGCTCGACTGATCTACCCCCTTCTGAGTGGTCCAAAATTGATGATATTTTGGACGACGAAGGAGATATGGAATGCCGAGCAAGAAGCATCGCCCGGAAGAGATTATCGGTGGCGTAAGGAATATTGCGGCCTGAAGACCGACCAGGCCCGGCGTATGAAGGATCTGGAGAAGGAGAATGCGCGGCTTCGACGCGCGATCTCGGACCTGACGCTGGACAAGCTGATCTTGCAGGAGGCTGCCCGGGGAAACTTCTGAGCCCCGCGCGCCGACGGCGCTGTATCGATCACATCAGAACGAAGATGCCGGTGTCCGAGCGGCGGGTCTGGCGCGGCTCGGACAACATCGATGGACACAGCGCAAAGCGCCTCGCGGGGCGGATGACGAAGCGGCTCTGACCGAGGACATCATTGCGCTGGCGCGGCAATATGGTGGTTATGGCTATCGCCGGGTGACGGCGTTGCTGCGCGGTGCGGGGTGGCATGTGAACCGCAAGCGGGTCGAGCGCATCTGGCGCCGCGAGGGGCTCAAGGTGCCGCAAAGGCAGCCAAAGCGCGGACGGCTCTGGCTGAACGACGGATCGTGCATACGGCTACGGTCGGAATATCCTGGTCGCGTCTGGTCCTACGACTTCGTCGAGGGGCGCACCAGCCAAGGCGGTCTGGTCAATTCGCCGACATCCATTGCTCTCCGCGCGTTTTGTATGAGCTATGTCGCAATCGCCGCGGTGCGGCGAAGTACCAACCGATCCTACATCGGAAAAATGACGGCAGCCCTGCACCCGGTCCGAGTACAAAGATGCCGCCAAGTCGCGACCAGAGGGGTCGCATTTCGCGGCGCGGCGCCGTGGGGCGCTTGAGGCTAGGCGTAATCGCCGGCTCGGGCCCCTAACTGGTCGTCGCCCTATCCAAGCAAACATGCCTCATCGAACGAGAGGCGCGGCAAACGTTCGAACGGCTCGTCAATCCCATGACCGATTGCACAGAGGAAATTAGAGCGAAGCTCGGTACCGGCAAAAAACTCATCGTCTAGGGAGTCCCGATCGAAACCCGACATGGGACCGCAATCGAGGCCCATCGCCCGCGCCGCCAAAATGAGATAGGCGCCCTGCAGCGTGCCGTTACGAAAAGCGGTTTCGTCACGGGTCATCGGATCGGCGAACCAATGCCTTGCGCCGGGATTATGCGGGAAGAGGTCCGGCATCCTGTCGGCAAATGCGAGATCATGCGCTATGATGACGATCGCGGCAGCGTCGATGCTCTTGGCGGCATTTGTCGCCGACATATGGCGTGCGACGCGCGATTTTGCTTCGTCCGTGACGCAAAAGATGAATCGCGCAGGCGAGACATTCGCAGATGTCGGCCCCATCTTGAGAACATCGTAGAGCTTGCGCCACAGTCTGTCGGGTAAGCGCTCCTTTTTCCAGCCATTACGCGAGCGTGCGTCGAGGAACAGTTCCCCGAGCGTCGTCGTCATATCCTTGCTGCTCATGGAGGAAATCTCTCCGCTTTCAAACTTGGCCGGCTCACAAGCGTTGCCCCAGAGCCGCGCTATCCCCTACCTAAAACTCGATAGTCGCATCGATTCCGTAAGTCCGAGGCCGGTTGAAACTGGCCGAGATGAAGCCGCTGATATCCGACGCATATTCGACCACCCGCTTGTCGAAGAGGTTCTGGCCCCAGAGCGACACCTTCATCTGCGCTCCGGCAAGCGGCAGGTCGGCGATCGACAGGCGGCCATTGACTATCCAGTGCGCCTGCGTCGTCGCAGCGCGGCGGAGCGCCGGGTCGGCAGGCGGGATGAGGATGAAGTTGATATCGCTCTTGTACGACGCATCGAATTGCACCGATGCGTAGGCGCCGCTTCCCATCGGGCGGGTGCGATACTGGACGCTGGGCGCGAAGGTGAATTTCGGCGTCTGTGTCCGCTTCGCAATGCCGGCGATATCCTGTGGGGTGCCGGTCGCGGCCGTCGAGATGAAGCGCTTATACTCGAAGTCGAGGAGACCGAGATTGGCGCCGATCTGCAGACCATCGATGGGAGCGATGGTGAGTTCGCCCTCGAGCCCGCGGATGCGTGCCTTGCCGGCATTTTCATAGTTGAGAACGGTGGTGAACACCGACACCTGCAGATCGTCATAATCTGCATTGAACGCGGCGAGATTGAGGCGAACCCGATTGTCCCAGAACTGCCCTTTCAGACCGACTTCATACGAGATCAGCTTTTCCGGGTTGAAACTCGTGCCATTGTAAATGCCGCCCGAAAGATATCCGGTTCCGGCCTTCGCATAGACCATGACGTCGTCGCTTGCCTGATATTCGGCGACGGCCTGCCAGGTGAGGCGGCTGAAGGACGCGCGGCTATCAGTCGCCGGAGCGGTGAGAAAGTTGACCTCGCGCCGCTTATCCCATGTGTGGCGGGCGCCGGCCGTCAGCGTGAGACGGTCGAAGAGCTTGAGGCTTCCCTGCGCGTAGGCCGCATAAGAGCGATTGGTAACGTCGACATTGGAGAATTGGTCTGCAGCGGTGACGGGCACCGGCTGTCCCTGCGGCGGGAAGGTCTTGAAAAACATGACCGGATTATAGTTGGTCGCATTCTCCTCGAAATAGAAGGCGCCTGCTACCCAGTCGAAGGCGTCCGACTTGCCGTTGATCTGCAGCTCGTTCGAATATTGATGCTGCTTGCGGTTCGAGATGGCGTTGAGGACGGTGAACTCGTTGCCCGTCCCTCCAAAGGGATCGATCAGCTTGTTGCCGTCGAAGCTGTTACCAAGACTGAGCTGGCGAAGCTTGCGATAGGCAGCGATATTCTTGACAGTGATCGTATCGCTGACCTCATAGGCCAGCGTCAGGCTATGGCCTTGCGAGCGCAGCCGGTCGGTCGCCCGCTGCGGCTCGTAGATTGCGTCGAGCGGCTCCGACGACGTGATGTTGGTTCCGCCGAGCCCGGGTTGCAGCGAGAAGATAAATTCGACGGTGCCGCCGAGAGGGTTGGTCCCGGGTAGATCGTTCGCGCCGCGAAAGCCGAGCGCCTGAAACCCTAGCTGAGACCCCCTGAAATCGGTGAAGTCGAACTTGTAGTCAGCGGTAAAGGGACCGCCCCGATCATATCGCACCGCGGCGAAGATCGAGTCCGAATTTTCCTCGCCAAGCGTCTTGGCCGAACGGCTCGTGCCGATCTCGCCTCCCGTTCCGGGTCCGTACATACGCTCGACCCCGGCTGCGAGGTTCTTCACATAACCATCGGTTTCGCGGTGCGCGTAGGTGATCGATGCACTGAGCCCGCCGAATTCGGGGAGATCGACGCGGGTGCGCGAGCGAAATTCATTGTAGCGGCCATATGTGAGGTCCTGCCTGACGCCAAACTCGCCGCTTGGCGGCCGCGTGATGAAGTTTACCGCGCCGCCGGTCGTGTTTCGTCCGAACAGCGTGCCCTGCGGCCCGCGCAAAACCTCGACGCGCTCGATATCGGCGACATCGAAAAGGCTGCCGGAGGCGCGACCGAGATAGACGCCGTCGATGTAGATGCTGACGCCGTTGTCGACCTGCGCTGCGGTTTCGCCGGCTAGTATGCCGCGCAGCGAATAGACCGGGAGCGCGGCATTGCTCGGCTGTCGGATGACCTGAAAGTTGGGAACGATGGCTCCGAGCCCGGCGACGCTCGTGATCCGTCGCGCCTCGAGCGCGTCGCCCGTAAGTGCAGTCACTGCGATCGGGACCCGCTGCAAATTCTCCTCCCGCTTCTGCGCAGTGACGATGATGTCCCGGAGGCCCGGATCGGGGGCGGTCGCCTCATCCTGCTGCGCAGACGCCGCAACCGGCGCAGCGGCGAGCACCGCGGCGACGCTGCAGAAGAGCAGCGCATGTGCAGAGCGGACGTCAGGATTGATCTTCAACATGGACTTTCCCCTTCCCTTGTAGATCCATCTCCGGGATCTTTCTTTTGCCTTTCGCGGGTGGCACGCGGAATCAGGCCGCTTTCACGCTCGCGGACTGCGGTCGGAACGGCTGGCGGAGACCGCGCTGCTCGAGCAGCGGAAGCACTCTCTCCGCAAAGAAGGGCAGTTCCTCGAGATAATCGTGGAACCCGAGAAAGAGTGCGTCGACGCCGGCGTCATGGAAGCTCGCGATCTTGTCGGCGATCTGCTCGGGGGTTCCGATGAGTGCGTCGCTGCCGGCCGACATCGCGATGTCCCTGAGCGCCGCTTCCTGCTTCTCGAGAGGTATCTTGTCGACCGGGATGCCTGAGGACATGGCGAGCCGACGCGCGGCGACAAGGTCGGCATTGTCGCGGAGCAGTTGGTGGTGACGGCGCGCCTCTTCCTCTGTCTCGCGGCAGACCACGAGCGCGAGCGACGCCATGCCGACGTCAGGGTTGCCCGCAGCAGACGCCGTTTCACGCAGCGTGATGCCATGCGCTTTCAGCCGTTCGCGATCGTCGGACCGGGCGAAGGTGACATCAGCATGCCGTGACGCGAAAGCGATACCGTCGGCTGAGGTCGCAGCGCTGACGAGTGGGGGCGACGCCTGAATGGGCTTCGGCGCGCTGACAAGATTCTTTAGGTCGAAAAACTCGCCCTTGTAATTGAAAGGCTCCTCTTCGCTCCAGAGCCGGCGCACGATGTCGAGCCACTCGGTTGCATAGGCATAGCGGTCTTCCTGCTTATGCGGCGCGAGGCCGAACATGCCCATTTCTTCCTTGTACCAGCCCATCACCATGTTGATGCCGCCCCGGCCGCGCGAAACATGATCGATGGTCGCAACCGCCTTCGCAGCGAACACCGGGTTCACCATCGGCAGATGGATCGTGGTGATGGTCATCAGCCGTTCGGTGACGGCTGCGATCGCCGCCATGTAGGTCAGTGTTTCATAGGTCTCGCCGGCAAAATTGCTCTCGCCGCCGAACCCTCTCCAGCGCGACACCGGCATGAAGAGTTCGAAGCCGAGGCGATCGGCGAGCTGGGCAATGGCGAGACTATGGTCCCAGGTCACTTCATAGGAGGATGGCACGGTGTGGATGCCGCCCGAGCCGGTCCCGTTGGTGGCGAATATGCCAAGCATCAGTGGCTGCTTGCGGTGCTGCGCGAAGATCGTATCCTCGCGTGCGACCCGTGTTTGTTGAACCATGCGTCTGTCCTTCCTGGAAATGCTCAGGACCGTGCCGGCGCCGCGTCGGCGACGAAGCGCAGGTCCGCGCCATTGATGTCTTCGAGTATCGGCGATGGCCCCGCGGGAAGGTCGATGCCGCGCCCCGCAAGCAGCGCCCGCGCCGTGTCCAGATCGCTCATGAGCATGTCGAGACGGAACACGCCCTCTCCGCGGGTCGCGATGATCGAGGCGAGCCGTTCGGCGAGGCGGCCGCGCGTCTCGCCATCGGCAAGCGAATAGAGGCCCACCTCGCGAATGCCCCGGCCGTCGCCCGGCGCCTTGAAGTGAACCGAGCGAAGACCGGGTTCGGCGGAGCGCGCGGTGGTATCGACAGCGTCGGTCCCGAAGACCTTCGCATAGGTTTCGCGCGCTGCTTCGAGGTCGGCGACGATGAGGTCCATCCCCCCGATGCCGCGGAAGAGGCCCCCCTGCGTCTCGTCGCCAAAGTCCGACGAGCCGTCGCGCGTGAACATCATCTCGCGCGCCTTCTTGTCACCGCCAGGGACATGGCGCGCGATGAAGACTTCGAGCCCGTGAAGCGTGCCCAAGGTGTTGCTCTCTCCGACGGCATAGGTCTGCGGCTCGGGATGTACGAATTCGAGGCCGCGGCCGCGGATCTCTGCCATGGTCGCGGGAAGATCGTCGCACATCACGCCGATGAGGAAGATGCGGTCCTCGGGAACCCGGATCGAGTCTCCGCCCTCCTGGAACAAGCCGAGCGCGTGCGACATCTCGCCGTTCCCGGGGAGCTGATAATACATGGCGGTGATCGACTGCCCCGGGGTCATGTCAGGGTGGATCCACAGAGGTTCGGTTCCGAAGATCCGGTCGAGCCGGTCCTTGGCTCCTTCGAGATCCTTCAGGACATAGTCGATGACATAGATATTGGTGAGCACCTTGGCTTTCCTCTCCTGTGCACCTCGTTGGGTGCTGGAGGGAAAGTCCGGATTTTAAGCGCTCGCGGCAAGCGCAATGGCGCGATTCAGCGTCACAATCTGCGCCCGCTTCACTCTCCTGACACCTCGGGTAACAATAACTGTTACCCGGATGGCATATGCGGTATAGCCCACGCGACACAATAGTGCGCGCATGATGCGCGGCGAGAAAGAACGGACCAAGAAAGCGCTATCAGGCGCATGCGTCGGGAGAGCGATAATGGATCAGGAAGTTGCCGCCGGTCCGGTAGCGGGGTCGCGTTCACCACCAAGCGAAGTTCACGCACGCGGTGCCGATCTCGAAGCGCGCCGCCACCGCCAGAGCAGGCTTCTGAAGACCGTCCTCAAGCAGCAGATCCGCATCCGGGGCATGCGCTACAAGGATATCGCAGACCAGCTCGGTGTCAGCGTCATGACCGTGAAGCGCTACCTCAACTCCGAGCGTGTGCCGGTCGAGACGCTTGAGGATATCGGGGCCTGTCTCGGCCTGGGCCTTCTCGAACTCGCAGAAATTGCCAAGGCCGACGATGGCGGCGACGCGCTCGATCTCGAACTGCAGCAGGAGACCGAACTCGCCGCCGACTATGCGCTCGCGCTGATGCGGTTGCTTCTTTACAGCGGAATGACCGTTCCCGAGATCATGGAGGAATATGCGATCGATGAGCCGACGGTCGTCCGGTTGCTTGCCCGTCTCGACCGCCTGAAGCTCATCGAACTGCTGCCCGGCAATCGCGTCCGGATCCGGGGGACGCGCCACGTCGAATGGAGGCCCGGCGGCCCGATCCGCCGGACGATCGAGAACGACATCCGCAAGAATTTCGTCGCGATGGATTTCGCCAACACCGAGGAGTTTTTCGGATATGAATCCGTGCGCCTGACGAAGTCCTCCATCCGGCAACTCGAGGGGCATATGCGCAACCTCGTCCGCCAGGTGCGCACGCTGCATCGCATCGACCAAGGCGCCAAGGGCGAGGAGAAGCAATGGTATACGCTCTTCGTGGCGCAACGCGAAACCAACTGGGGATTCCCGGTCAATCAGGGCCAGCGCTTGATCCCGCGCACGCGCGGCGGGCCGGCCTATCCCTCGCTCCCTGCAACACTTCCGCACGGTGACCTCGACCCTGATCGCTGGGCGCGAAAATGATGGCGCCAGATCGAGCACCTTCAAGCCCAAGCGCGTTCAGACAGCCTTGAAGGCCCGGTGAAGCTTTTGCGCAAGCGCCGTTTCAAAATCGTCGTCCCGATCGAAGGAGCTGAAGATGAGACGGAACGTCACGGCTCCGATAATCATGTCGAAGAGAAGGTCCGGATCGGCATCGAGGACAATTTCTCGCCGCGCCTTCAGGCGGTCGACGATACCGGCCAGTTGGCGCCGCGCGCCCGCTTCAGCCGGTTTGTGCAGTTCCTCGCGAAGGGCCGGTTCGTATTGAAAAGCGCTGTTGAGACCTGCGGTCGCTGCCACCACCTCAGGCCTGTAGTAACTCTGCGCGACCTGCCGCACCAGCGAAAGGAGCTGCGACATGAGATCCCCGCCGGTTTCCCTCAAATCTTCACCATCGGGTCCATAGGCAATCTCGGCCACAAGATGCACTTTGCTCGGCCAGCGGCGATAAATGGTTGGCCGTCCGATCCCGGTCCGGCTGCCTATCGCCTCAAACGTGAGCGCATCATATCCGCTCTCGGCAAGCAGCGCCCGCGCGGTGCTCAGGATCTGATCGCCGATCTCCTCGTTACGCGGTCGCCCGGCAGCCGGCTTCCTCCCCGGCGCGCGCTTCGTTCCAGCGATGTCCGCTCCCCTTTTCTCCAACGTCTGCACGATCGTTCTACCTTCCGCGGTTCCATGCACAAGGGCTTGCGTGCGCCCCGTCATTTAGTTACGTTGCGTAACGTAATATAAATAGACGGGAGATGAATCATGCGCAAGGTGAAGCTTCGTGCGGGGGTTTTCCTCGCTCCTTTCCACCCGTTGGATGAAAGTCCGACGCTGGCGCTCGAACGCGATCTGGAGCTCGCGCGCTATGCCGATGAGATCGGATTCGAAGAATTCTGGTTCGGAGAGCATCATTCGGGAGGCTATGAGATCAGCGCCTCGCCCGAGCTCATGATTGCAGCCGCCGCGCAGCGGACGAAGCGGATCAAGCTGGGTACCGGTGTCGCGTCCCTCCCCTATCACAACCCGCTGATGACCGCGAACCGCATCGCGCAGATTGATCAGCTGTCGTTTGGACGCGCTATCTTCGGCGCTGGCCCGGGACTTCTGGTGAGCGACGCGCACATGATCGGTCTCGACGCAAAGGAGTCGCGCGACAAGCTCGACGTCGGCCTGTCGGTCGTAACACGGCTGCTGCGGGGCGAATGGATTACCGAACATTATGAGGGCTGGTACGACCTGCGCGACGCCCATTGCCAGATCCTGCCTTATCAGCGCGATCTCGAAGTCTGCGTCGCAAGCACCTTCTCGCCGAACGGCGGCACGCTGGCCGCTAAATATTCCGCAGGCATGCTCTGCCTCGCGTCGACGGTCATAGGCGGTTTCGACGCGCTGTCGACCAATTGGAGAATCGCCTGCGAAGCGGCCGCGCGTGACGGGCGTTCGATGGATCCCAGCGGCATCCGTTGCGCGACAGACATCCATGTCGCCGAAACGCGCGACAAGGCAAT
>JAESGW010000619.1_pt1 | contig 22206 bp, 27 predicted proteins | sample 9269791 | NCBI WGS metagenome assembly JAESGW01 (sample SAMN16773120, study PRJNA677053) | algae metagenome | isolation source: Aphanocapsa lilacina HA4352-LM1 and co-occurring heterotrophs from near cave... | place: USA: Maniniholo cave, near Haena, Kauai, HI | collected 2009-07-28 | reverse complement strand
CGAATTCCACTGCAAGCCGCTCGGCGACACCGACTGGAACGGCTCCGGCATGCATGCCAACTTCTCGACCAAGTACATGCGCGAAGTCGGCGGCAAGGACTACTTCGAGAAGCTGATGGCGGCGTTCGACAAGAACCTGATGGACCACATTGCCGTCTACGGGCCTGACAACGACAAGCGGCTCACCGGCAAGCACGAGACCGCCCCGTGGAACAAGTTCAGCTACGGCGTGGCCGACCGCGGTGCTTCGATCCGGGTGCCGCACTCGTTCGTCAAGAACGACTACAAGGGCTATCTGGAAGATCGCCGCCCGAACTCCCAGGGCGACCCCTACCAGATCGCTTCGCAGATCCTGAAGACCGTCGCGGAAGTCCCGACCGCGGCAAAGTCGGCGGCTGCCTGAGCGACTGACTTCACCGTCCCGGGTGTGGGGGCACCCGGGTGCAACCTGATCCGCCTAGGCAAGACCGCCTTGGCGGATCATTGCGTTTTGATTGGGGGTGATTGAAATACATCACTTCAAGGCCGTTCCCCTGCGTTATGAAGCGCGCTAGATAGCGGCCTCAAATCAAAACCGATACCGCTCCAGAACTTGCCGGGGACACGGCCATTGTTCGAGGGATTTTACAAAGTCAGGTTCCAGCTTGGCGAGGCGGTCGGCCGCAGCGTGATGTATGTGCGCGACGGCAAGATGCTGGGCGGCAATTCGGCCTTTGCCCATATCGGCACCTACCAGAAGAGCGACGACGGGATCGCGATCGAAGTTCAAACCGTTCGTCACAATCCGGATCCGAGCTATCGCGCGATGGCCGGCACTGACGACGCGACCTTGCTGGCGAAGGGCGGGCCGGACGGTGACCTCTACCGTTTTGAAGGCGGCCTGAAGGAATTGCCCGGTGTGATGTTTCGCTCCGTCATGACGCCGATCGAGGAGGCTGCCGTGCCGATCGCCGGCGGTGTCGGCGAGGGCGGCATCGTCAACGGCCTCTATTCGATTCACATCCGCATGCTCGACGGTGTCGAGGGCGGGCTGACCGGCGTGATGCTGCTCAATGATGGCCGCATCCTCGGCGGCGACGCCTCGTTCTACTATGTCGGCAGCTACACGTCGGAGGAAGGCCGCTGGAAAGGCCAGATCCTCAATCAGGAGCACACGCCGGCGCTCGGCGAGAATCCGGTCTTGGGCGGCCATGAAGTCGGGATCGGCTTCTCCGGCACCTGCGACGACAACGGCGCGTTGCTGGAAGCGACCGCGCTCGCCGGCAAGCGCAGCCTTCGCATGACCGCGGTTTTGAAACTGATGCGCAGGCTATAGCGATGGCTGACACGATACGCGTGCTGTCGACTCTGGCGTTGAAGGGCGCTGCCCAGAGGTTGTACGGAGATTTCGAAGCGGCCGGCGGCGCGCGGATCGACGCCGATTTTGCACCTACACTGGCGCTGCTGCAGCGGTTGCGCGCGGGCGAAACAGCCGACGTCGTGATACTTACTCGCGAAGGACTGGACGAGGTCATGCGCGAAGGGCGCGTGGCCAAGGAGAGCTGCGTGGACCTGGCGCGCTCCTGGGTCGGCATCGCGGTAAGAGCAGGTGCAGTTCATCCTGACATTGCGACCGAGCCCGCGTTGCGCGCGGCGTTGCTCGCCGCGCGTTCGGTGGCCTATTCGCGGCTCGGCGCCAGCGGCATCCTGTTCGCAAAGCTGATCGAGCGTCTCGGCATTGCCGCCGACATCAACGCCGGCGCCGTGATCATCCAGCAGGGATTTACCGCCGAAAAGCTCGTGACCGGCGAGGCCGATCTCGCCGTTCAGCAGATCAGCGAGTTGAAGCAGATCGATGGAATCGAAGTCGTCGGTCCCATTCCCTACGAACTGCAAACGCCTGCGGTGTTTTCGGCCGGGCGCACGGCGACGTCGTCGAACGCCGCCGAGGCGGATCGGCTATTGCGCTATCTCGCGTCCGTTGATGTTGCGCCGGTGCTGCGCGCCAGCGGGCTCGAGCCCTGAATCCATCGGTGCTCAATCCCTGATCAGGATGACGCCGGCAATCAGCAGCGCGGCACCGGCAAGCCGCGCGGTGCTGATCGGATGCGGCGTCAGCCCGAATGCGCCGAAATGATCGAGCGTGACCGCGGTCAGCACCTGGCCGGCAATGACCAGCGCAAACAGCGTCGCTGCGCCGAGTGACGGCAGCAGCACGATCACCAGCAGGATGAAGGCGCCGCCGAACACGCCGCCGGGCCACGCCCACCACGGCACATCGGCTACCGTCTTCCAGGACGGCACCCGTTCGCGCAGCACGATCACCGTGACGATCATGGTCATGAGCCCGACGGCATAGCTGACGAGCCCCGCCCATGCGGGCGAGCCCAGCGCCGTGCGCAGGCTGCCGTTGAGCACCTGCTGGGTCGCCACGCTGACGCCGGCACCCAGCGCGAGGAGATAGAGGAAAGAAATGTGCAAATGATCCTCCGGTTTCCAGGCCGGAATCGCGCCCGGCATTGCAGGGAGCCTGCGCTAAAACGCGCGCTGGTTCCATCCACAGCGCAGTGCTAAGCCTCCGCAAAAGAAGAATCGATATTGCGGGATACTTTCGTTGTTGAACGGGCTCTACAAGGCTGAGTACGGCGTGAACGACGCGTTCGGCCGCAGCATCATGTGCATGCACCAGGGCAAGATGCTGGGCGGCAACTCCGCGTTTGCCCATCTCGGGACCTATCGGGAGCACAGCGGGGAAATTCTCGGCGAGGTCATCACCCGGCGCCACAATGACGACCCGCATTACAAGCCGCTGATGGACACCGACGTCGCCGCGATCAGCGTTCGCGGCAGACTGCAAGACAACAAGATTCGCTTTGAGGGCAGCGCCGAACCGCGGCCGGGTGCCCTGTTCTGGGCCGACCTGACACGGCTCGACGACGACGCGCTACCACCGGTCGGCACGGTCGGGCAGGGTGGCATCGTCAACGGCCTCTATTCCATCCATCTTCGCGCGCTTGATGGGATCAAGGCGGGCCTGACCGGTGTCATGCTGCTGATGGACGGCCGCATCCTCGGCGGCGACGCCTTCTTCTATTACCTCGGCTCCTACAGTTCGGCCGATGGCCGCTGGAAAGGCGAGATCCTCAATCAGGAGCACACGCCGGCGAAGGGTGAACACCTTGTGTTTGGCGGCCACGAGGTCGGTATTGGATTTTCCGGTACCTGCGACGAGGCGGGTGCCGAGCTCGAAGCCGTCGCGCTGGCCGGAAAGCGCAGCCTGCGACTGGCGGCCACGCTGAAGCTGATGCAGCCGGCCTAGTGGCCTTTTGGGCATGGCTTCGGTTGCCGGAACCGCTTCCACAAGCGCGCCAGATGTCCTAAGCAGCGGCCGAAAACGATTTCCTCCTTTCAGGCCCCAATGATCCGTCTCGATAACGTCAGCAAGCAAGTCGGCCACCAGATCCTGTTCATCGAAGCCTCGGCCGCCCTCCAGAAGGGCGAGAAGATCGGCCTCGTCGGGCCGAACGGGGCCGGCAAGACCACGCTGTTCCGGATGATTTCGGGCCAGGTGACCCCTGACGAGGGCCAGGTCTCGCTCGATCGCGGCATTACCATCGGCTATTTCAGCCAGGACGTCGGCGAAATGTCGGGACGCAGTGCCGTGGCCGAGGTGATGGACGGCGCCGGTCCTGTCAGTGTCGTCGCGGCAGAGCTGAGGGAACTCGAGGCCGCCATGGCCGATCCCGATCGAGCCGACGACATGGACGACATCATCGCGCGCTATGGCGAGGTGCAGCACCGTTTCGAGGAACTCGACGGCTACGCGCTGGACGGACGGGCGCGCGAGGCGCTGTCGGGCTTGGGCTTCAGCCAGGAAATGATGGAGGGCGACGTCGGAGCGCTCTCGGGCGGCTGGAAAATGCGCGTGGCGCTGGCGCGCATTCTCCTGATGCGGCCCGACGTGATGCTGCTGGACGAGCCGAGCAACCATCTCGACCTCGAAAGCCTGATCTGGCTGGAGCAATTTTTGAAGGGATACGAGGGCGCGCTGCTGATGACCTCGCACGACCGCGAGTTCATCAACCGCATCATCAACAAGGTGGTCGAGATCGACGGCGGCACGCTGGCGACCTATTCCGGCGACTACGAGTTCTACGAACAGCAGCGCGCGCTGAACGAGAAACAGCAGCAGGCCCAGTTCGAGCGCCAGCAGGCGATGCTGGCCAAGGAAATCAAGTTCATCGAACGCTTCAAGGCGCGCGCCTCGCACGCGGCCCAGGTGCAGAGCCGGGTCAAGAAGCTCGACAAGATCGAGCGCGTCGAGCCGCCGAAGCGCCGCCAGACCGTGGCGTTCGAATTCCTGCCGGCGCCGCGCTCGGGGGAGGACGTCGTCAACCTGAAGAACGTCCACAAGGGCTATGGCAGCCGCAGCATCTATCAGGGCCTCGACTTCATGATCCGCCGCAAGGAGCGGTGGTGCGTGATGGGCATCAACGGCGCGGGCAAGTCGACGCTGTTGAAACTGGTTGCCGGCTCGACCGAGCCTGATGACGGCACCGTGGCGCTCGGCGGCAGCGTCAAGATGGGCTACTTCGCCCAGCACGCCATGGATCTGCTCGACGGCGAGCGCACGGTATTCCAGTGGCTGGAGGATTCGTTTCCGCAAGCAGGCCAGGGCAGCTTGCGCGCGCTGGCGGGATGTTTCGGTTTCTCCGGCGACGACGTCGAGAAGAAATGCCGGGTGCTCTCGGGCGGCGAGAAGGCGCGGCTGGTGATGGCGCACATGCTGTTCGACCCGCCGAATTTCCTGGTGCTTGACGAGCCGACCAACCATCTCGATCTGGCGACCAAGGAAATGCTGATCAATGCGCTGTCCGAGTTCGAAGGCACCATGCTTTTCGTTTCGCACGACCGGCATTTTCTGGCCGCTCTCTCCAACCGCGTGCTGGAGCTGACGCCGGAAGGTCCGCATCTCTATGGCGGCGGCTATACCGAATATGTCGCGCGCACCGGGCAGGAAGCGCCGGGGCTGCGGAGCTAGGGCTGCCGGTTGGCAGCATTTCGACCAGCGCCTGATGCGGAAACGCATGGCGCTGCGCGCCGCGCTCGGCTTGTCGTTTCGGGATGCCCTCGTTACGCTACCTAAAAAATGGGGAGCGAACGGCGATGAAGCAGCTCAGGATCGGCGATATCACCATCGACGCGGTGATCGAGCGCGAGGGGCCGTGGCGGCGGCCGCAGGATTTCTTTCCGGCCTATGACGATGCAGTCTTCAAGCATCATCTGGCGGGCATGGAGCCGGAGGTGTTCGACACCTCGCTCGGCCTGATGGTCATCACCTACCAGACCTTCGTGGTCCGCACGCCGCGCTACACCATCCTGGTCGATACCTGCACCGGCGAGGACAAGGGCCATCCGCCGCCGTTCGATTTCCCCGGCAAGGAGCGCTGGCGTAACGAGCTGTTCGCGCTCGGCATCTCCTACGAGCAGGTGGACTACGTATTCTGCACCCATCTGCATATCGACCACACCGGCTGGAACACGACGCTGCGCGACGGCCGCTGGGTGCCGACATTTCCCAATGCGAAATACATATTCCACAAACGGGAATATGCGGCATGGGAGGCGGAGAATGCCAAGGGCGCCAATCCGCCCGGCACGGTATTCCGCGACAATTGCCTGCCGATCGTGGAAGCCGGCCAGGCGGTTCTGGTTGACGACGATTACGCGCTCGACGATACCATCACGCTGACGCCGACGCCCGGGCATTCGCCCTGTCATTGCTGCGTCAACATCTTCTCGAAGGGCAAGCGCGCGGTGGTGGCCGGCGATCTCATGCATCACATGATCCAGTGCCGCGAACCCGAATGGTCGGCAAAGCCGGACTGGGACCCGAAAGAGTCGGCGATCTCGCGGCGAAAATTCTTTGCTTCCGTCGCCGGCACCGACACGCTGATCCTGCCGATCCATTTTCCGACGCCGACGGCGGGCCTGATCACGGCCGACGGCGACCGCTTCAACTATCGTTTCAAGCGGGATTAGCTGACATGTCGGACAATGCCGCCTATGACTTCATCGTCGTCGGCGCCGGTTCGGCCGGCGCCGTGGTCGCCAGCCGGTTGAGCGAGAATGGCCTCTATCGCGTTTTGCTGCTGGAGGCCGGCACCAGGGGATCGAGCCATTTCTGGGCGCGCATCCCGGTCGGCACCTCCAAGATGATCGACGATCCCACGGTGAACTGGTGCTACAAGTCCGAGCCCGACGAAGGCTCGGGCGGGCGCCGCATCGATGTGCCGCGCGGCAAGATGATGGGTGGCTCGAGCTCGATCAACGGCATGGTCTACATGCGCGGTCAGGCGCAGGACTACGACCATTGGGCCCAGCTCGGCAATCGCGGCTGGAGCTATCAGGACGTGCTGCCGGTCTTCCAGCGGATGGAGCGCTACGAAGGCGGCTCCGACAGATTTCGCGGCCGCAACGGCTTGCTGCGCGTCAACGATACCCCGCGCAACAAGGTGCCGTTGCTCGAGAAGATCATCGAGGCCGCGGCAAGGATCGGGCTTCCCTTCAACCCGGACCAGAACGGCGAGACCCAGGAAGGCATCGGCATGTCGCAGGTGACGATATCAGGCGGCAAGCGCCAGAGCACCGCCGTCTGTTATCTCGATCCGGTGCGGGGAAGGCCGAACCTCGTCATCGAACAGGGGGCGATGGCGGAGGCGCTGATCCTGGAAGGCAAGCGCTGCGTCGGCGTGCGCTATTCCGTCGATGGTGCGCGCCGCGAGGCGAGGGCGGCGCGCGAAGTCATCGTCTCGGGTGGCTCGATCAACTCGCCGAAGCTGCTGGAATTGTCCGGCATCGGCCAGCCCGAACTGCTGCGCTCGCTCGGTATCACACCTCGGCATGAGTTGCGCGGCGTCGGCGAGAATCTGCGCGATCATTATTCACCGCGTCTCAAATTTGCGATCGCCGCCCGCAACATGACGTTCAACGACAATGCGCGGGGCTGGCGGCTCGCCCGCGAGGCGATGAAATACGCGCTGTTCGGCACCGGATTCCTGGCATCGACCGCCGTTCCCGTCCGCATGTATTTCCGCACCCGCGAGGGACTGGAGACGCCGGACGCGACCATCTCCATCCTGCCATTTCTCTACGAAATGGTGGGGCGCCAGCGCCGCGTCGCCAAGCGGCAGGGCATTACCATGAACGCCAATGTGCTGCGTTCGGAGAGCACCGGCTCGGTCCATATCAAGTCGGCGGACGCGAGCGAACCGCCTGCGATCCGTTTCAATTTTCTCTCCACCGAGCATGACCGCGCTGGCATTCTCGCGGTCATCCGCAAGGGCCGCGAACTGATGGCGACGTCGCCGCTGAAAGAAATCACCGGGGAGGAGATCGCGCCGGGCGCGAAGCTCCAGAGCGACGCGGAGTTGCTCGACTGGGTTCGCAACAACGCCGAGACGACCTATCACCCCGTCGGGACCTGCAAGATGGGATCCGATTCGCTCGCCGTCGTCGATCGCGAGCTGCGCGTGCATGGCATCGAGGGTTTGCGCGTTGCCGATGCCTCGATCATGCCGACGCTCACAAGCGGCAATACCAATGCTCCCGCGATCATGATCGGCGAGAAGTGCGCCGAAATGGTGCTGGCTTCCGCTGCCGCCCGCAAGGCCGCTGCTTGACGGAATCGGAACTGGGAGAGATCGCGGGGATGCAACGGATGGATTTCGAGATGCGGCCTCGGCAGCGTCATCAACGGGCAAGGCATCATGCGCTCGGACATCGTGCGCGAGATCGCCAATATCCCTGAGGAAGAGGTGATCATGACCTGCGTCGCGATGGGCTATCCCGACGACAGTTTTCCCGCCAATGCCGTCCGCTCCGATCGCGAGGCGAACGGCGACTTCGTTCGCTATGTCGGTTTTGCTGACTGAAAGGCTGCTTGATGAGTACCGATGACGAAACCGCCATGATCCGCGAGACAGTCGCCAAATTCGTCGACCGCGAACTGATTCCGCTCGAACCGCATTATTTGAAATCCAGGCTGCCCGGATCCGACCATCCGGAATTGACTGCCGAACAGCGGGAGCGGCTGCGCACGGTCTCGAAGGATCTGGGCTTGTGGGGCCTCGACGCGCCCGAAGACCTCGGCGGCCATGACCTGCCGACCCGGACGATGGCGGCGGTTCACGAGGAACTCGGCCGGACCTGCGTGCCCTTTATATTGCCGCCGGACTCGCCCAACCTGCGAATGTTGCAGGCGGTCGGCACCGAGGCGCAGAAGCGGAAGTACATGCAGCCCTACATCGAAGGGCGCATGGTCTCCGCGATCGCGATTTCCGAGCCGGGCGCCGGCGGCGATCCCGCGGGCATGAAGACCCGCGCGGTGCTGGAGGGTGACCAGTGGGTGCTGAACGGCCGCAAGATCTGGATCACCAACGCGCGCCGCGCTGATTTCATCATCGTCATGGCCCGTGTCGGCAATGACGCAAGGCAAGGCGGCATCACCTCTTTCATCGTCGAGAAGGGTACGCCGGGCTTCATCATCGAGCGCGAGATCCCGATGCTGGGTGGCGAGCCGACCTACGAGATCGTGTTCGAGGATTGCCGTATCCCGCAGGACTCCGTGCTCGGCGAGGTCGGCAAGGGCTATGCGCCGATGCAATTGCGGCTGCGCACGCGGCGGCTGGAGATGGGATCGACCTGCATCGGCATCGCCAGGCGTGCGCTCGACATGCTGTGCGAACACGCCAAACAGCGCGAGACGTTTGGCGTCAAGCTCGCCGATCGCCAGGCGATCCAGTGGTGGGTCGCCGATATCTCGACGCGGATGCATGCCTGCCGGCTGATGGTGTGGGATGCCGCCGACAAGACCGACCGCGGGGAGGATGTCAGGCAGGAAGCCTCGATGATCAAGGTGTTCGCGACCGAGATGGCCTATGAGGCCTGCGATCACGCCATGCAGACGCTCGGCGCGCTCGGCATGACGCTGGAACTGCCGCTCAACGCGCTCTCGCAGAAGGCGCGGCTGATGCGGATGTATGAGGGGCCGAGCGAAGTGCATCGGCAAGCGATCGCACGCCGCGTCCTGGGATTGCGCGGATAGCGGCGGGATCGGCGGCCTATTCTTTTGGTTCGTCGCCGATCATCTCGGCGATGCGCTCCGCCAGCGTCGTCATCACGAACGGTTTTGTCAGCACCCGCATGCCGGGTGCGAGCTGGCCGTTGCCGATGATGGCGTTCTCCGCATAGCCGGTGATGAACAGGACCTTGAGATCCGGACGCCTGATGCGCGCGGCGTCGGCAAGCTGGCGGCCGTTGATGCCGCCGGGCAGGCCGACATCGGTGATGAGCAGGTCGATCCGCGCGTCCGACTGCAGCACCCGCAGTCCGGACGGCCCGTCCGACGCCTCGATCCCGGCGTAGCCATGCTCTTCCAGCACTTCCGTCACCAGCATGCGGACGCTCGGCTCGTCGTCGACGACCAGCACCGTCTTGCCGGTGCGTTCCCGCGCAGCCGTCGCGGTCGCCGTGCTCGTCGCAGCCTCGGGTGAACCGCCATGGTGCCGCGGCAGGTAGAGGCACATCGTGGTGCCGCTCCCCACTTCGGAATAGATCCGCACCTGTCCGCCGGATTGCCGCACGAAGCCATAGACCATCGACAGGCCGAGGCCGGTACCCTGGCCGAGCGGCTTGGTGGTGAAGAACGGGTCGAACGCGCGGGCGATCACTTCCGGGGTCATGCCGGTGCCGGTGTCGGTCACGCAGACCGACAGGTACTGCCCCGGGGGCAGATCGCGTTCCTTGGCGGTGCGATCGTCGAGCCATTTGTTGGCGGTCTCGATCGTGATGCGGCCGCCCTCCGGCATCGCATCGCGCGCGTTGATGCAGAGGTTGAGCAGCGCGCTCTCGAGCTGGGAGGCGTCGATCAGCGCCGGCCACAAGCCGCCGGCCGTCACCACTTCCAGCGTGATCTGCGGTCCGACGGTACGCCGGATCAGTTCCTCCATATCCATCACCAGCCGGTTCACGTCGGTCGGCTTGGCATCGAGCGTCTGCCGGCGCGAGAACGCGAGCAGGCGATGGGTGAGGGCCGCGGCGCGCTTCGATGCACCCTGGGCGACAGCGACATAGCGGTGAAGTTCGGAGGTGCGTCCCTGCCGCAGCCGTGTCTCCAGCAGTTCCAGCGAGCCGATGATGCCGGTCAGGAGATTGTTGAAGTCATGCGCGATGCCGCCGGTGAGCTGGCCCACCGCCTCCATCTTCTGCGACTGGCGCAAGGCTTCCTCGGCCTGTTTGCGCTCGGCGATCGCCTCCGCGATGCGAGCCTCAAGCGTCTCGTTGAGGTTCTGTATGGCCGCCTCGGCGCGCTTGCGTGCCGTGATGTCCTGGAACAGCACGGCGACCTGGCGCCGGCTCGCGGGCTCGATCCGAAAGGCGGCGAGTTCGAGGTGGCGTCCGGTGGCGACGAGTTCGCGCTCGAAGCGGATCGGCACCCCGGTCCGCAGCACGCCGCCGTAAAGCTCGGCCCAGCCGTCGGCTTCGTCCGGCACCATCTCGCGCAGCTTCTGCCCCACCACGTTGGGAATGCCGGCATGCACGGCGTAGGCCGGGTTGGCTTCGATATGGACGTAGTCGCTCAGCGGGCCGTGGGGACCATCGAAGAACTCGATGATGCAGAACCCCTCGTCGATGGAATTGAAGAGGGTGCGGTAGCGCTGCTCGCTGTCGGCGAGCGCGGTCTCGGCGCGTTCCAGCTCGCTGTTGTCGGCGACCGCCAGAGCGTTCAGCCGGGCGTTTTCCGCCTCCAGCACCGCGATCCGGCGCTGCAATTCTTCGGGCTCAAGCAGACTCACGACACTCGCCGGGCGACACCGCAAACCGCGGTCATTTCAGGGATACAGGCCACGCTACGCAACACCAAGTTCCAGCCGGAGGGAATGTTCCCGCTTGTAGCATGGCCGGCATCCCCCTCGGCAAGTCCGCCCTCCCTGGGAACGGACGGCGCTTACGCCGCCCGGACCTCCGACAGGAAGCGGTTGACCTGTCCGGCGAGTTCCTTGGACTGCGACGACAGCTGCTCGGCCGCACCCAGCACCTGGCTGGCGGCGGAGCCGGTTTCGTCGGCGGCCTTCTGGACGCCCGTGATGTTGGAATTGACTTCCTGGGTTCCGCGCGCCGCTTCCGACACGCTACGGGAGATTTCCTGGGTCGCGGAACCTTGTTCCTCGATCGCCGCCGCAATCGCGGTGCCGATCTGGTCGATCTCGGCAATCACGTTGGCGACGTTCTGGATCGCCGTGACGGTTTGGTCGCTCGCCGTCTGGATGGCCGCGATCTGCTCGGAGATTTCGGTGGTGGCCTTCGCGGTCTGGCCGGCCAGCGACTTGACTTCGGAAGCGACCACCGCAAAGCCACGTCCGGCGTCGCCGGCGCGGGCGGCCTCGATGGTCGCGTTCAGCGCCAGCAGGTTGGTCTGCGCGGCGATCGACTGGATCAGCGTCACGACGTCGCCGATCTTCTGCGCGCCCTCGGCGAGCGAGCGTGCGGTCTCGCCGGTGCGGCGGGCGTTCTCGACCGCGCGGGAGGCGATCTCGGTCGATTGCGCGACCTGGCGGCCGATCTCCGAAATCGAGGAGGTCAGTTCTTCGGTGGCGCTCGCAACCGTCTGCACGTTGCCCGAGGTCTGCTCGGAAGCGGCGGCGACGATAGCGGCCTGACGGTTGGTGGCGGTCGCGGTCGACGACATCGACTGCGCGGTGTTTTCCATCACCGACGAGGCTGCCGACAGTCCGCCGACGAGCTCGGTCACCTTGGCCTCGAACGTCCGCGTGAGCTCGTCGAGCACCTGCGCACGCCGCATCTTGCCATCGTTCTCCGAGGCCTTTTCGGCGGCGAGACGTTCGGCGGCGATCATGTTGTCCTTGAAGACGCGGACGGCTGCCGCCATCGCACCGATCTCGTCGCCGCGTTCGGTGCCGGTGATCTCATCGGATACGTCGCCGCTGGCAAGCCGGGACATGGTGGCGGTGAGGTCGACGATCGGCTTGCAGACGCGGCGGCGAACCATCGCGATCATCGCGCCGCTGGCGGCGATGACCGCAACCAGAACCGCGAGCGCGATCAGGAAGCTCGTTCGCGCGGAAGAATAGGCGGCCCCGAGAACGTATTCGGCGTTGTCGTAGAAGGCATTGCGTACTTCGACCACGGATCCGAGGCCGAGCTGGGATTCGGCGAAGAACTTGTCGACGTCGTTGACGAATTTGCCGGAGACCGCGCCTTCCCTGGCGAGCTTCAGTTCATTGCCGAAACGCTTGACATAAGCCTCGTTCATCTTGTCCAGCGCCGCGGCGACGTTGGCTGGCGTGGCGGGATTGCCGCGCAATTCCTGCAGCGACATCAGGATCTGGTCGGCGCGGCCCTGCGAGCGGCTGTATTCCATCTTCTCTGCCTCGGTGCCGACGCGGTTGTTGCCGACGAGGTTCTTGTGAACGCTGGCGTTGTAGCCGCCGACGTCGCGCAGGGTCCATGCGATGTTGGCGTAGACGGCCTGCCGGTAGGCGTCGCCGTCGAGTTGCGCCATGCGCCGCACCTGCTCATCGAGCAGCGTCGTGACCGCCACGTTGAAGGCGGCGTTGTCGGCGACGATCTTCCTGGCGGCATCCTTGCGGGCTTCGGCCGGGCCGTCGATCGCCTTGTCCATGGCGTCGCGCAGGCCGGCAAATTTGACGTTCAGCGCGTCGATGCCGGCGCCGAGCGCCGCGGCGTCGTCGAGCCCGCCGGACAGGTTCTTGCGGATCGCGTTCATCTCTTCGCGCGCGCCGTCGGTGTTCTTGCGGTATTTGTTGTTGAGATCGGCCCGCATCTTCGGGTCCACCGCGGGCGGCCCGTAAAGGATGTTGGTAGCAAAGCCGCGCTCGGGATTCATGTAACGCGGAATTTCGCCGACCGCCCGCACCACTTCCAGCCGGCTCTGCGCGATCGAGACCCTCTCCATGGTCTGGTACTTCGTGACGGCGACATAGACAGCGAGGCCGCCGCCCACAGTCGAGAGCGAGACGATGGCGGCGGTGAGCAGGGTACCGATTTTCATGGGATCTGAGCCATTTGCGCTGGTAATTGGGTGCGGATACGCATCATAGGTGGCACGGATTAATCCCGGGTTTACGCATGGGGAGGGAGTGCGGCGAGGACCGGGCAAAATCCCGTCATGGCCGGCAGATGCGGAGACAGGCGCTGCCCTGTCTCACAATCGGAGTTTCTGCAAATGTCGTTGGGGAGCGAGCGATGAGCCCGCGTGCGTGCTACTTGCGGAAAAGCCGCGAGGCCGCTTCGTTGAGTTTTTCCCGATCGTTGCCAATCTCACGAATGAGTTCGCGTGCCTGGTCTCGCGTGATGTCGTGCTTCTTCGCGAAGTAACCCACTTCGTAGGGCTCGCCCGCAGCGATCTTCCGGCGATCGGGCCCGCCGCGCCTTTTCTTGCTGTCTGGCATGTTCAGCCTCGCAACATGACAAGCCTCATCCGGGGAGGAATTCGTACTCCCCAATGCGCCAGGGCCTGACGCCGGCGCGATCATCCAACGCGAGCGAATTGCGTCCGTTCCAACGTTCGACAAGCGTGTGGACCACGTCATAGTGTCTACGACGAAAGGCGCAGCCCGCTTGCGCGGCATGGTTTGACATCGCTGTCTTCGGAACTTGCGCGGCTGTTGGCGCGTTTGAGCGTTTATGAAAAACGAAGACACGCCCGCTTCCGTAATCGCCGAAGCGCGTATCGGACGCGCAGTGGATGCGATCCGCAGCATGTCCCGGGATCTTGCCGAAGAAGTTACGCCGCCGCCGAACTGGCGCGACCGCCTGCGTGCGGCGACGCGCGAGGCACCTATCCCCTCGCTGGCAATTGCCTTCCTGATCGGGTTTATCGTAACGCGACGCTGATCGCGCGCGCCAGCTCAGCGGGTCTCCACGTTCCCATTCTTCGATGCGGACTTCGGCTGCACTACCGGCCTTGAACCCGTTTCCTGGCAGGGCAATTGCTTCCAGGTGCCGTCGGCTGCCTGCTGGTAGGCGTTGCAGGAAGACGTGACAGGCGCTTCGCTCGTTTTCTGCTCGTGGTTTGAATTCCTCGCGAGCGTCGGCGCTGCGAGCGTGAGCAGGGCGGCCATCAAGCCGAGAAACATCGCGTGTCCTAACCGCATGGGAAGCTCTCCTTTCTCGAAACGGCATCCTCCTTCCTACGAAAGATTGTGGAGTTTTTTTGAAAGGGCGAGGCGCGTGCGTGCGCTTGCTTAACGTTTGGCAAACGCGCCGTTCCGCGACACGCCGACGCAGATTGCGGCGATGCCGGTCACGACCTACGGCTTGATGTTCGGCGCGGCGCGACCCTGAGCGGCCACGTGCTTGCACTCTAGGAAGAGGATCGCTGACGGCGCGGCAGCTCAGCGCCGCAGGCGCGCAATCGTGCCGGCGATGATCTGCATGGCGACGCCGACCACCCATCCGGCCATGATCATCCCGATCCAGTTCATGTGCGGTTCCTGGCGCAGCACGATCACGCCGACGGATGCAAAGGCCGCCAAGGCGGCGAAGAAGGTGCCGACCGCGCTGAGCAGCTCCGGCGCATCGATCTTGCTGTTCCAGCCGCCGTGCTTGGCCGGCTCGTTTCCGTTGGTGGGGTCGAAGGGCAGGGGCGGGGTATCGATCCCGAGATAGAAGCCGATGGCGCCGCCAAGCATCATCAGGAGCAGGAAGGCCTGGGTGGTGAGCGCGGCATAGCTCGTCCCGACCAGCGCCGCCACGAACAATCCGCTCGCCGCGCCTGCCATCGCAAGCCCAAGGCGCTCAAGGACGTGGGCGAACTTTCTCACGCGGGTTCTCATGGTCGGGTCCCCGCTCAATGCTGTTGGAGACTAGGATGGTTTTGCGGAACGTGAAAGCAACCTAGCGGTGCAGGCCGGTATACCGGTTTGATCCAGCTCAAGCCCGGAAGTATTGTACCGCGACGACCTGCCCGGAGAGAGGATCGACATGAGCCTGTTGGATACGCCCTTCGATCCCGCGCGCGAGGCTGCGCTCGTCACCGGCGCGGGCAACGGCATCGGCCGTGCCATCGCCCAGGCGCTGGTGGGTGAGGGCGTGCGCACGGTGTTCGCGGATGTGAACCGGGAGACGGTTGCCGCCGCGGCCAAAGCGTCGGCCCGGCCGGATCTGGCGTTGACCTGGGTGGGCGATCTTGCTGACCCCGCCGCGCGGGAGGCGTTGCTCGCCGAGGCGCAGTCTTCAGTTGGCCGAGTGACGCATTTCGTGCATAGCGCCTCGCCGCCGCGGCGCGAGGCCGATCACGCGATGGCCGTCACCACCGAGACGTGGGCGCAGATGCATGCAGTCAATCTCGAGGCAGGATTTCATCTCTCGCGCGAGCTGGCGCGAAAGCTGATCGCGGAAAAGACGCCCGGCTCGTTCCTGCTGCTGACGTCATTGCATGCAGGCACGCCGCGCAACCTGCCGCATTACTCGACGTCGAAGGCCGGGCTTTCGATGCTGGTGAAGGAATTGGCGAAGACTCTTGGCCGCTACAACATCCGCGTCAACGCGCTGGTGCCGGGCGCGATCGCCGCCGGCGGCTTCGTTGCCGATCCAAAGCTTGCCAGGCATATCCCGCTGGGACGGTTGGGCCAGGCGGAGGACCTCGCCCCGCTGGCACTCGCAGTGCTGTCGAACCGGATCTCGGCCTACGTCACGGGCGCATCGATCGTGATCGATGGCGGGCTGTCGCTCACGAACTGGTTCGATCCGCCTGACATCGGCGATCTGTAATTCTGTAGGATGGGTAGAGCGCAACGAAACCCATCGACCGCCGTCGCGGCAAAGAGGATGGGTTTCGCTGCGCTCTACCCATCCTACATCAGCATCAAATGTGAACGATCGCTTGTGGAACGAGCGGTGCGCGTCGGCGGTTATCAGGACATCGTCTGAACTCGGGAGGGAGAGCGTCATGATCTCCGAGATGCAAATCCACACGATCGCGCGCCAGATGCTGGAGAGGCACGGCCAAACCGCGATCGCCCAGGCGGCGCAAAACGCGGTTGCCTGCGAAAGCAAGGGCGAGGACGAGGAAGCCAGGGAGTGGCGCCACATCGAGGACGCGCTCAAGATGATGCGCGGCCCGCACCAGAGCTGACTGTTTTGGCTTCGTAGCCCGGCCGGAGCCGGGCTACGAAATTGTTACCGCACGGGCATCGGCGGTCGCACGACCGGTTGGCCATCGTCAGCCAATTGCGGCGGCGCCGGCTGCGCGGGCGGCGGCAACGGCTGCACCGGCGGGATATAGGCAGCTTGCGCCGGCGGCGGCCGACGCGGTGCGGGCGGCGGCGGTGCGGCTGCTCGCGGCGGAGGTGCCGCAGCTACCCGGGGACGCGGAGCCTGCTCGGCAGGCCGGGCTTCGGACGTTTTAGCGTCCGCCGCCTTCGCAACTTCACGCGCCATCTGGGCGTGGCTCGTCCTGAGCTGCGCGATGTTGGCTTTCAGTTCCTCGACCTGCCTGGTCATCGCGGCGAGATCCTGCGCCATCGCCTGCAACTGTGCCGACTCCGCCGAAGGCGCGGTTGCCGCCGGTGCAGCGGCGGTCTGTTCCGGCGTCGTCGGCGACGCCGGCGGCGCGACGGGTTGCTCAGCCGTTGCGGCCTGATCTGTGGCCGCCGCCTGAACGGCAGGCGTAGCAGCCGATTCGGCCGCGGGAGCCGTTTCCGAGGGCAAGAGGGCCTCGCGCACGGATTCCGGCGCCCAGTTCACCGCCATCGCCTTGGCCTGGTCGCCATAGTGCTGCCAGGCGGCGGCGGCGATGGCGCCGCAGAGGCCGAGCAAAGCCATGAACACCCGCTTGCTCGATTTGGATGACGGGCGTTCGCCAGGCGCCATGATGTCACCGACCTTGATCTCATCGGGCCTGACGCTCTCAGCCTGAATATTGCTGACATCGGTGACGCGGAACACCGGCTCGACCTGTGGGGCCACCGCGGCGACCGAAATCTCGGGTACGACGTTCACCGGTATCTCCGGTGCGACGTTGACCGGCGGCGAAGCAGGCTGGCTCGCCGGCTCATGCACGAGCGGCGGTGCCCGATCGGCGCGCCCGGCAAGAATCGACTCGATCGCAAACACGTCGTGCGGATCGGCCTCCTGCTGTGGCTGAACGGAATTGGGTTGTTGCGTGGATTGCATTGGCGGGGTCCCTTGCTCCAATGTCATCCGCATCTGTCGATGCGTAGGTGCTGCGGTCAATAATCCTCTGCCCACGGCGGCACACGGCCAGCGAGGTTTGACCAAAGCAAGGCCATGTCATGGAGAGGTTGGGGCCGTTGGCCACCATTTGTTCCAGGTTCGGAACGCTGAACCGAGCCAGCACGGCGTGCGCAAGGACGACGCTGCGATCAAGATGAACAGGACGCGATCGGCGGGCCGTGGCGGCCGTCTTGTCCTAGAGGGCAGCGCTCTCCGCGCGCTTCTTGGCGTACCACTTCGGACCTGGTCCGCGCATGTAATGACGCTCCGGCCTGTATGTGTCGCAGGCACGCTCGACCAGGCGTTGCCACCGCGACATGAACCGATCGAGGCGGCGGAGCAATGGCATAAAGGGGGCTGTGGCGGTAATCATGACGACCCTCAATGCGCCTTGCCGAGAATGGACGAGAAAGGCACCTCGAAAATCTCGTCATCGTAGGCATCGCTGACATGCACGACCCATTCGCGCCAGTCTTCCGCGCTGCTTTCGCGGATCATCGATTGCACCACGCAGGCCGCATAGTCGCGGGCCTCGGCAAGGTCGCTCACCACGGCGCCGGATTGATCGATCCGGACTTCCTTTGAGTTCGAGCAGTGGAAATAGACCTGTGCCATTTTCGGTGTCCTCGCGAGCCTTGCGAATCCGCAGCTTGCAAAATAGCAGCGACGGAATCCGCTAGATATCCCGTTAGATTCCTGACGGTGCAATTACGGGCACATGTGTTCGTCAGGTGACACCAAACTAGCCGGACGACTCACGCCCTTCCGTGCTCAATCTCACGCTCGACTTGTTAGGAATTCGTTAACCGTGCGGTGGTCAAATTTTAGGCAAGCGACCGCAGCGGAACCGGACAGGCGCGAGCCGGCAGTTGCAAGAGAAGGCCGGCGGCGTAATGCCCGCCGGCCTTTTCTCTTTGGTGCCAGGGTTGGTTGCAGGGCGCGAAGCTGCAAGTGGCGGTGTGCGTGTGCTTGCTTCTCGAAACTTATGCGCACGCGCGATTGCATGTGCGTCGGAAGGCTCATGCAGTTCCCGCCCTCAATGTGCCTTGCCGAGCACGAAGGCGAAGGGGAGAACGAACAACTCGTCATCGAAATCGTCGCTGACGTGCACGACCCAGTCGCGCCAGTCTTCAGCGCCCTGTTCCATGATGAGTGAGCGGACGAGGCAGGCCGCGCGGTCGCGCGCCTCGTTGAGGTCGCTCACCGCTTCACCGGCTCGATCGATCCGGACTCCGCGGGAGCTTGAGCAGTGGAAATAGACCTGGGTCATGGTCGGACTCCTGCGAGCAGCAATCTGTAGTAGCAAGCTAGCCCAATCGGGTTCTGACCATCAGTGATGCGGCTCACATTCGGATCCAGGGATTTCTATTACTTTGGGCTCAACTTGAGGCATGGAATCGCAGCGGAACCGGACAGGCGCGAGCCGGCAGTTGCAAGAGAAGGCCGGCGGCGTAGTGCCCGCCGGCCTTTTCTCTTGGTGCACTGAACTCACAGCGCTGTGAACGCTGCTCCGGAACGGCATTCATCGTGGCCCGTTCGCCTGTCATGACAAACGGAGGACAGCGATGACGAAACTGATGCTACTTGGCGCGGCGGCGATTCTATCGACGGCGCTCGCGACCCCATCAATGGCGCAGGAAGCTACGCAGGAGCCCGGAATGATCGGGTTCAGCTATCCGAATTCCGCCTATCTGCGCGGCGGCTACGGCGTTCGCCTGCCGAACCAGTGGGAACGCCACAGCCTCGGCTATTATGCGCCTCGGGCGTATGGCCCTGGCTATGTTGCCGGTCCGGTGGTCGTGGACGGCGTGGCTGCAGGTGCCATCGCAACCGCACCCGTTAGCCCCTACGATTCCTACGGCTATTACAACGGCCACATTGCCGACTGGTGAGGCCGCGGGTTTTTGGTCGCCGGAGTTTCTTGTCAAGAGAGGCGGTTGCACAGCCGCTTCTGTTGTCATTTGCACCTGTAGAACTGCGAAAGTGCATCTAACGTGCATCTTTCGACTGCGCCCGTATGGCAGCGCTGTGATAGCTTGTTTACATGGGCAACCGCATCCTCGTTCTTTACGGCTCCTATCGCTCCGACCGCATGGGCATCCGGCTCGCGCACTTCATCGTCGAAGGCTTTCGCGCCCGCGGCGATGATGCCGAATTGATCGATGCCAAGGCAATCGGCCTTCCAATGTTGGACCGGATGTACAAGGAACACCCGAAGGGCGCGGCGCCTGCGGCACTGGAAAAACTGGCAGCGCAGATCCGCGACGCCGACGGCTTCGTGTTCGTCACCGGCGAATACAATTGGGGCATGCAGCCGGGGTTGAAAAATCTCACCGATCATTTCCTCGAGGAGTGGTTCTGGCGGCCGGCGGCGATTGCCAGCTATTCGGCCGGGCGGTTCTCCGGCGTGCGCGCCGCGCTTGCCTGGCACGGCACGCTTTCCGAGATGGGTATGGTGGTGATCTCGAGCACGATCGCGGCCGGCCCGATCTCGCAGACGCTGTCCGAGGACGCCAAACCGACCGGCGAGGGCGGCAAGGCGCTGGCGCACGCATTTCCGCGCTTTGCCGACGATCTGGCGTGGTGGATGGAAGCTGCGAAGGCACAGCGGGCGCGGAAACAGCCGCCGTATTGAGACGGCACCGCAGCCCCACCATCGGCGCAGCGCGGCCCATTTTTTGCCACCGCCGGGCGGCAGATGTGGTCTTCTCGTCGGGTTGCGGCGGGATAAAGTCGCATATCCGCTTCACGCACCGGGAATAGCCATGTCGCCGATCAAATTGGCCAGCGGTCTGCTTGTTCCTGCCGTCGCGGTCTTGCTGGCCGGATCGCAGGCTGAGGCGCAGAATCTCGATCAGGGCAAATCAGCGCCAAAACTGTTTTCGGAGAGTTGCGTTACCTGCCACCGCAGCCCGCGCGGCCTCGCCAAGGGCCGATTCCGGCTGACGCTCTATATGTTCCTGCAAAAGCACTATGTCAGCGGTTCCGGTTCGGCCTGGGCGCTCGCGTCCTACCTGGAATCGGTCGACAGCGCCAAGCGCGACCAGGCGAAGGGCACCAAGCGGCCGGCTGGAACCACCGGCACGGGACGGTCATCCATTCGTCCGCCGGCATCGGTGCCCAAGCAGTAGGCGCGGGCGGTACGCCACGGCTTGCTCACGACGACGCTGCGAAATCTCCATCCTGCGGACATCTTTTCGACTTGTGCCGGACTACCGTCAGTAGTTGTGTGGCGTGGCGGGGAGTAGCAACGATGGTGGTTGTGACCGATCTTCAGACCAAGGTGGAGAAGTACGAAGCGAGAGCGACCCGGTGCCAGGAGCAGGCGCGGGCGGCCACCGACAAGGCGCAGCAGAACTTCTATGAGGTGCTGGCCGGCTACTACAGCGGTCTTGCGACCGATTTCCGGAAAATCATCGAGAAGCGAACGGTCGCGTAGGCGGCCAGCTACGGCTCTTTCATACCGAGATACCTGGCGCGCACGATCGCTGGGGCGCGGGGGATTTCGCGTGCGGCGTCGGCGCTCAACGATTTATGATGTGCCGGAGCGGTATTATTGCAATGCAATATACAGATATCGCAGCGCAACATTTCCGGGGTAGGCTACGGCCTCGAATCGTACCCCGGAGAATTGACGTGAAGAACACCACCCTATCGATCGCAGCCGCCACCGCTCTCCTGATTGCGGGCAGCACCGCTGGCCTCGCGGCGGAGTTGCCGACCTTTGAGACCAAGGGTTTGCCGATTTCGGCGATGCAGGTCCAGGTGCTGGGCGCTGCCGATGTCAGGGAACAGTCGCCGATCGCATCTTCCACGGCTACCGCGCATCAAGTGAGCGTCCTGACGCAGCGTACGAAACTGACGGCGGCCACCGCGCCGCAGACCACCGGTGTCGCAACGCGCTGACCGGCACGCCGCATCGGCACCATCTGGAGTTCGGCGATCTACTCAACGCAAGCTATGTCCGTCCCCCGGACAGCTCCTTGCTTCGTTGTGCCAGCTTCACCATCACCTGCAGGGCGTGGTTGGTCGGCGTGGGAATGCCGAGTTCCGCGCCCTTGCGCACCACGTGGCCGTTGAGAAAGTCGATCTCGCTGGGCTTGCCGCGCGCGAGATCCTGCGCGGTGGACGATTTCTGTTGCGGCATCATGGTGGGGATCTTCAGGATATTTGCGAGCAGATCGTCGGGCAGCGCTACACCGCAGGCTTGCGCGACCGCGATCGCTTCCTGCACCGCGCGCGTGACGACGTCTCTTGCGCCTTCGACTTCAAGCATCGGTCCGTAGGAAATGTCGGCCACGGCAGACAGCGCGTTGAAGGCGCAGTTGATGACGAGCTTGCTCCACAGCGTGACCTCGATATCGTCCGATATCGTGGTATGGATGCCGGCGGCTTGCAGCGTTTGAGCCAGCGCTTCGCTCGTGGCGGAGGCGCCGATGGCGAGGTCGCCGCCGCCGTGATGCCTGATATGGCCGGGACCGGCCATCTCGCTGCCGACATAGACCACCGCTGAAATGACGGCGTGGCCGGTGACCGATTGCAGGCGCTGCGCATTGTCGACGCCGTTCTGCAGGCTGAGAACGGATGTTCCCGGCCGCAGGCGTCCGGCGAGCGCGCGGCCGGCATGCTCGGTATCGGCCGACTTCACGCAAACCAGCACCAGATCGGGCGAGGCCAGCGCGGTGGCGTCGGTCGCGGCTTTGGCGGGCAGGTGTCCCTTGAACGTCTTGGTGTCGAGCAGCAGGCCATGGGCATTGATGGCGTCGACATGCGGCTGCCTGCCGATGAACGTCACGTCATGCCCGGCCCGCAGCAGCAGTCCGCCATAGTAGCATCCGACCGCTCCGGCACCGATGACCGCGACTTGCATGCGCTTCTCCCTTACGCCTTGCCCAAAATGTCGGACAGCGCCGACAGCAGCCGGTCGATCTGTCCGTCGGTGCCCAC
>JAESGW010000617.1_pt1 | contig 22341 bp, 23 predicted proteins | sample 9269791 | NCBI WGS metagenome assembly JAESGW01 (sample SAMN16773120, study PRJNA677053) | algae metagenome | isolation source: Aphanocapsa lilacina HA4352-LM1 and co-occurring heterotrophs from near cave... | place: USA: Maniniholo cave, near Haena, Kauai, HI | collected 2009-07-28 | reverse complement strand
GCTCGCCCCCGTGCTCACCGCCCCATCCTGCCAACCTCTCCCGTGAGCGGTGCGTGAGGAGGATGTCGATCGCCGATAGTCCCCTTCACCCACCGCTCGCCGGCGGCTCCCCGTACGACTCGCCGACGGGCGGTGCGTGAGGTGGGTTCTGATCGCCGGGAGTCCCCCTCACGCACCGCCCGAGGAGGCCGACTCAGGGGATCCAGTCGAAGGCGTCCGGGTTCGGGCCCATCCGCCCGGCCTCGCCCTGGTCGAGCTCGTCGAGCGCCGACATGTGGTTCGGCTCGAGCTCGAAGTCGAAGATCTCGAAGTTCTGCCGCATGCGCTCGGGGTTCATCGACTTCGGGAAGACGATGTCGCCGCGCTGCACGTGCCAGCGCAGGGCGACCTGCGCGGGCGTACGTCCCACGAGCGAGGCGATCTCGCCGATGGTGTCGTCGTCGACGACCGTGCCCTTGGCGATCGGGGACCACGCCTCGGTGAGCACGCCGTGGCGGCGGTTGGCGGCGCGGACGTCCTCGTTGGCGAAGAACGGGTGCACCTCGACCTGGTTCACGACCGGCACGACGCCGGTCTCCTCGACGATCCGGTCGAGGTGGGCGGGCTGGAAGTTGGAGACGCCGATGCTGCGGGTCTTCCCGGCCTCCTGCGCCTCGATGAGCGCCCGCCAGGTCTGCACGAAGTCGCCGTCGTAACGGGTCGGCAGCGGCCAGTGGATGAGGAACAGGTCGACCTGGTCGAGGCCGAGACGCTCCAGCGAGGCGTCGATCTCGCGACGCGCGTCGTCGGGGCGGTGGAAGCCGTTGTTGAGCTTGGTGGTGACGTAGAGGTCGTCGCGGGCCAGGCCGGAGGCCTTGATGGCCTCCCCGACGCCCGCCTCGTTGCCGTACATCTGGGCGGTGTCGATGTGGCGGTATCCCGCCTCGAGGGCGGCGGTGACGGTCGCGGCGGTCTCGGGGGGTGGCACCTGGAAGACGCCGAAGCCGAGCTGGGGGATGGTCGTGCCGTCGTGGAGCGCGAGATCAGGGACAGTCATACCTGTCCCTACACCGGGCGCCGGCGAGGTATTCCGAAGTCGGTGGAGCTTGTCGGGACCCACCCGTAGGCTCCCGGCGTGGCCGACAGCGACGAGACCCAGACCGCCCCCGCCCCCCTCGACCTCCCCGGACCCGGCGACTGGCTCGCCTGGGTCACGCAGCGCTGCGAGGACCAGCTCGCCGAGGCGCGGCAGCAGGTGGGGCTGGTCAAGGCCGGCTCCTCGGACGCCCCCGTGGTGCTCACCGCGTGGAACAAGGCCGAGACCGCCCTCGCCAACGCCGGGTCCGTGGCGCTGTGGGCCGAGGTGCACCCCGACGCCGCCGTGCGCGACCGGGCCGACGAGCTCAGCCAGGACGTCCAGAAGTACGTCACCGAGCTGGGCCTGGACCGCGACCTCTACGCCGTCCTCGACGCCCTGTCGCCCGACGGCCTCGACGACGACGCGCGCCGGGTGCTCGACCACACGCTGCGCGACTTCCGCCGCGCCGGCGTGGACCGCGACGACGCGATCCGCGACCGCCTCCGCGAGCTCAGCGAGCAGGGCGTCAAGCTGTCGCAGGACTTCGGCCGCAACATCCGCGACGACGTGCGCTCGATCCGGATCGCCCCGGAGCGCCTCGCCGGGCTGCCCGACGACTACCGCGAGGCCCACGCGCCCGACGAGGACGGGCTGGTCACGATCACCACCGACTACCCCGACCTGGTCCCGTTCATCACCTTCGGCGCCGACGCCGAGGCGCGCCACGAGCTCGCGCTCGCCCAGAACACCGTCGCGTGGCCGGCCAACGACCAGGTCCTCCAGGACCTCCTCGCCGTGCGCCGTGAGACCGCGGCCCTGCTCGGCCACGACTCGTGGCCCGACTACGACACCGAGGTCAAGATGATCGGCAGCGGCCAGGCCGTCGCCGACTTCATCGAGCGCGTCGGCGAGGCGGCCAAGCAGCGGGCGGGCGAGGAGCTGGCGGTGCTGCTCGAGCGCAAGCGCGTCGACGACCCGTCCGCCGACTCCGTCGCCACCTACGACTCGAGGTACTACTCCGAGCTCGTGCGTCGCGAGCAGTACGACGTCGACGGACAGGTCGTGCGCACCTACTTCCCGTTCGAGCAGGTCCGCCGGGGGCTGCTCGAGGTGACGGGGCGGCTCTTCGGCCTGGAGTGGACGCCGGTGCCCCGCGAGGAGGCCGGGACCTGGCACGACGAGGTCGCCAGCTACGACGTACGCCTCGACGGCGCGCGCATCGGGCGCATCCACCTCGACCTGCACCCGCGCGACGGCAAGTTCAAGCACGCCGCGCAGTTCGACCTGGTCAGCGGCGTCGCCGGCGAGCAGCTGCCCGAGGGCGTGCTGGTGTGCAACTTCGCCCGCGGGCTGATGGAGCACGACGAGGTCGTCACGCTGTTCCACGAGTTCGGCCACCTGGTCCACCACGTGCTCGGCGGCCAGACGCCGTGGGTGCGCTTCTCCGGCGTCGCCACCGAGTGGGACTTCGTCGAGGCGCCGAGCCAGATGCTGGAGGAGTGGGCCTGGGACGCCGACGTCCTGGCCACCTTCGCCAGCAACGACGCGGGCGAGACCATCCCGGCCGAGCTGGTCGCCGCGATGCGTCGCGCCGAGCAGTTCGGCAAGGGCCTCTACGCCGTGCAGCAGATGTCCTACGCCGCCCGGTCCTACTGGTTCCACGCCGAGCAGCACGACGACCTCACCGCGTTCGGTGACGAGCTCCAGCGCCGCTACTCGGTGTTCCCGCCGCTCGAGGGCGCGCACATGCACTGCGCCTTCGGCCACCTCGACGGCTACTCCTCGGGCTACTACACCTACATGTGGTCGCTGGTGATCGCGAAGGACCTCTTCTCCGCCTTCGACCGCGACGACATGTTCGCCCCCGAGGTCGCCCGCTCCTACCGCGACAAGGTGCTGGCGATGGGCGGTCGCAAGGACGCCGCCGACCTCGTCGCCGACTTCCTCGGCCGGCCCTACTCCTTCGACAGCTGGACGGCCTGGCTCGCCGAGTAGTCCCGGCGGCGCAGGTCAGCGCCCGACGACCGCCGGACGCGCGGGCTCGACGTCCGCGATCCGCTCCGCGACCGCCTCCCCGAACTCGCGGTGACCGTCCTCGGTGAGGTGCAGCCGGTCCTCGAGGTAGTCGAGCTCGAGGTCGCTGGTGCCGACGTAGGGCACGCCGTACGCGTCCGCGAGGTCGGCGAGCCGGATGTCGACGCGCGGGACGGCGCGGCTGCGGAGGGGCGCGTCCGCCGGCCCGACCACCACGACGCGGTGGCCGGCGAGGTCGGCCATCAGCTCGCGGAAGCCCCGCTCGATCGCGGCGGCGGGCTGGTCGAAGTCGTTGAGGCCGCCCTCGACCACCACCAGTGCGGGGCGTACGTCGAGAGCGGTCGCCGCACGGTCGTGGAACGAGACCCGTCCGCAGTGGCTGGCGCCGGCGCTGAAGCCGGAGCCGGAGAAGCCGCGGACGTGCACCTCGCCGGGCAGCTCGGCCGCCCACGAGCGGCGCAGGTCGTCCTGCCCGAGCCCGACCGACCAGGAGTCGCCGATGACCAGGACGCGCTCGCCCTCGCCGGTGACGATCGCGGCTCGCTCGCGGGCGTCGAGGCGGTGCTGCTGGCAGCGGGTCGCACCGGCACCCGCCCGGTCGGCCACCCAGAACGCCATGAGGGCAGCGAGCAGCAGCACGACGACTGAGGCGCCGGCGACGCGGCGCGGGATCCCCCGATGGAGCACGAGAGAAGTGTGCGCCCTGCGGGCCGGATCGCGCAGTCGAAAACCCCTGAGATTCCCCTGATGTGGCCACCTAGGGTGGCGCCGTGACCACCGATGCCCTCCTCGCGGCCTACGACGACCAGCTGCGCACCGACGCCGAGATGGCCCGCGCCCACGACGTGCGGCGGGCGGGCCCGCTGCTGTGGGGGGTCTTCGACCACGGCGGCTTCGTGTCCTACCCCGACCTCGGCGGCCTCACCGGGGCCGCGCTCGACGAGGCGATCGAGCGTACGGTCGCGCACTTCCGCGACGACACCGACGTGGCGTCGTTCGAGTGGAAGTCGCGCGGCCACGACGAGCCCGCCGACCTCGGCGAACGCCTCGTCGCGCACGGGCTGGTCGCGGAGCCGGTGGAGACCGTGATGGTCGGGGAGGCGGCCCTGCTCGCCGTCGACGTGCCCCTCGTGGACACGCCGGACGGCCCCGTCGTCGTACGGCGCATCGAGCCGGGGCCCGACGCCGTCCCCGACCTGACCCGCATGCTCGAGGCGCAGGAGGCGGTCTTCGGCGGCGGTCGCGGGCCGTCGGTGTCGTCGGCGCTGGGCGAGCTCACCGGCGGTGCGTCGGAGTTCTGGATCGCCGAGGTCGGCGACCGCGTGGTGTGCGGCGGGCGCCTCACCCCGGTCGAGGGCACCGACTTCGCCGGCATCTGGGGCGGGTCGACGCTGCCGGAGCTCCGCGGCCGCGGGATCTACCGGGCGCTCGTCGCCGCCCGCGCCCGCTCCGCCGTCGCCCGCGGCATCCGGCTCATCCACTCCGACTGCACCGACATGTCACGCCCGATCCTGGAGCGGTCGGGACTGCGCGCGATCACCACGACGACGCCGTACGTCTGGACCCGCTGAGCCTCGAGGCGGCGTACGGGCGTCAGAGCGGGACGTAGTCGATCTCCAGGAAGTCGGCGACCTCGGGCACCCACCGGTCGGCGACGAAGGCCGTGTGCACCGGGTGCGCGTCGTACTCGTCGTAGGCCGCCTGGTCGGCGAACTCCATCGAGAACCCGAAGGTGAAGTCGTTCTTCGCGCTGGTCTGGCGCAGCTGCTCGTACGCCTCGACGCCGGGGATGCCGGCCAGCGACCGGGCCGCGGCGAGGAAGTCGGCCTCCTCCGCGGAGCCGGGGACGTGGTGGAGGCGGAAGGCGACGGTGTGCCGGATCATGCCCCCAGGCTAGGGCGACACGGGTCACACGGAATTTCCGTCCGGATCAGGGAACATCCACGGGCGACCTGCGTTGTACCCCATGAACAGACTTGAGTCCGATCGACTCAACTATTTTGCCTCCTCCGCCGACGCGCGGCAGGATGGCAGCAGACTCACGTCATCCACGCAGCACCCACAGCAGGAGGTACCACACCATGGCTCGAGCGGTCGGCATCGACCTGGGCACCACGAACTCCGTCGTGTCCGTACTTGAGGGTGGCGAGCCCACCGTCATCGCCAACGCCGAGGGCGCCCGGACCACCCCGTCCGTCGTCGCCTTCACCAAGTCCGGCGAGGTCCTCGTCGGCGAGGTCGCCAAGCGACAGGCGGTCACCAACGTCGACCGCACCATCCGGTCCGTGAAGCGCCACATGGGCGAGGACTGGAAGGTCGAGATCGACGACAAGACCTTCACCCCCCAGCAGATCAGCGCGTTCGTGCTGCAGAAGCTCAAGCGCGACGCCGAGGCCTACCTCGGCGAGACCGTGACCGACGCGGTCATCACGGTCCCGGCCTACTTCTCCGACGCGCAGCGCCAGGCCACCAAGGAGGCCGGTGAGATCGCGGGCCTCAACGTCAGCCGCATCGTCAACGAGCCCACCGCGGCCGCGCTGGCCTACGGCCTCGACAAGGGCGAGGACCAGACCATCCTCGTCTTCGACCTCGGTGGCGGCACGTTCGACGTGTCCCTGCTCGAGATCGGCGAGGGCGTCGTCGAGGTCAAGGCGACCTCCGGCGACAACCACCTCGGCGGCGACGACTGGGACAACCGCGTCGTGGAGTGGATGGTCAAGAAGTTCAAGGACAACAACGGTGTCGACCTCGGCGCCGACAAGATCGCCAAGCAGCGCCTCCAGGAGGCCGCGGAGAAGGCGAAGATCGAGCTGTCCTCGAGCTCCGAGACCACGATCCACCTGCCCTACATCACCCACGGCGAGGGCGGCCCGCTCCACTTCGAGGAGAAGTTGACCCGCAGCGAGTTCCAGAAGCTGACCGCCGACCTGCTCGAGCGCACCAAGGCGCCGTTCCAGTCGGTGCTCAAGGACGGCGGCGTCGCCGTGGCCAACATCGACCACGTGGTCCTCGTCGGCGGCTCGACCCGCATGCCGGCCGTGACCGAGGTCGTCAAGGAGCTGCTCGGCGGCAAGGAGCCCAACAAGGGCGTCAACCCCGACGAGGTCGTCGCCGTCGGCGCCGCGCTCCAGGCCGGCGTCCTCAAGGGCGAGGTCAAGGACGTGCTGCTCCTCGACGTCACCCCGCTGTCCCTCGGCATCGAGACCAAGGGCGGCGTGATGACCACGCTGATCGAGCGCAACACCACCATCCCCACCAAGCGGTCGGAGATCTTCACCACCGCCGACGACAACCAGCCGTCGGTGGAGATCAAGGTCGCCCAGGGCGAGCGCCAGATGTGGAGCCAGAACCAGCCCCTCGGCAACTTCGAGCTGACCGGCCTCCCGCCGGCCCCGCGCGGCGTGCCGAAGATCGAGGTCACCTTCGACATCGACGCCAACGGCATCGTGCACGTCTCGGCCAAGGACCAGGCGTCCGGCCGCGAGCAGTCGATGACCATCTCCGGCGGCTCCGCGCTGAGCAAGGACGAGATCGACCGCATGGTCAAGGAGGCCGAGCAGTACGCCGAGGAGGACGCCAAGCGGCGCGAGGCCGTCGAGGCCCGCAACCAGGGCGACCAGCTCGTCTACACGACCGAGAAGTTCCTCGCCGACAACGCCGAGAAGCTCCCCGAGGACGTCAAGACCGAGGTCCAGGCCGACGTCGACGCGCTCAAGGAGACCCTCGCCAAGGAGGACGCGTCCTCGGAGGACATCACGGCCGGCATCACCAAGCTCGGTGAGTCCAGCCAGAAGATGGGTGCCGCGATGTACGCCGCCGCCGAGGCCGACCAGGCCGCCGCGGGCGGTGCCACCGGGGCCACCGGCGAGTCGGACGACGACGTGGTCGACGCCGAGATCGTGGACGAGCCCGCCGAGGGCGACTCGACCGACGCCGCGGAGGGTGAGTCCAAGTGACCGAGCCCGGCAGCGGATCCTTCGGTGACGCGGCCGGCGAGATGGCCAACGAGACCGAGGTCGAGGCGACCCGCGAGGGCGCCTCGGCCTCGGCCGGCCGGCCGGCCCCGGACGCCGCCAGCGACACCACGACCGACCCCGGCGCCGACGACAGCACCAGCGGCGTCGACAACTGGCTCGAGGAGGGCGGACCCCTGGAGCCCCAGGACCTCGCCGACGTCGAGTCGGGCGTCGCGCCGTCCGCGGACGTCCAGCTCGCCGAGCGCACCGCCGACCTGCAGCGCCTGCAGGCCGAGTACGCCAACTACCGCAAGCGCGTCGACCGCGACCGCCAGCTGATCGCCGAGAACGCGACCTACCGCGTGCTCGCCCCGATCATCGAGGTGCTCGACACGATCGACCGGGCGCGTGAGCACGAGGAGGTCGAGGGCGGCTTCAAGGCCGTCGCCGACCAGCTCGAGAAGGTGGTCGCCGGCCTCGGCCTGACCCGCTTCGGCGAGCCGGGCGACGAGTTCGACCCCAACCTCCACGAGGCGCTCAGCCACCTGGGCACCGACCCGGAGGTCAGCGTCGTGACGTGCAAGCACATCGCCAAGGCGGGCTACAAGATCGGCGACCGCGTGGTGCGAGCCGCGCAGGTCCTGGTGGTCGACCCTGTCGACGCCTGAGGCCCGTACGACGGAGATGACCGAGCAGATGGGGAGGAGGTTCACCCGTGGCTGAGAACGAAGGCTTCAGGAACGACTGGGCGACCAAGGACTTCTACCAGGTCCTGGGCGTCAAGAAGGACGCGAGCGCGGCCGACGTCAAGAAGGCCTACCGCAAGCTCGCCCGGGAGAACCACCCCGACTCCAACCCCGGTGACGACGCCAAGCACGAGAAGTTCAAGGCGGTCGCCGAGGCGTACGACGTGGTCGGCGACGAGGCCAAGCGCAAGAAGTACGACGAGTTCCGCTCGCTCCAGGCCCGCGGCGGCTTCGGCCCCGGCATGGGTGGGGGCATGGGCGGGCCCGGCGGCTTCGGCGGCGGCGGGTTCAACCTCGACGACCTGCTGCGCGACCGCGGTGGCGCCGGCGGCGGGATCGGTGACATGTTCGGTGACCTCTTCGGCGGCGCCCAGCGCACCCGGGCGCAGCAGCCGCGCCCGCGCCGCGGCGCCGACGTCGAGAGCTCGGCCACCATCGGGTTCACCGACGCCCTCGACGGGGTGACGGTGTCGCTGCGGCTGACCTCCGACACGGCGTGCGCGACCTGTCAGGGCACGGGTGGCAAGCCCGGCACCCGGCCGCACATCTGCCCGGAGTGCGAGGGAGCGGGCTTCGTGGTCGCCGGCACCGGCGGGGCGTTCTCGATCAACGAGACCTGCCCGGCCTGCGGCGGCCGCCAGCTCGTGTACGACGAGGCGTGCCCGACCTGCCACGGCTCGGGTCGCGGCACGTCGGCGCGCTCGATCCAGGCCCGCATCCCGGCCGGGGTCAAGGACGGCGCGCGGATCCGCCTCAAGGGCAAGGGCGCGCCCGGCGAGAACGGCGGCCCCGCCGGCGACCTGTTCGTCAAGGTCAAGGTCACCCCGCACCGGGTCTTCGGCCGCAAGGACGACAACCTCACGATCGAGGTGCCGGTGGCCTTCGACGAGGCGGCCCTCGGCGCCGAGGTGAAGATCCCGACCCTCGGTGGCGCGCCGGTGACGCTCAAGCTGCCCCCCGGGACGCCCAACGGTCGCACCTTCCGGGTGCGCGGCAAGGGCGCCACCAAGCGCGACGGCTCCAAGGGCGACCTGCTCGCGACCGTCGAGGTCCAGGTGCCCGGCTCGCTCGACCCGACCGCGCGCGAGGCCCTCGAGGCCTACCGCACGGCGACCGCCGGCAAGCCCCTCCGGGCCGGGCTCTTCGAGGCCTGAGCGTCGTGAGCAGCTTCGGAGCCCCCAACCCGGACGCCGCGGTCTACGTCATCAGCGTCGCCGCGGAGCTGACCGGGCTGCACCCCCAGACGCTGCGGGCCTACGAGCGGATGGGGCTGATCCAGCCCGGCCGCACCGGGGGCGGGGGCCGTCGCTACTCCCACCGCGACCTCGAGCGGCTGCGCGAGATCGCCGACCTCACCAGCGCGGGCATCGGCATCGAGGGCGTGCGCCGCATCATGGAGCTCGAGCTGCAGGTCGACGCCCTGCGCGCCCGCAACGAGGAGCTGCTCGCCGAGCTCGAGGCCGTACGCACCGGGCTCGCCGCACGGGCCGCGGCCGCCCAGGCCTCGCCCAACAAGCTGCCGGTGCTGCACCAGGCCGTCGGCCAGTCCGTCGTCGTGTGGCGGCGACCGCGCTGACCCCGGGCTAGGGTTCGCGCGTGCGGCAGCGCGATCTCGAGACGGCGGACCGGTGCGCGTCACCGGTCAGCTTCTCCGGGGCTACCCCGGGGACCACCGGTACGTCCGGGCACGGCACCGCGCGCGACCCGGTGCGCTCCGCTGCACGTCATCGCGCGCACGACGGGACAGGTCGGGCCGCGCTGCCGCACCCCGCCCGGACGGGCACGCCCGCCTCGTGAGGGCCGACCTCGCACGCGCCCTGGCCGCCGCCTTCCTCGACGGGGAGTGGACCCAGGCAGGCCTCGTCGCGAGCGGCAGGGCGGTCCTCGGTCGCCGCCCACCGTGGCTGGGGCCCCTGGCGCGCCAGACCCTGGCGCTCTACCCCCGCGCCCCTGCCGACCGCCCGCGGGAGCTGGCCACCAACATCGCGTCCCGTCCGGCGGCGGCCAGATCGCGCGGCGCCGCGCCGCAGGTGCAGCCGGTGGTGCCGACCCGGATGCTCACCAACCGGTGGCGGCTCCCGATCCTGGAGGACCTCGGCGACGTGGCGGACTTCCTCGGCGTCGGTGCCTCCGAGCTCGACTGGTTCGCCGACCCCCGCCACCTCGCGCGCGGCACCTCGGACGTCCCGCTCCAGCACTACCGCGTGTCCCACCGTGTCGCACCCAGCGGCGCCATCCGGGTCCTCGAGGCGCCGAAGACACGGCTGAAGGTCATCCAGCGCCGGCTCCTGCGCGAGGTCGCGTCGAGGATCCCGCCGCACGACGCGGCGTGCGGCTTCCGCCCGGGCGGGTCGGTGCGCGCGTACGCCGCTCCTCATGCCGACCGGAGCGTGGTGCTGCGCCTGGACCTCGAGGCGTTCTTCGCCAGCGTCACCGTGTCCCGGGTCTACGGCATCTGGCGCACCGCCGGCTACCCCGAGCCGGTGGCGCACTGCCTGGCCGGGTTGGCGACCAGCGTCCTCCCGCGCTCCGCCTGGCGTGCCGTCCCCCAACCGGCCGACGACGCCCTGCTGGACGCCCACTGGCGCCTCGGCCGCCGGCTCGCCGCGCCGCACCTGCCGCAGGGCGCGCCCACCTCGCCGGCGATGGCGAACCTCGCGGCGTTCCGGCTCGACGTACGCCTCACCGCGCTGGCGAGGTCGTGGGGCGGGCGCTACACGAGGTACGCCGACGACCTCGCGTTCTCGGGCGACAGGGGCTGGGGCACCGGCACCTCGCGGCTCATCGACGCCATCAGCACGATCGTGGCGGACGAGGGGTTCCGCCTGAACCCGCGCAAGACCGGCGTGATGCCGCGGGCCGGGCGCCAGACCCTCGGCGGCCTCGTCGTCAACGAGCACCCCAGGGTCGCCCGGCACCAGGTCGACCACCTCCGGGCGATCCTGCACAACTGCCACCGCTTCGGGCCGAGCACCCAGAACCGCGACGACGTCCCGGCGTTCGAGGACCACCTGCGCGGCCGGATCGCCTGGGTGGCGCAGCACGACCCGGTGCGCGGAGACCGGCTGCAGGCGGTGCACGACGCGATCGACTGGAGCCGGTGACCGGGGCTGTCGGTGCGAGCACGTAGGTTCGTCGCGTGAGTGAGCGATGAGCAAGATGGACAACCTGCGGGCCATGCGCGAGGCGAAGTACGCCGAGACCCAGAAGCGGGCGGCCGCGGCCCCCGCCCGCCCGACGGCACCCGTCGCGCCGCCGGCTCCGGCGAAGGCCGCAACGAAGGCCGCCCCGGCACCGGCGGTGACCGGCGACGACCTGTGCGGGCACCGCAACATGAGTGGTCGTACGTGCACCCGCGAGAGCGGCCACCCGCAGAAGAGCCATCGCTACTCCTGAGCCCCTCCCGCGTGAGTGAAAGTTTTCACTCACCGGCGGACGGGTCACCGAGGGCAGGACACCGGCTCAGGCCGGGAGCGCGTCCTCCGGCACGCCGGTCGGGTGAGGCGCCGGCTCCCCGCGGAGCTCGGCCACCTGGGCGACCAGCGCGGCCATCACCTCGTCGGCCACCCGGCGCACGGTCGCGTCGTCGACGGACTGCCCGGGGGCGGCGCCCGCGAGGCGGCGTACGTCGATCGGCTCGCCCACGGCCACGGCCACCCGCGGGCGCAGCAGCGTGTTGCGCAGCAGGCGGGCGACGATGCCGCGCGTGCCGACCACCTGCTGGGCACCGACGAGCGCGACCGGGACGACCGGCGCCCCGGTGCGCAGGGCGAGGCGTACGGCACCGGTCTTGGAGCGCTCGGGCCAGTGCTGGGGGTCGCGGGTGATGCGGCCCTCGGGGAAGAGCCCGACGGCCTCGCCCGCCTCGAGCGCGGTGGCCGCCGCGTCGAGGGACCCGGCGGCGGCCGAGGTGCCGCGCTGCACGGGGATGAAGCCGAGGCGGCGGGCGAGGGGGCCGACCAGGCCGGAGCGGAAGACCCCGCCGGTCGCCATCAGCCGCAGCGAGCGGCCGAGTCGCCGACCGACGAGGGCGAGCAGGATGCCGTCGGCGAAGCTGGTGTGGTTGGCGACCACGATGAGCGGGCCGTCGGGCAGCCGGCCGGTGGGCGTCGAGCGGCGGGTGAGCTCGAGGCGGCTGACGGTCGAGACGACGGCGCCGAGGAGGCCGGCGGCGACGGCGTAGAGGAGGGCGGCCCGGAGACCGGGGCGCTGCCACGGGGTGTCCATGCGCCGAGTCTCGGCGATGGAAGGCCCGGCTCGCGCCGGTACGGGCACTCAGATCCGTGCGAGGATCGCGACGTGGGGAAGAGCCCGGACCCGGCGTCGCGATCGCGCACGGTCGCGCTGGTGCTCGTCGTGCTGCTCGTGGGCGTGCTCGTGGCGGTGCGGGTGTTCTCCGACGGCGAGGCCCAGGCGCCGGTGGCGACGCCCGCCGATGAGCAGCCCGACGCCGCCGGCTCGTCGCCCGGCCGCCCGGTCGTACGGCCTGTCGAGCCCGACACGACGCCCGTGCCGGACGAGCTGCTGGCGGGCCTGCGGTTCGAGGACGTGACCGAGCAGGCGGGGCTGACCGGGAGCGGCCCGGACGGTCCCGAGCCGACCGCCGCCGACATGGACGCCGGCGCCGCGGTGGCCGACGTCGACGACGACGGCGACCTCGACCTGCTGCTCACCTCCTCGGGGCGCGCCAGCGGCCTGCACCGCAACGACGGCGGCGTCTTCACCGACGTCACCGACGAGTCCGGCCTCCCGTCGCTCGTCGGGGTGACGTCCGCGGCCTTCGCCGACGTGGACGCCGACGGCCACCTCGACCTCTTCCTGGGCGGTCCCGGTGAGACGTTCGGCCGGCTGTTCCTCGGCGACGCGTCGGGCAGGTTCCGCGACCGGACCCGGGCCTGGCGGGTCACCGCCCCCGGCACGGGGACGCGCGCCATCCGGGGCGTCGACTTCGGCGACGTCGACCGTGACGGCGACCTCGACCTCGTGGTCACCGACTGGAACCTCGGGTCCTTCGTCGCGGTGGAGGCCGCCCGGGGCGACGCGTCCGACCGGTTCACCGGGCAGTGCCAGTACGCCGAGACCGTACGCCGCCTGCACGCCGCAGGGTCGCTGGAGGTGACCGGGGCGACCCGCGCCTTCCGCAACGACGGCGACCGCTTCACCGACGCGACGGGCGAGTGGGGCCTGGCCGACCTCGGCATCGAGCGCCCGTTCACCCCGCAGCTGGTGGACCTCGACGACGACGGCTGGCTCGACCTCGCGGTGGCCGGCGACTCGTGCTCCTCGCGGCTCTACCGCAACGAGCGCGGCGCCGGCTTCGTCGACGTGACCGAGCGCGCCGGCGTCGGCACCGACGAGAACGGCATGGGCTCGGTGGTGCGCGACCTCGACGGGGACGGCCGTCCCGACTGGCTGGTCACCTCGATCGCCTACCCGACGGCCGACGGCACCTGCCCGCCGGTCGGTCTCTTCGCGGGCTGCTCGGGCAACCGGGTCTACCTCAACAAGGGCCGGATGCGGTTCGAGGAGTCGGTCGACGAGCTCGGCCTGCGCGACACCGGCTGGGGCTGGGGCGCGGTCGCCGCGGACTTCGCCAACGACGGCCGGCTCCAGGTGGCGGTCACCAACGGACGCATCGGCAAGGCCGAGCCCGACCCGACGTCGCAGGCCGAGGTCTACTACGCCGCCTTCGTCGACGACCCCACGTCGTTCCGGGTGCGGGCGGACGACGGGACGTACGTCGAGGCCGCCGCGCAGGTCGGCATCGACGACGACCGCGTCTCCCACGCCCTCGTCGCCTTCGACCACGACCGCGACGGTCGCCTCGACCTGCTCGTCGCCCACGCCGGGGAGCCGCCGACGCTCTACCGCAACACCACCCCGCCGCGGCGCTGGATCGGGATCCGGCTCCGTGACCCCGCCACCCCCGGCAACGTCGCAGGGCTGGGCGCGCGGGTCGAGGTCACCTCCACCGACGGCGCGACGACCACGCAGTGGGTGCACACGTCCGGGTCGTACGAGGCGCAGCACCCCGCCGAGCTGCACGTCGGGCTCGGCGACGCCGGTGTGGCCCGCGTCCGGGTCTGGTGGCCGGGCGAGCGGACGCCGCAGGTCGTGACCGCGCCCCCTGTCGACCGGCTGATCACCGTCACCCGGGCCCGTTGATCGACTACTCTCCCCCCACCGGACGGCACCGGACCAAGGAGCGACCCATGGCGCACATCGACCTCCCGACCACCTCACCCGGCATCCGCGGACTCTTCGAGTTCCGCCCCGAGACCGCGGCACCGCTGGGCCAGCTCGCCGAGGTGCTGCTGCGCGGCGACAACACGCTGGAGCGTGGCGAGCGCGAGCTGATCGCGGCGTACGTGTCCTCGCTCAACGACTGCCACTTCTGCATGAGCTCGCACGCGGCGTTCGCGGCGCTGCAGCTGCCCGACGGCTGGGAGGTCGTCGACGGCGTGCTGCACGACCCGGCCTCGGCGCCGGTGAGCGACAAGATGCGCGGCCTGCTCGCGATCGCCGGGGAGGTGCAGCGGTCGGGGCGCGCCGTCACGCCCGAGACCATCGCCGCCGCGCGGGAGGTCGGTGCCACCGACGTGGAGATCCACGACGCCGTGCTGATCGCCGCGGCGTTCTGCATGTTCAACCGCTACGTCGACGGGCTGGGCACCTTCGCCCCGCCGGACCGCGCCGACTACGTCCCGATGGCCGAGCAGGTCGTGACGCACGGCTACGTCCGGCCGCGCTGACCCTGCTTGGTCCGGCCGGCCTCAGGCCGCGCCGCTCTCCTGCTCACCGGTGAGCAGCCACGTGCCGCCGGCGTCCTCCAGGACGTAGACCGTGTCGACCGGCGCCGTGCCGCGCGTGCCGGTGGCGTGGATGCCGAACCGCGGCACCGCCTGCGGGTCCTCGGGGTCGCGGACGAGCACGACCTCCATCGTCGCGAAGTCGATCGGCTCGGCGTCGGACGCGGCGGCGAAGTCCTCGAGCCGCTCGCCCGCGATCGCCGACGCCGCCATCTCGCTGTCGCCCGCGGCTCGCGCGTCCGCCTCGATCATCAGCGCGGCCACCAGGTCGTGGGCCATCGCGTCGGCCTGCGAGCTCGCCGCGTCGCCCACCACCGTCGTGACGTCGCCGGAGACGGTGACCTCCGGGACAGCCCCGTCGGGCACCTCCACGTCGGGACGCCCGGCCAGAGCAGCGGGTGCGACGGTCGTCCCGGTCGTCGCGGCCGTACGCGCCGGCAGGCCCGCGACGACCAGCGCGGCGAGCGCGACCGGCACGACGGCGGCGAGGCGTACGGGTGCGGACAGCGCGAGGGGCCGGTCGAGGCGCTCGCCCGCCAGCGTGAGGAGGGGACGCACCGCGCACACGGCCACGAGCCCGGACAGCACGGCGACCTTGGCGCCGTACTCGGTCTGCATCGGCGCGAGCAGCAGCGCGCTGGTCAGCCCGACCGCGGCACCGAAGACCATCCGCGGTCGGCGCTCGGTCGGCGACGTCATCGGGTCGGTGATCATGAAGAGCATGAAGATGACGACCTCCGGCGAGGTCGCCACGATCCACCAGAAGTCCGCGCCGCAGACCGGGGTCACGCTCCACCGCGCCGAGATGCAGTGGCCCGACAGGCTGAGCACGGCGAGGCTGGTGGCGAAGACGCCCCAGAAGGCCAGCGACATCGGGAGCAGGCCCAGGCGCCGGGTCACGGTCAGCGCACCGGTGGTCAGGATCAGGTAGACCACGACCATCTCCACCGAGAGCGGCCCCCACCAGAAGTCGAGCGGGTTCACCACGGTCGTGCCGAGCAGCAGGAAGCACGCCACCAGACCGAGGTTGGACGGGTTCACCACGGGACGGCCGCGGAAGCGGAGCACGTGCTTGGACAGCAGCGCCAGGCCGGCGGTGGCGGCGAAGATGTACCAGCCGTTCATGCTCCACCAGTCGCCGTGCTCGGTGCCGTTGACCCGGAGCACCAGGGCCACGCCGTTGCCGGTGAGCAGCGCGCTGGCCGGCCAGACGATCTCCTTGCGCTCCCAGAAGACCATCGGCACCTCGATCAGGGCGCACGTGCCCAGGCACACCAGGATCTGCGCGATCGAGAGCTCCCAGCCGAGGAACGCCTGCCCCATCACCTGGATCGACGTGATCGTGGCAGCCAGGTGCAGCCGCGGGTCGCGGATCGAGGGGAGGCGCACCGGGTAGGACGTGCCCCGGATGCGCACGGAGCGGGCGGCTGGCATGGCCCGCACCATCCTGCCCGACACCGGCGCGCGCTGTCCCGTGTCGCGGGACTTTCCCCCACAGGTGGGCTCCTCAGGCCGGCCAGTGAGCGGGGCGGGACAGGCCCGCCGGCAGCACGGTGGCCGCGTCGCCGCGGGCGGCGTTGACCTGCGGCTGGGTGAGGAAGAGTGCGGAGGAGAGGTCGCAGCCGCGTACGTCCACGTCGCGGAGGTCGGCGCCGAGCAGGTCGACGTCGTCGAGGTCGGCGCCGCGGAGGTCGGCGGCGATCAGCACGGCGCCGCGGAAGGACCAGCCGCGCAGGTCACCGGAGAGGCGCCGGCCCGCGAGGTCGACGCGAGTGCGGTCGGCGGCTGCCGGCCACCGGCGGCGTACGCGCTCGCTGGCCTCGGCGAGCAGCGCGCCGACGCGCTGGTGCAGGCCGTCGACGTCGACGTGCAGCAGGGGGTCGGGCTCGGCCGTGGTGAGCAGCTCGACCTCCTTGCGGACCGGACCGGTGGCCGGGTCGGGGGAGCGGTGCTCGACCTCGTCGAGGTGGACGAGCATCTCGTGCAGCTGACGCATCACCGACAGGACCGCGGCCATCTCGCCGAGGTTGTCCTGTTCTCGCCAGGAGACTCCGGCATAGGTGACCTGCGAGACCTGCTGGCCGGCGCCGAAGCACTCGAAGACCGTGCAGCCGGGCCAGCCGTCCTCGCGCAGGGTGGCGTGGATGCCGCACCGGTCGTCGGCCAACAGGTTGAGGCACGGGGTGCCGCTGGGCTTGTCGACGCCGAAGCCGGACTCGGCGGCGAAGGGCAGCAGCACGCAGCACAGTCCGAAGCAGCGGGAGCAGTCAGACCTCAGCTCGGGTGTCGCCACCGGGGGATCGTCGCACGCGGCTGGCAGGGGCCTGGCGTCAGGCGCCGTACCACCCGCTCTGGAGCGCGAAGGCGTTGACGAAGAGCAGGGCGATGAACAGCACCGCGATGAACCGGTTGTCGGAGATCAGCTTGCCCATACCATCCAGCATGCCCGCTCGTTCGCGGAATGAAACAGTTGAAAGGTAAAGATTTCCCGGGGTCTCGAGGCCCCTAGGCTGGCGCCCGTGAGTGCGCTGCTGGTCGCCGGGACGACGTCGGACGCCGGCAAGACCATCGTGACGACCGCGCTGTGCCGGGCGTACGCCCGCCGGGGGGTGAAGGTCGCTCCGTTCAAGGCGCAGAACATGTCGAACAACTCGATGGTCTGTCCCACCCCCGACGGCCGCGGCGCCGAGATCGGGCGCGCGCAGTGGATCCAGGCCGTCGCGGCGGGCGCCGAGCCCGAGGCGGCGATGAACCCGGTGCTCCTCAAGCCCGGCGGCGACAGGCGCAGCCACGTCGTGGTGATGGGGCGGCCCGGCGGCACGCTGGACTCCCGTGACTTCGTCGGCGGGCGCACCCACCTGCGCGACGCGGCGTACGACGCCTTCGACGACCTCTCCTCCCGCCACGACCTCGTCGTGGTGGAGGGCGCGGGCAGCCCGGCGGAGATCAACCTGCGCGCCGGTGACTACGTCAACATGGGGCTGGCCCAGCACGGCGCGGTCCCGACCGTGGTGGTCGGCGACATCGACCGCGGCGGGGTCTTCGCCGCGATGTTCGGCACCCTCGCGCTGCTCGACGCCGCGGACCAGGCGCTGGTCGCCGGCTTCGTGGTCAACAAGTTCCGCGGCGACCTCGACCTGCTGCGACCGGGGCTGGAGGAGCTGCGGGCGCTGACCGGGCGCGAGGTCTTCGGCGTGCTGCCCTGGCACCCCGACCTGTGGCTCGACTCCGAGGACGCGCTCGACCTGGCCGGGCGGCGCGCGAGCGCGGAGGAGGCGCGGCTGCGGGTCGCGGTCGTACGGCTCCCGCGGATCTCGAACTTCACCGACGTCGACGCGTTGGGCATCGAGCCCGGCGTCGACGTGGTCTTCGCCTCCGACGCCCGCGCGCTGGCCGGGGCGGACCTCGTGGTGCTGCCCGGCACCCGCGCGACTCTCGAGGACCTCGCATGGCTGCGCTCGCGCGGCCTCGACCGGGCCGTGCTCGACCACGCCGCGGCCGGACGGCCGGTGCTCGGGATCTGCGGCGGATTCCAGATCCTCGGGCGGCGGATCCTCGATCCCGACGGCGTCGAGGGGGTCGCCGGGGCCGACGAGCCAGGGCTCGGGCTGCTCGACGTGACGACGACCTTCGCGGCCGACAAGGTGCTGCAGCTGCCGACCGGCTCGGCGCTGGGCGCCGACGCCCACGGCTACGAGATCCACCACGGCCGGATCACCCGACACGGCGGCGAGGAGTTCCTCGGCGGGGCGCGGTCGGGCGCCGTGCTCGGCACGATGTGGCACGGCAGCCTGGAGGGCGACGACCTGCGCCGGGCGCTGCTCGCCGAGGTCGCCGCGGCGGTCGGGGTGGCGTACGAGCCGTCGGACGTGGGTTTCGCCGAGCAGCGCGAGCGGCGGCTGGACCTGCTCGGCGACCTGGCCGAGGAGCACCTCGACCTCGACGCCCTGCTCTCGCTCGCCGAGGCCGGCGCGCCGTCCGGCCTGCCGGTGCTGGAGCCGGGGGCGTCGCGATGACGGTGCTCCTGCTGGGCGGGACGAGCGAGGCGCGCGAGCTGGCGGTGCTGCTCGACGAGGCCGGGGTGGACTTCGTGTCGTCGCTGGCCGGTCGGGTCGAGCGGCCGCGGCTGCCGGTCGGCGAGGTGCGGATGGGCGGGTTCGGCGGGGTCGACGGGCTCCGCGCGTGGCTCGCCGACAACGGGGCGACCGGCGTCGTCGACGCGACCCACCCCTTCGCGGAGGGGATGTCGGCCAACGCCGTCGCCGCCTGCGCCTCCTCGGGAGTGCCGCTGCTGCGGCTGGCCCGGCCCGGGTGGGGCGATGCCCCGGGCGCGGACGGCTGGCACTGGGTCGACGACCACGCCGCCGCGGCCGCGCTGGCCGCGTCGCTCGGTCGGCGTCCGCTGCTCACTGTCGGTCGCCAGCCGCTCGGCCACTTCGTCGGCCCGCTCGCCGGGCACCGCGCCGTCGTGCGCGTCGTCGACCCGCCCGAGATCGACGTGCCCGAGCCGTGGCTGGTGATGCTCGACCGGGGACCGTACGACCTGTCCGGCGAGCTCGAGCTGCTCGCCGAGCACGCCGTCGACGTGCTGGTCACCAAGGACTCCGGCGGCACCTACACCTGGCCCAAGATGGCGGCCGCCGACCAGCTCGGCGTGCCGGTCGTCGTCGTGCGCCGGCGCGCGGAGGTCGACGGCGTGGAGACCGTCCCGGACGCCGCTGCGGCACTGGCGTGGGTCGTGTCGTCCCCGGTCGTATCGTGAGGGCATGTCGACCCCGGGCCTGAACCCCGCCTCGCCGCTCAAGCTCCAGTTCCCGCAGTCGCTGGCGGTCTACGACGACTACGCCAGGGCGCAGAAGAGCGTGGACTTCCTCGCCGACGCGGACTTCCCGGTCGACCAGCTGATGATCGTCGGCACCGACCTCAAACGCATCGAGCGCGTCACCGGCCGGCTCACCTGGTCGAGGATCGCGGTCGGCGGCCTGCTGTCCGGGCTGTGGTTCGGCATCTTCATCGGGCTGGTCTTCGCGCTGTTCACCGAGGAGGGCTTGTGGCAGGTGCTGCTGAGCACCGCCTTCATCGGCGCGACCTTCGGGCTCATCTGGGCGCTCATCGGCTACGCGTTCACGCGCGGGCAGCGCGACTTCTCCTCGATCACGCAGGTCGTCGCGACGAAGTACGAGGTGCTGGTCGAGAACAAGGAGGCCGCCCGGGCGCGCGAGCTGCTCGCCGGGCTGCCGGGGGCGTTGCCCGACCCGTTCGCCTGAGTCACCACGGTCGTCGGCGTAGACGCGCGGACACAACCCGGTCCGCCTCCGCCTGCTGAGCGTGGCCGAGCCGGGGTGCGCCGACTTCTGTCCGCGCGTCTACGAGCGCGCCGACCGAGCCGCGGCGAGCGCGGTGACCAGGACGGCTCCCGCCCCGATCGCGTCACCCAGGCGTACGGCCCGGCGGATGTCCGTGCGGTCGGGCGGCGGGCCGTCGCCGAGGACCACCCGGTCCTCGGTGCCGTGGGCGTAGTGGTTGGTGCCACCGAGCCGGACGCCGAGCGCGCCGGCGAAGGCCGCCTCGACGACACCGGCGTTGGGGCTGGGGTGGCGCCTCGCGTCGCGACGCCACGCGCGCAGCGCCGCTGAGGGCCGGCCGCCGACGGTGGGCGCGAGCGCCGCGGCGAGCAGGCCGCTGAGCCGGGCGCCGGGCAGGTTGAGGAGGTCGTCGAAACGGGCTGACGCCCAGCCGAACCGGCCGTAGTGCTCGCCCCGGTGGCCGACCATCGCGTCGAGCGTGTTGACGGCGCGGTAGGCCAGCAGCCCGGGCACGCCGAGCAGCGCGCCCCACACGAGCGGGGCGACGACGGCGTCGGAGGTGTTCTCCGCGACCGACTCGACGACGGCGCGGCTGACCTCCGCCTCGTCGAGCGCCGACGTGTCGCGCCCGACCAGGTGGGTGAGCCGCTGCCGCGCGCCGGGCAGGTCGTCGGCAGCGAGGAGGTCGTGGACGGCCGTCGCCTCGCGGCCGAGCGAGGTGCCGCCGAGGACCGTCCACGTGGCGGCCGCGGTGACGAGCGTGTGGGCGAGGGGATGGTGCCTCGTCCGTCGCTCCAGACCGAGACCGCCCCCCGCGACGGTCCCGGCCAGGAGGGTCAGGTGCAGCAGGCCGCGGCCCCGCGAGTCGGCGTACGTACGCCTCTCGAGGCCGACAGCGGCGCTGCCGAAGACCGCCACGGGGTGCCTACGGCGGGGGTCGCCGAACCGGCGGTCGGCGAGGTGGCCGAGCAGGATGCCGAGCGCACGGCTCACAGTGCGGCGGCGTACGCGCGCTGCGCCTCGACCGCCTCGCGCCGGCGCCACGCGCGGTCGACGAGGCCCGTGAGGACCGCGCCGATCACCGCCCACATCGCCAGCAGCGTGAGCAGCGACGAGACCCGGAAGTCCCACAGGACGCTCGCCGGGAAGGCGCCGAGCTCGTCGACCTTGGGGAAGGCGAGCGCGGCGACGGTGACCGCCACGACGTACGCCGTGGCACCGGCGATCACTCCTGGCACCTCGCTCCACCGGCGGGCCGCCGAGCGGGTGACCGCGACGGCGGCCAGCACACCGAGCACCGACACCGCGACGAAGCCGAACCACAGCGCGGTGCGGCTGTCGATGGTCTCGCCGGAGCCGACGGCGGGCGGGGTGGCGGGGTACTTGAGGAACGGCACGACGCTGAACGACACCGCCGCGAGCAGGGCCACGAGCGCGGTGCTCGCCGCCGGTCGGAGGCCGCCGAGTCGGCCGAGGCCGACCGCGGCGAGCAGGCCGGTCAGGCCGCCGAGGACGATCCCGATGGCGAGGGTGCCGGTGGCGAGGCCCCAGGTCGACTGGGTGGTGCGGGAGATCGCGGCGTCGTCGTGGGAGTGGCCGTGGTCGTGGGAGTGAGAGGCCGGTCCAGACGTGGTGGCCTCGTCCTCGTGGTGGTCCGCAGTGGCGCCTGCGGACTCGAGCGCGATGGCACGGTCGACCTGCGGCTCGCCGACGGTGTACGCCACGACGAACGCGGCGACACCGGCGAGGAGACCGGCGAGGAGACCGTGCACCAGGAAGGTGCGGGTCGTCATCGGGTGGATCAGTGGCACGGGAAGCCGAGCAGGTGCCGGCCGTCGTGGACCCACTCGTGGATCGCGGTGCCCGCGGGGATCGTGATCGCGCCCTGGACCGAGCTGATCAGCACCAGCACGGACATGGCGAACAGGACGCCGAGGACGAGCCAGGGAGCGAGCTCGCGCAGCGGGATGGCGAGGTCGGCCGGAGCCAGGGTGGACGAGGTCGGGCTGGAGATGGCGTGCGCCATGGTGTTCCTCCTACGGGATGAAAGCGTCCCGGGTTGATGGGGAGTGACTTCCAGTCCGTCGGGTCTGACTTCACCGCTCGGTGTGGCTGAGCGATGTCACAGTAGCGCCACTGCGCCGGATTCCCACCGGCTTCCTCAGGACTGGGTGCGTGGAGCGTAGCGCACCCAGGAGCTCGTCGGTGACCGCCGTCCGGCGGGCGCTGATCCGGACCCACTCGTCGTCGAGACCGGGGAACGTGTCGGCCCTCCGGACCGCGAAACCCTTGCCCCGCAGGGCTTCCCGGCTGCCGGCTCCGGTGCGGGCCAGGACGTAGGGCGCGGTGCTGGGGATGGTCTCGATGCCGAGGTCGCGCAGTCCGTCCTCCAGGTGCCGGCGGCGTCGCTCGAGCTCGGCCGCGCGCCGGCGG
>JAESGW010000616.1_pt1 | contig 22394 bp, 20 predicted proteins | sample 9269791 | NCBI WGS metagenome assembly JAESGW01 (sample SAMN16773120, study PRJNA677053) | algae metagenome | isolation source: Aphanocapsa lilacina HA4352-LM1 and co-occurring heterotrophs from near cave... | place: USA: Maniniholo cave, near Haena, Kauai, HI | collected 2009-07-28 | reverse complement strand
TCGATAGAAATCGAAGACCTTGTTGCGGTCCTGCGCCAGCAACTCGTGCCAGCCCACGTGCCCCAACTCCTCCAGCCCGCCGGATTGCCGTGGGCCATATGTCAGTCCGTCGACCAGTGCAAAGGTGGCCTTTTGCGGATCGGCAACCACCGAGACACGGCCGATATTGCTGTCCGTCGGCGGCAGCAGAACAGCGCCGCCACGACGCCTGATCTGACTGGCCGTCGCATCGATGTCATCGACGGCGACGTAGCCGAGCCATCTCGGCGTGGCCCCCAAACGCCGGCCCTCTTCCGGGAGCTCCATGAGCCCGCCCACCGGGACTTCGCCTGCAGACACCACCGTGTAAGCCAGTTCCGGGGTAGAGGCATCGTTCGCGCCCCAGCCGATGACCTTGCCATAGAAGGCGCTTGCCGCCCCGACGTCCGTGGTCAGAAGCTCGTACCAGGCGAAGCATGCGCGTTGAGCGACCAAGCGATTCTCCGTTCACGCCAGGGGACAATTGCGCACTGCACCAAGCAGCGGTCTGGGCGACGGCCACGGACCATCGCTGCATTGGACGAAAATGTGGCGATCACGTTCATCAAGATGAATGCAATCTGACCGTGCGCCATTACATTTTCGTGCGCGCATGAATCTTGCCTGCCCTGTTTGGTCAGCGTAGGATCGCTGCACGGAGATCCTTCTTTGTACCATGTTGGAGGATGCGACCATGCCGCGGGTGAAGCAAGCTTCGAAAAAGAAGCGCGTAACCAAAGCCGCCGTACCGGCGTTAAGCGTTGCCGGATTGACCTTTTCAGCAGCAGGAGGTGCGTACGCCGCGGCCGTGCCGATCGGTGACGTGCAAAAAGGCCAGAACTTCATCCCCGGCATGATGATCACGCTCGGCGAAGAAGAGCTATCCGACGTCAGCCTCGCGACCTTCCAGCTTTTCGACGACGAAGAAAATGCCCTCAGCGGCGTGCAGCTGGCCCAGCGCGGATGCGGCAGGTGCGGTGGCTGCCGCGGATGCGCCGTGCGGGGATGCGGTGGCTTCCACGGATGCGGTGGCTGTCGCGGTTGCGCGGGCTGCAGATCCTGCCGGTGCGGCGTCGGTTGTGGCGGCTGCGGTGGCTGCGGCGTTGGCTGGATAGGGGTGGGCGTGCCAGGCATAGGCGTAGGAATAGGATGTGCCGGCTGTTGTGCATCCTGGGGCCGATGCCGCTGGTGCTAGGCAACGACGCTTGCTGATTGTGTATCGACAAGCCACGATTTCATTGGCCGGGCTCGCGAGCGACCCGGCCAATTCGTTGTTTCGTGTGGCGTCGGCCTGCCGGCATGGACAGCTTGCCGGTGACATGTGGGTGTGTTCCACTCAATCGAACAATTCCAGTCGTCGCGGGCGAACAAGTCCTGCGGGAGAACGGCTCGTCGTGCTTAGGGCGATCTGAATTGACAGGCGACAGGATCCGCGTGCTGACCCGATGACAGCCAATCGCAAGAGCCGCGCTGCCGGCAAGACCCGCAAGGAGGTTTTGCGATTCGCGCCGAACTTCACCGCCTACGTACTTCCTCCCGGTGTCGTCTGCCTCTATTCCGAGAACCGAAAATTCTTCCTGCATGGCGAGCTGTACTGTGCGGTGGCCACTGCGATCGGAAAGAATGGGAAATCCGCGCCGGAGATCGTTCGCCGGCTCTCGAAGAACTTTCCGACCGACAAGATCGAGGAAGCGATCAGGCGGCTGCTGGAGCGCCGCTACGTCGTTGCAGGAGTATCGAACGCCTTCGATGGCGTCGTCGCCGGCTATTGGGCCAGTCTCGGCCTGCCTCTCGACGTCGCGGAACAGAATCTCCGCGATTGCCCCGTGCGGGTCGAAGCGATCGACGTCAAAGGCGCCAGGGAACTTGCCGCCGCGCTGAGCAAACTCGGCGTTCAGATCGCCAAGCGTTCGCCGAAACTCACGATCACGCTGGTAAACGACTATCTCGACCGGCGGCTGGCCGAGATGAACCGGGAGCGCGTGGCCGACAAGACGTCGTGGCTGCTGGTACAGCCGTCCGGCGTGTTTCCGCTGGTGGGGCCCGTGTTCAAGCCGGGCGAGAGCGCCTGCTGGAACTGCCTGTTCGATCGCATGATCCGCAACCGGGAAATCAAGGGGTTTCTCGACCGCGGACAGGTTCAGCCGGTCGCCGTATCGCCGCTGGTCAACGAGAGCGTCGGACAGACCGCAGTTCATTTCGCTGCCGTCGAAATCGCGAAAGCGATTGCCTCGGGCTTTCGCACCGATCTGCGCGATCACATTGCGAGCCTCGATCTGACCGGTGCGGCCGTCGCCAAGCATTTTGTCGCGCGGCGTCCGCAATGCCACACCTGCGGCAGCAGGAAACTGAAGAGCCCGCGCCGCACGGCGACTCCGATCGAGATCGCCGAAGGCAGCAAGCTGATCATGACCAGCGGCGGATATCGCACTGTGACTTCCAGAGCCACGGTGGCGCGCTTCCGCAGGCATGTGAGCCCGCTGACCGGCGTTGTTTCGCGGCTCGAGCGGATCGAGGTCGATTTGCCGATGAACACCAATTTCTTCGCCCATCACAATTTCTCTGCACCGGCCCAAAGCGTCGATCAGCTCAGGTCCGGGCTGAGCGGCGGCAGTTTTGGCAAGGGCTCCACCGCCGAGCAGGGCGAGGCCAGCGCGCTGATGGAATCGATCGAGCGCTATTCCGGGATTTTTCAGGGTGACGAGATCCGCACCGCGCGCCGCTTCACCGATTTCGATCACGGCGACGCCATCCACCCCAACGACGTCCAGCTGTTCAGCGAAGCGCAGTTTCAAAGCAGGCTGATCGAAACGCCGGACGACTCACATCCCGTTCCCGAGCCGCTCGATCCCTCGACCAAGACCGAATGGTCGCCGGTCTGGTCGCTGCGCGACAAGCGTTTCAAGCATCTTCCGACCGGCCTGCTCTACTTCTTCTATGGCGGCTTCCATACCGATTCCAACGGCTGCGCGGCAGGCAACACCCGCGAGGAAGCCATCGTTCAGGGCTTTCTCGAACTGGTCGAGCGCGATGCCTACGCCATCTGGTGGTACAACAGGCTGCAGCGCGCCGAACTCGACCTCTCGCAGTTCGACGATTCCTATGTTCGCGATCTGCAAACCCAGTTTGCGGATGCCGGGCGACGGCTGTGGGTGCTGGACGTCACCAGCGACCTCGGCATTCCAACCTACGTGTCCGTCATGCACTGGATGCAGAACGGCCACGAGAACATCGAGTTCGGTTCCGGCGCGCATTTCGATCGCCGCATCGCCCTGCTGCGGTCGCTCACCGAGCTGACCCAGTTCATGTCGATCAGCATGATGGGCGGCGGCAGCGGCGAGAAGCCGTCGCTTGACGGCATCAATCCATTGCGCCTGGAAGATCACCCGTTCCTGATTCCGAGCGACAATCCGATCATTCCGCCGGCACCCGGCCTTGAGGTCCACGACAACACGCGCGACCAGGTGAATGCCTGTGTCGAGATCGCTACCCGGGCGGGCTACGATTTCCTCGTCCTCGACCAGACACGGCCCGACGTGCAGGTGCCCGTCGTGCGCGTGCTCGTTCCGGGCCTGCGGCATTTCTATCGCCGCTTTGCGCCCGGCCGGCTTTACGATGTTCCGCTGAAGCTCGGATTGCTGGATCGGCCGCGGCTGGAAAGCGAACTCACGCCGTTCCTGCCGCACACTTGAAAGGCTGGCCGTGCGCGCTCCCCGGAAACGGTCGACCAGGAAGATCGCGCCAGTCCTTGCCGCCAGGTTGAACGGTCATTTGTCCCTGCAGGTGCAGGCGGACGGAAGCATCGGCGGCTTCGCGGACGGCTATTCCATCAATCTCGGACAATTGAGCAAGGCCGCGATCGATCGCGCGCGCAATCTGACCGGCGGCCTGCCGCTCGCGTCCTTTGCCGGCAAGACCGCTATCGCAAGGGAAGTCGATGCCCTGGTGCGCCGGCTGGCACGGCACGGGCTTATCGAATACCGCCTGTTCTCTCCGCGCGATGGGCGGGACCTCGTGGTCATCGAGCCCCAACTCGCCGAGTACTGGCCGAAACGTGCAAAGCTACGCGAGAGCGACACTGTGGTACTGTCGCGCTTTGCCTATCTGCACCGGCGCGGCAACGGCATGGTGCTGGAATCGCCGCGCGCCGGCGCGCTGTTTCGCATCGGCGATCCCGCCATTGCCGCCATGCTCGCCGCGCTGTCGCAGCCCGAGAGGATCAGCAGGCTTCGTCGCGACGCAGCCGCCTTCAACCTCGAGCTGCTCGAACTGCTGCTGGACAGCCAGGTCCTGCTCACGCTCGATGCAAAGAGCGGCGACGGCCTTCGGGAACATGAAGGGGACGGCAACCTGGTTCTCTGGGATTTCCATGATCTCGTGTTTCACACGCGGAGTACGGAGGGCCGCCATACCGATCCGGTTGGCAGCACGTTTGCCTATGCCGGTGTCGTTTCACCGCTGCCGGCGGTGCGTCCGCGCTGGCCAGGCAGGAAGATCGACCTTCGCGAACTATCGACCTCGGAGCCGACCTCGCCCTTCGCAACGCTGCTGCGCGAACGCCATTCGGTCCGGGATTTCGACGACGCGCGTCCGATTACACTCCCCGAGCTCGCACAATTTCTGGACCGCGCGGCCCGGGTGCTGTCGGAGTGGAACAGCGACGCGAATTCCCAAGGCGGCCATGCGTTCACCTACAGCACGAGGCCCTATCCGTCGGCGGGTAGCGCCTACGAGCTGGAATTGTATCTAGCGGTTTCGAACTGCGAGGGACTTGCGCGCGGATTCTACCACTATGACGCGGGCGGCCACGCACTGGTCGTGATCGACGTCTCCGCCCAGCAACTGCAGGCGCTTTCCGCGGCGGCCGAATTCGCCATGGATGCATCCGGCCCGCCCCAGGTGCTGATTACGATCGCCGCGCGCTTTGGGCGGATCTCCTGGAAATACAGCTCGATCGCCTACGCGCTGATCCTCAAGGACGTCGGCGCCATGATCCAGACGTTTTACCTGGCGGCGACCGACATGGGCCTTGGAGGCTGTGCCATCGGCACCGGCAATATCGACCTGTTTGCAAAAATGACCGGGCTCGAATTCCATGTCGAGGGCCCGGTCGGTCAATTCGCACTCGGACGCGACAAGAGACAGGCGATCCCGGGCTAGAGCCTTTTCCGTTCCGATTGAATCGGAACGGGGCTCTGGATTCTTGGTTTGACGCGTTTCCTTGACGCGAACCGGTTTCCACTTCGCTGGAAAACGCTCTAGCGCAGGGAGCTCAGGCACGATAAGTGGACGCCGGAGAAACGCGCTTGAAATGAAAACGCCGCGGCGACACAATGGCGTCCATCCTTCATCAAACGTGACGCGCCGATCCCCGTACCCCGCGGACGGCGTGGCGCGGCAAGAGTGAGCAACCATGGCTGAAGCCGATCTCGACGCCGTCATCCGGCAAATCGCAAAGGCGCAGAACAAGAGCCTGATGGCCGCCGTGAAGAAGCGGCGCGACCAGATCATGGCCCGCGCCGCCAAGGCCAAGGACAGGGATGCGAGGGATCAGCTGAAGCATCTCGCCAAGAGCGCGATGCTGCATGGCGCGGCCGCGGCAAAGCGGCTGCAGAACTCCGCGGAAAACACCGCCGACAGCTACGCACGGGCGATCAAATACGCCGCGGCGGAATGGAAGCCGGCACCGGCCAAGAAGCCCGCGAAGAAGCCTGCCAAAAAAGACGCGTAACGCCGGCGCTGCGCCAAGGTGCGGCTCAGGCTGGCCTGTGGGAACGATAAATTCCGCGCTCGAACAGACGGTAAACATTCAGGGCACGCCGGTCGGCGAACGGCAGGATCTGCATCATGATCACGCCTGCGATCCGAGAGGCCGGATCGATCCAGTAGTAGGTATTGTAAAGCCCGGCCCAGGTCTGGCTGCCGGCCCTGCGGCCATCGGGCACCGGATCGACGTTGATCATGTCGCCGAGGCCCCAGCGCAGGCGGACGCCCGGGAAGAAATCGACATCGTCGGACAATGCCGGATTGGTCGTCCTGAGAATTCCGGCGTCGAGGCTGCCGATCTGATTGATCGACATCAGCGCCACCGTCTGTGGCCGGAGGATTCTTTTCCCGGCATGCCCTCCGCCATTCAACAGCGCCTGAAGCAGGGTCAGATAATCGGGCGCGGTTGAATAGACGCCTCCCCCTCCCGAAAACACCCTTGGGGCAGCGCGCTTCACCAATGGCTGTGGTGCGAGCGTTCCATCCGGCTTGCGCAGATGCAGACTTGCCCGGCGCGCGTGCTGCGCCTCCGTGAGCACGAAGGATGTGTCCTTCATCCCGAGCGGGCCAAGGATGTGATCGTGGAAATAGCGGTCCAGATTTTGGCCGCTGATGATCTCGACCAGCCGGCCGACGCGGTCGAGGCTGCCGCCATAGGCCCATCTGGCGTCCGGATCGAACATCAGCGGCGCGCGGGGCAGCGCCGGATCGTTGCGGGCGGCCTTGCCGTAGCGAATGACGTTGGTGTCCCAAAGCTGATAGCTGAACCCGGACGTATGCGTCAGCAGATGGCGCAACGTGATCGGCTTGCGCGCGGCGCGCAGTTGCGGCGTCCCCCGCGCGTCGAAACCGTCGAGAACCTGGGGCGATGCAAGTTCGGGATCCAGTCTTGCTGCCGGCTCGTCCAGCTTGATCCTGCCCCGTTCGACGAGTTGCAGGGCGGCGACCGATGTCAGCGGCTTGGTCATCGATGCGATACTGAAGACGGTGTCGGCCGACATCGTTGCGCGCCCGCCGATACGTCGCTCGCCGAACGCGCCCTGGTAGATTACGGACCGCTCCGTCGCGGCCATGGCGACAAGACCCGGCACGTCGGCCGCTTCGACCCGCCCCTTCAAGGCGGCTTCCATCTCGTCGTTACGGAATTGCAGGCGGGGCGGCGCGGCAAGGCTCGCAGCGCCCGGGACCAGGCCGGCGGCTGCGGCACCTGCCGTTCGCAACAAGGCCTCGCGCCGGCTGAACCGTAGTGTCATCGCGCTCCTCCGGCGGCCTGCAAACCTAGCCGCGACGAACGGACAGCATTCCCTTCAGCTTCTCTACCGCGCTGTCGGGCGTGGTGAGCACCGGCCGCCCGGTCGCCTCAGTGACCTGTTGCGCGGCCGGCGCCATGCTGTATTGCGCGAGCGCGATCAGGTCGCAGTCGCGAAGGTCCTTCGATGCTTCGACGACCAGCCGGTCATGTGTCGCGCGGTCGCCGCGGTCGAGCGCGGCCAGCGCGCCTTCCGCCAGTTTCGGGACGATCTCGACGGAGGAAGGAAACTCCGGCGGCATCGAGACCAGCGTCGGCGGGAACGTCGACAACAACCCGACCTTCCGGCCTCGCGCTGCCGCCTGCTCGATCATGGCTTCGTTGGGCTTGAGCACCGGCATCGGCGCGTGCGCGCGGGCGACCGCCTCGATGCACGGTCCGAACGCCGAGCACGTGAACAGGATAGCGTCCGAACCGGTGCGCGCCGCATAGCGTCCGAGCGCAAGGAAACGCTCGGTCATGGCGTCGGACAGCCCGCCGTCGCGCGCGAGATCAGCCGACAGGCTGTCGTCGAGCAAATTCATCAGGCGAGCTTCCGGCCAAAGCCGGGCGAACGAGGCCTCGATCGGCACAATCGAATGTTTCAGGGCGTGGACGAGCGTGATGCGCATGTCGTCCAGTGTGGCCGCGGTGCCTGTGGTGTCAACCCATTACGCCGCGGTTACGGCTGCCGCCTACGCCGCCTTGATGCGGGCGAGGAACCGGCCGACCTCGTTGCTGAGCGCTTCCGACTCTGCCGCCAGGCCGTCGGAGGACTGCAGCACGTCCGTCGCGGTTTCGCCGGTCTGGTTGGCCGCGTTCGAAACGCCGACGATGTTGTTGGAGACGTTCTGCGTTCCCGAAGCGGCCTGCTGGATGTTGCGGGCGATCTCCGCGGTTGCCGCGCCCTGCTCCTCGACGGCCGCCGCCACCGTCGTGGCGATCTCGGACATCTTGTCGATGATCTGGCCGATGCCCTTGATGGTATCGACCGCTTCCTGGGTCGAGCCCTGGATGGCAGTGACCTGCGCGGTGATGCCTTCGGTGGCGCGCGCGGTCTGGGTCGCGAGGCTCTTGACCTCGGAGGCGACGACGGCAAAGCCCTTTCCGGCCTCGCCGGCGCGCGCGGCTTCGATGGTGGCGTTCAGCGCCAGAAGGTTGGTCTGCGCCGCGATCGTGTTGATCAGGCCGACGACTTCGCCGATTCGGTTGGCGGCGCTGGCGAGCTCGGTGACCGTGACTTCGCTCTTCGCCACCTGCTCCACGGCCTGGGCCGCAATCCGGGTGGATTCGCCGACCTGGCGGGAAATCTCGGTGATCGAGCTTGAAAGCTCCTCGGTCGCGACCGCCACCGTCTGCACGTTTGCCGCGGCCTGCTCGGACGCCGACGCGACGGCGCCAGTCTGCTCCTTAGCCTGCGCTGCGACATGCGACATCTTCTGCGCCGAGCCCTTCATGCGCGACGCCGCGGTGGAAACCGCCGCCAGCGCGCTGGTCGCACCTTCGTTGAATTCGCGCGTCAACTGGTCGATCAACGCAGACTGCTTCTGCTTGGCTTCCTGCTCGGCGGCCTTTTCGGCGGCGGCGGCGTTGGCCTGAACGATGCCTTCGCGGAATACCGACAGCGCTTCCGCCATCTGGCCGATCTCGTCGCCGCCACGCCGGGCGCCGACTTCGGCGGAGAGATCGCCTGCGGCAAGCCGCGTCATGGTGCTCTCGAGGCCCATCAGGCGCGCCACCAGGTTGCGGCCGATATAGAACCAGACGAACAGCGCGGAGCCGATGACGCTGAACGCTGCGATCATCAGCATCACGAAGGTTCCGAGGCCGATGGCTTCGTCGGAACGATCCGTCGCCTCGCGGGCCTTGTTGGTCACGGTTTTGACCTGGCCAGCGACTTCCTTGGCAAGCTCATCGGTGAGGCCGCGCGTCTCGTCCAGCAGTTTCTGGCCGAGCTGGCTGGCAGCGATCTCCTTGCGGCGCGAGTCGAAGATGGTGTCGCCCATACCGAGCTTCAGCCAGGCGTCGGCGGCCTTGCGCATGCCCTCGGTCGGCTGCAGCGTATCGACAATGTCGAGCTTTTCCTCGACCCGGGCCGACATCGTCTTGAAGCTCCTTTCCAGCGCCGCGACGCTTTCGACGTTCGGCGCGACCGCCGCGCGGTCCAGCAGGCTCGAAGCCAGATTGACGAAGCCAACCAGATCGGCGAACCCCTGCGACACCGGCACCTGGGTCGAAACCAGCTTGAGCAGCGTCATCATGGTCTGGTTGGCGTCGCCGCCGAGCGTCATGGAAACCATGGTGATGTCGGCCTGGGCCTTTTCACCGGCCGGCAGCAGTACTTCGTTGAGCTTGGTTTGGGTCGCATGGGCGGCCTTCACGATCTCTTCGCCTCGCGAGCTGAGCTTGAGACGATCGTCGACCGCGGCGTCGAGCGCGGCCAGTTTGCCATTCATGGCCGCGATCATCTTCTTGAGACGATCGATCGCGTCACGATCGGATTGGGCATGAGCGACGCTGTCGAGCCGCTTCGCAATCCCGTCCTGCCGGGCCTTGAGCGCGGCCATTTCCTGCTGGCGCTGGGCCTGCGATTTCGCCGCAAGGAGCGTTGGTGCCGATCCGGCCAGTGCCTGGGTGTCGGTCCGCAATCCCAGCGTTTCGACGATCTCCGGTATGTTGCGGCCGGCGACCCCATGGAAGAGATCGCGCACTTGCGAGAACATCAGCCAGGCGGCGCCACCGGCGATAACCGTGGTTCCAGAAACCGCAGCAAAGGCGAGAAAGAGCTTGGCCCTGATTCCGAACTGGCGAGATGACTTCACGGTCTGGTCCTCAATTCTTGAGCGCGCGAACACTTGATTGTCGATGCATCGTCTTTGCCGGAAGGCCGCAGTCCGCCCTCCCCGATCATGCTGCTATTTCGTGGCGACCTTGTACTGCTGGATCAGTTCCCGGGCGCGCTTGTAAAGCCGCTCGCCGTCGATACCGAGCTTCGCCATGTTGGCTTTCCATTCGGTCACGGCCGGCGCGGTCACCGCCTGTATTTCGGCGCGCTGCTGGTCGTTGAAAGTCAGCGCTGTGAAGCGGGGATCGTTCTGCAGCTTCTTCTTGGTGACGGCTTCCTGCGCTTCGCGAATCCGGGCGCTGCCCATCGCGATATCGGAAGAGTGCTTTTCTATGATCTTCCTGAGATCGGCGGGCATCGCATCCCACGCAGCGCGGTTCATCACGATCATCAGCGCCGGCGCGGCCAGCCGCGCATCGATCACGACCTTGAGCTGATCGGCGAGGAACTTGCCGCCGGCGCCCTTGGTCGTGGTCGTCGAATCCCAGCCATAAGCGATCGCGTCGACATAGCCGCTGGCGATGGTGTCGCCGATCATGTTGAGGGGGATACCGAGTGGCACAGCGCCAAGCTTGGCCAGCGCAACGCCGACCGTGGTGCTCGGCGTGCGCATGCGCAGGCCGCGGAAATCCTTCACCGACTGAATCTTCTTGCCGGTCGTGAAGATCGGATAGGGCGGCAGCACGTAGAGGCCCAAAACCTTGACCGAGGCGTAATCCTTGTCGAGCAGGCCTTCCTTGTACAGCGACATCATCGCCGATGTGCCCGCGATCGAGTTCTCGAACATGAAGGGCAGTTCCATGACCGAGGATTGCGGGAAACGGCCGGGATGATAACCCTGCACGGTGGCCGCCATTTCGATCGCGCCCTTCTCGACCATCGTGAACAGCTCGGCCGGCTTGCCGTAGCCGCCGAGCGGCTTCAGTGCCACTTCGATGCGCCCCTCCGATTCTTCCTCGACGGCTTTCGCAAACGGCAGCAGCACCTGTTCGTAGGCCGGGGTGTTTTCGGTGTTGATGGAGCCGAAGCGCAGCACCACTTCGGCGGCGTATGCGGGCGTAACAGCGAGAGCGACGAGAGCGAGCAGCGTTGCGGCCGTCGATGACATCCTGGTGCGGGAAGACATTCTGTTTCCTAAAATCACCGCTGGTTGCCGGCGCTCGCGCGCGTTTCAACCGTCGGTCGCATGGCGAGTCCTTGACGCGGTCAACCATAACTTTGGCTAATTAATCGCAAGTAAACCTTGCTGCGCGCGCAACACCGTTACCGGCCCGTAGAAAACCGGAGGCGCGTCTTCACGATCAAGCCGCAGCGATCGCACGCTGCAGGACTCATCGATCTTCACGCGACGACAATTCCGTCGCGCGGCATTCGACCAATTGCGAGAGCTGTTGCCGCCTACACTTTCACCAGGCTCTCGAAGCCGCCAAAGATCATCCGCTTGCCGTCGAACGGCGGTTTCGCGTCGGGACCCATGATCGCCTCCAATCGCGGATCCGCCATCACCTTGGCGTTGATCTTGTCGCGCTGGGCGCGCGACTTGTAGGTGATCCAGGCGAATACCACGGTCTCGCCCGCCTTGAGCTTGACGCTGCGCGGAAACGAGGTGAGCTTGCCGACCTTGACGTCGTCGGCGACCCATTCGCGATAATCAAGTGCGCCGTATTCACGCCAGATCTTGCCGCACTTCTTCGAGATCGTCGCATAGGCGGCGAGGTTTTTCTTCGGCACGGCAACGATGAAGCCATCGACATAAGGCATGGAAGAACTCTCCGTTACTTTCAGTCATTGCGACCACATCCCGTCATGGTCCGAAGGACCGGACCACAGATGCGCAATTGCGCATCGGGGAATCTCGAGATTCTCAGGTGCGCAATTGCGCACCATAGTTCGATGCTTCGCATCGCCCCAGAATGACGGCTGATAGTGCAGCGCGCCAATGAGTACTAGGCGTGGCGGCAAGATGCCTGAACCGACGACGGCTGGTACTGGTCACGTAGCCGCACCCAGTCCATCGGATACGGCAGGCCTTCTTCATGACGTCCAAGCGGCGTCAGGTCGAGATAGTGATAGGCGGCGTTCATCATGTCGAGGCCGCGCGAGAAACATGAATACGTGTGGAAGATGTTCCCGGCCTCGTCGCGGTAGAACACGCTGATGCCCGGCGCTTCCTCGCTGCCGAAGGGCGTGGTGCCGAAATTATAGAGCGTGGCGCCCGACGCGATTTGCTCCGGCGTAAACGAAACTCCGAAATCGTAGTTGAAGTCATTGCCGCCGGAGGACAGCCAGTCGAACGTCCAGCTCATGCGATGCTTGAACGCGGCGAGCTTTTCCGGCTGGGCGCGCGAGATCGCAACCATGGTGGTATCGCGCGCGGCAAGATGCGGGATCATTCGCTCGAACCCGTCGGCCCAGAACGAGCAGCTCTTGCAGGCCTCGTTCCAGTCCGGCGCGAACATCAGATGTTGCACGACAAGCTGGCTGCGGCCCTTGAACAGGTCGGCCAGCGACACCTTTCCATCGGGTCCATCGAATAAATAGATCTTCTCGACCTTTACCCACGGCAGCGCGCGGCGTTCCTCGCTGAGGCGCTCGCGCGCTTTGGTATATTCCTTCTCGTGCGCAAGATGCGCCTTGCGGGCGGCGAGCCATTCCTGGCGCGAGACGACGGTGTGCGGTTGCATGAGCGCCTCCTCTGTTCAGGCCAGATAGGCTTCGAGTTTGCCGAGCAGTTCCGTCCAGCCGCGCTCGTGGTTGTCCCGCGCGGTGGCATCGACGAACTGTGCGTGGTGGAAGGTGAGCAGCGTGCCGGCGCCGTCGGGCTTCACCGACACGGTGACCAGCGATTCCCGCTCGGGCGTCGAATGCCAGGCCCAGGTGAAGACCAGCCGTTCGTTCGGCACGACCTCGCGATAGACGCCGCCGACCTGGTTGTATTCGCCTTTGGCATTGAAGCTGATGCGATAATGACCGCCGACGCGCAGGTCGATGTCGGCCTTCACTGAGCCCGGCTCCACCGCGCCGGGCCCGAACCATTGCACTAGCTTTTCCGGGTCGGCCCACGCGGCGTAGACTTTTTCGGGCGCCGCGGCGAAGCGGCGTGTGAGCGTGAGGCTCGGCCGCGCGGCGAGTTCGGCGTCGCTCGCAACGGCTGACTTGGCGAGGTTTGAGTGGGTGGCCATCGGTCTTCCTCCAGAAAGGCGGCAAGGCGATCGAGATTGTCGGACCAGAAGCGCTGGTAGCGATTGAGCCAATCCATCGCCTGCTCCATCGGGCTGGCGGTCAGCCGGCACGTGACCGTGCGGCCGGTCTTTTCGCGCGCGATCAGGCCGGCATCATCAAGCACATCGAGATGCTTGATTACCGCGGGGAGCGAGATCGAAAATGGCTGCGCCAGTTCGCTGACGGAAAGGCTTTCGCGGTCGCCTAGCCGCGCCAGCAGCGCCCGCCGCGTCGGATCGGAAAGCGCGGCGAATGTGCGGTCCAGGGCTTCTTCTTGATACTTAACCATACGGTTTAGTATAGAGCCAGGCCAATGCGAGTCAAGCCTAGCCCTGCTTCACATCGTGGAAAGTGGAGACCACAGACGCGCGAATGGCCGGATCATCGGGCGCAAACTCCATTGCACCCTTGTCCGGCCATCACGAACTAGACTGGCTGGAGGCCAATCAGTAATCCCGATACACCCGCATCCGGCGCTGCTGCCCGAAAGCTACGCGCGGATTGACGTTGCAGTAGAGCGCCCTCCCGGAAGCCGACGCAAGGCATTGTTCATACGTAGCGTAGGCGCACTCGCCGGGAACGCCGATGCCCCGGCCCTGGAGACAATAGGGATAATCGTAGGCCGCCGCCGGCGAACTGCCGGCGACCGATGCGACCGTGGCCGCCGACAGCGCCAGTACCGCCAAAATTGCATTGCGCATGATGCTTCTCCTTTGCTCGAAGCAGGAATTCTCCGTCGCCTCTTTGCTAGGAAACACCACGACCACGCCAATGTTCCGTGAGGTAGATCACTGAACCTTTTCGACCTTCGCCTCCTCGATCACCTTCTTCCACTTGTCGGTTTCCGCCGCAATCATCTTGCCGAACGCTTCCGGGGGCCCGATGAGCGGTTCGCCGCCGAGATCGGTCAGCCTGGCCTTGATCGCGGGCTCGGCGAGGATCTCGTTGATCTCCTTGTTCAGCTTGGCGATGATTTCCTTCGGGGTGTTCTTCGGTGCCCCCATGCCGAACAGCGCGGTTGCTTCATAGCCGGGGACCGTCTCGGCGAGGGTTGGAACATCAGGCAGCAGCGGCGACTTCGCCGTTCCGGTGACGGCGAGCGCCCGCGCCGAGCCGGCGCGGACATGCTGGAGGATGGAGGGCATGTTGTCGAAGATCACCTGCACCTGGCCGCCGAGCAGATCGGTGATCGCGGGTGCTGCGCCACGATAGGGCACGTGCTGCATCTTGGCGCCCGACATCGCCATGAACATTTCGCCGGACAGATGCACGGAGGTGCCGTTGCCGGACGAGGCCAGGTTCACCTTGCCGGGATTGGCCTTCACATAGGCGATGAACTCGGCGACCGTCTTGGCCGGCACGTCCTTGTTGACCGTCATCACGTTCGGCACGCGGTTGAAGGCCGCGACCGGCGCGATGTCGCGAACCACGTTGAACTTCAGGTTGGCGTAGAGCGAGGCGTTGATGTAGTTGGCCGGATTGACCAGCAGCAGAGTGTAGCCATCAGGCTCGGCGTTGATCACGGATTCGGTGGCGATGTTGTTGCCGGCGCCGGGCTTGTTTTCGATCACGAATTGCTGGCCGAGCCGCTCCGATAGCCGCTGGCCAAGCAGCCGAGCGATGATATCGGTCGCGCCGCCCGGCGGATATCCGACGACCCATTTCACCGGCCGGGTCGGGTAATCCTGCGCGGCGGCGCCGCCGATCGAAACAGCGGTCGAGAGGCCGATGACGGCCAGACAAATCGCGGTACGGCGTGAAATCATCAAAAATTCTCCCTTGAGGCCGGGTTTCAGCGCCCGGTCCGTTTCTATGAGCGGCGGTCAAATTGGACCGCATGCGGGCCGCGTTGTAACAAACAAACCCCTATGCGGCCAGTGCGACCGGGCGCCGCCGAACCGCGACCAAAGGATAAGACATGTCCGTCAGCGTTACCGCACTCGATCATATCGTCATCAACGTCGCCGACGTGGCGCGCACTGCGGACTGGTATCGAAAGATCCTCGGCATGGAGGTCAGGGTATTCGATCCAGGCCCGGGCAAAACGCCGCGGACCTCGCTGGTGTTCGGAAACCAGAAAATCAACGTGCGCCCGCGCGGCGCAGACACGGTCGAGTGGTTCACGGCCGACCACGTAGCCGCAGGGAGCGATGATCTGTGCTTCCTGACGTCGAGCACGCCCGACGAGGTGGTGGCGCATCTGAAGGCCAACGGCGTCGCCATCGAGGAAGGCCCGGTGGCCAAACAGGGCGCCCGCGGCACGCTGCGTTCGGTCTATTGCCGGGATCCGGATGGGAGCCTGATCGAGATTTCGTCGTATGAGGATGGGGCGGATTGAGGCGCAGACATAGCAATCAGAACGAGTCGTCATGCCCGGGCTTGACCCGGGCATCCACGTCTTTGCGGGATGTCGGCAGGTAAGACGTGGATGGCCGGGTCAAGCCCGGCCATGACAACGGTAGAGAGCATACGCCCATGACGCGGTGATATTTGCTCATCCCGCATTCCAATGGCAGAACTGCTCCCAAACAAAATCAAGGCAGCCGAGAAAGCTGCACGGGAGGACCAATGACCAATTCACAGGCAGTGCCGGGTATCGTCGGACCGTTCGCAGGCCTCGACGTGCCGTGGCTGCTGCGGATGCGGGCCGAGAGCCGCCGCAACCATCCGTTCCTGATCTGGGCACCGTTCGAGGGGCCGGCGCGGAAATGGACCTACGGCGAGTTTCACGAGCGCGTCGGCGCGCTTTCCGCAGGGCTCGCCAAACGCGGCGTCAAGCCCGGCGAATATGTGCTGATCCATCTCGACAATTGCATCGAGGCGATGCTGGCGTGGTTTGCCTGCGTCGAACTCGGCGCGATCGCGGTTACCACCAACACCCGCTCGGCGGCGGCGGAGCTGGAGTATTTCGCCGGCCATTGCGGCGCGGTCGCCGCCATCACCCAGCCAGCCTACGCCGAGTTGGTCTCCGCCAATTGCCGCGGCCTGCGCTGGATCTCGGTGATCTCGCACGATGCCGGCAGCATGCCAAAGCAGACTGCGCCGCGCGGCGACAGCTTTGAGTCGCTGTTCGCCGACAGCACCGACCGGCCGCGCAGGGCCGCCGATCCATTTGCGCCCTGCAGCGTTCAGTATACCTCAGGCACCACGTCGCGCCCGAAGGCGGTGCTGTGGACCCATGCCAACGCGCTTTGGGGCGCCAAGATCAACGCTGCACATGAGGACTTGCACGCAGGTGACGTGCACCAGACCTATCTGCCGCTGTTCCACACCAATGCGCTTGCCTATTCGATGCTGGCGACGCTGTGGGTCGGCGCGACCTGCGTGATCCAGCCGCGGTTTTCCGCCAGCCGGTTCTGGAACGTGGCGCTCGAGCACAACTGCACCTGGACCTCGACGATCCCGTTCTGCATGAAGGCGCTGCTCGAGCACGAAATCCCAAAGAACCACAAATTCCGGCTCTGGGGCACCGCGGTATCCGAACCGCCGCCGTTTGCAGCCTTCGGCATCAAGATGATCGGCTGGTGGGGAATGACCGAGACCATCACCCACGGCATCGTCGGCGAGGTCGACCAGCCCAACACGCCGATGTCGATCGGCCGCGCCGCGCCGGAATATCAGATCCGCATCGTCGAGGACGACGGCGCGCCGACTGAAGTCGGCGGCACCGGCAACCTCCTCATCAAGGGCATTCCAGGCCTGTCGTTATTTGCCGAGTATCTGCACAACGAAAAGGCCACGCGCGAGAGCTTTGACGAGCATGGCTATTTCATCACCGGCGACCGCGTCACGCTGCTGGAAAACGGCTTCGTCCGGTTCGGCGACCGCACCAAGGACATGCTGAAGGTCGGCGGCGAGAACGTCGCGGCCTCCGAGATCGAACAGGTGATCGCGGTGGTGCCCGGCGTGCGCGAGGCCGCGGTGGTGGCGAAGAAGCATCCTATGCTGGACGAAGTGCCGGTCGTGTTCATCATCCCGCAGGCAGGCGTCGCCGGCGCGCCGGCCGACCTCCATGATGTCGTCATGACGGCCTGCCGCACCGGGCTCGCCGATTTCAAGGTGCCGCGCGAAATTCACTTCGTCGACGATATGCCGCGTTCGACCTTGGAGAAGGTGGCGAAGGCGGAGTTGCGGAAGATGCTGGGGTGATTTGAGGCTGCGCGTCGTTCCGGAACTTGTAGGATGGGTAGAGCGCAAGCGAAACCCATCATGCCTCCGCGCGAGGATCTGATGGGTTTCGCTGCGCTGTACCCATCCTGCACATTCTTCAATTCACCTCGAACCGGATCGGCAATTTCTTCGGGCCGTTCACAAAGTAGGCCTGCGTCATCTTCACCTCGCCGTCGAGCGCGAGCGACTTCAGCCGCGGCAGCAATTCCTCAAACAGGATGCGCATTTCGAGCTTGGCCAGGTACTGGCCGAGGCACAGGTGCGCGCCGTAGCCAAAGGCGACGTGGCGGTTGGGCTTGCGGCCGCTGCGGAACTGATAGGGCTCCTCGAACACTTCCTCGTCGCGATTGCCGGACGCGTAGCACAGCATCAGCCAGTCGCCCTTGGCGATCTTGCGGCCGCCGAGTTCGGTGTCTGCGGTGGCCGAGCGCATGAAATGCTTGACCGGCGTCATCCAGCGGATGGCCTCGTCGACCAGCCCCGGGATCAACTCAGGATTGGCCTTGACCTCTGCGAATTGCGCCGGGTCCTGCGCCAGCGCCCAGATCGCGCCAGCGGTCGAGGACGACGTGGTGTCGTGGCCTGCTGTCGCCACGATCATGTAATAGCTCGTCGCGTCGTGGTCCGGCATGTAGTCGCCGCCGATCCGGGCGTTGGCGATGACGGTGGCGAGATCCTCGCGCGGATTGCGGCGGCGATCCTCGGTGATGCCGCGGAAGTAGGCGCCGAAATCGGCCACCACCGACTGCATCATCGCTGAAAACTGCTCTGCGGTGAGTTGCTCCCTGATCCGCGCCGTATCGGGATCCTGCGGGCCGAACAATTCCTGCGTCAGCTTCAGCATCCGCGGCTCGTCCTTTTCCGGCACGCCGAGGATTTCCATGATGACATGCAGGGGATAGCCGAGGGCGACGTCTTCGACGAAATCGCAGGCGCCGCCCTTGTCGAGCATGCGCTGCACGGTCGCGCGCGCAATCTCGCGCACGCGCGCCTCGAATTTCCCGAGATTGGCGGGCATGAACCAGCCCTGCGTCAGCGCCCGGTATTTTGGATGATCGGGGGCATCCATCTGCACCAGCGAGCGCACCAGGTTCGGCCCGCCCGTGATCTTGCGGACGCGCCCTTCCACCGCGCGGTTCGTCAGCGTGGTCGGGCGGTCCGCATTGTGAAACAGTTCGTTCTGGCGGCTGATGGCCTGGATGTGGCCGTGCTTTGTCACCACCCAGAACGGATCGAACCCCTCGGGCCGCGCGATGCCGAGCGGATTGTTGGCGCGCAGCCAGCGATAGCTGTCATGGATGCGGTGGTCGGCATAGGCGGCCGGACTGACGAGCGTGGCAGCAATGTCGGCGGGAATGTCGACGTTCGGATTCGAGCCGACAATCGTATCCATGAGTCAACCCCGCGTGTCATATGCGCAGTGTATAATGATCACGACACTAGGCAATTGCATGGCCTGAAGCTTGCGTTGAGCGGCTGCTCAGTACTGCCCGAACGCCACCGGGCGGAACGCATGCAGCAGATGCTGATCGAGCTTGTCGCCCATCTCTTCCATCATGGCGTAGGCGCGGGCGTGGGTGAACTGCAGCCGGTAGGCGCGCTTTTCGACCAGCGCCGCATAGATATCCACGATCGTGGTCAGGCGGACGATGTCGCTGATCTGATTGCCGCTCAGGCCATCGGGATATCCGGTGCCGTCGAGAAACTCGTGGTGGTGCAGCACAACATCGAGCATTTCGGGCGGGAAGCCGCCTTGCACCGACAGCGCCTCATAGCCGCGGCGCGGATGCTGGCGCATTTCTTCCATTTCCTCCAGCGTCAGCGGTCCCGGCTTGTCGAGGATCGCGACCGGAATGAATGCCTTGCCGACGTCGTGGAGCAGGGCCGCGCGCGCCAGGCGGCGCTGGTCGTCCTCACGCATGCCGAGATGCTGCGCATAGGCCACGGCAAAGCCGGCAACGAAAAGACAATGGCGATAGCTGCCGGTGTGATGGCAGCCGACCGTCGTCAGCCATTCCCGCAGAGAGGAATGCCTGATCGCCTTGAGAATCTTGCTCTCGGCTTCGACGATGTCGCTGTATTTCAGCGGTTCGCCGGCCGGCAGCCGCTCGAAGATCTTGACCATGACGCCGTGCGCGGCCTCGACGCCGCGGTTCAGCGTCTTGCCGCGATCGGTCTCGTCGAAACCATCGCTGTCAGGAAATGCGGCGCGGATCCGCTGCAGGATGCCCTTCGCGTCGAACGGCCGCGAGATCGTGTCTGTCGCGCCGAGCGCCCACGCCTGCATCGATCCATGGTGGAGCGCATCGGCCAGAACGAACAGCCGCGGCATCTCGCGATAGGCTTCGGCCCGCAGTTTGTTGCGCACGAGCTGCACGCTCTCGGGCGAACGCAGATTGATGTCGACCACGATCCCCGAAAGATTGCGGGCAGGCTGGTCGGGAATATCAGATGTCGCGATGGTGTCGACCTGGCCGACGGACTGCAGAATGCTGGCGAGTTCGGTGCTTTGGTCGCTCCGATCCGAGGCCAGCAGCAGCCGGCGCTTGTTCGGAGTCTTGTTGGTTGCGGATGTCATGGAACCCCAGAGCCTTGCATGGACCACCTGCGGTCAAGCCTATCGGATAAGGCGTTCCTTGCGACTTAAGAGGCGTCGTGAACGATGATCTAGCAGGATCGTTAGAATTTTAGCGATCACCTGCCCTCCCTTTCGGCTTCGTGGTCGCCTTTCCGCATTGGCCGTTCCGCTGGTCTTCGGTTGTGCGATGCGGCACGATTTGCAGCGGCTTGTCGAGCGAGCGCGCAAACCGCAGGCTCATGCTCCATTTCCGCATTTCCCAATCGCGAATGGATCGCGCTAGGATGGAGGCCGGGTCGGGCGACACACTGCTTGCTTGGGGAATCGCAATGCCGACAATCAATCGTGACGGGGTCAACATCTACTACGAAGTGCATGGCTCCGGCTCACCGCTGCTGCTGACCCATGGTTACTCATCGACGAGCGGGATGTGGCAGGAACAGGTTGCGGCTCTCTCGAAGCATCACAAGCTCGTGCTGTGGGACATGCGTGGCCACGGCCAGTCCGACTATCCCGACGATCCCGCAGCCTATAGCGAAGCGCTGACGATCGGCGACATGGCGGCGCTGCTCGACGCTGTCGGCGCCGACAGGGCGATTGTCGGCGGACTTTCGCTTGGCGGCTACATGTCGCTGGCATTCTACCGTGCTCATCCGGATCGCGTGCGCGCGCTCCTGATCATCGACACCGGCCCCGGCTTCAAGAAGGACGATGCGCGCGAAATCTGGAACAAGCGCGCGCACGACACCGGCGATCGTTTCGAGCGCGAGGGTCTCGAAGTATTGAGATCGGCCAGCCGGGAGCGCTCCAGCGTCACCCACCGCGACGCGTCCGGACTGGCGCGCGCCGCGCGCGGAATGCTGACCCAGCGCGATGCCCGCGTGATCGAATCCCTGCCCGATATCAAGGTGCCGTCGCTGGTCGTGGTCGGCGCCGACGACACGCCGTTCCTGGCCGCGTCCGATTACATGGCGGCCAAGATTCCAGGCGCGCAGAAGGTGGTGATCGCGGCGGCCGGCCACGCCGTCAACATCGACCAGCCGCAGGCTTTCATCGACGCGGTGGTGCCGTTCCTCGGTGGTCTGGATGCGAAACCGGCCGCGAAGGCGGCGTCATGAGAACCTTGGTTTCCGCGGCGCTGATGCTGATCGCAGGCGGCGCTGCGTCTGCCGGTGCGCAGCAACTGCCGCCGACCGGCGGCCCCTACCCGCCGCCGTTCACTGCGACTCTCTCGAACAACACGCCGCTGGCCTTCGGCATGGGCGCCGAGGATGCCGCCCGCGCGCTCGGCACCCCGCTGAACTACGTCAGCGGCCGTCCGGGCGAGGAGATCTATCTCGCGTTTCGCAACGTCGGCGGCAGCGGGTTGTTCATCAAGAAGGACCGGCTATTCCTGCAGTTTCGCAAAGGCAGGCTGGCGGGCTGGAAGGGCGACTGGGGCCACAACTGGATGTGGCAATAGCGACGCTCTGAGAATCCTCGCGCAATCAGATCGTGCAACCCCTCGAACATGAATGGATGAGCCCGTGGGACAGGATATCAAGCTGACGGCTTCGGACGGTTTCAAACTCGGCGGCTATCGCGCCGATCCGGCAGGCGCGCCCAAGGCGGCCATCGTGGTGATCCAGGAGATCTTTGGCGTCAACCACCACATCCGCTCGGTGTGCGACCGGCTGGCGGCCGAAGGCTACGTCGCCATCGCGCCATCGATCTTCGATCGCATCCAGCCGAACTTCCAGTGCGGCTATTCGCCTGACGAGATCGCGAACGCTCGAAAATTCATCGCCAGTCCCGATTGGGAGGCGATGCTGCGCGATACCCAGGCCGCGATCGACGCGGTGAAGGATGTCGGCCCGGTTGGCATTATCGGATTCTGCCTCGGCGGCAGCATTGCCTATGCGGCCGCGACAAAATTGTCGGGCCTGTCAGCCGCCGTCGGCTATTACGGCGGCGCCGTCGTTCGCTTCGCCGACGACAAGCCGAAGGTGCCGACACAACTGCATTTCGGCGAAAAGGACGCGGGCATTCCGCTGGCCGATGTCGAGATCATCAAGGCCAAGCGGCCCGAGGTCGAAGTCTTCATCTATCCCGGCGCGCAGCACGGCTTTCATTGCGACGAGCGGGCGAGCTACGACAAGGCCAGTGCCGATGTCGCCTGGCCGCGCAGCCTGGCGTTCTTTGCGAAACATTTGAAGAAGTAAGACAGGCGGAGCCTCTCCGCCTGTCATTTCCGGGGCGCGCATTTTGCGCGAACCCGGAATCTCGAACTAGCGATTACTCGCCCTTGACGCCGGTTTGCTTCACGACGTCGGCCCATTTCTCGAGGTCGCGACGAAGCGCCTTGTCGAAGTCTTCGGGCGATCCACCCACCGGCACGAGGCTAAGCGTCTCGATACCTGCGATGCCTTCGGGCGAAGCGACGATGCGGGCGAGTTCGTCAGAAAGCTTCTTCACGACGTCCTTGGGCGTTGCAGCGGGTACGAACACGCCGAGCCAGCCTTCGATTT
>JAESGW010000615.1_pt1 | contig 22447 bp, 21 predicted proteins | sample 9269791 | NCBI WGS metagenome assembly JAESGW01 (sample SAMN16773120, study PRJNA677053) | algae metagenome | isolation source: Aphanocapsa lilacina HA4352-LM1 and co-occurring heterotrophs from near cave... | place: USA: Maniniholo cave, near Haena, Kauai, HI | collected 2009-07-28 | reverse complement strand
CGGACGGCGTGCCGCACGCGCTGCTGCACAACCTGAAGCACAACAAGGTGCTGCACGAGCGCGTCATCCTGCTGACCGTCAAGATCGCCGACGAACCCTTTGTGGAACAGGAAACGCGCTGCAAGCTGGAGGATCTGGGGCAGGGGTTCCACCGCCTGGTGATCCGTTACGGCTTCATGCAGGAACCCGACGTGCCGGCGGCACTGGTCCGGCTGACGGGCTGCGGGCCCGAGTTCAAGATGATGGACACCAGCTTCTTCCTCGCCCGCCAGACGCTGATCGCCTCGTCGCGGCCGGGCATGGCGCTGTGGCGTGAAAAGCTGTTCGCCTGGATGCTGCGGAATGCGGAAAGCGCGATGGAGTTCTTCCGCCTGCCGACCAACCGCGTGGTCGAACTGGGCAGCCAGGTCGAGATTTGAACGGGGGTCGCCAAAACCTTCTCGTCACCCTGAACTTGTTTCAGGGTCTATCCCTTCACGGGCGCGGGCCAGCCTTGTGGCACGATGGATGCTGAAACAAGTTCAGCATGACGGTTAGGGGCGGGGTTGGCGCTCCGATCATCGTGACGGCGCTGTTCGGCGCGGCGGATTTCGCCTGGTTCGACCACCTGCGCCGGACGCATTTTCCCCCCGAGCGCAACCAGCTCGATGCCCATCTGACGCTGTTCCACCATCTACCGCCTAGCGTCGCGCCCGAACTGAAGGCGCGGCTGGCCGAGGCGGTGCGCGGACCGGCCCCGGCAGCGATGCTGACGGGGGTGATCTCGCTCGGCAGCGGTGTTGCCTTCCGCATCGAAAGTGCGGAACTCGACGCCATTCGGGCCGATCTGAGGGACGCTTTCGCCGGTCTTCTGACCCCCCAGGATTCCGCAGGATGGCGTGCGCATGTGACGGTGCAGAACAAGGTTCAGCCGGGCGAGGCGCGGATATTGAAAGCCGCGCTGGAGGTGGACTTCGCGCCACGCCCGGTGCGCATCGCCGGGCTGGCTTCATGGTGGTATCGCGGCGGCCTGTGGGAGCCGCTTTCGCGCCATATGTTCCGCGGTTGACCCCCGCGCACCCGCCGCATATAGGGCCGCTTCCCGCGGACGAACGGCGGAGTAGCTCAGCTGGTTAGAGCACGGGAATCATAATCCTGGGGTCGGGGGTTCAAGTCCCTCCTCCGCTACCGTTCGTCCGAAGATCCCATGCGGATCGGCCATCACCAGCATCGCATCGGGCCGTGCCAGCGCGATCAGCGTCAGGCCGTTTGCGCGCGCGTGATCGACCGCCATCGTCGTCGCCGCCGAAATCCCCACCAGCAGCGGCGCGCGGGCGACCAGCGCCTTGTCGACCATCTCGAAGCTGAGACGCGAGGTGACGAGCAGGAAGCCCCCGGCATGCACCGGGGCAGGCTGCGGGGCACTGCCGCCGATCATGCCGATCAGCTTGTCGAGCGCGTTGTGGCGGCCGACATCCTCGGCGATATGCCGGATGGCGCCCTGGCCATCGCACCAGGCGGCGGCGTGGACCGCACCCGTCGCTTGATTGAGCGTCTGGCGGCTGCGTACCGCCTCCAGTGCGGCGAAGATCGCGCCAGTGGATACGCTTGGCGCGGGCGGCGGCGCGGGTAGGGCGCGCGACAGGTTTTCGAGGCTGGCGATACCGCACAGCCCACAGCCGGTGTCGCTGGTCCGGTGGCGGATGCGTTCGCCGATCCGCTCGGCCGCGGATGCGCTGACGGTTATGCGCAGGATGATGCCTGCGGGCACATCCGCAACGTCCACATCGAGTATATCGGCGGGGCTCGCCGCGATCCGTTCGGTCAGCGCGAAACCCAGCGCGAACACCTCCAGATCGGCGGGCGTCATCATCATCACGGCATAACCGATACCGTTGAACTCGACCGCCACGGCCGCCTCTTCGGCGATCGGCTTGTCGAGTTGATCGGCGCCGGACGGGCGCAAACGCGATACCTGTTCGATGCGTGACGTCATGACAGCGCCGCGAGATCTTCGGGGGTGTCGATGTCGCGGATCGGTTCGGCGATGGTGATGCGCCGCGCACCGACGGCATCGGCAAAGGCGCGAACGGCCCGGTTGCCGCCGGTCGCGAGCCATTCGTCCAGCACGGGCGACAGGGCGCACGGCCACAGTCCGAACACGGGGTGATCGGCGCAGATCACCGGCGCTCCGGTGAGCGCGGCGAACAGCGCCGCGGGCGGGAAGGGCACGTCGCAGGGCACGGTCAGCACGTCTTCATGGTCCGTCTCTGTGGCATAATGCAGCGCCGCGCAAAGCCCGCCCAACGGGCCAAGGCCCGGCGCCGGGCGGTCCGCGATATCCCTGCCGACGACGATGACACGATCGACATGGCGAGCGAGCGCGGCGCGGGCATGATCGATCAGCGCCACGCCGCCGATCAACGCCGCCGCCTTGTCCGCGCCGAAGCGCCGCGCCTCTCCGCCCGCCAATATCGCGCCCAGCCGTGCCATCGCCGCTCCATTCTGGGTGCATTGATGCAAGCCGGGCCACGGCGATACAAAGCTTTTCTGCGGACTCCGGGTGGTTGGTGCGCGCCTGGGCACAACCCATGTTGCGTGGCGGGCCGGGAACGCCCTATCAGCCCGCGCGACAATCAGGTTTCAGGACTCGTTTATGACCACCCATTCGACCCGCATGCTCATCCTCGGTTCCGGCCCCGCGGGGCTGTCCGCCGCGATCTACGGCGCGCGCGCCGGCATGGCGCCGATCGTGGTGCAGGGCATCCAGCCGGGCGGGCAGCTGATGACCACCACCGATGTCGAGAATTATCCCGGCTTCCGCGACGTCATCCAGGGACCGTGGCTGATGGAGGAGATGCAGGCGCAGGCCGAGCATGTCGGCACGAAGCTGATGTACGACACCATCGTCGGCGTCGATCTCAGCAAGCGCCCGTTCCGCCTGACCGGCGACAGCGGCGACGTCTATGAAGGCGAGACGCTGGTGATCGCCACCGGCGCGCAGGCCAAATGGCTGGGACTGGATAGCGAGACGGCGTTGCAGGGGAAGGGCGTAAGCGCCTGTGCGACCTGCGACGGGTTCTTCTATCGCGGCAAGAAGGTGGCGGTGATCGGCGGCGGCAACACCGCGGTCGAAGAGGCGTTGTACATGACCAACCACTCGCCCGACGTCACGCTGATCCACCGCCGCGATTCGCTGCGCGCCGAGAAGATCCTGCAGGACCGGCTGCACGCCAACGACAAGATCAACGTGCTGTGGAACAAGGCCGTCGAGCGCTTCGTCGATGGCGGCGGCACCGCGGGGCTGGTCGCGATCGAGCTGAGGGACACGGTCACCGGCGAGCTGTCGACGCTGGAGGTCGATGGCGGCTTCGTCGCGATCGGGCATCATCCCGCGACCGAGCTGTTCCGCGGCCATGTCGCGCTCGACGGCGACGGCTATATCGAGGTGGAGACCGGCTCCACCCGCACCAACATCCCCGGCGTGTTCGCTTGCGGTGACGTGATGGACAAGATCTACCGCCAGGCGGTGACCGCGGCGGGGACAGGCTGCATGGCGGCGCTCGATGCCGAACGATGGCTGGCCGAGGTCGAATTCGAGATGGCCGAAGCGGCGGAGTAAAGTAGCCAGAGCGCCATTCCCATACCCCGTTCGCCCTGAGCTTGTCGAAGGGCCGTCCTTCTTTTCGAGGCTCGCAGAAGAAGGACGGCCCTTCGACAAGCTCAGGGCGAACGGATTAGGGATTGGGTTCGGCCAGCGCCGCCAGCACCTTTTCGCGCAGCCACAACTGGTCCTCCGCGCTGGCGAAGCTGTGCGACGCGCTATGGAGGCGCTCCACCGTCGCGCGTTCGCGGATCGCAGCGAAGCCGGGACCGCGCCAGGCATCGGCGAAGGCGATCGCCGTATTGTCCCGCTCGGACAGCAGCACGGTGATCGGACCGCCGAACTTCGCCAGCCCGGCCGCCATCCGCTTCGCCAGGCTGCCCTTGGCCGATTTGAGCGGCAGCAGCCGCCCGACCCCGCGCGCCAGCTTGCCCATATCGACCCCGCCGCGCAGCAGCCGCCGCCATTCGTCTGGATCGCGTAGCCGCTGCGCATAGCGCGCGCGGATCGCGGCGGCGGGGGGCAGGTCGTCGATCGGCTCGATCACCCAGGGATTGGCAAGGATCACGGCGTCGATGCCGGCACCGTGCAGCGCCAGCGCGGTTGCCGCATCGCAATTGCCGAGGCCGACGATGCGGGTGACGCCGGAGTCGCGAAAGGCGGCGATCGCGGCGGCAAGATCGGGCCTGGCGCTGTCGAAGCCACCATTCACGCCCTCGCTGTCGCCGATACCGCGCCGATCATAACGCAGCACCGGGTGCCCAGCGGCGGCGATCTCCGCCGCCAGCCACGCCATGCCGCGGTGCGCGCCGATGCGAATCTCGTTGCCGCCGGAGACGATCAGCAAACCGGTGGCGCCGACGGCATCGTCGATCGTGCCGAACAGCGTTGCGCCTTCGCAGGGAAAGGTGATCACCCGCCGTGGCATGTTTTCACCCATGCTGCGATATCGTCTGCAAGTACTTGTGCAAGATGCACATCGTTATCCGGCTCGGCGCGGCGCCACAGCGGCGCGGCCTCGATCTGGTGATCCGCGGGTTGGGCATCGCCGCCCAGCCGCACGGTGCGCAGGGGATGGACGGGCGGAGGCGCCGCCTCTTCGAGATCGCCGAACAGGGCCGGCGTCAGCCAATGACCCGAAAGTTCGATGCCGTCACATCTGGCCGCATCGGTCAGCATGGCGGTGGTCGCGTCGCGGCGATCGTCGCGCAGGCCCGCCAACCGCGCGCGGATCAGCTCGCGCAGCAGCCTGGCGCCGTCCTGTGGGGTCAGCCGCCAATGGCCGATCGCGCCTTCATTGCCGTCGAACAGCGCTCCCGCGCGCAGGCTGGCGATCAGGCGAACCTTGCCTGCCGCGGCGCCGGCGGCGGCAAACGCCTCCTGCCAATCGATCAGACGCGTAGCGGCGACATTGGTGAGACTCTCGCCGGTTCCCGGCAGATCGGGAAGCGCCACGCCAATCCCTTGTTCGGCAAGCATTCTCGCAACCGTCACCGCCAGCGTGCGCAGGCGATTGGCCTCCTCGAAGGGCGGCAATGCGATCACCACGACCGGCGTGTCGGCGGGGCCGAAGCGGAGCATCGCCTCGCACCCGCCGCGCCAGTCGTAATGGGCTATCACCCCAGCGCCTTGGTCATCGCGAAGCGGCTGAGCGCGCCGAACGTCTCCAGCATCTCACCGTCGACCTCGTCATCCTCGATGATGATACCCAGCCGATCCTCGAGTTCGGTCAGCACGCCCGCCACCGCCATCGAATCGAGCTCGGGCAGCGCGCCGAACAGCGGCGTCGTGCTCTCGAACGCGGCAACGCGCTCCTGCGATATGCCCAGCACGTCGCGCAACACGCCGCGCACCGCGTTTTCAACCGCTTGGCTTCCTTCGGGCAGCAATCCTCGTCCCCCTGCCGATACTCGTCCGCCGCCGATAAAGAATGGGGGGCTTTGCCACAAGGGTAGGGCGGTTAACCCCGCCTTGGCCAATTCGCTGGCATGGGGCGCTTTCCGACCGTTAGAAGCGAACCCATGACGCCACCCGATCCTACCCCCCGTCCGCTCGACCATATCGCCCTCCACGGCGCGCGCGACGGCGTCGCCCTGATCGACAAGACCGGCACGCTCGATCATGCCGGGCTGGAGCGCGAGACCGGGCGATTGGCGGCGTGGCTGGCGGGGCAAGGGCTGGCGAAGGGCGCGCGCGTGGCGACGTGGCTGCCCAAGACGCGCACCGCATGCCTGATGCCGATGGCGGCGGCGCGTGCGGGGCTGGTGCATGTCCCGGTCAACCCGGCGCTGAAGCGCGGGCAAGTGGCACATATCCTCGCTGATAGCGGGGCCGAGTTGCTGGTGACGGCATCGGCGCGCGCTGCTACGCTGGAGGAGGACGATCTCGCGAACGCGCGGATGGTGTTCGAGGATGCGATCGACCTGCCGGATGACGGCCTGCCGCCATCATCCGCCGATCCCGATGATCTGGCGGCGATCCTCTACACGTCGGGTTCGACCGGGCGGCCAAAGGGGGTGATGCTCAGCCACGCCAATCTGTGGTTGGGGGCGATCAGCGTGGCGCATTATCTGAAGCTTGCGCCCGACGACCGCGTCCTGGGCGTGCTGCCGCTCAGCTTCGATTATGGGCAGAACCAGCTGTTCTCGACCTGGGCCGCGGGCGGGGCCTATGTGCCGCTCGATTATCTCACGGCGCGCGACGTCACCAAGGCAATTGCGAAGCACGAAATCACCACGCTGGCGGGGGTGCCGCCGCTGTGGGTGCAACTGCTGGGAAGCGAATGGCCCGAACACCGCCTGCGCCGCATCACCAATTCGGGCGGTGCGCTGACACCCTCGCTGGTGCGGCGCTTGCGTGCGGTGCTGCCGGAGACCGATATCTACGCGATGTATGGACTGACCGAGGCGTTCCGCTCTACTTTCCTCGATCCCGCGCTGATCGATGCGCATCCCGATGCGATCGGAGACGCCATTCCGTTTGCCGAGATCATGGTGGTCGATGCAGGGGGCAACGCAGCGCAGCAGGGCGAACTGGTGCATGCCGGCCCGCTCGTGGCGCAGGGCTATTGGCAGGATGCAGAGCGCACCGCGCACCGTTTCCGGCCCGCGCCGTCCTGGTCGCAAAGCGGCGGCATGGCGGTGTGGTCGGGTGATACCGTCAGACGCGGCGAGGATGGGCTGCTGCGTTTCGTCGGGCGCGATGATGAGATGATAAAATCGGCCGGTAACCGCATCAGTCCGAACGAGATTGAGGAGGTCGTGCTGGCCGGTGGCGAGGCCGGTGAGGCAGCGGCATTCGGGATCGCCGATGATCGCCTGGGTCAAGCGGTGATCGTCGCGGTGACGGGCGATCCGGCGCGCGAGGATGACTTGCGTGCGCGGCTGCGGCGCGATCTGCCCGCCTTCATGCAGCCGCAGCGCTATGTCTGGCGCGCCACGCTGCCGCGCAATGCCAATGGCAAGCTGGATCGCGCTGCCCTCAAGGCGGAGTTGGCATCATGAAGCCGATGGGAACCGTGCCGGCCGATTATCGCTGGCACGGCGGCAATCTGCTGATCGGCGGCGAGGCCGTCGAGGCGCTGATCGCAAGGGCGGGCGATACGCCGCTGTTCGTTTACGACATGGCGATCGTGCGCGATCGTATCGCGCGGTTTCGTGACGCCATGCCCGTAGGGCTGGCGCTGCATTATGCGATCAAGGCCAACCCGTATCCCGATCTGCTCGCCGCGATTGCGCCGCTGGTCGATGGGCTGGATGTCGCTTCGGCGGGAGAGATGATGAAGGCGCTGGCGGTAATGCCGGCGGACCGGATCAGCTTCGCCGGACCGGGCAAACGCGACGATGAGCTTGAAGCGGCGATACGCGCGGGTGTTACGCTCAACCTGGAAAGCCCCGCAGAGGGCACCCGCGCGCTCGCGATCGGGCAGCGACTTGGCATCAGCCCGCAGCTTGCGGTGCGGGTGAACCCCGATTTCGAGCTGCGCGGATCGGGCATGCGGATGGGCGGGCGCGCCAGCCCGTTCGGGATGGATGCAGCCGATGTCGCGCCGTTGATCGAAGCGATCGATGCGGGCAGCGGCGACTGGCGGGGACTGCACATCTTCGCCGGATCGCAGGCGCTCGATACGCAGGCAATCGTCGAGACGCAGGCGCAGACCCTGGCGCTGGCCAATCGGCTGGCCGAAGAGATCGGGCGACCTGCTCCCCTGGTCAATCTCGGCGGTGGATTCGGCATCCCCTATTTCCCCGGCGAGCAGCCGATCGATCTCGCGCCGATTGGCAAAGCATTGCAGCAAAGCCTGCCAAGCCATTCACAAACCAGCCATGCTATCGAACTCGGCCGCTGGCTCGTCGGCGAAGCTGGCGTCTATCTGACGCGCATCATCGATAAAAAGGTCAGCAATGGAGAGACCTTCCTGATCACCGATGGCGGGCTGCACCATCAGCTCGCCGCCAGCGGCAATTTCGGCACCGTCGTCCGCCGGAATTATCCACTCGCACTGGCCAGCGGGAAGGGCGGTGCGGAAGAAGTCGTCAACGTCGTCGGCTGCCTGTGCACCCCGCTCGACCGGCTTGGCGACCGCGTGTCACTGCCGCAGACGCAAGTTAACGACGTCATCGCGGTGTTCATGGCCGGCGCCTATGGCGTCACCGCCAGTCCCAGTGCCTTTTTGGGACATGTCCCAGCGCGGGAATTGTTGCTGGTTTGACGCCAACCACGCCTGTCCTAACGCTATCTTCACCTCTTGCCCGCATAGCCTGACGCCATTCAGCGCCAGATGTCCCCGTCGGGCGGCGCGTTAGCGAAGGGTTCTCGAGATGCGTGTCCGCAAGACCTCCACCATCTTCCTCGGCAGCGCGATGGCCGCGCTCACCCTGGCCGGATGCGGTGGCGGTGGCGGCACCCAGTTGCCCCCGGCGGCGTTCGTCTCGCAGTCCGAATTGCCCAGCGAAAGCTACGTCATCGGCCCGCTCGACGAGCTGACCGTGTTCGTCTGGCGCAACCCCGAACTCGGCGCGAAGGTACAGGTGCGCCCCGATGGCCGCATCACCACCCCGCTGATCACCGACATGCCCGCGGTGGGCAAGACGCCCAAGCAGCTGTCCGATGATATCCGCGTCGCGCTTGCCGAGTACATCAAGGATCCGCTGGTCTCGGTGATCGTCAACAGCTTCGCCGGCACCTACAGCCAGCAGGTCCGCATCGTCGGCGCGACCGAAAAGCCGGCCTCTCTGCCGTACCGCGCCAACATGACGCTGCTCGACGCGATGATCGCGGTCGGCGGGATGTCCGAATTCGCCGCGGGCAACAAGGCGCGGCTGGTCCGCTACGACCGCGCCAGCGGCAAGCAGGCCGAGTTCGATCTGCGGATCAACGATCTGATCAAGCGCGGCGATGTGAAGGCCAATGTCCAGCTGATGCCCGGCGATGTGATCATCATCCCCGAGAGCATGTTCTGATCGGGCGCCCGGCATGAACGGTCTTTACGAAGAGCTGCGGCTGGCGCTGCACACCGTGTGGATGCGGCGCTGGTTCGCGCTTGGCGTCGCCTGGGCGCTGTGCCTGCTCGGCTGGCTGGTGGTGGCGATGATCCCCAACAGCTACGAATCCAAGGCGCGCGTGTTCGTCCAGCTGCAATCGCTGCTGCCGGGCAAGATCGGCGTTTCGACGGGCGATCAGCAGCGCGAGATCGACCGCGTCCGCCAGACGCTGACGTCATCGGTCAATCTGGAGAAGGTCGTCCGCGGCACCGCGCTCGCCGATACCGTCGCGAGCGATCGCGATGTCGCGTCGCGCGTCGGCGCACTGCAGAAGCAGATCAAGATCACGGCCCAGCAGGAAAACCTGTTCGAGGTGAGCGCGACCGTCGCCAGCGGCGCGCTGTCCGATGCGGAGACCGCCAAGCTCAGCCGCGACATCGTCCAGAAGCTGATCGACATCTTCGTCGAGGAGAATCTGTCGGGCGATCGCACCCAGACCAGCCAGACGCTCAAGTTCCTCGACGGCCAGCTGGCCGATCGCCAGCGCCAGCTGGGCGAAGCGGAGGCCAAGCGCGCCGAATTCGAGCAGCGCTATATGGGCCTGCTGCCGGGCGAAGGTTCGGTGATGGAGCGGGTCAACACCGCCCGGCGCGAGTTGGGCGAGATCGAATCGCAGCTCGTCTCGGCGCAAAGCTCGCTGTCTTCGGTCAACGCGCAACTAAGCACGACCCCGCAGACCATCGCGACGCCCGGCGTCGGCGGGGTCGGCCCCGCGCGGGCGCGGCTGTCGGCGATCGAGGGCCAGCTGGCCGATGCCCGGTCGAAGGGCTGGACCGACGCGCATCCCGATGTCGTCGCATTGAACGGCCAGCTTGCCGCCGCGCGCGCCGCCGCGGGCGTCGAGGGTCGCAGCGGTGCGGCCTATGGCAGCCCCAATCCGATGTATCTGTCGCTACGGTCGATGCAGGCCGATCGCCAGGCCGCCGTCGCCGCGGCGACCGCGCGCAAGAGCCAGCTGAGCAGCGATATCGCGCAGATGCTGTCGCGCCAGGCGGCCAATCCCGGTGTGGCGTCCGAAATGGAGCGCATCGGCCGCGATTACGCGGTGCTCAAGGCGCAATATGATGAGATGCTGGCCGACCGCGAGGAGATCCGCCTGCGCGGCCGCGCACGGACCGAGACCGATGCGGTGCGTTTCCGCGTGATCGATCCGCCGATGCAGCCGGGCTCGCCCGCCGCACCCAACCGCCCGCTGTTCCTGATCGCGGTGCTGGTGCTGGGCTTGGGCGGCGGCGCTGCTGCCGCATTCGCGCTAGGCCAGCTCAAATCGAGCTTCGCCACCGCGCCGCGACTGGCCAAGGCGACCGGCCTGCCCGTGCTGGGCGGCATCACCGAAGTGATCACCGCCGCGCACCGCGCCACGCGTATGCGCCAGCTGAAATTCTTCGCCGGCGGCCTGGGCGCGCTGGGCGGCGCCTGCGCGCTGCTGCTGGCGGTCGAATTCGTCCAGCGCAGTCTGGTGGCTTGAGGATGGACATGAGCGACGCCACACCCCGCCGGATGACCGGATCGCTGCTGGAGCGCGCGGCCGAACGCTATGCGTTTGCGCCCGCTAAGGTCGCGATCCCGCATGACACGCAATACACGCCTCCCGTTCGCCCTGAGCTCGTCGAAGGGCCGTCCTTCTCCGCGCCAGTGCCGGAAAGGCAGGACGAGGCTTCGACAGGCTCAGCCCAAACGGGTGCGGGGAGTTTTGCCCAACCTCGCCCTCGCGCGCGCAACCGTACCGGTACGATCGACCGCGACCGGCTGGTCGAGCAGGGCCTGATCCTGCCCGGCGCGCCCGTCACCAGCCTCGCCGAGGAATTCCGCATCGTGAAGCGCCAGCTGATGCTCGCCGCGCGCGGCGACGCGAAGGCGCGGCGCATCCTGATCTGCTCGGCGCAGCCAGGGGAGGGCAAGAGCTTCTGCTCGGTCAATCTCGCAATCTCGATGGCGGCGGAGAAGGATGTCGAAATCCTGCTGATCGACGCCGATTTCGCCAAGGCGGAAATCCCGGTGATGCTGGGGCTGGACGCCGGCATCGGCCTGCTCGATGCGCTGGCCGATCCCGGGATCGACGTCGAATCGGCGATCATCCGCACCGATATCCCGCAGCTTTCGGTGCTCAGCGCCGGCACGCGCAGCCATGACGACACCGAATTGCTCGCGTCGACCCGCACCGCGCAGATTCTCGACGATCTGCAGGCGGCCGATCCGCGCCGCATCCTGATCTTCGATTCGCCGCCCGCGCTCGCCGCCTCGCCCGCCTCCACGCTCGCCCATCAGGTCGGCCATGTCGTGATGGTGGTGCGCGCCGATCGCACGCCCGAGAACGAACTGCGCGAGGCGGTGCTGCTGCTCGACGGCTGCGACGACATCCAGCTGCTGCTGAACGGCGCGCGCTTCGCCCCCGGCGGCAAGCGGTTCGGCACCTATTACGGATACGGATCATGAGGTTGCGCTGGGTTTTTGCCGCGTTGGCAACGCTCGCCGCGATGCCCGCGCATGCGCAGAGCGCGCCGGCGGAATCGCGCGGCGTGATCGACATCGCGCCTTATATCGAGATCGGCCAGGTGGTCGTCGCGGAGCTGTCGCCGGATGACGAGGTGCTGACCTATACCGAGGTTGCGGCCGGCATCGATGCGTCGATCCAGCGCCGCAACATCGAGGGCCAGGTCAGCTACCGCTACGAGCGGCGGATCGGCTGGAACGACAATGCCGGCGATGACGAGATCCATTCGGGCCTGGCACGCGTTTCCGCACGGGTCGCCCGGCCGCTGACGATCGAGGCGGGGGCGCTGGCCACGCGGGCAAGCTCCAGCGGCGGGCAGTTCTTCGATTTCGGTCCGCGCGACAACGTGTCCAATCTCTACGCCGTCTATGCCGGCCCCAGCTTCGCCGATCGCTACGGCAATCTGGATGTCTCGGCCGGGTACCGCTTCGCCTACACCAAGGTCGAGGCGCCCGATGCGATCGGCGCTGGCCAGGATTATTACGACGACGCCACGATCCATGTCGCGCAGGGCTCGGTCGGCATGGGCAGCCGCGGCAGCGATCTGCCGTTCGGCTGGACCGTCTCGGGCGCCTACACGCGCGAGGACGCTGGGCAGCTCGATGCGCGTTACAAGGGCTGGTATGCGCGGGGCGACGTTGTCGTGCCGCTCAGCCCGACGCTTGCCGCGGTCGGTGGCGTCGGCTGGGAAAAGATCGACGTTTCGCAAAAGGCCCCGCTGCTCGATGCCGATGGCGATCCGGTGGTGGATGATGACGGGCGGTTCGTGACCGACCCGAACAGTCCGCGCCTCGTCGCCTATGCCGAGGATTCGCTCTATTGGGATGTCGGCGTGATGTGGCGGCCGAGCCCGCGCACCTCGGTGGAAGCGCGCGTTGGCGAGCGTTACGACAGCTTCAGCTTCACCGGATCGCTCCAGTGGCAGGCCGGACGGCGCACCGCGCTGCAGATCGGCATCTACGACAGCGTCGATAGCTTCGGCCGCCGCCTGACCGACGATCTCGCCGATCTGCCGACACGCTTCCGTGAGCACAACGACAGCTTTTCGGGCGGTTTCACCGGCTGCGTGTTCGGTACGCAGGAAGGGCAGGCGGGCGGCTGCCTGACGGGCGCGCTCGCCCCGATCTCGACCGCCAACTACCGCTCGCGCGGGGTGGATGCGATCCTGTCGTCGGGCATGGGCTTGTGGAGCTACGGCGTCGGCGCGGGCTATGCGCGGCGCGATTATTATGCGCCCGATCTCGGCCCCGGCATCACCGTGTTCGGGGTCAAGGACGAGAACGCCTATCTGCAGGCCTATCTCGACCGCCGCCTGACGCCCAATTCTTCGGTGGACGGCCAGTTCTACGCGACCTGGTACAGCAACGATTTCGCCGCGAGCGACGTGTTCTCGACCGGCGCGGTCGGCACCTACAATTACAGCTTCGGCCGCTTCGATGCGATCGGATCGCTGGGCGTGCAGAGCTTCCAACAGGATTTGTTCGAAGACAGCACGGTCGCATCCGCCCGCCTCGGCATGCGCTACAACTTCTGAAGGGAAGGCCGCAATGTACGAAGATCATTATGGATTGTCGGCCAAGCCATTCCAGCTGACGCCCGATCCCGCCTTCTGGTTCGACAGCGCCACGCACAGAAAGGCGATGGCCTATCTCGGCTATGGCCTGGCGCAGGGCGAGGGTTTCATCGTCATCACCGGTGAGGTCGGCGCGGGCAAGACCACGCTCGTCGCGCATCTGCTGGAGACGGTCGACCGCGACACGCTCAACCCGATCCGGCTTGTGTCCACCCAGGTGGGCGATGAGGACATGCTGCGCCTGACCGCACAGGCGATGGGCATCGACACCGTCGGCCTCGCCAAGGGCCAGTTGCTCGGCGAGATCGAACGCCAGCTGCACGCGGTCGCGCGCGGCGGGCAGCGCACGCTGCTGATCGTCGATGAGGCGCAGAGCCTGGGCGCATCGGCGATCGAGGAACTGCGTATGCTCTCCAATTTCACTGCGGGCGGCCATGCGCTGCTGCAGATCGTGCTGCTCGGCCAGCCCGAGTTCCGTGAGCGGCTCTATACCGGCGCCGAATGCGAGCAATTGCGCCAGCGCGTCATCGCGACGCATCATCTGGAACCGATGGAGCCCGAGGAGATCGAGCCCTATCTCGCCCACCGCCTTGCGCGCGTCGGCTGGAAGGGCCGGCCGGACTTCACCACCGATGCCTGTGCGACGCTGTACCGCGCATCGGGCGGCATCCCGCGCGTGATCAACCAGCTCGCCAGCCGGGCGATGCTCTACGGCTCGGTCGAAGGCATCGATGTGCTCGACCAGGCGGTGATCGAGACGGTCGTGGCCGATCAGGCCGGCGATACGCCCGCCCGTGCCCCCGTCCAGCCGACCCGCCTGCACCTCGCTCCCGACCCAGTCGCTGAGCCCGATTCGCTGGTTGAACGACGCATTGCCGAACTCGAGGCGCGGCTGGAGGACCAGGATCAGGCGCTGCGCCGGGTGCTGCAGCTTCTGGTCGATTGGGTCGAGGCGGATAGCCCCGCCCAGGCCCGCATGCGCGAAACCGCCTGAAACCAGTATCATGCGCCACGCCCTTTCCGTCGATGTCGAGGACTGGTTCCAGGTCGGCGCGTTCGAGCGCGTGATCGATCGTTCCACCTGGGACGTGCGCGAACACCGTGTGGAGGCGAACGGCCATGCGGTGCTCGACCTGTTCGCCGATGCCGGCGTCAAGGCGACCCTTTTCACGCTCGGCTGGGTGGCCGAACGCTATCCCGCGATCATCTGCCGCGCGGTGGCGGAGGGGCATGAGATCGCCAGCCACGGCTGGGACCATCGCCGCGTGTTCACGATGACGCCCGATCAGTTCCGCGCCGATATCGGGCGGACGCGGGCGGTGCTGGAGGATGTGTCCGGCCAGAAGGTCACCGGATACCGCGCACCCAGCTTCTCGATCGATCAGCGCACCCCATGGGCGCACGAAATCCTGGCGGCGGAGGGCTATGCCTATTCCTCCAGTGTCGCACCGGTGAAGCATGATCATTATGGCTGGCCCGAAGCGCCGCGCTTCGCCTTTCGGCCGATAGCCGGCGCAGACCTGATCGAACTGCCCGTAACAACCGCGAAACTTGGCCAGCGCACGCTGGCGGCTGGTGGGGGCGGGTTCTTCAGGATGCTGCCTTATCGCTTTTCGAGCTGGGCGATCGATCAGGTGTCCGAGGCCGGTCGCCCGGCGGTATTCTATTTCCACCCATGGGAGATCGATCCCGGTCAGCCACGCGTGAAGAATGCATCGGTCAAATCGAAACTGCGCCATTACAGCCGCTTGTCGGCCATGTCCGGCAAGCTGTCGCGGCTGATGAAGCATTATGATTGGGATCGCACCGATGCGGTCGCCGCGCGCGAGGCGGCGCGCACGCCGTGACCGCGATGCCGGTCGAGGCACCGGTGACGATCCACGCAGCGGACTGGGCGCGCGATGCGGCACCGCTGGATGTCTATGTCCGCGCGCATCCCGAGGCTACGCCGTTCCACCTGAGCGCCTGGTCGCTGGGCGTGGCCGAGGCCTGCGGCCAGCGGGCGCATTGTCTGATCGCGCGCGACGATACCGGCATTCGTGGCATGCTCCCCCTGACCGAAGTCCACTCACCGCTGTTCGGTCGCGCGCTGGTTTCGAACGGATTCGCCGTGGGCGGCGGCATCCTTGCCGATCACATCAAGGCGGCCCGCGCGCTTGCCGTCGAAGCATGGGCGCTGGCGGAGCGTCTGTCGTGCCCGACACTCGAACTGCGCGGCGGTCCGGCCCCAGGCGAGGGCTGGCGGCACGACGCCACTACCTATCTCGGCTTCGCACGCGATCTCGCCGGAGATGACGAGGCCGAGCTGCTCGCCATACCGCGCAAGCAGCGCGCCGAGGTCCGCCGCAGCCTCGACAATGATCTCACGATCGATTTCGACGACCGCGACGCCCATTACCGTGTCTATGCCGAGAGCGTGCACAATCTGGGCACGCCGGTATTTCCGAGGTCGCTGTTCACCAGCATTCTCGATCGCTTCGGCGAGGATGCCGACATCCTGACCGTGCGGCATGGCGGTGTGGCCGTGGCGAGCGTGCTGAGCCTGTATTTCCGGGGAACCGTCTATCCCTATTGGGGCGGCGGCACGGCGGCGGCGCGGGCGCTCAGGGCCAACGATCGGATGTATCATGCGCTGATGTGCCACGCCCGCGCCCGCGGCTGCACGCGCTTCGATTTCGGACGGTCAAAGGCCGGCACCGGGCCTGCGGCATTCAAGAAGAACTGGGGCTTCGAGGGTGTTCCGTTAACCTACGCCACGCGCACCGTGCCGGGCGCCGAGCCGCGCGCGATCAACCCGCTCGATCCGAAGAACCGCGCCAAGGTGGAATTATGGAAGCGGCTGCCATTGCCGGTCGCCAACTGTGTAGGGCCGCTGCTGTCGCGCGGGCTGGGCTGATGCGCGATCTGCTGTTCCTGGCCCACCGCGTGCCGTTCCCGCCCGATCGGGGCGACAAGATCCGGTCCTATCACGTGCTCCGGCATCTGGCGAAAGACTGGCGGGTGCATCTGGTCGCCTTTGTCGAAGATGAGAACGAGGCCGTTATGCGTGGCGGTCTGGAACCTCTGACCGCCAGCATCGCCTTGGTCCGCAGGATAAAGAGCAAATCGCGCACCGCGCTGGAAGCCTTGGCCACAGGCCGACCGGCGTCGTTGACGGCGTTCGATCACCACGACGTGCAAGTGGCTGTCGAACAGGCAATTCGGCTGAATAGGATCGACACGGCCTTCGTCTTTTCCAGCCAGATGGCGCAATATGTCGATGGCTTTGGCGGTCGTGTGGTGATGGATTTCGTCGATGTCGATTCGGCCAAATTCGCCGCCTATGCCGATACCGCCAAAGGGCCGATGCGGTGGCTGATGCGGCGCGAGGCGCGGCTGTTGCTGGCGCATGACGCCAGCGTCGCGCGCAATGCGGCCGCCAGCCTGTTCGTCAGCGAGGCGGAGGCGGCGCTGTTCCGCAATCTGGCCGTGGCTGACCGGGTCCACGCCATCGAGAACGGGATCGATACGGCGCGCTACGATCCGGCAGGAACCAGTCCGATGGAAACCGCGCACCCGCTTCTCGTCTTCACCGGGCAGATGGATTACCGGCCCAATATCGAGGCGGTCACGGATTTTGCGCGCGATGTGTTTCCGGTGATCCGTGCAGCGGACGCGGACGCGCAATTCGCCATCGTGGGCCGCAATCCTGCCGCAGAGGTGCGCGCGCTGGGCGAACGGCCGGGCGTGACCGTCAGCGGCGAGGTGCCCGATGTGCGTCCCTGGATCGCGGCGGCTGACGTCGTCGTCGCGCCGCTGGGCATCGCCCGGGGCATCCAGAACAAGGTGCTGGAGGCGATGGCGATGGCGCGCCCGGTGGTCGCATCGCCGCAGGCGGCCGAGGGGATCGACCATGACGGCACGATCCGCGTGGCGGATGCCCGCCAGCAGGCCCGCGCGGTGCTCGATCTGCTCGCCGACCCAGCCAAAGCGACCGCGCTGGGGCAGGCCGCACGGGCACGGGTCATCGCGCGCTATGGCTGGGATGCGCGGCTCGCGCCGCTCGATACGCTGATGGGGACGGCGGCATGACCGCGCTTGCCTTTGCGAGGGGCCTGGAGGGCGCGATCGCCCCCGCCTGGCGCGCACCGCTGACGCAACTGGCCCTGGCCGCCACGGTCATTCTCGCGCTGTTCCACCGGGATGCCGCAGACATGGTAGCGATCTGGTGGAGCGATTCCAATTTCGGCCATGTCCTGTTCGTCCCGCCGATCATCGGCTGGCTGGTGTGGCAGCGCCGCCATGCACTGGCGGAGATGAGCCCGCATAACTGGTGGCCCGCGCTCGCGCTCGTCGCCGCAGGCGGCTTCGGGTGGCTGCTGGGCGAGGCGGCTGGTGTCGCCCTGGCGCGGCATCTGGGACTGGTGCTGATGCTGCAGGGGGCGGTGGTGACTCTGCTCGGGCCGCATATCGCGCGCGCACTGCTGTTTCCGCTCGCCTATGCGCTGTTCCTTGTCCCGTCTGGCGATTTCCTCGTCCAGCCGTTGCAGATGCTGACCGCCGAGATGTGCATGGCGCTGCTCCATTTGTTCGGCGTGCCCGCGACGATGGACGGCGTGCTGATCCGTATTCCGAACGGCTATTTCGAAGTTGCCGAGGCGTGCGCCGGGGCCAATTTCGTGCTGGCTATGGCGGCTTATGCTACTCTGGCGGCCCATTTATGCTTTCGGGAATGGGGGCGACGGCTGGGTTTCCTGGCCTTCGCGCTGATAATGCCCGTGATCGCCAACGGTATCCGCGCCTTTGCCACGATCTGGGTGGCCTGGCTGACCGACGTCAACGCCGCCGCCGGGTTCGACCATGTCGTGTACGGCTGGTTCTTCTTCGCCTTCGTCATGGCGCTGGTGATGGCCGCGGCGTGGCCGTTCATGGATCGCGCGCCGGGCGCCGTGGATGTCGATGCCACCATCCCGCCGCCCCGCACCGCCTTGCGCCCGGTGATCGCACTTGGCCTGACCATCGCGCTGGCGGCGCTGCCTTTTGCGTGGAGCAAGGTGACGGCTTCGCAAAGCGCCGCTGTCGGCCCTATCGACCTGCCCGCAATAGCCGGATGGCAGCGTGAATCGCAGATCGGCGAACCCTGGGCGCCGCATTATGCCGGGGCGGATGTTCGCGTGATGGGGAGCTATGCCAATGTGGCGGGGAGGCGTGTGGAGCTGGCCGTCGCCGCCTATGCCCGGCAGGAGGAGCAGCGCGAACTGGTCGGCTTCGGGCAGGGCGCGGTCGCACCGGGTAGCCCCTGGATTTGGACCAGTACCGCCCCCGCGATCCCCAATGCCCGTACCGAGCGGATAACCGGACCGGGCGGGGTGGTGCGGGAGGTAGCGACCTTCTATCGCATCGGCGCGCTGACGACGGGCAGCGAGACGCGGGTGAAGGTGGAGACGATGAAGGCGCGGCTGTTGGGAACCGATCCGCTGGCGGTCGCCATCACCGTCTCCTCGACCGATCGAGCGGCGCTGGAGCGGTTTCTGCGCGATCTGGGGCCGGTCGAGGGCATTCTCTAGATGTGCGGGATCGCGGGGATATTCCACCCCGCCACGCCCAAGCCGGTCGATCCGGCGCGGCTCACCGCGATGACGGACTCGATGGCGCATCGCGGGCCGGACGGGGCCGGGGTGTGGACCGCACCAGGGATCGGGCTGGCGCACCGGCGGCTTTCGATCATCGACGTGGCGGGATCGCCGCAGCCGATGGAGAATGGCGATCTGGTGGTCAGCTACAATGGCGAAATCTACAATTACAAGGCATTGCGCGCCGAACTTATCGCGGCAGGCGCGGTGTTCAGGACCGATGGCGATACCGAGGTGCTGCTGCACGGCTGGCGAGCATGGGGGGAGAAGCTGCTCGACCGACTGACCGGCATGTTCGCCTTCGCGCTGTGGGACGGCGGTGCGCAGACGCTGTTCCTCGCGCGCGATCGCTTTGGCGTGAAGCCGCTCCATTATGCCCAGCTGACCGACGGCAGCATCGCCTTCGCTTCCGAACTGAAGGGGTTGCTGGCGCACCCCCTGCTCAGACGCGAACGCGATATCCGCGCGGTCGAGGATTACATGGCGTTGGGCTATGTGCCCGACGACGCCTGTCTGCTTGCCGGCGTGAAGAAATTGCCTGCCGGGCATTTCCTGCCGCTCCAGCGCGGCAAGCCGCTGACCGTGCCGCGCCAGTGGTGGGATATCGATTTCAGCCAGCGCACCAAGGGATCGGCCGACGATCTGGCCGACGAACTGCTCCAGCGGATGCGCGCGGCGGTGACGTCACGGATGGTCTCCGATGTGCCGCTGGGGGCGTTCCTGTCGGGCGGGGTCGATAGCTCAGCGGTGGTTGCACTGATGGCCGAGACGAGCGGACGGGCGGTGAAGACCTGCACCATCGGCTTCGATGAGGCCGGGCATGACGAGAGCGCCTATGCCGCACAGATCGCGCAGCGTTTCGCCACCGATCACCGCACACGGACGGTGGCGTCGGATGATTTCGGGCTGATCGACCGGCTGGTCGCGGCGTTTGACGAGCCCTTCGCCGATGCCTCCGCTTTGGCGACGTGGCAGGTCTGCGCGCTGGCGCGCGAGACGGTGACGGTGGCGCTGTCGGGCGACGGGGCGGACGAGGCGCTGGCTGGGTATCGGCGGTACAAATTCCAGGCAGCCGAGGAGCGGGCGCGGGGCTTCATTCCGGCGGGGCTGCGCAGGCCGCTATTCGGCACGCTGGGGCGGCTGTGGCCCAAGGCGGATTGGGCGCCGCGGCCGCTGCGGTTCAAGACGACCTTGCTCGCGCTCGCCGATGACGGGGCAGAGGCCTATGCCCGGTCGGTTGGCGTCACCACGCCAGCCATCCGCGACCGGCTGTTCACCGCGGCGGCGAAGCGCGCTCTGGGCGGGCATCGCGGTGAGGAACGCTATGTCGATGCGATGCGCGATGCCCCCGCGCGCGACGCGATCGACCGCGCGCAATATGCCGATATCAAGCATTGGCTCCCCGGCGACATCCTGACCAAGGTCGATCGCACCAGCATGGATGTGAGCCTGGAGGCACGCGAGCCGCTGCTCGATCACGAACTGGTGCAGTTCTGCGCGACGCTGCCGGCGTCGATGCGGCTGCGGCGCGGAGAGGGGAAATGGCTGATGAAGCGCGCGTTCAGGCGGCATTTGCCCGACGACATTCTCTACCGCCAGAAAATGGGCTTCGTGACTCCGATCAGCGCTTGGTTTCGCGGGCCGCTCGCCGATGAGGCGCAGCGCCTCGCACGCTCAGCCACACTCGCGGACACCGGCTGGTTCGACATGGGCGCGATCGAAACGCTGGCGGCCGAACACCGCACCGGCCGCGCCGAACATGGCCGGACGCTATGGCAGTTGGCGATGCTCGACCGCAGCTTGGGAAGATTGTTTCCGTAAATCCTCCCCATCGGAGATGGGGAGGATTTAGAACGCCACCATCGCCGCATGCACCGCGAGCGCCATCAGCGCCAGCGTCGCCAGGCTGAAAATCGCGAAGCGCACGATCACGCGGTTCGACAGTATCTGCACCAGGCTGTGAAGGATGCGCAGGGCCACATAGACCCAGGCGATCGTCGCGTTGATCCCGTCTCCCCAGCCGGTGATCGCCAGCACCAGGCAGATCGCGTAGAAGATCGTCGGCTGTTCCATCAGATGGTTGTAATTGTCCGCGGGCCATTGCGATCGCGGTTCGATCTTCGCGCGCAGATCTGCGCCAACACTACCAACCAGGTTTTTCGCATCGATCCCGGCCCGCTTCATACCCGGCAGCCGGGTGGCGTACATCCAGACCCACATCACCAGGGTCCAGCAAATCAGCGCCACCACGGGCGCGAGAATCGGTGCGTTGATGTCCATGAGAAGCTCCCCTGCCTTAGTGGCGGAGAGGGTGCGGCATTTGGAACGCTCAGGCAATGATACCGGAGTTATGCTGGATTGGCGGTCCAGCGCGCGAAGACTTCGGGCCATTGGCTGGCGGGCTCCGCGGTGGGCAGACGGACGCCGAAGCCGTGGCCTCCGCGCGGCAGGAACATGCCGACGACCGGCACCTTGGCGGCGCGCGCGGCGGCGAAGCTGTCGAGGCTGTTCTGGACGGGGACAACGGTATCGTCCTCGGTATGGAGCAGGAACAGCGGCGGCGTACCGCTGCGGATATTGCGTTCGACCGCATAGCGCGCCTGCATCGCCGGATCGGGTGACGGCCCCAGCAGCATGTCGCGCGATCCGGGGTGGCTGCGGCCGGGATCGACGTTCGACACCGCATAGATCAGCCCGGCGAACGCCGGTCGTGCGGGTTGCCGGTCGGCCGCGTCGATCGGCTGATAGACCGTCGCCGCGTGCTGGGTGGCGAGCGAGCCCGCCAGATGTCCGCCGGCGGAAAAGCCGATGACGCCGAGCTTTGCAGGGTCGATGGCATAGCGCGCGGCATTGGCGCGGATCAGCCGCATCGCGCGCTGGGCATCGGACAGCGGTGTGTTGGCACGATCGCGCCAGCCCTCGTTCGGCAAGCGGTAGCTGAGGACGAAGCAGGTGATTCCGGCGCGAATGAGCGTCGCCGCGATGTCCATCCCCTCATTGCGCTGCGAGGTGAACTCATAGCCACCACCGGGCGCGATCAGCACCGATCGCCCATTTGCACGGGCAGGGCGGAACACGCCGACCATGGGTTGCACCACGCCGCGCAGGGCCAGATCGCGATACTCGCCCGGATTGCCGGTGATTTCGGGTTTGGGCCGGGGCAGGCGATCCGGCGATCCCGGCGGGCGGCCGGGCCACAGCGCGAAATGCTCGGGCGGCGGCCAGCTGGGCAACGCCTCGCCCGCCGCCTGCGCCAAAGCAGGCATGGCGAGCGCACCCAGCGGCAGCGCGAGCATATCGCGACGGACGATCTCCATCAGTTGAAGATCGTCGCCCATTTGCGCTTGGCGCGGGTCTTCCAGTGGCCGCGGTGATAGGCGTCGGACGCCAGCAGCGGCATCACCGATCCGGCCTCGGCGAACACCATCTGCTCGATGCCGGTGTTGACCTTTCCCCAGCTCGCCGCCTCCTGCAGCGTCGATGACGAGCAGGCGCCGTCGCGGACGTCCGCCACGGTGATCTGCACGGCATATTTGTGCACCTCGACATCCTCATGGCCGAGGATTTCAGCGCAGACGACGGTGTCCTGGATGAAGTTCTTGGGCACGCCGCCGCCGATCATCAGCAGCCCGGTGGTGCCAG
>JAESGW010000613.1_pt1 | contig 22681 bp, 25 predicted proteins | sample 9269791 | NCBI WGS metagenome assembly JAESGW01 (sample SAMN16773120, study PRJNA677053) | algae metagenome | isolation source: Aphanocapsa lilacina HA4352-LM1 and co-occurring heterotrophs from near cave... | place: USA: Maniniholo cave, near Haena, Kauai, HI | collected 2009-07-28 | reverse complement strand
GCGCCGGCCCCAACGTCACCACTCTCAGCACGATCATCGCGGACCCCATCCGGAATCACCTCTCAGAACTAGTGCGGGTCTCGTCACGTTGCTCGCAGTGATCGTCAGGGGACCGCCGACCGACATAGGCGAACGAGACCAGTTTGTGCGCAGGTGCCGACAGCACCGGGAGTTATCCACAGCCCGCCGTCGGCGCAGCGCGCCGCGGCCAGGACGTGGATTCATAGGCCAAGGCCGCGAACCGAAAGGAGCCCCGGTGGACCCCCTCACTGCTGACGTCGCCTGGGACCGCCTCGGCTCGATTGCCCAGCTGCTGCACCAAGCCGCAACGCAGGTGTGGACCGACGCAGACGAAGCGGCCACCGACTCCCCGCTTCACGACCTCGGTCTGGGTGTCTACCTCGCGCACTCCCAAGCCAAAGCCCTGCTGCCGAACGACTACGAGTTGTCTGACGACATCGAGCCGCTCGCCGACCTCGATAACCGCACGCCGCTACAGCTGCTTACCGAAGCCGAAGAGCTGACCCGCCCGCTAGCGCTGGACCAGCCGGAACCAGTCCAGAGCTCGCAACTGGTCCTCGATCTGTGCGACCTCATCCGGGAAGCCCGCAGAAATGGCTACTGACCCGCGTCCGACGTATGCCGACTTCGACGAGGAGCTCTTCGGCATGGACCAGGTTCCGATGACCACGCGCGACATGCGCAGCGTCGGCGAGATGCTCTTCGACGTCGACAGCATGGCCCGCCAGCTACTGATGGACGTCAGCGGCGATGACGCCGGCACGCTGCTGCGAAGCTGGCCGACGATGGTCGCGGCGGCCGCCGACCTGTGGGCCTCGCTACCCGCGGGTCGACCTGCCGTCGACGAGCACGATCACGTCATCACCCGCCTCTCCGCCCAGGCCACGACCGTCGAGGCCAGCCTCTCCGGCCGGAAGGCATGGCCGGGCCAAGGTCCGACCGACCCGCGCATCAACCAGATGACCCAGAACCTTTCGACTGCCGCGACGCTGGTGGTCCGCTACGGGGCCGAGCTCCCGCACGGTCGCAGCGAGGCCCACCGCGACCTCGAAGCTGCCCGGACCAGGATCGTGCACGGCCTCTACCTCGCCGCTCACGCCGTCACCGTCGCCCTGCACGAACACGGACGCGACCGCGTCGATGACGCCCACGGATCCGGCCGCCCGCTTCAGCTGGCCATGCACCATTCCCCCTACGCCGTCGCACCCACGGGGGCGTGGGTCGACCGGATGTCCGCGTGCGAGAACACCGCCCGCAATTACTTGACTGGCCGGATGGTCCACGCGCTCGCCGGTGAGGCGGTCCCGCCCGGCGACGATCCCGGCCGACTGGCCCACGCCCTGGCTGCTTGGGACATCCAATGTCATCGCGACCTGGCTCGCGACCTCGCGCCGTCCAACATCCTCCTCATCACCCGCACCCAGGGCCTCATCGCCGGCGCCAGCATGGTGCTCGTCGACGCGGCCACGACCGCCGGCGTCCTCGACCCCTCGGACCGACTGGTCCCCGCCGTAGCCAGAGCCGGTCGCGCATGGAGCAACCTAGCCAGCCGCTGGGGGGACCTGGCGCCTCCCGGCGCGCGCCTCGAGGGGTCCCTGGTGCGCGCGGCCGCTGAAGTCCGCGCCGCCTACCGCCAGATCACCCACGACACCACCGCCCTCGCGGCGACCGAGGTCATAGCCGCGCGGCCCGGACTCCCGCGGGCCACCATGGCGACCCTTCGCGCGATCGAGGCCGGCTCCGACCTCGCACACGTCGTCGCCGAGAAGGCCTTCACTCGCGACCTCACCGGCTCAGCGCGTGCCCTGTCCCGCCGAGCGCAGAACGACGTCGAGTCCGACGTTGACACCCCGCCGGGCGAGGGCGACGTCGTCTGGGTCTCCCCCGCCGACATCCTCGCCCAACGCACCGTGCCGGTGCCGCCACCGGTACTCAAGACCTTGCGGGCAGCGAGTGCCACGACCGTCGCGGACGCGGCAGCCGCTGCCGCTACCGCTGGACTCACCATCGCCAACGCCGCCGAATCATCAACAGGTGTCGCGGCGGCGTCGCTCTCCACCGACGGGCCGTGTACGAGCCGACGAGTACTGCTCGAGCCGAGCGATCCGCCCAAGGGACTGACTACAGGTGCGCCACCACGATGAGGAACGTCCGCCGACGATGATCTCTCTTCAATTCGACGGCGAAGTAGCCACTCAGCGACGCCGCCCAACGCGTGCAAGATCCGTCGTGCGGACGCACCAGACCTCCCGGGTTGATCGCCACGTACGCCTTGAGGCACTTAGGAACCCATCAGTAGCGGCCGATACGAGAACGGAGTGGACGGAATGGCGCGACCGACAGCAGCACAGAGACAGGCACGAGAGGCCGCAGAACGTGTTCGCAGAACCCGCAACGCGGACGCCGAACGGCAGACTCAGACCACAGCGCTGTCCGTGGCGACGGCGGGCTACGACCCGCTGCTCACCATCGAAGAGGTCTCTGTGTGGCTCGGCATCCCCCGAGGCACGCTTTACCAGTGGCGAACCCGCAAGCAAGGGCCCCGGGCCATCAAGGTCGGCGGCGCTCTTCGCTACCGACGCACGGAGGTGGAGAGCTACCTCGATCAGCACACAGATCCCCGCACGGCGTAGCAGCTCATACGCTCGAACGCACCAACGCACACGGACCCCCGGGGAGCCCGCGATGATGGGCAAGTACACGTTCTGGCTCGACCAGCCCGCATCGAAGGAAGCCGCCTGATGCCGCGCCCGCCCATGCCGCCAGGCACGTGGGGCACGATCGGTGTGTACAGAACCGCGGCCGGCACCCATGAGGCGTCCGCCAATTATGTGTACTTCAGCGGCCGGGTGGCACGAATCCGTGCCCGCGCGGCCAGCGCCCAAGCTGCACGTACGGCTCTGGTCCGGAAGCTTCAGGAGCTCAACGGCGCCGAGGCTAGCCAGGACGACCTCACCCCGCTAACCACGGTGGCCGAGCTCGCAGCATTCTGGCTGCTCGAGAAGGAAGCGCAGGGGGTGGCGACGAACTCCCTCAAGGCCTACCGCAGCACGGTCGACAACCAGATCGTGCCGGTCATCGGTGAGCGCCGGCTGCGTGATTGCAGGACGGGCACCCTCGACCGCGTCGTCAAGGACCGAGCCGCGCTTGGTTTCAGCCCTACGATGCTGCGCAAGGTCCTCCACGGGATGTTCGCCGTGGCCGTACGGCATGACGTCGTGGCCTCCAACCCGGTCCGAGACGTCGTGCGCATCTCACGACCCCGCCGGGAGATCGAGTACCTCGACATGGACCAGATCCAAGACGTGCGCAGCCTCGTCGCGACCGCGACTCTGAGCAAGCGACCCGGCCCCAGACCGACGACCGATCTCATGGACGCTGTCGACCTCATCTTGGGTACTGGCTGCCGCATCGGCGAGATCGGCGCGCTCATCTACGCCGAGATCGACCTGGCGGCCAGCGCTCCAACACTGACCGTGTCCGGGACCATCATCACCGAGACCGGGGCGGGCACCTTCCGGCAACCGTGGACCAAGTCCAGCGCCGGGTATCGCACCCTCTACCTACCGCCGTTCGCCGTCGGGATCCTGTTGCGGCGCCAGGTCGAGAACCACTACAACGCGCACGGCGCCGTGTTCCCTACGCGCCGCGGTACCTGGCGGCAGATCTCGAACTGGGAGCGAATGTGGAATCAGGTGGTCGACGACACCGCGTACGACTGGGTCACATTCCACACCTTCCGCAGGTCAGTGGCGACCCTCATCGACCGCGAGGTCGGCATCGACGCCGCCCAGGCCCAACTGGGTCACGAAGACAGTGACATCACCCGCGACTTCTACGTTCACAAGTCCAAGGTCGCGCCCGACCTGACCGTCCACCTCGAGAAGTTCCGGCCCCGCAACTGAACCCGGCTGCGCGTGCGTCCCGACTCCCGGAGACGCCTCACGCAGCATGCGATCTGTCCACCACAGCTCGCTCGAGGGGATGCCACGCCGGGGGGTTTCTGGCCTGTTTCTGGACAGTTTTGGCACCAGATTCAAATCTCAGAGGGCCCCCGCCTGGGCGTTTGCCCAGGTCAGAGGCCCTCTTCCTGCTCCCCCGGTTGGACTCGAACCAACAACCCTCCGGTTAACAGCCGAATGCTCTGCCAGTTGAGCTACAGGGGATCGCTTGTGCAGCGAGGCGAAACACTAGCAAGCCTCGTCACCGCGGGTGAAATCAGGGCAGTCCCACGTCGCGCTGCGCCAGCTCGAGGGCCTCACGGGCCGCAGCACGAACGGCCGGGTCGTGGGGGTCGACGCCCTCGTCGTACTCGTAGACCCAGTGGACGCCACCCTCCCCGGAGGGCGCACGACGGGCGATGACGCGCAGGCCGCGACGGTGGGCGACCGCGACATGGCGTTGCAGGACGATGCTGGCGGTGACCCGCTCGTGGACCAGCTCGAGCAGGCGGCCCGGGTCGGTCAGCGCCGCCGTGTGGACGGGCCGCACCTCTCCCCACGAGCCGACCTCGGAGAGCTGGAACGTGTCGGTGTCCTTGTCCCAGCCCGCGGCCTCGACCTGCTCCCAGGGGACTCGCCGGGTCTCGCCGTCGCGCGCGAGGTAGAACGCGTCACGGGTGCCGGCGAGGACCGCACCGTCGGTGGCCGTGGTCACGGCCAGGACCTTCTCGCGGCGCCCGACCTCGATCCGCGGGACCAGGGACCGTCTCCGCCAGCTGACCGGGAGCATCAGGGTTGTCCTCCTGGTTGTCCGACCGCGCCCTCGCGCAGCCTGCGTCGGTGCTGCTCGAGCATCACGAGCTCACCGAACATGCGGTTGTAGTCGAGCGCCTGGTCGACCGGGTTCGTGCGCTGGAGGCGCGCCTTGACGTCGGCGATGCGGCGGGCGGTCGTGAGCTCCTGGAGCCGGTAGACGTAGGCGACCGCGAAGGTCGGGTTGGGGTCGGAGGTCCCACGCACCGGCTCGACGCCGAGCTCGGTGACGGCGGCGACCACCGCTGGTTCGGTCGCCGCGCCGCGGACCCGGTTGGCCCAGCCCGCGTCGTCGACGCCCGAGGCGGGACCGCCCGCTGCCGTCACCGCCTCCCACACGCCCTGGAACGTGGGGTGGGTGAAGTCGGCGCCGGTGACGTGCGCGGTCGTGCGCCCGACGCCGGCGGGGTGCTGGATGACGAGCTTGAGCAGCTCGCGCTCGATCTGGAAGCGCGGGTCGGACAGGCTCGGCAGTGCCGGCCGGGGCGGCTGCGGTGCCGGCTCGGCGGCGCGGGTCGGGCGGCGCTCGTCGGTGCGGGCGGGCCGGCTCGCGGCGCGGCGTACCTCCTCGCGGACCTGGTCGAGATCGACGCCCACCATGTGCGCGAGCTCGCGGGAGAACGTCTCGACCTTGGTCTTGTCGCGGATGCTCGCCACCAGCCCGGCGGCGTCGCGCAGCGCGTCGACACGTCCGTCGGCGCGGTCGAGGTCGTGACGGGTGAGGATGTTGTCGAGGGCGAAGCGGTAGAGCGGCTGCCGGCTCGCGACGAGCTCGCGGACGGCCTCGTCGCCCTCCTTGAGCCGCAGGTCGCACGGATCCATGCCCTCCGGCGCGACGGCGACGTAGGTCTGGGACGCGAACACCTGGTCGCTCTCGAGGACCTTCATCGCGGCCTTCTGGCCGGCGGAGTCGCCGTCGAAGGTGAAGATGACCTCGCCGCTGGTCGTGCCGTGGTCGCCGAGGAAGCGGCGCAGGACGCGCGCGTGGTCGGTACCGAAGGCCGTGCCGCAGGACGCGACGGCGGTCGTCACCCCGGCGAGGTGGCAGGCCATGACGTCGGTGTAGCCCTCGACGACGACGGCCTGCTGGCTCTCCTTCATCCCCGAGCGCGCGAGGTCGATGCCGTAGAGCACCTGGCTCTTCTTGTAGATCGCGGTCTCGGAGGTGTTGAGGTACTTGGCCGTGATCCGGTCGTCGTCGAAGATCCGGCGGGCGCCGAAGCCGATGGTGTCGCCGTTGGCCTCGCGGATCGGCCACACGAGCCGGCCGCGGAAGCGGTCGTAGTGGGAGCGACCGTGCGCCACGAGCCCGGCCGCGACGGACTCCTCGTCGGTGAACCGGCGCCCGCGCAGGTGACGCGTCAGCGCCTCACCGTCGCGCGGCGCGAAGCCGACGCCGAACATCAGCGCGGCGGCCTGGTCGAAGCCGCGCTCGTGCAGGAACTGGCGCGCGACCACCGCATCCGGGCCCGCGAGCTGCTCGGCGTAGAACTCCTGGGCGACCTTGTGGGCCTCGATCAGGCGGCCGCGCGCCGGCCCACGGGGGCGTACGGGCTCGTCGTCGCCGTCCTCGCGCCGGAGCTGCACGCCGTACTTCTCCGCGAGCCGCTCGACGGCCTCGGTGAAGGTCAGTCCGTCCACCTTCATCAGGAACGAGATCACGTCTCCGCCCTCGCCGCACCCGAAGCAGTGGAAGAACTGCCGGGCCGGGTTGACGTTGAAGGACGGCGTCTTCTCGTCGTGGAACGGGCAGAGTCCCTTCAGCGATCCGCCGCCGGCGCGCTTGAGCGTGACGTGCTCGGAGACCACGTCGTCGATCCGCGCCTTCTCGCGCACCTCGGCGATGTCGTCGTCGCGAATCCGGCCTGCCACGCCGGGGAGTCTACGGGCGCGCTCCCACGCCGGTGGCGGGGAATCCACATCGCCGCGCGGCCCACCCCTCCGGGTTGTCCGGGCTGGTGGTGCGTGGGCGAGTTTGGCAGTGTCGAGGCATGACCTCTCAGCACGGAGCGCCGGAGAGTCAGACTCTCGGAGCACTCGTCCACCAGCTGTCCCAGCAGATCCCCGAGCTCGTCCGCTCGGAGCTGCGGCTCGCCCAGGCCGAGGTGGCCCAGAAGGGCAAGCACGTCGGCATCGGGGCCGGCATGTTCGGCGCTGCCGGGATGCTCGGGTTCCTCGCGCTCGGCTCGTTCGTGGCGGCCGGGATCCTCGGCCTGGCACTCGTCGTCGACGCCTGGCTGGCGGCACTGCTCGTCGGTCTGCTGCTGCTCGGCGGGGCCGCCGTCGCGGGCCTGCTCGGCAAGGGACAGGTCACCGAGGCCACGCCCGCGGCGCCCGAGCGCGCCATCCACGGCCTCAAGGAGGACGTCGCGACGGTGAAGGGAGACCACCATGGCTGACCAGCACAAGACGCCGGAGGAGCTCGAGGCGGAGATCGCCGTCCAGCGCGAGCAGCTCGCGGACACGGTCGACGAGCTCGCCGCCAAGCTGGACGTGAAGTCGCAGGCGCAGCAGAAGGTGGCGTCCCTCAAGGACTCCATCACGACCGACGACGGTCGACCGCGCAACGAGGTGCTCGCTGCGGCGGGCTCGCTCGTCGCGATGGGCGTCGTGCTGCTGCTGTGGCGGCGCCGGTCGGACCACTGACCCACCACCGACGGACCACCGAACCACCAGGGAAAGGGACACCCTCATGAAGAAGCTGATGCTGCTGCTCGCCGGAGGTGTCGGGTACGTGCTCGGCACTCGCGCGGGTCGTGAGCGATACGAGCAGATCAAGAAGACCGCGATGCGCGTCAAGGACGACCCGCGCGTGCAGGAGAAGGCGCACCAGGCCGCAGACGTGGTGAAGGAGACGGCCCAGCAGACGGCGCCCGTCGTGAAGGACAAGGTCACCTCGGCCGCCAGTGCCGCCGCCGACAAGGTGACCCCGTCGGGCGACGGCGACCACCGGTCCGGGCACTCCGACCTCGAGGACCAGCTGCACCCGGACAGCACCGCGCGCCAGGACAACCCCTACCCGCAGGGCGACCTCCCCTAGTCGGCGGGTCCTAGGACGCCAGTGCGGCGTGGCGCGCGACGGCGCTGGCGTCGGTGAGAGACGCGACCTGGTCGATCACCACGCGCCGGCGGCCGGCGTCGTCGGCCGCGGCGTGCCAGTCCTCGGCGAAGACCGGGTCGAGGGCGTCGACGCCACGTGCCCAGAGCCCCTCGACCAGCTCGGCCACGAGCTGCCGCTGCCGCTCCATGAGCGCGACGCGGCCATCGGCCTGCATGACGTAGAGGGCGGCGATGCCCTTGAGCACGCCGATCTCCACCTCGGTGGTCGTCGGCACCACGAGGTCGGCGCGGTGCCGCACGGGGGGCTCGCCGGCCGTCGCGGCGAAGGTGGCGCGCTGCACGCTCCCGCAGAACCGTCCGACGAGGTCGCTGGTGAGGTTCTTGATCGCGGCGAGGGCACGCCTGCTGCCGTCGTACGCGGACCCCGGCCAGCTCCCGACGGCACGCAGGTCGGCCAGCGCGGCGTCGAGGGTGGCGTCGTCGGCTCCCGGCAGGTACCACGAGCGGACGGTCTCCCAGAGCGCGTCGCGGTCGAGGCGGGTGAGGTCGAGGCGGCCGGCCACGATGCCGTCCTCCACGTCGTGCACCGAGTAGGCGACGTCGTCGGCCAGGTCCATCACCTGGGCCTCGAGGCAGCGACGGCGACCCTCGACGCCCGTACGGAGCCAGTCGAAGACGGCCCGGTCGTCGTCGTAGACGCCGAACTTGACCACCACGCGCGGCGTGCCGTCGGCGTGGACGCCGTGGGGGCCCGACGCCTCCGTACGGCTCCACGGGTACTTCGTGCACGCGTCGAGCGTGGCGCGGGTGAGGTTGAGCCCGACCGAGCGTCCCTCGGCGTCGAAGGTCTTCGACTCGAGCCGGGTGAGCAGTCGCAGGGTCTGCGCGTTGCCCTCGAAGCCACCGCAGTCGGCGCTCAGGCCGGCGAGCGCCCGCTCGCCGTTGTGGCCGAACGGCGGGTGTCCGAGGTCGTGGGCCAGCGCCGCGGTCTCGGCGATGTCGGGGTGCGTGCCGAGCGCGCGGGCGAGGTCGCGGGCGACCTGGGCGACCTCCAGGCTGTGCGTGAGCCGGTTGCGCACGAAGTCGTCGGTCTGCGGACCGACCACCTGCGTCTTGGCCGCGAGGCGGCGCGACGCGGCCGCGTGGACGACGCGAGCCCGGTCGCGCTCGAACGCGAGGCGTACGGGCGCGTCGACCCGCTTGGGCGGCTCGGCGACGATCCGCTCGCGCGCAGCGTCGTCGTACTGGTCCTCGATGCTCATCGGCCGGTCAGCCTACCGAGCACCGAGGACGCCGGCGCGGGAGAGGACGGTCAGTAGACCGTGACGTGGACGTGGTCGTAGTGGTTGGCCGTGGTCGAGCCGCGGTCGGACATCCCGCGCCAGCCCTCGCCGGCGCGCTCCACGGACCAGATGTTCTGGGCATAGATGATGTACTCGATGCCGAGGGCGGCGTAGTTGGCCCGGAGGAAGTCGGCGATGGCCCATCCGGTCTCGCCGCTGACCATGATGTCGATGGCGCGACCCTGTCCGTGCTCGCCGTCACCGCGCCACGTGCCGTAGCTGGTGACCTCGGGCCAGTTGGAGCAGACCACGTCGTGGATCTCGTAGAGCGAGGCGCGGCCGGCGTCGATCGCGGAGCCGTTGGTGCAGGCGCCGCCGAGGCTCGGACCCGGCTTCGGCTTGTCCTGGCTGAGGTAGTCGGAGGTGACCCAGCGCGACTGGCCGTCGATGACGACCTGCGTGCGCCCGGCCTGCTCACGACCGGTGACGGCGACCTGCTTGATCGCGGCGATCTCGCCGAGCTTCTCGGACTTCTCGCCGGGCCCCGACCAGAGGTTCAGCGCCTCGGTGGTCCACAGCTCGGCGTCGAGCTTCTTGGCGAGCCGACGTGCCTGCCGGTCGGTGGTCAGGTCCTTGCGGACGGCCGCCTCGGCGCGGGCCGCGGTGCGGATCTGCGAGCGCGAGACCGTCGTCGCGCCGCGACGGCTGAGGGCCGTGCTGTCGGAGACGGAGCCGGAGATCGACTGCGACGTGCTGCTGGAGGAGGCGAGGAGGTCCTCGCCCGACGTCGCGGGCTCGGCTGCGAGGACGCCCATGGTCACGGCGGACAACGTCGCCACGACGGCGAGCGGTGCAGCGACCTGGACGGAACGGGGGATGGACTTCGGACGGGGGTGAGCAGGGGTTTCCCGCTTGTGGCGATGCTGAGCCACAGCGCTGATCCTTTGCATTTGCTGACGGGGGACTGCGCCGATCCACGAGCCCGGAAACGGGGGAAGAACTCGTGCCCACGTCGACGCGATCATCGAGTGAAGCACAGGATTCTCGGCCTGTCCCAATTCTCCACGGTAAAAACGCGCGTGTTCCGGCTCACCCGGCACGGATCGAGGGGCGGGTGCGCTCAGCCGCCCGTGGTCTCGTCGGCGTCCTCGCGCAGGTGGGCGCCGCGCCCGTCGGTGTCGTCGAGCCAGCCCTCGGGGAGCACCACCTTCTTGCGCGGCGCCCCCTGCCGGCCACGCGGCGTGCCGAGCTCCCGCTCGGGGAACGGCGCGGTGTCGTCGAGGTCCTCGAGGAGCACGTCGAGGCTCGCCAGCGAGTCGACGAGGGCGAGGCGGTGGCGCAGCTCGCCCCCGGCGGGGAACCCCTTGAGGTACCAGGTGATGTGCTTGCGGAACTCCTTGCAGCCCCGCTCCTCCCCCATGTGCTCCGACAGCAGCTCCGCGTGCCGACGCATCATGGCCTTCACCTCGCCGAGCGTCGGCAGGGTCGCCACGTCCTCGCCGTGGAAGGCTGCCGCGAGGTCGCGGAAGAGCCACGGGCGCCCGAGGCAGCCGCGTCCGACGACGACGCCGGCGGCACCGGTCTGCTCGACCATGCGCAGCGCGTCGGCGGCCTCCCAGATGTCGCCGTTGCCGAGCACCGGGATGTCGACGTGCTCGACGAGTGCGCCGATGGCGTCCCAGTCGGCCTCCCCGGAGTAGGCCTGCTGCACCGTGCGTCCGTGCAGGGCGATCGCGGCGACGCCGCTCTCCTGCGCGATCCGGCCGGCGTCGAGGTAGGTGAGGTGGTCGTCGTCGAGGCCCTTGCGGGTCTTCATCGTGACCGGCACGTCGTAGCGCGCAGCAGCCGCGACTGCGTGCTCGAGGATCTCGCCGAGCAGCCCGCGCTTCCACGGCAGCGCTCCCCCGCCGCCCTTGCGGGTCACCTTGGGCACGGGGCAGCCGAAGTTGAGGTCGACGTGCGCGACGCCGTGGTCGGCGCAGAGGATCTCCACGGCCTTGCCGATGTAGACCGGGTCGGTGCCGTAGAGCTGGACCGAGCGCACCGACTCGAGCTCGTCGAAGACCAGCATCTTCTTCGTGGTCTCGTCGCCCTCGACGAGGCCGCGGCTGGTGATCATCTCGCAGACGTACAGTCCAGCGCCCTGCTCGGCGCAGAGCCGGCGGTAGGCGGCGTTGGTGATCCCGGCCATCGGCGCGAGGACGACCGGGGTGTCGACGTGCACCGACCCCAGGGTCAGCGAGTCGGGCAGCGCGGCGGTCACCCGCCCATTGTCGAACCCGGTCCCGCCCCTGCCCAAATCAGCCGCGACCGCGCTCCGTGCGCCCCGGACGAGGGCGTACGGGCTCCTGGACGTCACCGGACCACGTGACGGGGTCGTAGCCCTCGGTCGGCGCGAAGGCCAGATCGCGGATCCGGCCACCGCCGGGCACGAGGTAGACCAGGCACATCCCGGCCTCGGCGCCCGCCGCGAACGGCACCGGGAGCGGCCCGCTCTGGCAGGCGGCGAAGTCGCCGCCGAGGGTCCACGGCGCACCGAGCGTCCCGCCGGTGTCGCGGAGGTAGAGCGGCACGTCCTGACCTCCGAGGTCGGTGTCGCCGACGTTGGTGAGCGTGACCGTCACGAAGTAGGGGCGCGCGTCGGGCACCACCTCGCTCACCCACCCGTCGAAGACCGACCCCCGCTGCTCGGCGACCGACTCGACGGTCAGCTCGATCTTGCCCGCGAGGTCCTGGGTCGGCTGCCAGGCCACGGTGGCCTCCTCGCCGAGCTCGAGGTCGGTGCCGGGCTCGGTGGCGTCGGTGGCGTCGCTCGCCGCGGCGGTCGCCGGTGCGGTGGACGGCTCGGGCTCGGCCGCGGGCTCGGGCTGCGAGCACGCCGACGCCGCCAGGACCGCACCGAGCGCGACGGTCACGACCCGGGGGCGGCACATGACGACACTCTGGCACGTCGCACGCCCGGACGGGCGTACGGACTCCTCAGCAGCCGACGAGCTTCTCCGCGAACCAGCGCGTGATGCCGTCGAGGCTGACCCGCTCCTGCGACATGGTGTCGCGCTCGCGGATCGTGACCGCGTTGTCGTCGAGGGTCTCGAAGTCGACGGTGACGCAGTAGGGGGTGCCGATCTCGTCCTGGCGACGGTAGCGGCGACCGATCGCGCCGGAGTCGTCGAAGTCGACGTTCCAGTTCTCGCGCAGCTCGGCGGCGAGGGCCTTGGCCTTGGGCGAGAGGTCGGCGTTGCGGCTGAGCGGCAGCACCGCGACCTTGACCGGCGCGAGGCGCGGGTCGAGCTTGAGCACGACGCGCTTGTCGACGCCGCCCTTGGTGTTGGGCGCCTCGTCCTCGGTGTAGGCGTCGATGAGGAACGCCATCAGCGAGCGCGTGAGACCGGCAGCGGGCTCGATCACGTAGGGGATGTAGCGCTCGTCGGCGGCCTGGTCGTAGTAGGACAGGTCCTTGCCGGAGAACTCGCTGTGCTGCTTGAGGTCGAAGTCGGTGCGGTTGGCGATGCCCTCGAGCTCCTCGAAGTCACGGCCCGAGAACCCGAAGCGGTACTCGATGTCGGTCGTGCCCTTGGAGTAGTGGGACAGCTTCTCCTCGGGGTGCTCGTAGTGGCGCAGGTTGTCGGGGTTGATGCCGAGGTCGACGTACCAGCGGGTGCGCTCCTCGATCCAGTAGCGGAACCACTCGTCGTCCTCGCCCGGCTTGACGAAGAACTCCATCTCCATCTGCTCGAACTCGCGGGTGCGGAAGATGAAGTTGCCGGGGGTGATCTCGTTGCGGAAGCTCTTGCCCATCTGGGCGATGCCGAAGGGCGGCTTCTGGCGGCTCGAGGTCACCACGTTGGCGAAGTTGAGGAAGATGCCCTGGGCCGTCTCGGGGCGCAGGTAGTGCAGACCGGACTCGTCCTCGATGACACCGAGGTAGGTCTTCAGCATCATGTTGAAGTTGCGCGGCTCGGTCCACGCGTTGCGGGTGCCGCAGTTCGGGCACGCGATCGACTCGTTGATGTCGACCGTGTCGGGGTCGTCGATGCCCTTCTTGCTCGCGTAGTCCTCCTGGAGGTGGTCCTCGCGGAAGCGCTTGTGGCACGACTGGCACTCGACCAGCGGGTCGCTGAAGGTGCTCAGGTGGCCGCTGGCCTCCCACGTGCGGGTCGGCAGGATGACGCTGGAGTCGAGGCCGACGACGTCGTCGCGGCGGGTGACCATGAACCGCCACCACTGCCGCTTGATGTTCTCCTTGAGCTCCACGCCGAGCGGGCCGTAGTCCCAGGCCGAGCGGGTGCCGCCGTAGATCTCACCGCAGGGGAAGACGAAGCCCCGGCGCTTGGCGAGGGAGACGACGTTGTCCAGGGCGGTGGGTGCGGGCTTGGGCACGGTGCATGTCCTTCAGTGGTCGGGCCGGCTGGCTGCCGGCTCGGACGGTGCGTACGGAGTCGAGCGAGCGCTCACCCTATCGACCGGGGACGCGCCTCGTTGAGGTCGGTCCCCTCCTCGACGACCTCGTACGCGCTGGGCTCGTCGACCGCGTGCACCATGAGCGGCTGGATGTGCATCTTGCCCTCGTACGACCCGAGCGCCCGCCGGTAGGAGCCGACGTTCTCCCAGCGGGTCGTCAGCACCCACAGGCCGGGGTCGTCGACGTTGCGGCCGACGTCCCCGGAGACGTAGCCGGGCTTCGCGGCGAGGATGGCCAGCGCTCGCAGCAGGCCGTGTCGCAGGTCGTCCTCCGCGGCGGCATCGGGACCGGCGGGGCCGGACGGCGTACGGAGGCGGGTCACGACGAGCACGGCTCCACCCTACGGCCCGGTGGCCTGCTCTCCAGTTTGACAATGGTTCTCAACATCTCTGAGAATCGTTCTCATGTCGCTCGCCACTCGCCTCGTCCCCCTCGCCAGCATCCTCACCGCGTCCGCCCTCCTTGCCGGCTGCGGTTCCTCGGACGCCGGCGCGTCTGGAAGTGGTCGCCAGGCCGTCGCGTCCTTCTACCCGCTGGCGTGGGTGACCGAGCGGGTGGCGGGCGACGGGTGGACGGTCGAGAACCTCACCCAGCCCGGCGGCGAGCCCCACGACCTCGAGCTCGGCATCGCCCAGACCGCCGCGCTCGACGAGGCGGACGTGGTCGTCTTCCAGCACGAGTTCCAGCCGGCCGTCGACGAGGCGGTCGACACCGTGTCCGACGCCGTGCTCGTGGACGCCGCCGAGGCCGTCGAGCTGCGCTCGATCGAGGAGCAGCACGCAGACCACGAGGACGAGCACGCGACCGAGGACCAGCACGCGACCGAGGACGAGCACGCCGAGGACGAGCACGCCGAGGACGAGCACGCCGAGGACGAGCACGCCGAGGACGAGCACGCCGAGGACGAGCACGCCGAGGAGGACGGCCACGACCACGGTGACAGCGACCCGCACTTCTGGCAGGACCCCCTGCTCATGGCCGACATGGCCGACGCCGTGGCCGAGGGCCTCGCCGAGGTTGACGCCGAGGGCGCGGAGACGTACCGGGCCAACGCCGAGGAGCTGCGGGCCGAGCTCGAGGACCTGGACGCACAGTTCACCGAGGGGCTGGCGAGCTGCGAGCGCGACACGGTGGTCGTGAGCCACGAGGCGTTCGGCTACCTGGAGCGCTACGGCGTGCACTTCGAGGGCATCGCCGGCCTGTCGCCCGACGCCGAGCCCACCCCGGCGGTCCTCGCCGACCTCGAGGAGCTGATCGCCTCCGAGGGCATCACCACCGTCTTCTCGGAGCGGCTCGCCTCGCCCGCCATGGCCGAGAGCCTGGCCGCCGACACCGGGGTCGAGACCGCCGTCCTCGACCCGATCGAGGGACCGGGCGAGGACGACGACGCCAGCGACTACGTTGCTCTCATGCAGCAGAACCTCGAGGCGCTCCAACGAGCCAACGGATGCTGAACCCCACCGGCGCCCCGGTCGTCGAGGCCCGCGACGTCACGGTCGCCCTCGGCGGCCGTCCGGTGCTGCGGGGCAACGACCTCGTGGTCCGCCAGGGCGAGTTCGTGGCCCTGATGGGCGCCAACGGGTCCGGCAAGAGCACGCTGGTGCGTGCCCTGACCGGCCTGCGCCCGCTCACGCAGGGATCCGTCCTCCTCTTCGGCACCCCGCTGCACGACTTCAGGGAGCGCCACCGCATCGGCTTCGTGCCCCAGCGCGGCACCGCCGCGGGCGGGGTGCCGGCCAGCGTGCGCGAGGTGGTGGCCTCCGGCCGACTGACGCGCCGCCCGCTGCTGCGCCCGGCCGGCAGGGCCGACCGCGCGGCCATCGACGACGCCCTCGAGGTCGTGGGCCTCGCCGACAAGGCCGGCGACGGGGTCTCGACGCTCTCGGGCGGCCAGCAGCAGCGCGTGCTGATCGCGCGCGCGCTCGCGGGCGAGCCCGAGCTGTTCTTCCTCGACGAGCCGACCGCGGGTGTGGACCTGCCCAACCAGCGCGCGCTCGCCGAGGCGCTGCGCACCCTCTCGGAGCGGGGCGCCACCATCGTCCTGGTCGCCCACGAGCTCGGCCCGCTCGAGCCGCTCGTGGACCGTGCCGTGGTGATGCGTGACGGTCGCATCGCGTACGACGGGCCGCCCCTCGCCCACGAGGACGTGCACGCCCACCACCACCCGTTCGCCGGCCCGCACGACCACGTGCCCCACGTCGGCTCGCCCTTCGACACCATGTCGCTGGACCCGAGGGAGGAGCGCCGATGAGCCTCGCGGACCTCCTCGACCTCCTCGGTCGCGACTTCATGCAGCGGGCGCTGCTCGCCGCCCTGCTCACCGGGCTGGCCGCGCCGGCGATCGGCACCTTCATCGTGCAGCGCCGCCTCGCCCTGCTCGGCGACGGCATCGGCCACGTCGCCGTGACCGGCGTCGCCCTCGGGCTGCTCACCGGAGCCTCCCCCACGTGGACGGCTGTCGTCGTCGCGATCCTCGGCGCCGTGCTCATCGAGGTCATCCGCGAGCGCGGCCACACCAACGGCGACGTCGCGCTGGCGCTGCTGTTCTACGGCGGGCTGGCGGGTGGCGTGCTCATCACGGGCCTCGCGGGCGACGGTGCCGCCAGCCTGCAGGTCTACCTCTTCGGGTCCGTGACGAGCATCAGCCCCACCGAGGTCTGGTACACCGCGGGTCTCGCGCTGGTGGTCCTCACCCTGACGCTCGGCCTCCTCCCCCAGCTCTTCGCCGTGGCCTCCGACCCCGAGTTCGCGCGGGTCGCCGGGCTCCGTGTCCGCGCGTACAACCTCCTCGTCGCCGTGCTGGCCGCGGTCAGCGTCACCGTCGCGATGCGCACCGTGGGACTTCTGCTGGTCTCGGCGCTGATGGTGGTGCCGGTCGCGACCTCCCAGCAGCTGGCGCGCTCGTTCCGCTCGACCCTGGTCTGGGCGATGGTCCTCGGCGGCGTCTCCGCCGTCGGTGGGCTCGTCGTGGCGGCGTGGCTGTCCGCCCGGGCCACCGTGGCACCCGGTCCCTCGATCGTGCTCCTCGCGCTGGCCATGTTCGCCGCGACCTGGCCGGTCGGCGTGTGGCTGCGGCGGCGCCGTCGCCTGCGGGAGCCGTTCCCCGCGCTGGGCACCGACCTGGACACCAAGGCTCCCGGTGCGCACGAGGTCGACGAGCACCCGCACGCGCACGGGGACGACTGCGGCCACCCGGCCGTGCAGCACGGAGACCACGTCGACTACGTCCACGACGGGCACCGACACGCGCCGCACGGGGAGCACTATGACGAGCACTGACCAGCGGCGCCCGACCGTACGTCCGACCCGCCAGCGGCTGGCCGTCGCAGCGGCGCTGGCGGGCTTCGACGACTTCCGCAGCGCGCAGGAGATCCACGACCTGATCGCGCGGCAGGGCGACTCGGTGGGACTCGCCACCGTCTACCGCACGCTGGCGGCGCTGGCCGAGGTCGGCGAGGTCGACATGCTGCGCAACGAGGACGGCGAGGCCATCTGGCGCAGCTGCTCGGACACGCACCACCACCACCTCGTGTGCCGCTCGTGCGGCGCGACCGTCGAGGTGGAGGGCCCTGCGGTCGAGCGCTGGACGAGCTCCATCGCCGGGGAGCACGGCTACGCAGACATCAGCCACACGCTGGAGATCTTCGGGACCTGCCCGACCTGCCGCTAGTCGTACGGCCGGCGTGGGTGGGGCTCAGGCGGGCGCCTGGTTCGGCAGCGCGCCGCCGTAGCGCCGGTCCCGGCTGGCGTACGTCTCGATCGCGGCCCACAGGTGACGTCGGTCGACGTCGGGCCACAGCACGTCGGTGAAGACCATCTCGCTGTAGGCGGCCTGCCAGAGCATGAAGTTGGAGAGCCGCTGCTCCCCCGACGTCCGCCAGACCAGGTCGGCGTCGGGCAGCTCAGGGACGTAGAGGTGGCGGGCGAAGGTCTTCTCGTCGACCTTGTCGGGGTTCAACCGACCGGCCGCGACCTCGTGGGCGATGGAGCGGGCGGCGTCGGCGAGCTCGGCTCGCCCGCCGTAGTTGACGCACATCGTCAGGGTGAGGACGTCATTGTCCCGGGTCATCTCCTCGGCGACCTGGAGCTCCTTGATCACCGACTTCCACAGGCGCGGCGCGCGACCGGCCCAGCGCACCCGTACGCCGAGGTCGTGCATCTCGTCGCGGCGGCGGCGGATCACGTCGCGGTTGAAGCCCATCAGGAAGCGCACCTCGTCGGGGCTGCGCGACCAGTTCTCCGTCGAGAACGCGTAGGCGGAGACGGCCTTCACGCCGATCTCGATGGCACCTTCGACGACGTCGAAGAGGGTGCTCTCGCCCTCCTCGTGACCCTTGGTGCGCGGCAGCCCGCGCTGCTTGGCCCAGCGACCGTTGCCGTCCATGATGATCGCGACGTGCTCGGGGACGAGGTCGCGCGGGACCGGTGGCGGGGTCGCGCCGGAGGCGTGCGGGGTGGGCGGCTTCACCTGTCGCTTCACGTCCGCCAGCGTAGTGCGGGGCGTCAGCAGATCGTCTGGATGACGGCCTCGCCCGCACCCGCCGCGGCGAGATAGAAGTCGCGCAGCTCACCGAACGCTGGCGCCAGGAACGCGTCGAACACACCGTCCTCGTCCCAGACGAACGGGTAGACCTGATCGGCCGTCATCGCCACTGCATCGAATCGGTCCCCCAGGTCCTGGGAGCTCATGCCCTCCAGCGCCTCGGCGACCAGCCGGACCCTGCCGGGCGCAAGCAACCGACTCGGTCCGTAGCCGAGGTCCTGCCCGATCGCCTCTCCTCCCAGGATGGCCTCGTCGAACGGCGAGCCACCCTGCGCCAGCATCCAGTGCAGGCCGTGCCACGCCTTCTCGATGTCCACGGACGACTCGCTTGCGGCCTCGAAGAGCTCGTCGGCAGGCTCCGGGTCCGCCAGCAGTGCCCGCGCGGTGGCCTCGTCGCTGCGGTGGCCTACCCACGTCATGCTCATGGGGCGACCCTATTCCTGACGGTCCGCACCGGCCCTTGAGTCGCTCAGGGACTCAACGTGCATCCCGGGCGTGTCGCGGCCCGGATCAGGCGTCGAGGCGGGTGAGCAGGCGCTCGACGGTGGCGAGGCCGCGGGAGGTGGCCGGGACGCCGAGGAGCTTCTCGAGCAGCGGAGTGCCGTTGCTGCGTCGGTCGACGTGGTTCTGCACGATCGCGTGGCGGCGGTCGGCGACCAGGATGGTGGCCGCTGCGCGCTCGTGGAAGAAGGGCAGGGTCTCGGGAAACTGGTCGGGGCCGTCGTAGAGCGTCAGCTCGCAGCCATCCGGGAAGCCGGCGGGGTCGAGCCCACGCAGCCAGTCGACCGACCGCACGAGCGCGACGTCGGACCACTCGCACACGACCTCGACCCGGGCGGTGACGGCGTCCGCGAGCACCTGCGGGTCGCCGGGGGCCGCGAAGGCGACGGTCCCGTTGGACTGGTGGCTGAGCACGTCACCGGCGCCGAGCGCGGCGAACGCGGCGAGCAGCTGGTCGCGGCTCGGGCTGCGTCGCTGGCCGAGGTTGAGGTTGCGGAAGAACGCGACCGACGTGGCCGTCATCGCTCAACGTACGCCATCGAGCGCAGCCCGCGCTCGAGGTGCCAGGCGAGGTACGCCGACACCAGGTTGCTCGCCTCGCGCAGGTGGCGCGGGTCGGCGGCGTGCACGACCGGCCAGTCGCCGACGAGCAGCGCACCGAGCACCAGCACCGTCTCCGAGGCGGGCGTGGCGGACCCGGGCAGCCTGTCGGAGGCACAGAGCACGCCGCCCGCGGACGGGTTGAAGAACCGGTGGGGGCCCTCGACGCCACACTGGACGCAGTGGTCGAACGACGGCGCGTAGCCGGCGACCGACAGTGAGCGGAGGAGGTAGGAGTCGAGCACCTGCTTGGCCGGGTGCTCGCCGCCCGACATCGCACGCAGCCCCCCCACGAGCAGCAGGAACTGCTGCACGGCCGGCTCCTTCTCCTCGGTGACCAGGCGCTCGGCGGTCTCGAGCATCACGGTGCCCGCGGTGTAGCGGTCGTAGTCGAGGCCGAGACGTGAGTGGAACGGGTCGAGGGTCTCGGCCTGGGTGATCACGTCGAGGCTGCGGCCCTCGGCGAGCTGGAGGTCCACGTGGGTGAACGGCTCGAGGCGCGAACCCCAGCGCGAGGTCGTCCGGCGCACACCCTTGGCGACCGCGCGCACCCGTCCGTGCTGACGCGTCAACAGGGTGATGATGCGGTCGGCCTCGCCCAGCTTGTGGGTGCGGAGCACGACCGCCTCGTCGCGGTAGAGGGGCACCGGACCATTCTCCCCCACCGACCCCGCCTGAGCCGGCTGGACCCGGCTGGACACGGCTCCTGTTCAGCGTTTCCGGGAGCGGGCCTTCGTGGTCGCGGGCCGCTCCTGCCAGCACTCCAGCGCGAAGTCGGTCGCGGCGGCGGTGAGCCGCTCGGGGCGGAAGCGCCACTCCAGGATCGAGGACGCCCGCTCCATCCGTACGTGTGGCAGCTCGGCGGCCAGCATGTCGGCGTCGACGAAGGGGTGGATCGGGTCGATCGGGTGGCCCACCACGAACACCGGCGCCTGGATCCGGCGCCGCTGGGACGACGACGGGGCGAGGCGGCCGAAGATGACGCCGTGGAGCACCGAGGCGATCGACTCGGCGCGGTGGTCGACCGTGTCGAGGCAGATCCCGGCCCAGAACGGCACGATCCCTCGCGGGACCGAGCGCGAGAGCCGCTGGAGGGTGTTGGCGGTGACGGGCACGTAGCGCGCGGCCAGCATGATCGGGACGAAGGCGAGGATGCCGGCGACCAGCGCGTGGTTGAGCACCGGCATCTCCACGATGAGCCCCTTGACCCGCTCCGGCGCGATCACGGCCACCTCGAGCGAGACGTTGGCGCCCAGCGACGTGCCACCGATCACCGCCTGCTCGGCGCCGAGGTGGTCGAGCAGGGCCACGACCTGCTCGCCGAAGGACGTCATCGAGTAGACGAGGGGATCGGCCGGCTGGTCGGAGCGGCCGTGGCCGAGCAGGTCGAGCGTCACCACGTGCAGGCCCTGCGCGGCCATCGCCCGGGCGAGCGGCTGCTGCATCCGCCGCGGCATGAGCAGGCCGTGGAGCAGCACGACCCAGTCGTCGCCCGAGCCGTACTCGGTGTACTCCAGCCGGTCGCGCCCGCCGTCGGACTCGACGAAGAACTGTCCGATCCGCTCGCTGACCAACATGCAGGGAATCTAGCCCCTCAGGCGCGGTTGACGGCGCTGATGACCGCCTTCAGCGAGGCGGTGACGATGTTGGCGTCGAGCCCGACCCCCCACAGCACCTTGTCGCCGCTGTCGGAGGACACCGCGCACTCGACGTACGCCGCGGCGATGGCGTCGCCACCGGCGGAGAGGGCGTGCTCGGCGTAGTCCAGCACCCGTACGTCGTGGCCGACCGCCGCGATCGCGTCCACGAAGGCCGCGATCGGGCCATTGCCGGTGCCGCTGAGCTCGTGGCGCTCGCCGTCGACGTAGACGCCTACGGTGAGCTGGTCCTTCTCCCCCGCGGCGCTGGACGTGTGCACGGAGTTCAGCTTGAGCGGGGCCTCGCGGTCGAGGTACTCGGCGCGGAAGACCGACCAGATCTGCTCCGGGGTGATCTCGCCGCCCTCGGTGTCGGTGTGCTGCTGCACCACCCGGCTGAACTCGATCTGCGCGCGACGCGGCAGGTCGAGCTTGTGCTCGGACTTGAGGACGTACGCGACGCCACCCTTGCCGGACTGGCTGTTGACCCGGATGACGGCCTCGTAGGTCCGCCCGACGTCCTTGGGGTCGATCGGCAGGTAGGGCGCCTCCCACGGCAGCTCGCCCACCTCGACGCCGAGCGCGGCGGCCTTCTTGTCGAGGTCCTCGAGGCCCTTCTTGATGGCGTCCTGGTGGGAGCCGGAGAACGCGGTGTAGACGAGGTCGCCGGCGTAGGGGTGGCGCGGGTGCACCGGCAGGTTGGTGCAGTACTCGACGGTGCGGCGCACCTCGTCGATGTCGCTGAAGTCGACCTGCGGGTCGATGCCCTGGCTGAACAGGTTCATCCCGAGGGTGACCAGGTCGACGTTGCCGGTGCGCTCGCCGTGACCGAAGAGACAGCCCTCGACGCGGTCCGCGCCGGCCATCAGCGCCAGCTCGGTGGCGGCGACCGCGGTGCCGCGGTCGTTGTGCGGGTGCAGGCTGATCGCGGAGTGCTCGCGCCGCGTCAGGCCACGCCCGAAGTACTCGATCTGGTCGGCGTACGTGTTGGGCGTCGACATCTCGACGGTGGCCGGCAGGTTGAGGATGATCTCGCGGCCCGCCTCGGGCTGCCACACGTCGGAGACGGCCTCGCACACGCTGAGCGCGAAGTCGGTGTCGGACTGCGTGAAGATCTCGGGGCTGTACTGGTAGCCGAAGTCCTGGCTGCCCACGATGGCGCCGAGGCGTTCCTCGGCGTACTTCATGACCATCTCGGTGCCGCGGACCGCGATGTTGCGGCACTCGTCGGGGGTGACGTTGAAGACGACGCGCTGGAAGAGCGGCGCGGTCGCGTTGTAGAGGTGGACGGTGGCGCGGGGGGCCCCGACCAGCGAGTCGACGGTGCGCTCGATGAGGTCCTCGCGGGCCTGCGTGAGCACCGAGATCTGCACGTCGTCGGGGATCCGGTCCTCCTCGACGAGCTTGCGCACGAAGTCGAAGTCGGTCTGGCTGGCGCTCGGGAAGCCGACCTCGATCTCCTTGTAGCCCATCTTCACCAGCAGCTCGAACATGGTGAGCTTGCGGGCCGGGGTCATCGGGTCGATGAGCGCCTGGTTGCCGTCGCGGAGGTCGGTCGAGAGCCAGCGCGGCGCCCTCTCGACCTTCTTCGTCGGCCAGGTGCGGTCGGGGACGTCGACGGGCACGAACGGCGTGTAGCGGCCGAACGGCATCGGGCTGGTGCCCTGCTGGTTCGCGGCGTTGCTCAGGTTGGTCATGGTGTCCTCGTGGGTCGTGGTGGCGACCGGCGCGCGACTCACTCCGCAGCGAGGAGGCCGGAGTTTCAGACCTCGCTGCGGCAGCGAAGGAGGAGGCTGCGCATCATGACGGGACCAGCGTAC
>JAESGW010000612.1_pt1 | contig 22721 bp, 18 predicted proteins | sample 9269791 | NCBI WGS metagenome assembly JAESGW01 (sample SAMN16773120, study PRJNA677053) | algae metagenome | isolation source: Aphanocapsa lilacina HA4352-LM1 and co-occurring heterotrophs from near cave... | place: USA: Maniniholo cave, near Haena, Kauai, HI | collected 2009-07-28 | reverse complement strand
TGTTTTCCTTGATGTTCCAGCCGAGCTGGGTTTCGGCGCCCTTGCCGCCCTTGTCGGTCTGTTCCCAGTACTGCTGCTTGACCTTGGCGGCCTGGAACGCGTACTGCACGAACACCGCGTCGCTGCCCTGCTCGGCCGTGTACTGCACCGAGGTGACCAGCACTTCCTCGAGCGTCACGCGCGTGTATTCGATCTGACCGCCACCGGCCTTGCAGACCGAGACCTCGACCTTGCTCAGGTGCTTGCCGCTGGCGCAGTTCTTCATGACGGACGGTGCCGCCTTGTCGATGCGCGCGAGCACCTGCAGGTCGTTGAAGCTGGCCTTGCCCACGCCACCGCCACCGCCGCTCACCATGTTGCCAGGCTGCGTCGCACCCCATGCGAACGACTTGATATCCGTCCAGTCCTTGTGGTTCGAGTCCTTGGATTCGCCGTTCGCGCCTTCGACGCGCATGAACATGTCTACTGCCATCATTAACCCCCGGAGTTGTGCGTGCCCCATCGAGGCACTGTTGAATTAGCTGCTGTCCTTCTTGTTGGACGGCAGCTTCGAAACCAGCCGCAAAGACACCGTGAGCCCTTCGAGCTGGTAGTGCGGCCGGAGAAAAAACTTGGCGGCGTAGTAGCCGGGGTTGTCCTCGATGGGTTCCACCTGGACTTCGGCCGCCGCGAGCGGCTTCATCGCCTTGGTGTCCTGCGACGAGGTGCCGGGGCTGCCGTCGACGTAGTTCATGATCCAGTCGTTGAGCCAGCGCTCCATGTCCTCGCGCTCGCGGAACGAACCGATCTTGTCGCGGACGATGCACTTGAGGTAGTGCGCGAAGCGGCAGCAGGCGAACAGGTAGGGCAGGCGTGCCGCCAGGTTCGCGTTGGCCGTGGCGTCGGCGTCGTAGTACTCGGCCGGCTGCTGCAGCGACTGGGCGCCGATGAAGGCCGCGAAGTCGGAGTTCTTGCGGTGCACCAGCGGCATGAAGCCGTTCTTCGCGAGCTCGGCCTCGCGCCGGTCGCTGATCGCGATCTCGGTCGGGCACTTCATGTCCACGCCGCCGTCGTCGGTCGGGAAGGTGTGCGTGGGCAGGTTCTCGACCGCGCCGCCCGATTCCACGCCGCGGATCGAGGTGCACCAGCCGTACTGCTTGAACGAGCGGTTGATGTTCACGCCCATCGCGTAGGCCGAGTTGGCCCAGGTGTAGCGGTTGTGCGCGGCCGAGTCGGTCTCCTCCTCGAACTCGAACTCGTCGACCGGGTTGGTGCGCGCGCCGTAGGGCAGGCGCGCGAGGAAGCGCGGCATCGCCAGGCCGATGTAGCGCGCATCCTCCGACTCGCGCAGCGAGCGCCACGCGGTGTGCTCGGTGTTGTGGAAGATCTTGGTCAGGTCGCGCGGGTTCGACAGCTCCTGCCACGATTCCATCTGCATCACGGTCGGCGAGGCGCCCGCGATGAAGGGGCAGTGCGCGGCCGCGGCGATCTTGGCCATCTCGCCGAGCATCTCGACGTCGGGCGGGCTGTGGTCGAAATGGAAGTCGCCGATCAGCGCGCCGAAGGGCTCGCCGCCGAACTGGCCGTACTCGGCCTCGTAGATCTTCTTGAACAGCGGGCTCTGGTCCCAGCCGATGCCCTTGTGGCGCTTGAGCGAGCGCGCGACTTCGCGCTTGGAGGCGCACATCACGCGGATCTTGAGCTGCTCGTCGGTCTCGGTGTTGTTCACGAGGTAGTGCAGGCCGCGCCAGGCACCCTCGAGCTGCTGGAAGTCCTCGTGGTGCAGGATCTGGTTGATCTGCTCGGAGAGCTTGCGGTCGATCTCCGTGATGATGGCCTGCACCGTGCGATAGGCATCGTTGGAGATGGTGACGGAGCTCTCGAGCGCCTGCACCGCCAGCGTCTTGACGGCGTTCTGCACCGCCTCGCGCGCCTGGTCGGTCTTGGGCTTGAACTCGCGCTGGAGCAGGTCGGAGAACTCGTTCGGCTCGAGCGCCTCGACGGTCTGCTGCGCGCGCGCGGATTGTTTTTGCACGGTACTCATGGTGGTGGTCCTGTCGACGTGATCGGCTCGCGCTTACTCGGCACTGCCCGGCGTGCCCGCCGGCTTCTCCGCGGCCGCGTCGATGGCGCTGGCCACCGCGGGGTTCGGGCTGGTGGCCAGCGACTTCAGCAGCGCCGGGTTCTGCAGCGCCTGTGCGATGAGCTGCTCGGCGCCGTTCTTGCCGTCCATGTAGGACAGCAGGTTCGACAGCTCGGTGCGCGCGTCGAGCAGCTGCTGCAGCGCGTCGACCTGGCGCGCGATGCGCGCGGGCGAGAAGTCGTCCATGCTGTCGAAGGTGATGTCGACGTTGAGCTGGCCGTCGCCGGTCAGCGTGTTGGGCACCTGGAAGGCCACGCGCGGCTTGATCGACTTCATGCGGTCGTCGAAGTTGTCGATGTCCACCGCCATGAACTCGCGCTCGGCGAGGTCGGGCATCGGGTCGACCTGCTTGCCCGCGAGGTCGGCGATCACGCCCATCACGAAGGGCAGCTGGATCTTGCGTTCGCTGCCGTAGATCTCGACGTCGTACTCGATCTGCACGCGCGGCGCGCGGTTGCGCGCGATGAACTTCTGACCACTGTTCCTGACACGGTTGTCTGCCATAAAGCTTCCTCTTGATTCTTCGATCGAATGCGTGCGGACCGCATGCGCCGGCCGCCGGCGCCTACTGCGATGCGTCGGTCCCCGGTGGCCGGCCCGCCAGGCTCTCCAGCTTCTGCAGTCCCTCGGGCATGAGCTCCTCGATGATCTGGAAGAAGTTGAGCGCCAGCAGCTTCTGCGCCCTGCGTATCAGCAGGGGCGCGGGATGGCTGGGCTCCGCGCGCTCCAGATACCGGCAAGCCTTTTCCAACAACACCTGCACATCTTCGCGGCTCGTTATTTCAATATCGTTGATACCGATTGCGCGTAGGCCGGGACCGCCACTTGCAACGGTCGCGGCCGCGACGGGCGACGCGGCCGGCGCTACCGCATCGCTCGCCGACGGGCTCTGGTGCGCGGTCTGTGGCGCCTCGAGCGCGCTCTGCAATGCCTTCTCGGGCAGCAACTGCGCCACCGTGCGCATCGAACGCTCGAGACGCGAGAAGTCGGGCGCCCAGCTCTGGCCCAGCGCGCGCTCGCAGGTCTCGCGGATGCGCTGCAGCAGCGCGAGCGCCGAGCGCAACGCGACGATCGGCGGGGCGTCGTGGTCGTGCGCACGGCGCGCGGCCTCGCGCAGGCGGCCCACACCGCCCGGATAGTCGATCTGGTCGGCCTTGCTCGAATCGAGCAGGGCCTCGACCTGCCGCAAGGTCATCGTCACGCCGCCGTCGTCGAGCAGGCGCGCATCGCGCACGCTGCGCCCGATGCCTTCGCTCTCGGCCAGCGCGGCCAGTGCGTTCATGCGCGGCAGCGGGTCCTCGTCGCCACCGTCGACCACGCGCGGATGCACGTCGTCCCAGAAGGCCTGCAGCACCACGTCGACCAGCTGCAGCCCTTCGACATAACCCGGCAGGCCGCGGCTCTCGGTCCACGCGAGCGTGAGCGGCACCAGCACGCGCAGGTCGCGCGTGCGCTCGCACAGCTGCTTGGCGATGCGCTCGACCTTGGTCCAGTCGGGCGGCTCGGCCGGAATGATGGTGTTGCCGAACTGCTGCTCGCGCTTGCCGAGCGTTGCCTGCTGCAACGCCATGAAATCGGCGTCGTATTCCAGATCCTCACCGCACGGAAGCGGGCCCTCGACGGGCTTTTGCAAAAGCTCGATCTCTGCCTGCGACACCCGATCTCCCTCGTTCAACCAATCAAAACATTAACAAATCATTAGTTATCTTGAGTGGAAGCGAGGAGGCGGTCAACTACATCTGAGGTCATCGTGCCGTCTATGAATCACAAAGAAGTACATCTTCCAAGATCGTTACACAGTACGGCTTAACGGTGCATGACCGCACCATGACAGGATTCAATGCAAGAGGCCGCGCGCGGCCAGGTTGCGCATCAATGCGCCGATGCCGAAGGTCCAGCGCGGGGCCTTGTCGGCATGCGCGACGCGGTTGACCAGCGCGCCGAGTTCGGGCGCCGCGATGCGCACCATGTCGCCGACCGAATGCGTGAAGCCCTGGCCCGGGCCGTGGCGGTCCTGCGTGGGCGCGAACATCGTGCCGAGAAACAGCATCAGGCCATCGGGATAGTCGTGATGGATGCCGATGGCCTGCGCCACGAGGTCCAGCGGATCGCGGCTGATCTTCGCGAGCGAGCTCGAGCCCTCGAGCACGAAGCCCTCGGGCCCACGCACCTCGAGCGCGACCGTGATGCGGCGCACCTGCGCGATGCCGAAGTGCGCATCGAACAGGCGGATGAACGGGCCGATGGCGCACGAGGCGTTGTTGTCCTTGGCCTTGCCGAGCAGCAGCGCGCTGCGGCCTTCGAAGTCGCGCAGGTTGACGTCGTTGCCGAGCGCGGCGCCCAGCGTCTCGCCGCGGCTGTTGACCGCGAGCACGACCTCGGGCTCGGGGTTGTTCCACACCGAGGCCGCATGGATGCCGATGTCGGCGCCCGTGCCCACCGACGAGAGCACGGGCGCCTTGGTGAAGATCTCCGCGTCGGGCCCGATGCCGACCTCGAGGTACTGCGACCACGCGCCCTGCGCGATCAGCACCTCCTTGGCCTTCATCGCCTCGGGCGAGCCCGGCACGATGTCGGCGAGGTTGTCGCCGAGCACGCCGCCGAGCGCCGCGCGCGTGGCCTCGGCCTTCGATGCATCGCCGCGCGCCTGTTCCTCGATCACGCGTTCGAGCAGGCTCGCGACGAAGGTCACGCCGCTGGCCTTGACGGCCTGCAGGTCGCAGGGCGCGAGCAGCCAGGGCCGGTCCTCGTTGCGCGCCGTGGCATCGCTGTTGGCGAGCACCTCGGCCAGCGCCGCGATGCGCGGCGCCTGGCCGCCGCGCAGCACGCGCCGCACGGCATCGGCGGGCGGCTCCGGCAGCTCGAGCAGGTCGCTCATCGTGGGCGCGAGCCGCGAGAGATCGTGCAGGCCATCGCCCTGCACGGCCACGAGCACGGGGCCCACGCCCGGTTGCCAGAGACGGCCCACGAGGGTGGCCTGGGCGGCGTCTTGCGGAAGGCTGGTGGCGGTCTGGAGATCGAGTGGCATGGCGGTGGATGTCTCTGTTGGTGGAAGTGCGCGGGCATCGTAGCGCCGTGTGGGCGCTTGCGAAATGCGGACAGCCGAACGCAGAGGTCGCGAAGGTTGCGCAGAAGTCGCGGAAGAACAGCCAGAAAAATTGGCTCTCTTCTTCTGCGACTTCTGCGCTCCTTGGGTCTTCCTTCTGCGTTCGGCTGCCCGTATTCGGCTGTCAGTGCCCTGGCGCGGCGCGCGCGCGCGCGACCTCGGCCTGCAGGTCGGGCCAGGCGGGCTCCCGCGGCGCGAAGCGCGCGCGCATGTAGCCCGCGAGCTCGGCGATCTGGCGGTCGTCGAGCGCGTCGCGGAAGGCCGGCATGAAGCCGATGTCGCGCGTCGCGGGATGGCGCACGCCATCGAGGATGGTGCGCAGCAGGTTGTCGGGCTTCGCGCTCGCGAGGTTGCCGTTGAGCGCGAGCGGCGTGTTCACGCCCAGCAGCGTCGGACCGTCGCCGTCGTGGTGGCAGGCGGCGCAGGCGCTGTCGAACATGCGCTGCGCGGGGCCGAGCAGCTGGCCCTGCGTGCGCGCCGCGGTGTCGACGATGCGCCGCGCCTCGGCCTGCGCGGCGGCCTCGGGCAGGGGCCTGGGGTTGAACGAGGCGAGGTAGGTCGCCATCGCGCGGATGTCGGCATCGGGCACGGCGCCGAGCTCGCGCACCACCTCGGCCATCGGGCCGCCCGCGATGCCGTGGCGCGGCGAATGGCCGTCGCGCAGGTAGCGGTAGAGCGAATCGGCATCCCAGGGCATGGCGGACTTCGAGCGCATCGTGAGCGAGGGTGCCTCCCAGCCGTCGACCATCGCGCCCGACAGGAAGGCGCTGCCGCCCTGCTCCGCGCCGAGCGCATTGCGCGGCGTGTGGCAGGCGCCGCAATGGCCGAGGCCGTTGACGAGGTAGGCGCCGCGGTTCCACTCGGCGCTCTGCGTGGCCACGGGCGCGAGCGGCGCGGGATCGTGGAAGAGCGCGTTCCATCCGGCCATCAGCGGCCGCAGGCTGAACGGGAACTTGAGCTCGGACTTCGGCGTTTCGGCGCGCACCGCGGGCATCGCCATGAAGTAGGCATAGAGCGCCTGCAGGTCGTCGTCGCTGGTCTTCGCGAAGGCGGTGTAGGGGAAGGCCGGATAGAGGTGATGGCCGTCGCGCGACACGCCCTCGCGCATCGCGCGCTGGAAGGCGCTGAAGGACCAGCGGCCGAGGCCGGTCTCGGCATCGGGCGTGAGGTTGGTGGTGTAGAGCGTGCCGAAGGGCGTGTCCATCGCGCGGCCGCCGGCGTTGGGCGCGCCGCCCGGCGCGGTGTGGCAGACCGCGCAGTCGCCGAGCGCCGCGAGCACGCGGCCGCGCTCGATGGTGGCCTCGCTGTAGACCGGCGCGGTGAGCGACACCGGCGCGATCGCCGAGCGCCAGCCGAGCAGGCCCGCGACGACGCCGATGCCGCCGACTACGAGCGCGGCGCCCGTGGCCCACAGACTCTTGCGCGTCGGCCATGGCGCATCGGCCTTGCTCCTTCCCCCCCTGGGGGAAGGCCGGGATGGGGGCACCGCGGCCTCGCTATCGCCCCGCTGCGCCCCCCCCGCCCCACCGTCCCCCGCAGGAGAAGGCAGCAGCCCGCGATTCAATTCCGCCAGCACCGTCTCCGGCGTGAACGGCGGCGCCCTGAAGCGCACGCCCGTCGCATCGAAGATCGCGTTCGCGATCGCCGCCGTGCCCGGCACCGACGAGGACTCGCCCGCGCCCAGCGACGGCTCGCCGGGCCGCGGCATGTGCATCACCTCGATCACCGGCACTTCGCGGAAGTTGATGATCGGATAGCTGCCCCATTCGCGGCTCGCGACCACGCCCGAAGGCAGCACGCCGGGCAGGCGTTCGCCGCCCTCGGCCGGCCCGGACTGCGGCGCGAATTGCACCTGCTCCTTGAGCGCGCGGCTCGTGGTCTGGATCACGTTGCCGTGCACCTGGTGCTCGACGCCCGCGGGATTGACCAGCAGGCCCGCGTCGTGCCCCACCACCACGCGGCGCACGTGCACCTCGCCGGTCCGGCGGTTGACCTCGACGTCGGCCACCCAGGCGGCCCAGGCGGCGCCGAAGCCCGGCCACTTGCTGTGCACGTAGCGCGCATAGGCGAAGCCCTGGCCGAACAGGATGTCGCCGCCGGGGCCGAGCCCGCCCTCGGCGTTCTCCTGCGGGCCGGTGCGCAGCCGCCAGCCGGCCTTCTGCGCGGTGGCCTGCACCAGCTCGACCGCGCGCGGATCGTCGAGGTGGCGCAGCCGGAACTGCACCGGGTCGACGCCCGCCGCGGTCGCGAGCTCGTCGATGTACGACTCGTGCGCGAACGAGCTCGGCAGCGCCGACACGCCGCGCAGCCACGAGGCGCGCACGATCGGCGCCATGTCGTTGACCTTCACGCGCAGGTTGTCGTAGCCGTAGGGCGGGCGCGCGGTGCGGTCGCCCATCTCGTAGGCCTGCGCCACCGGTTCGATGGCGCGCGTGAGCAGCAGCGCGAGCGTGGGCGCGCCGTTCGACGGATAGGAGGTCTGGAAGTCGTAGGCCGCGACGCTGCCGTCGGCCGCGAGGCCGCCATCGATCTCCATCAGTTGCGCGGCGCCCTTGGGCTCCCATGCATGCTCCTGCTCGCGCGTGAGCTGCACGCGCACCGGCGCGCCCACCGCGCGCGCGAGCAGCGCGGCATCGGCCGCCACGTCGTCGGCGCCGTTGCGGCCATAGCAGCCCGCGGCCTCCATACGCACCACGTCGACCTGCAGGTCCTGCACGCCGAGCAGCTTCGCGAGATCGGCGCGCAGCACGTGCGGGTTCTGCGTGCCGGCCCAGCAGCGCAGTTGCATGCCGCTTCCGTCCTCGGGCTGCCATTCGGCGAGCGCGCACGAGGGCCCGATCGAGGCATGCATCTGGTAGGGCCAGACATAGGTGCGCGGCATCGGATGCGCCGCGCGCGCGATCGCGCCGTCGACGTCGCCCTCGTCGACCAGCAGGCGCTGCGTCGAGGGGTTGTCGCGCAGCGCCTGCGCGAGGTCGTCGAGGCCGGGCATGCCGGGCCAGGGCTTCCAGCGCACGCGCAGTTCGCGCAGCGCCTGTTCGGCATGCTCCTCGCGCTCGGCCACGATGCCGACGAAGTCGCGGATCACCACCACCGCGCGGATGCCGGGGACGTGCGCGATCGACGACTCGTCGACCGACTCCAGCGTGTTGCCGATGAAGTCGCCGTGGTCGGCGCCCGCGTAGGGCGGGCGCACCACGCGGCCGTGCAGCATGCCCGGCACGCGCATGTCGTGCACGAAGACCAGCTCGCCCGCGAGCTTGGCCGGGATGTCGACGCGCGCCTGCCGCGTGCCGACCACGCGGTAGTCGGCGGGATCCTTGGTGGCGGCCTTCGCGTCGAGCCTGAGCACGGTGCGCTGGCCCGTCACGAGTTCGGCATAGCTCAGACGTTGGTCGGGCGACTCGGCCACGCGCACGATGCCGTTGCGCGCCTGCAATGCCTCGGGCGCCACGCCCAGGCGCTCGGCCGCGCGCGCCAGCAGCCACGCGCGCGCCTGCGCGGCCGCGAGGCGCAGCGGCTGCGCATGGATCTGGATCGAGGCGCTCGCGATGGTCGCGCCCTGGTTGGGCGCGCGCGCGGTGTCGCCGAGCATCACGCGCACGCAGGGCATGCCGAGCTCGAGCTCCTCGGCCACGATCTGGCCCAGCGCGGTCTGGATGCCGGTGCCGAGGTCGACGTGGCCGTTGAGCGCCGAAGCGCTGCCGTCGTCCCACACAGCGAGCAGCACCTCGTCGCCCTCGGCCGGGTTGCCCGCGATGAAGGCCGGCTGGCCCTTGGCCGGCGGCGGAGCCGGCGGGGTCTCGCGCACCACCAGCAGCACGCCTTCGGCGGCGAGGAACTCCGCGCGCGTGCGCGGCAGGTCGGCGCGACGTGTCATGGCTGCGCCGCCCGCAGCTGGCGGGCCGCGCGCTGCGCCGCGTCGAGGATCTCGATGTGCGTGCCGCAACGGCACAGGTTGCCCGAGAGCTCGCTGCGAATGCGCGCCTCGCTGGCGCCCGGCTCGCGCGCCAGCAATGCCGCCACCTGCATCACCATGCCGTTGAGGCAGTAGCCGCACTGCGCGGCCTGCGCCTCCTCGAAGGCGGCCTGCACCGGGTGCCAGTCGCCGCGCGTGCCCAGGCCCTCGAGCGTGGTGATGGCGCGGCCCGCCACGCCGTGCGCGGGAATCACGCAGGCGCGCGCGGCCATGCCGTCGACATGCACCGTGCAGGCGCCGCACTGGCCGAGGCCGCAGCCGTACTTGGGTCCGTTGAGGCCGAGGTCGTTGCGCAGCACCTGCAGCAGCGAGGCCTCGCGCGGGACCGCGAGCGCCTGCGCGCGGCCGTTGACTCTCAGCTGCAGCGGTTCGGCACGGCCCTCAGCGCCGCAGCTGGCCGTCACGGGTGTACATCTCCAGGTCCACGAAGTTCGAGCCGTTGTGGTTCTTCGGCCCGTACTCGATCGGGAAGTCGCCGAAGCGCGTGCTGCCGATGCTCTCGAGGCCCGCGACGAAGCTCTCGCGCGTGAGCGCCTTGCCGCCGCGGCGCAGGCCCTCGGCCATCACGCGCGCGACGATGTAGCCCTCGAGCGCGGTGTAGCTGTCGATCTTTTCGCCGAACTCGGCGCGGTCGCGCTGGTACTCGGCCACGATGGGCACGCGCACGGCCTGCGGCGGCGGCACGATGCTGGCCGTGACCAGGCCCGCGAGCTTGCCCTCGAGCCGCTGCGCCGAGCCGGCCGCGTCGGTGATGCCGACCGACAGCGTGTAAAGCGGCGCGCCGCCCGCGCTAGCGCGGTAGTCGCGCATGAAGACCTCGACCTGGCGCCCGGCCATGATCATCACGACCGCGCCCGGCTTGGCCTCCGCGAGGCCCGCGACCACCGGCTTCGCATCCTCGGCGGCGATCGCCAGCGGGAAGGTCTTGACCACCTTCACCTTGTAGTCGGCCGCGAGTTCCTCGCAGGTCGCGAGGTTCGACTTGCCGAAGGCGCTGTCCTGGTGCACCACCGCGATCGACTGGATGCCGATGGTCGACAGGTGGCTGATGATCTTGCGCAGCTCGAGGTCGTAGCCCGCGCGCACGTGGAACAGCAGCCGGTTGGTCTTGGTGCGGAACGAGGTGGTACCCACCAGCGGCGCGAACATCGGCACGCCCGCCTTCTCGGCCAGCGGCATCGCGGCCGCGAGGTTGCCGGTGGCGACGTAGCCGGTGAGCGCGAACACCTTGTCCTCGTCGATCAGCTTCGCGGTGTTGAGCGCGGTCTTCGCGGGCTCGTAGACGTCGTCGTAGCTCACCAGCTCGAGCCGGCGCCCGTTGATGCCGCCGCCCTTGTTGACGCGGTCGAAGTGCAGCTTGATGCCCGCGCGGTAGTCGATGCCGAAGTCCTTGGCCGGGCCGCTGAAGACGGCCGACTGGCCGATGCGGATGGCGCCGTCGCTCACGCCGTTCTCGGCGCGCGCAACGGACAGCAGGCCGGGGCCGAGCGCGAGGGCCGCGCCGCCGGCCACCAGGGAGCGCCTGGAGAGGGAAATCGTCATGGGGTCGTCTTGTCTCTGAGTTGTGGTGTGTCGATGCGCGGCAGGGGCCCGCGCAGCGCCGGGCTTTCCTGTCGTCTTCTCAGGCGCCCTGGATGTCGGCCGACTGGATGCGCTTCACGCCCTTGGCGCTCATCTGCTTCCAGGCCGCGGCCAGCGAGCCGTTGAGGTCGATGGCGCGCGTGGCGTCCTCGATCACGTAGGCATCGAAGCCGGCCTTGCGTGCATCGAGCGCGGTCCAGGCGACGCAGAAGTCGGTCGCCAGGCCGGTCACGAACACGGTCTTGATGCCGCGCGCCTTGAGGTAGCCGGCGAGGCCGGTCGAGGTCTTGCGGTCGGCCTCCTCGAAGGCCGAGTAGCTGTCGACGTCGGCGTGGAAGCCCTTGCGGATGATCAGCTGCGCGGTCGGCAGCTTGAGGTCCTTGTGCAGCGCCGCGTCGTCGGTGCCCTGCACGCAGTGGTCGGGCCACAGCACCTGGTTGCCGTAGTTCAGCTTGATGCTGCTGAAGGGCTTCTGGCCCGCGTGCGCGCTCGCGAACGAGGCATGGCCCTGGGTGTGCCAGTCCTGCGTGACCACGATGTTCTGGAACGAGGCCGCCAGCTGGTTGATGACCGGCACCACGTCGGCGCCGCCCTTGACCGGCAACGTGCCGCCGTCGATGAAGCAGTTCTGCACGTCGACCACGATCAGCACGGCCTTGTCGCCGGGCTTGATCTTCGCGCCGGCGGCGAAGAGCGCGCCCGAGGCGCCGAGCAGGCCGAGGGCGGCCGTGGATTGGAGGAAGCGTCTGCGGTGCGTGTCGTTCATGGTCTGTGCTCCGTGCTTGCGTTGATGGAAACGAAACCCTGCAAGGAATGCGCCCGACGGCGCATCCGACTCATACAACTGACAACTAGACGCTCAGGTACGCGCGCCGCACTTCCTCGTTGGCCGCGAGCTCGGCCATGGTGGCGTGGTAGCGGATCTGGCCCTTCTCGAGCACGTAGGCACGGTCGGAGACCAGCTCCGCGAAGTGCATGTTCTGCTCCGACAGCAGGATGCTCACGCCCTGCGCCTTGAGCTCGAGGATCATGTTCGCCATCTGCTCGACGATCACCGGCGCCACGCCTTCGGACGGTTCGTCGAGCAGCACCAGGTAGGGGTTGCCCATCAGCGTGCGCGCCACGGTCAGCATCTGCTGCTCGCCGCCGCTCATGCGGCCGCCGGGACGGTGGGGCATCTCGCCGAGGTTGGGGAACAGCTTGAACAGCCGCTCGGGCGTCCACAGCGGCGCCTCGCTGCCGTCGGCCCAGCGGCGCGCGGCCTGCTTGCCGACCTCGAGATTCTCCATCACCGTGAGGTCGGTGAACACGCGCCGGTCCTCGGGCACGAAGCCCAGGCCCAGGCGTGCCGCGTGGTGCGGCTCGCTCTTCGAGATGTCGTGGCCCAGGAAGCGCACCGCGCCGCGGCGCTTGCCGAGCATGCCGATCAGCGCCTTGAGCGTGGTCGACTTGCCGGCGCCGTTGCGGCCCATGAGCGCGACCACCTCGCCGCGCCGCACCTCGAGGTCGACGTCGTAGAGGATCTGGGCGGCGCCGTACCAGGCGCAGAGGGCCTTGGCTTGAAGAAGGGGTTCTTGGGCGTTCATCGAAGACTGGAGGAAATCGGGATCGGACAGCCGAACGCAGAGAGCGCGAAGGTTTCGCGAAGGTCGCAGAAAGAACACCCGAAGGATTTCTCTGCGACTTCTGCGAGACCTTCGCGACTTCTGCGTTCGGTTTTCGTATTCATGCCGCTGCTTTCTCGAAGGTCTTGCCGCTGCCGAAGTACACCTCCTGCACCTTCGGGTGGTCGCGGATCTCGAGCGGCTTGCCCTGCGCGATGAGGCGGCCGCGCGCCAGCACGATCATGCGGTCGGCATAGGCGAACACGACGTCCATGCTGTGCTCGGTGAACAGCACGGCCATACCGCGGTCGATGACCAGCTGCTTGGTCAGCGCCATCAGCGAGTTGCGTTCCTTCGGCGCCATGCCGGCCGTGGGCTCATCCATCAGCAGCAGCTTGGGGCTGTTGGCCATCGCGATCGCGAGCTCGACGCGCTTGACGTCGCCGTAGGCCAGCACGCTGCAGGGCCGGTCGGCCTGCGACTTCATGCCGACCTGGTCGAGCAGCGCCAGCGCCTCGTCGCGCTGGTGCTCGGCGGCGCGGCGCCACATCGAGAACAGCTTGCGGTCGTGCGAGAGCAGCGCCATCTGCACGTTCTCGACCACGGTGAGCGAGGCGAAGGTCTCGGCGATCTGGAAGGTGCGGCCCACGCCCATGCGCCAGATCTCGCGCGGCTTGCGGCCCACGAGTTCCTGGCCGTCGAGCGTGATCGAGCCCTGGTCGGCCTTGAGCTGGCCGTTGACCATGTTGAAGGTGGTGGACTTGCCGGCGCCGTTGGGGCCGATCAGCGCCAGCAATTCGCCCGGGGGCAGCTCGAAGCTGATGCCATCGACGGCCTTCACGCCGCCGAAGGACTTGCCGAGGTTGTTGACCTTGAGCAGGCTCATGCCTTCACCTCCTCGAGCTTGGCATCGGCGGCCTTCTCTTCCTTGGGCGCGCGCAGGCGCTCCACGAGCTGCTTGATCGATCCCGCGATGCCCTGCGGGAACAGCAGCACCAGGATCAGGATGATGGCGCCGAGCATCGCGCGCCAGTAGTCGGTGTTGCGCGCCACGGTGTCGTGCAGCCAGGTGAAGGTGACGGCGCCGACCACCGGGCCCGCGAGCGTCTGGATGCCGCCGAGCAGCACCATGACGAGGCCGTCGACCGACTTGCCGACCGACAGCGTCTCGGGCGAGATGCTGCCCTTGGAGAACGCGAACAGCGCGCCGGCCAGGCCCGCCACCGCGCCCGCGATGACGAAGGCGGCCCACTGCATGCGCTTGACGTCGATGCCGATGGCGTCGGCGCGCAGCACCGAGTCGCGGCCCGCGCGCAGCGTGTAGCCGAAGGGCGAATACAGCACGCGGCGCAGCCACCAGACGCCGGCCGACACCAGCACCAGCGTGAGCCAGTAGTAGGCGCGCTTGTCCGACAGCCAGGCCGAGGGCCAGACGCCCGTGAGGCCGTTGCTGCCGCCCGTGAAGCTGTCCCACTGGTAGGTGATGGCCCAGGTGATCTGCGCGAAGGCCAGGGTGAGCATCGCGAGGTACACGCCCGACAGCCGCACCGCGAACCAGCCGTAGACGAAGGCGCCGAGCGCGGCCACCAGCGGCGCGACCACCAGCGTGAGCTCCATCGGCAGGCCCAGCGAGCGCGCGAGCAGCGCGGCCCCGTAGGCCCCGAGGCCGAAGTAGGCCGCATGGCCGAACGAGTGCATGCCGGCCGGGCCCATGATGAAGTGCAGGCTGGCGGCGAACAGGGCCGCGATCAGCAGGTCGATCATCAGCACCAGCGTGTAGGGCGAACCGGCCGTCAGCACCGGCAGCGCGGCGAGCACCAGCGCGAGCACCGCGGCGCCGGCCAGGTAGAGGTTGCCGGCGCGGCGCAGCGGTTCCTCCTGCATGCCGACGTAGCGGCTCGGTGCCTGCGCGCGGCCGAACAGGCCCCACGGGCGCCACACCAGCACGGCCGCCATCACGAGGAAGTCGACCATCAGCGTGAGCTTGGAGAAGGACACGTCGATGCCGAAGATCTGCACCACGCCGAGCCAGATGCACACGGCCTTGATCTCGGCGATCAAGAGCGCGGCCACGTAGGCGCCGGGCAGCGAGCCCATGCCGCCGACCACCACCACCACGAAGGCGGCGCCGATGGTGTTGAGGTCCATCTCGAGCGTGGCGGGCTCGCGCGGCAGCTGCAGCGCGCCGCCCAGGCCCGCGAGCAGCGCGCCGAGCGCGAACACCGCGGTGAAGAGCCACGCCTGGTTGACGCCCAGCGCGCTGACCATCTCGCGGTCCTGCGTGGCGGCGCGCACCAGCGTGCCGAAGCGCGTGCGCGTGAGCAGCAGCCAGACCAGGCCCAGCACCACCGGGCCGACCACGATCAGGAACAGGTCGTACGAAGGGAACTGGCGCCCGAGGATCTCGACCGAGCCCTTGAGGCCGGGCGCGCGCGGGCCCAGCAGCTCGTCGGGGCCCCAGAGCCACAGCACCGCGTCCTTGATGACGAGCACCAGCGCGAAGGTGGCGAGCAGCTGGAACAGCTCGGGCGCCTTGTAGATGCGGCGCAGCAGCAGCACCTCGATCAGCGCGCCGAGCACGCCGACCGCGACCGCCGCGATCAGCAGCGCGGGCCAGAAGCCCAGGCTCGCGCCGAGCTTGTCGACCAGCGTGTACGCGAGGTAGATGCCGACCATGAAGAAGGATCCATGGGCGAAATTGACGATGCGCGTCACGCCGAAGATCAACGAGAGGCCGGCCGCCACGAAGAACAGCGACGAGGCGCCGGCCAACCCGTTGAGCAACTGAACAACGAAGCCTGAAAAGCTCATTCAAGGATCCCGAGGAACTGGAAACTCCCGCCCCCGCCAGGCGCCCGAGGCGCATGGCTGACGCGGTGGTGGTGCCACCTGCTGCCCATGCCGCGCACGCGCGGACCGTTCGGGCGATGCCCGCGGTCCGCGCGAAGCGGCATCAGTCGGCGGGGCGCATCTTCTTGACTTCGTCGTCGCTCGGCTGGAACTTGGCGCCGTCGAGGTAGACGTAGTCCACCATCACGCCCTTGCCGCCGTCGTTCTTGGTCTTGCCCACGTAGGCGCCCATGGTCGACTGGTTGTCCTGCGCGCGGTAGCTGATCTTGCCGAAGGGGCTGTCGAGCTGCAGGCCCTTGAAGGCCGCGACCAGCTTCTCGGTGTCGGTGCCGCCGGCCTTCTGGATGCCGGCCGCGATCGAGTGGATGGCGCTGTAGCCGACCACCGAGCCCAGGCGCGGGTAGTCCTTGAACTTGGCCTGGTAGGCATCGAGGAAGGCCTTGTGCTCGGGCGTCTTGATGCCGCTCCACGGATAGCCGGTCACGATCCAGCCGTTGGGCGCCTCGTCCTTCAGCGGATCGAGGTACTCGGGTTCGCCGGTCAGCACGCTGACCACTTCACGGTCCTTGAACAGGCCGCGGGTGTTGCCCTCGCGCACGAACTTCGAGAGGTCGGCGCCGAACAGCACGTTGAAGATCGCGTCGGGCTTGGCATCGGCGAGCGCCTGCACCACGCTGCCCGAATCGACCTTGCCCAGCGGCGGCGCCTGCTCGGCGACGAATTCCACGTCGGGCTGCGCGGCCTTGAGCAGGGTCTTGAAGGTCGCGACCGAGGACTGGCCGTACTCGTAGTTGGGGTAGACGATGGCCCAGCGCTTCTTCTTGAGCTTGGCGGCCTCGGGCACCAGCATCGCGACCTGCATGTAGGTCGAGGGACGCAGGCGGTAGGTGTAGCGGTTGCCGTTGCTCCAGACGATCTTGTCGGTCAGCGGCTCGGCGGCGAGATAGAAGAACTTCTTCTGCTTCGCGAAGTCGGTCAGCGCCAGGCCGGTGTTCGAGAGGAAGGCGCCCGCGAGCACGTCGACCTTCTCGCGCGAGATCAGCTCCTCGGCCACGCGCACGGCGTCGCCGGGGTTCGCGTTGTCGTCACGGCTGATCAGTTCGATCTTCCGGCCGTTGACCCCGCCCTTGGCGTTGATCTCGTCGACCGCGAGTTCCATGCCCTTCTTGTAGGGCTCGAGGAAGGCCGGCTGCGCCTTGTAGCTGTTGATCTCGCCGATCTTGATCACGCCCTGGGCGTGCGCGGGAACGAGGGCGCAGGTCAGGGTCAGGACGGAAGCCGCGCTGAAAACATGGCGCAAGGGGATCATCGGGAAGCTCCTGGTGGGGTTCGAGAAAAGCGGGAAAGGAACGGGGAAAAATCGGTGGAAAGGTGGAGTGTCGCCTCAGCGCAGGCCGTCTTCGCCCTTGATCTCGCCGGCCTGCAGGCCGCCGATGCGCGGCAGTGGGCGGCCACTGTCGGTGACCGCCACGGCCACCACGATCTCGCCGGCGCGCGGGGCGTCGGAGACGCGGGCCTCGATGGCGTCGAAATGGCTGCGCACGAAGGCCGCGTCCTTGTGGCCCAGCGGCACGTCGATGGCGGTGCCGAGGGTGCCGAGCTTCTTGGCCGAGGGCACGAGCGCCGCGCCCTTCTCGACCGCCACGCGCAGCGGCGCGCCGAGCTTGGGATGCAGGATCGCGGCCGCGTGCTCGAGCTCGCCGCCTTCGCCGACGATCGCGGCCTTGCCGTAGCTCTGCGCCTGGCCGGGCTCGATGCCCAGCGCCTTCACGGCCTTCTGGCCCAGCAGCGCGCCGAGCTCCTCGCCGATCGCGATCAGCTCGTCGAGGTTCTCGCTGTAGCGGCCCGCGTAGGGGTTGGCGATCACGGCGATGGCGACCGCGCGGCGCGTGGGCGGAGCGATGTCGCGGCCCATTTCCTTGCGGGTTTCGTCGACCTGGACGACGAGCTTGCGGATGTTGGCGGTCATGTCTGGATTTCCTTTGGCTTCTCTTCTTGTCTCTTCGTACACGGGCTCAGCGCAGGCCGTCCCACTTGGCGATGTTCTCGGCGAGCAGGCCGCCGACCCGCGCATGCACGCGGTAGCCGGTGCTCATCGCGAGGATGAACACGATCTCGTCGGCCGCGGGCGCGCCGGACACGCGCACTTCGATCGCGTCGAACTGGCCGCGCACGTAGCTGGCGTTGATGTTGGTCAGCGGCACGTCGAGCGTGGTGCCGGGCGCGCCGACCTTCTTGGTCGACGGCACGATCGACAGCGCATTGCCGGGCTGGCCGGTCTTCTTCTCGTCGACGGTGCCCTTGGCATAGGCGACGCGGTCGCCCTTCCAGCCGAGCAGCTCGCGCATCGCGTAGCCGCCGGGCACGTGCCACAGCGCGCCATGCTCGAGCTCGCCCGCGGCGCCGACGATGGCGCCCTTGCCGTAAGTGGCGAGTTGCTCGAGCGGCACGTCCATCGCGGCGTGCAGCTTGTGCGCCATCTCGAGGCCCACCGGATCGAGCAGGCTCATCATCGGCAGGATGTCGGGCTCGTAGCGGCCCGCGAAGGGATTGGTCAGCACGGCGGCGATGGCACCACGCACCAGCGGCGTCTGGGCACGCGGCCCGAACTCGTGGTGGATGTGCTCGACCTGGGTGAAGACTCGGCGGATATCGATCATGAAAAAGAACCTTGCTTTTCGTTAAGCAATTACTGAACCAACTGCGCGCGGAAGCCTTGCTCCGAGGGGCTTCGAGCATAAGGGCTCGACCAGCCGCCACTGCCCCTGGCAAACGAGCAGAGCGGCCCATGCGAGCCCGCCTTTTTGCAGGACCCGAGCGCACACCGCGCCCGTATCGAGTGCGCTGCGCACCTGCGCGGGGGGCAGTGGCGGCACATCGACGGTGACCAGCGTGTCGCCGAGGTCGCTGTTGTCCTTGCGCTCGCTCGCGGGCACGCGACGGATCGCATCGTTGTCGACGTCGACCGCGTTGGCGATCACGGTCGCGGCCGCATCGGCCTGCGCCGCGGTGGCCGCCAGCACCGTCACGCTGTCGGCGATGCCGAGCGAAAAGCTGCGTCCGCGCCAGCCGCTGGTGGCGACGCCGCGCACCGGCTGGTCGGCGCGCAGTTCGAACTGGCCGTCGGTGTCGACGAGGCCGTTGGCATCGCGCCAGTCGAAGCGCGCGAGGTCCGCGTAGACGCCCACGCGCGCCGTCTGGCCCGGTGCGAGATGCACGGCGATGTCGCCGCCGTTGTTGATCCAGGCGCGCTCGATGCCGGGGCGCTGGTAGAAGGCGATCAGCTCCTGCGCCACCGAGCCCGCGACCGCGGCCATCGGCGTGATGAAGGTCGGCGCGAACGCCGCGCAGGCATCCCACATGCGGCGCGCCACCACGCCGCGCGGACGCATCCTGTCGGTGACCGGCAGGCGCAGCAGCGGCAGCTCGTGCACCAGTTCGTCGAGCACGTGCGCGAAGCGCGCCCAGGCCGCATCGTGCGCGGCCGCCACCGCGTAGCGGTCGCCGTGCGCCTCGGCCACGATGTCGATCGGGCCGTGGTTGAAGTGCCAGCGGTGCTCGTCGAGCGCCGTGCGTTGGGCGGACATGGTTATCCCAGCATGGGGGCGTGACCGAGGGGCCACGGGTTGGCTTCGTCGATGACGAGCCATTGGCGCGCGAGCGGCGCGCCGTCTTCCTGCCACGCACCGCGCGCGAGCGCCTGCTCGAGCGGGAAGACATGCTCCATGTGGCCGCCGAGCGCCTCGTAGTCGGCGCGCCGCATGCTGAACTCGATGGGCGCGACGATCGCGGGCGTGGGCACGGTGCCGAAGCTGTTGTCGGGCATGCGCATGACGTCGGCCATCACCGTGATGCCGCCGCCCGGCCATACATAGGCCGGCGCGCCGCCGCAGGTGACGTTGACCAGCGCGCGCTTGATGGCGCGCGTGAGCAGCACCGGGTTCTCGGTGACGCCCGCGCGCAGGCTGCCGCCGGCACCGCCGAGGAACAGCACGGTGCACAGCGAGGGTTCGCAGTTCTCGCCGATGCGGTCGACGATGCGCTTGACCTCGGGCGGCATCGGCTGCTCGACGGGCTGCAAAGCATCGTCGAGCACGTACCACTGCGCATGCTCGCCGGTGGTCGAGGTCATGAGCAGGCGCAGGCCGGGCTTGGCCACGCCCTCTTCCCAGCCCTCGATGATCGACAGCGGATCGGCGATGTCGGTGCCGCCCCAGCCGTTGCCCGGATTGGCGACCTGGAAGTAGCGCCCCGGCGTCGACTTGCGGCCCAGCATCTGGATGCCCGAGGGCGGCATGTCGAGGCAGCGGCCGGCCTGGTGCTCGGTCAGCACGCCCGTGATGTGGTCGTCGACCACCACCACCTCGTCGGCCACGCCAGCGAACTGGCGCGCGAAGATGCCGACCGCCGCGGAGCCGCAGCCCACGCGCATGCGCTGTTCTTCCACGCCGTTGACGATCGGCGCCTTGCCGGCCTGGATCACCAGGCTGGCGCCGCCGTCGATGGTGCATTCGATGGCCTTCTTGTTGCCCAGCAGCTGCATCAGCTCGGCCGTCATGCGGCCTTCCTTCTTGCTGCCGCCCGTGAGGTGGTGCACGCCGCCCAGCGACAGCATCTGCGAGCCGTACTCGGCCGTGGTGACGTGGCCCACCACCTCGCCGCGGTAGCGCACGTTGGCCTGCTCGGCGCCGAGGAAGCGGTCGGTGTCTATCTTCACCTTGAAGCTGCAGTAGCTGAAGATGCCCTCGGTGACCACGGTGACCATGTCCACGCCCTGCGCCTTGGAGGCGACGATGAAGGGCGCGGGCTTGTAGTCGGGGTAGGTGGTGGAGGAACCGACGCCGGTGACGAAGACCTCGTCGGCATGCAGCAGGTCGCCGTTCCATTCGGCCGGCGCCGTCTCGGCCGCGCTGCCGTCCGCAGCCCCCCCGGGGCGGTCGAAAGCCACCAGCGCGGGCGCATCGCTCGCGAGCTGGCGGCGCAGCAGCACCACGGGATCGACGCGCACCAGCACGCCCTCGCGGTTGGCATAGCGGTCGCAGGCGCCGGTGCGGCCGTCGGAGATCTGGCACAGCACCGGGCAGGCATTGCATTCGACCTTGGCCGCGCTCATGCGCTCGTTGCGCAGCGGCGCCTTGCCGAAACCGCCGGGGCCGGCCTCGGCGACCACCGGCACGTCCATGCCCGGCAGTCCGTCTGTCTTCGTGTGTTCCGTCATCGGGGGGCGACCTCTTGTTGGCTGCAAATCGTGGTGGCGGGGTTTGCAACAAACGTGCCGCATGTCCGCTTGTGCCGGGGCTTTCGTTTGTGTAGCATCCCCTACACTTTCATGTTGCATTCACTACATTGAAGGTCAATGTAGCAAACGGGCCCGATGCTTGCAATGGTGTTTTCTCGCGATGTTCATCGGGGTTTTTCCGACCAACGACAATGGAGGGTTCGGAGCCGGCCGGCAGCTGGCGCCCCAAGGGCGTGCATCCCGGCTCAGCCAACCCCCGTCATTCACCACTATTGAGTTCCGTATGAGTGCATTCAGCGAAGAGAAGGTCCTGAGCGTCCACCACTGGACCGACCGCCTGTTCACCTTCACCACCACGCGCGACCCGGCGCTGCGTTTCTCCAACGGCCACTTCACGATGATCGGCCTGCGCGTCAACGACAAGCCGCTGCTGCGCGCCTACAGCATCGTGAGCCCGAACTACGAGGAGCACCTCGAGTTCCTGAGCATCAAGGTGGAAGACGGCCCGCTGACCTCGCGGCTGCAGCACATCCAGGTGGGCGACACCATCATCGTGGGCCGCAAGCCCACCGGCACGCTGCTCATCGACTACACGCTGCCCGGCAAGCGCCTCTACCTGTTCGGCACCGGCACCGGCCTGGCACCGTTCATGAGCGTGATCCGCGACCCCGAGACCTACGAGAAGTTCGATCAGGTCATCCTGGTGCACGGCGTGCGCCAGGTCGACGAGCTGGCCTACCACGACCTCGTGACCGACCACCTGCCCAAGCACGAGTTCCTCGGCGAGATGGTCGCCAAGCAACTGCTGTACTACCCCACGGTCACGCGCGAGGAGTTCCGCAACCAGGGCCGCATCACCGACCTGATCGCGAGCAACAAGCTCACCGACGACCTCGGCCTGCCGCCGATCAACGCCGCGGAAGACCGCGTGATGCTGTGCGGCAGCCCGGGCCTGCTGGTCGACCTCAAGCACATCCTCGAGGCGCGCGGCTTCAAGGAAGGCAACACCTCGACGCCCGGCGACTTCGTCGTCGAGCGCGCCTTCGCGGAAAAGTAAGCAGGACGCCGCGCGATCGATGGCCGACAGCCGCTCCATCACCAAGCCCAAGCCCCAGCGCCGCACCGGCGTGCGCGAGGCCGCGGCCCAGGCCACGCGCGACAGCATCCTCAAGTCGGCGACCAAGGTGTTCGCCAAGTACGGCTACGACGGCGGCAGCGTGGAGAAGATCTCCAAGGCCGCCAAGTCGTACGACCGGATGATCTACTACTACTTCGGCAGCAAGGAAGGCCTGTTCATCGCGGTGCTCGAGGGCATCTACCAGCGCATGGACGACGCCGAGGCCGCGATCGCGCTCGATGCCTCGCGCCCGGTGGAGGCGCTCACCGAGGTGATCCGCTTCGTGCTCGGCTACTACCGCAAGAACCCCGAGTTCGTGACGCTGCTCAACACCGAGAACCTGCACAAGGGCCGGCACATCTCGAAGTCGCTGCGCGCGCGCGAGTATTCGTCGCGGGCGGTGGCGATCATCTCGGAGATCCTCGCGAGCGGCGCGGCCCAGGGACTGTTCCGCAAGGACCTCGTGGCGCGCGACATCTACCTGCTGATCGCGTCCACCGGCTATTTCTACACCTCCAACCGCCACACGCTCACGGCCTTCCTCGGCGAGCCGCTGGAGTCGCCGGACGCGATCAGGCACTGGGAAGACTTCGTGATCGAGACCGTGCTGCGCACCGTGCGCGCGGACGATCTGCAGGACAACAACACTCCCCCCCACGACGAGGACAACACGAAATGGCAGAAATCGCGAGCAGCGGAAAGTCGGGCAAGGTCGTCATCCAGAACATAGGGCTGCTGCTCTCGGGCGACATCGACAAGCCCATCCTCGACGCCGACACCATCGTGGTGAACGACGGCCTGATCGTCGCCATCGGCAAGCAGAAGGACTGCGACCTCGAGGGCGCGAAGACCGTCATCGACGCGCGCCGGACCTGCGTCGCGCCCGGCCTGATCGACAGCCACGTGCACCCGGTGTTCGGCGACTGGACGCCGCGCCAGGGCCAGATCGGCTGGATCGACTCCACCATGCACGGCGGCGTAACCACCATGATCTCGGCCGGCGAGGTGCACCTGCCCGGCCGCCCCAAGGACATCGTGGGCCTGAAGGCCCTGGCCATCACGGCGCAGCGCGCCTTCGACAACTTCCGCCCCGGCGGCGTGAAAGTGCTGGCCGGCGCGCCGG
>JAESGW010000611.1_pt1 | contig 22742 bp, 32 predicted proteins | sample 9269791 | NCBI WGS metagenome assembly JAESGW01 (sample SAMN16773120, study PRJNA677053) | algae metagenome | isolation source: Aphanocapsa lilacina HA4352-LM1 and co-occurring heterotrophs from near cave... | place: USA: Maniniholo cave, near Haena, Kauai, HI | collected 2009-07-28 | reverse complement strand
TGCGGGGGTGCCGCTGATCAGCGAGGAGGGGGTGCCGCTCGGCGCGCTCTGCGTGATCGATCGGGTGCCGCGTGGCGGGCTGACTCCGTTGCAGAAACAGGGCCTGCGCGTGCTGGCGGATGACGTGATGATGCGGCTCGACACCCGCCGCCATGCCCGCCTGGCGCGATTGGGGGAAGCCGAGACCAAGGCGGCGCTGACCGAAAGCGAACTCCGATTTCGCGTGCTCGCCGACGCGATGCCGCAGATGGTATGGTCGGCCAGGCCCGATGGCTTCAACGATTATTTCAATGCCCGCTGGTACGAATTCACCGGCACCAAGCCGGGATCGACCGATGGCGAGGGATGGAACGACAAATTCCATCCCGAGGATCAGGCGCGCGCATGGGAGGTGTGGCGGCACAGCCTGGCGACGGGTGAACCCTATCAGATCGAATACCGGCTGCGGCACAAGAGCGGCGAATATCGCTGGACGCTGGGCCGGGCTCTGCCGATCCGCGACGATGCCGGGCAGATCACCCGCTGGTTCGGTACCTGCACCGATATACACGAACACAAGCTGGCGCAGGAAGAACGCGAGGTCATCAGCCAGGAGCTGAGCCACCGGATCAAGAACATCTTCTCGGTCATCGCCGGGCTGATCGGTTTTTCGGCGCGGTCCGATCCGAAATTCGCCGACACCGCGAAGGCCCTGCGCGAGCGTGTGCTGGCGCTGGGCCGGGCGCATGATTTCGTTCGCCCGCACAGCAACAAATCGCGCCCCAGCAACAGCCCCAATTCACTGATGGGCCTGCTCGAGCAGTTGTTCGCTCCTTATGAGAATGCCCCTGGCGAGCGCGTTGCGATCAGCGGGGAGGATGCGGCGATCGACGACCGGTCCGCCACGCCGCTGGCGCTGCTGTTCCACGAACTGGCGACCAACGCCGCGAAATATGGCGCATTGAGCAAGGAGCGGGGCCGAATTGCGCTATCGGTCGCGGGCTATTCGAATGCGCTGTGGATCGTCTGGAAGGAAACCGGCGGCCCCGTGGTGCGAGGCGCGCCCGATGCGGCCGGCTTCGGATCGCAATTACTGGAACTGAGCGCGGTGCGTCAGCTGGGCGGCAAGGTCGATCGTGCGTGGGAAGAAGATGGCCTGCTGGTGACGATCGTGATCCCGCGGACCGCGCTCAGTCGCCAACCCACGGCCGGTTGAGCTGCACCACTGCGGCGTTGCCGGGATGCTCGCCGCGCGTCATCGCCGCAGCCGCCAGTATCGCGTCTTCGGCGAACGGCTTGCGGACATAGCAGACCGCGCTGGCTGCGGACGCGCCGATCTGCGCAGGATTGGCGGTGACAAAGACGATCTTCACGCCGTGCTGTGATGCCAGCGTGCTGGCAATTTCGGGTCCGGTGGGGCCATCGCGCAGATTGATATCGACGAACGCCACGTCGCACAGCGCGCCGTGCGCCAGCGCCTCGTCACGATCGGCGGCGATCGCGACCACGTCATAGCCGCGATCCTCGAGGATTCGCTCGAGGTCCAGCGCCACGAATATCTCGTCTTCGACGATCAAGGTGCGGATTCGATTGGACATCACGGGAGCGCTAACGCCGTGTGGGACGATTGCGTTCCTTAATTCAGATCAAGTTTATTTTCCGCCGCGCCGCCGTTGCATCGCTGCAACACAAGATGCGCGGTCGATATCGCGGCCGTCGGGCTGGCGCGTATCGAGATGCGTGACCACCGGTTCGCCGCTGCCCTTGGGGTAAAGATAGGCGTCGAGCACGCAGAACGGGCTGGCGAATTGCAGCTTGCGCGCGCCGGTTTCGCGGATGTCCTTGTCGGGCTGCCCGAACAGCTGGGTGAGCGCGCCGGCGGACTGGCCGAGGACGCTTTCAAGCCCCGCGGCCGAGTAGCGCGGCGGGGGTACGGCGATGCGGGCGGGCGTGGTGGCGGTGGGCGCGGATACGCAGCCTGCCAGCGCGAGGCCGCCGATCAGCGCCAGAGAAACTCGTTTCATTTTCGCCACCCCGCGTGGAACAGATGCGCCGCCATCGCCGCGCCCAGGATCGGTGCGAACAGGTTGACCACCGGAACCACGAACAGCCCCGTCACGACAAGCCCGAGCAGGAAGCGGCGGGTGCGGGTGGTCGCAAGCCAGCCACCCACCGCCTCACGCGGCATATGGCGGACCGCGACCATCTCGCCCAGGTCGCGGCCTAGCAGCCAGCCATTGACCACGGCGAAGGCGATCGCAGTGCCGATGCCGGTGACGAGCAGGATGATATAAACGGGCGCGGCGAGCAGGTTGAACAGGATGGCGCGGGTGGCGGAGGCGATGCTCATCCGCACCGCGGTGGACCAGCGCGGCGCGCGCGCGGAGGACAGCGCATCGGGATAATGCCGGTCTTCGACCGCGATCACGACATCCTCGGCGAACAGCCCCAGCACCGCGATCGCCACGGCGCGGAACAGCAGCCACGCGCCGAGCAACACCAGCACCACCGAAGCGGCGGCGGCGAAGCCCTGCGCGGTCTCGCCCCAGCCGAACCATGCGAGCAGCGCGGGGAAGGCGAACCACAGCCCAGCGCCCAGCACGATGAAGATCAGCAGGGTCAGCGCAAGCGTCTTGCCCAGCACCTTCAGGATGCGCGGGTCGCCGAGTTGGGAGACGGAAAGGGCAAGCGCGCGGATCATCGCCGCCCTGATGCCGCGCCGGTGCCCGCGACGCAATGTTGCACGCGCCGATGGACGCCACTAGGGCGCGACCATCCCGCCATTCTCGGAGTTTATGTGTGACCGAACCCAAATATCACGTCGTCGCCATCGGCAACGCCATCGTCGATGTCCTGGCCCAGACCGATGACGCCTTCATCGCCACCGAAGGCATGACCAAGGGATCGATGCAGCTGATCTTCTCGCCCGAAGAGGCCGACGTGCTCTATGCCAAGATGGGGCCGGGGCGCGAGGTCTCAGGGGGATCGGCGGCGAACACCGTTGCCGGGATCGCCAATCTCGGCGGCAAATGCGGCTTCATCGGCCAGGTCGCCGAAGATCAGCTGGGCGAGGTGTTCGCGCATGACATCCGCGCGGTGGGGATCGATTTCGCCACCCCGGCGCGGGCGGGCGATCCGCCGACCGCGCGCTGCCTGATCTTCGTCACGCCCGATGGCCAGCGGACGATGAACACCTATCTCGGCGCGTCGCAGTTCCTGCCTGAAAGCGCGCTGGACCTGGATCTGATCCGCGACGCGCAGATCCTGTATCTCGAGGGCTATCTGTGGGATCCGGAGGAGCCGCGCGCGGCCATGCGCCGGGCGATCTCGGTGGCGCGCGAAGCGGGGCGCAAGGTCGCCTTCACGCTCAGCGACACCTTCTGCATCTCGCGCCACCGGGCAGACTTTCTGCGGCTGCTGGCTGACGGCGATCTCGACATCCTGTTCGCCAATGAGGCGGAACTGCTGTCGCTGGCCGATGTCGAGGATTTCGCTGCGGCGTGCGAAACCGTTTCGGCGCAGGTGCCGCTGCTGGTGGTGACGCGCAGCGAGCATGGCGCGATCGCGATCCTGGGCGGCGAGAGGACGGCGTGCCCGGCCGAGCCGATCGACAAGGTGGTCGACACCACCGGCGCGGGCGATCTGTTCGCGGCCGGGTTCCTGCATGGCCAGGCCGAGGGACGATCGGTGGCGGATTCGCTGAGGCTGGGCGCGATCTGCGCGGCGGAGATCATCTCGCATGTCGGCGCGCGGCCGATGGTCGATCTGAAGGCGCTGGCTGCCGCCAAGCTGGGCTGAAACGAAAAGGGGAGGCCGTAAAGCCTCCCCCTCGATACGTCAGGCTTGCGGCCCGCCGGGTATCGGCGGCACCGGTTGCGGCGGCGCGTCGGGATCTTCCTCATGCACCTCGACCAGGCCGCGGCCGACATGGCTGCGGTTGCGGCTGTAGGCGAAATACACCAGCAGCCCGACAGCCGCCCAGCCCAGGAACATCATCTTGGTATCATGGCCCAGGCTGTAGAACAGATAGGCGCAGCCCAGGATCGCGATCGGTGCGGTGACCATGATCGCGGGGGTGCGGAACGGCCGATGCCGGTCCGGATCGGTCCGGCGCAGCACGAGCACCGCGATCGACACCGCGGCGAAGGCGAACAGCGTGCCCGAGTTGGAGATGTCGGCGAGCTTGCCGACCGGGAAGAACGCCGCGAACAGTGCGACGAAGATGCCGGTCAGGATGGTGATGACGTGCGGCGTGTGGAAGCGCGGATGCACCTTCGAGAACACGGCCGGAAGCAGGCCGTCGCGGCTCATCACGAAGAAGATGCGGGTCTGGCCGAACATCATCATCAGGATGACCGAAGGCAGCGCCAGGCCGGCGGCAAGGCCGATCAGGTTACCGATCTGCGGCCAGCCGATCTCGCGCAGCGTCCAGGCCAGCGCTTCCTTCGAACAGACCACCGCCTGCTCGCCGATCGCAGAGCATTGCGCGGCAAGCGCGGTGCTGCCCGGCGCGAGCGCCTCGCCCGATACCCCGGCGACGGGCTGTGCGCCGACGCTGCCGATCACGCCGGCTGCAACCAGCAGGTAGAAGATGGTGCAGATGCCGAGCGAGCCGATCAGGCCGATCGGCATGTTGCGCTGGGGATTCTTGGTTTCCTCTGCCGCGGTCGAGACCGCGTCGAAGCCGACATAGGCGAAGAAGATCGAAGCCGCCGCAGCCGATATGCCGGCAAAGCCAAGCGGCGCGAAGGGCGTGAAATTGTCCATGTTCATCACCGGCACGGCCAGGATGATGAACAGGGTGAGCGCTGCCACCTTGATCGCCACGAGCACGGCGTTGACCGCGGCGCTCTCCCTGGTGCCGATCACCAGCAGCCATGTCACCAGGCCGGCGATGCCCATTGCCGGCAGGTTGACCACCCCGCCATCATAAGGCCCGCGCACCAGCATGTCCGGTATGTCGATCCCCAGGGCATTTTCGAGCAGGCCGACGACATAGCCCGACCAGCCGACCGATACCGCGCCCGCGGCGACGGCATATTCCAGGATCAGCGCCCAGCCGACCATCCAGGCGATAAGCTCGCCCATGACCGCATAGCTGTAGGTGTAGGCGGAGCCCGAAACCGGCACCATCGACGCCATTTCGGCGTAGCAGAGCGCCGCAACGGCGCAAACCACGCCGGCGATGACGAAGGCGAGCATCATGCCCGGGCCCGCCTTCTGCGCGGCTTCGGCAGTCAGAACGAAAATGCCGGTGCCGATCACCGCGCCGATGCCCAGCATGGTCAGCTGGAACGCGCCCAGCGATCGGGTGAGGGATTTCTTTTCGGCAGTGGCAAGAATGGCGTCGAGTGATTTTACGCGCCCGAATATCATGTACAGTCCCCCCGGGGAGAAGCAGCCTCTAAAGCCGCAATTTTTGGATGCGCGAAACCTAGCCGCAAAAGCGTCACACGCAATCCTTTAATGCCCCACACGCCCCTATTCCTTCGTCATTCCCGCGAAGGCGGGAATCCAGCTTCCTTTCTCACGCCCCTGAGAAGAAGCTGGACCCCCCGCTTTCGCGGGGGTGACGGAAGGGCCTGGTCAAGACCTTCACCGCGCCAGCATCGGCCCGAGCGGACGGCCGGCGAAGATATGGATGTGGAGGTGTGCGATCTCCTGATGCCCATGCTGCCCGATATTGACCAGCAGGCGGTAACCGGGGGCGACCAGCCCGGCCTCGCGCGCGACATGCCCCACCGCGCGCATCACGCCGGCAATCTCTGCATCGGACGCCTTGGCGGTGAAATCGTCCCACGAGACATAGGGTTTGCGGGGAATCACCAGCAGGTGCGTCGGCGCCTGCGGATTGATATCGTGAAAGGCGACGGCGAATTCGTCTTCATAGACGCGCTTCGACGGAATCTCGTCGCGCAGGACCTTGGCGAAGATGTTCTGATCGTCATAGGGCTGGGTGGCGTCGATGGGCATGGCTGACCTCCGCAGATGACAATACCGGGTTGATGAATTTCAGTATGTTCAGTGTCTGGCGCGTTTTCGCAAATGGCCGGTTTGCTCCGTTAAGCCGAATCACCTTCCAAAAAACCGAACATACCGGGAACATTATTGTAGTCGGCAGATGTAGGACAGCATTAATCAGTCGCGGGCGGCTTTTTCATCCAGCCCCGATACGCCTTCGCGCCGGGCAAGCTCGGCGCGCACATCGTCGAGCGTCAGCCCGGCGTCGGCGAGCAGCACGATCAGGTGGAACATCAGATCGGCGGCTTCGGAAGCGATCGCGGCCTTATTGCCTTCGATCGCGGCGATGACGGTTTCGACCGCTTCCTCGCCGAGTTTCTGCGCGATCTTGGCGCGGCCCTGCGATGTCAGGCGGGCGACATAGGATGCGCCCGGATCGCCCTTGCGGCGGAGCGCGACGATGTCTTCGAGGGTGGCGAATATGTCGGCCATGCGCGGACCTTTAGACCAGTGGCCGCCGCACGGGAATGCCCGCCGCGGCCAGCGCGGCATGGGCATCGGCGATCGACGCCTCGCCGAAATGGAAGATCGAGGCGGCGAGGACGGCACTGGCGTGGCCGTCGCGGATGCCCTCGACCAGGTGGTGGAGGCCGCCGACGCCCCCCGAGGCGACCACCGGCACGTCGATCTGATCGGCGATGGTGCGGATGAGATCGAGGTCGTAGCCATCGCGGGTGCCGTCGCGGTCCATCGAGGTGATCAGCAACTCGCCGGCACCGAGACGCGCGAGGTTGAGCGCATGTTCGATCGCATCCAGTCCGGTTTCCCGGCGCCCGCCATGGGTGAACACCTCCCAGCGGTCGCCGACCTTGCGCGCATCGACCGAGGCGACGACGCACTGGCTGCCGAAGCGGTCGGCGATCTCGGCGACGACCTCGGGGCGGGAGACGGCGGCGGAATTGACCGCAACCTTGTCCGCGCCGGCCAGCAGCAGCGCGCGGGCGTCCTCCGCCGATCGCACGCCGCCGCCGACGGTGAGCGGCATGAAACAGACCTCTGCGGTGCGGCGGACCACGTCGATCAGCGTGCCACGGCCTTCGTGGCTGGCGGAGATGTCGAGGAAGCAGAGTTCGTCCGCGCCGGCGGCGTCATAGGCGCGCGCCTGTTCGACCGGATCGCCGGCATCACGCAGCGCGACGAAGTTGACGCCCTTGACGACGCGGCCATCGGCCACGTCGAGGCAAGGGATGACGCGGGCGCGGACGGTCATTCGGCGCGCGCCGCCGCGGCCAGCGCTGCCGCCAGATCGAGCGTGCCGTCGTACAGCGCACGGCCGGTGATGACGCCTTCGATCCCGTCGCGGGCGTGGAGGGCGAGCATGTAGATGTCCGATATGCCCTTTACGCCGCCGCTGGCGATCACCGGGATATCCACGGCGCGGGCGAGATCGACCGTCGCCTCCAGATTGACGCCCTTGAGCAGCCCGTCGCGGCCGACATCGGTGAACAGGAGCGCGGCAACGCCGGCATCCTCGAAGCGGCGCGACAGATCGAGCACGCTGGTGGTGGAGACATCGGCCCAGCCCTGGGTCGCGACCATGCCGTCCCTGGCGTCTACCGCGACGACGATGCCGCCGGGGAAATCGGCCGCGGCGGTCTTGACCAGATCGGGATCGTTGAGCGCCGCGGTGCCGATGACGACGCGCGCGACGCCGAGATCGAACCAGCGTTCGATCGATTCGCGCGTGCGTATGCCGCCGCCGAGCTGAACATAGCCCGGGAATGCTTCGACGATGCGGGCGACGACCTCGCCATTGACCGAATTGCCCGCGAAGGCGCCGTCGAGATCGACGACGTGGAGGTGCCCGGCGCCGGCCTCGGCGAACGCCAGCGCCTGCGCCACCGGATCGTCGTTATAAACCGTGGCGCGGTCCATATCGCCTTCGGCCAGCCGCACGGCCTGGCCGCCTTTCAGATCGATGGCGGGGAAGACAATGAGTGTCATGGCTAGGCCGTCGCCCCTGCGGAGGCAGGGGCCTCTGGGTCTGCGGCACTTCTGAAATCGCGTTTGCCGCCTGAGGCCCCTGCCTGCGCAGGGGCGACTGTATCTCTCAAGGCTTCCACGACAAAAACCTCTCCAGCAGCGCGATGCCGTAGCGCTGGCTCTTTTCGGGGTGGAACTGGACGCCGGCGAGATTGTCGCGGCCGATCGCGGCGCTGATCGGCCCGCCATGATCGGTGGTGGCGATCACGCCCTCGCCCGAAAAGGCAAAACCGTGGAGGAAATAGGCTTCGCCCGGCTCGATCAGCGGGTGCGATACGGTCGGAACGACATCGTTCCAGCCCATATGCGGCACGCGCTTGCCGGGGGCGGGCGGGATCGCGGCAACGATGCCCGTGAGCCAGCCCAGCCCTTCATCGCCGCCCAGCTCCTCGCCATTGGTGGCCATCAGCTGCATGCCGACGCAGATGCCGAGGAACGGGCGGGCGTTGGCGATCGCCGCTTCCTCCAGCGCCTCGACCATGCCGGGAATCGCCCGCAGGCCGCGCGCGCAGGCGCCGAACGCGCCGACGCCGGGCAGGACGATGCGGTCCGCACCGCGCACTGCGTCCGGATCGGCGGTGATCAGCGGATCGGCGCCCGCCGCCTTGAGCGCGTTGGCCACCGAATGCAGGTTGCCTGCACCATAGTCGATCAGGGCGAGCGTCATGCCAGCAGGTCGGCGAGGGCCGGATGCGCCATGTTGGCGGCGAACTCGCTCACCTCGATCTTGGCGACGCCTTCGATTACGAACGGATCGGTCGCGGCGAGCGCCTCGACGTCCGGCTTGCGCCCCCGGCAGACGATGATTCCGCCGGTCCGCGGTTCGCGGCGTCCGCACACGACGATCAGATCCTCGGCGAACAGCTGTCGCAGCCATGCGCCATGCGCCGGCATCAGCGCATCGACTTGCTCGATCGGGGCGCAATAGGTGAGCATGATCAGGCAGAGCGGCGTGCCCGGCCGGACGATGTCGCTCACAGCACGCCTTTGGTCGAGGGGATCGCGTCCGCCTTGCGCGGATCGATCTCGACCGCGGTGCGCAGCGAGCGGGCGAGGCCCTTGAAGGCGCTTTCGATGATGTGGTGGTTGTTCTTGCCGTAGAGCGTCTCGACGTGGAGCGTGAGGCCCGCGCTGCCGGCGAAGCTGTGGAACCAGTGTTCGAACAGCTCGGTATCCATCTCGCCCAGCCGCGGCACCGAGAATTCGCAGGCCCAGACCAGATAGGGGCGGCCTGAGATATCCAGCGCGACGCGGGTCAGCGTCTCGTCCATCGGGCTCAGCGCGTCGCCGTAGCGGCGGATGCCGGTCTTGTCGCCCAGCGCCTTGGCCACCGCCTCGCCGATGGCGATGCCGGCGTCCTCGGTGGTGTGATGCTGGTCGATATGGAGATCGCCGACCACCTTGACGTTCAGATCGATCAAGGAGTGCCGCGACAGCTGTTCGAGCATGTGATCGAGGAAGCCGATGCCGGTGGAAACATCATAAACGCCGCTGCCGTCGAGATTGACGGTGACGTCGATCGAAGTCTCCTTCGTCGCGCGCGAAATGGTCGCCTGCCGCATGAGCGCCCTCATAGCGCCGCTTTGCGCGCATGCAATCTTGACCGCGCGCCCGATACCGCTACCCACAGGAGAATGACCGACCAGCTGCCCGACAGCCTGATTCCCTATGACGAGATCGTGCAGGAGGCACTGCGCGCGGTGGTGGGCCGCGTGCTCGGCACCGTCACGGGCACCTCGCTGCCCGGCGGGCATCATTTCTACATCACCTTCAAGACGCAGGCGCCCGGCGTGATGATCCCGCGCCACCTGGTCGAGCGGTTCCCCGACGAGATGACGATCGTCCTGCAGAACAAGTTCTGGGATCTGAAGGTGGAACCGGACCTGTTCTCGGTCGGGCTGACCTTCAACCAGATTCCGGCGACCCTGGTGATCCCCTATGCCGCGGTGACGCGGTTCCAGGACCCGGCGGTCGATTTCGCGCTGCAGTTCCAGGCGCAGGACGCCGAGGATGACGAGCCGCTCGATCCGGGCGAGAATGACGGGCCGATCGCGGTGCCCGCCGAGGACGGATCGAACGTCGTCGCGGTGGACTTTAAGCGAAAAAAATAACGGCGTAGCACCGCAAACCGTCACCCTGAACTTGTTTCAGGGTCCATCTCTCCTCAAGTGCCGACCTGCCTGGTGGCACGATGGATGCTGAAACAAGTTCAGCATGACGGATTGGAGAGGTCTGTTGACCAATACCCGCACCGAAAGTGATTCGATCGGCGCGATCGAAGTCCCCGCAGACACCTATTGGGGCGCGCAGACGCAGCGATCGATCGAGAATTTCCCCTTCGGCACGACTGAGCGCATGCCGATCGGCATCGTCCACGCACTCGCATTGGTGAAGCAGGCGGCGGCACGGGTGAACCGCGCGCATGGGCTGGCGGCGGACAAGGCCGATGCGATCGAGGCGGCGGCGGCGGAGGTCGTCGCGGGGAAGCTGGACGACCAGTTCCCGCTGGTCATCTGGCAGACCGGCAGCGGCACCCAATCGAACATGAACGTCAACGAGGTGATCGCCGGCCGCGCCAACGAGCTGCTGACCGGCACGCGCGGCGGCAAGGCGCCGGTGCATCCGAACGACGATGTGAACATGAGCCAGTCGTCCAACGACAGCTTTCCGACGGCTCTCCATGTCGCCACTGCGCTGGCGTGCCAGCGGCGGTTGTTGCCGGCGATGCAAAAGCTGGAGGACGCGCTGCTTGCCAAGGCGAAGGCCTGGCGCGACATCGTCAAGATCGGCCGCACGCATTTGCAAGACGCGACGCCGCTGACGCTGGGGCAGGAATTTTCCGGCTATATCGCGCAGATCAAGCTGGCGCGTGTCCGGACCGAGCCGTTCGTCACGCATGCGGTCTCGCGGCTCGCGCAGGGCGGGACGGCAGTCGGCACCGGGCTCAACGCCCCTTCCGGGTTCGGCGAAGCCTTCGCCCGCGAGATCAGCAGGCTGACCGGGTTCACCTTCGAGACGGCGCCCAACAAGTTCGAAGCGCTGGCGAGCAACGATACGCTGGTCGACCTGTCAGGCCGGCTCAACAGCCTTGCTGTCGCGCTGACCAAGATCGCCAACGACATCCGTCTGCTCGGCTCGGGCCCGCGATCGGGACTGGGCGAGCTCGATCTGCCGGCCAACGAGCCGGGCAGCTCGATCATGCCGGGCAAGGTCAACCCTACCCAGTGCGAGATGCTGACGATGGTCGCGGCGCAGGTGATGGGCAATCACACCGCGATCACCATCGGCGGATTGCAGGGGCATCTGGAGCTGAACGTGTTCAAGCCGCTGATCGGGGCGAACATCCTGCGCTCGATCGATCTGCTCGCCACCGGCATGGAAAGCTTCGCCGAACGCTGCGTCGACGGGCTGGAGCCCAACCGCGCGCGGATCGCCGAATTGGTCGATCGGTCGCTGATGCTGGTCACCGCGCTCGCGCCCGAGATCGGCTACGACAATGCGGCCAAGATCGCCAAGCACGCCCATGCCGAGGGGCTGACGCTCAAACAGGCCGGGCTGGCGCTGGGGCTGGTCGATGAGGCGACCTTCGACCGGCTGGTCCGGCCGGAATCGATGGTCTGACGGAACCGAAATAAGCGCCGTGCGCTGTTCCCGTAACACGGGAGATTCAACGACATGGTAGGCATGAAACTGGGCGCGCTGATCGGCGGCGCGCTCGACGCGTCTGACGGCGGTGACGACAGCATTATCGACGGTACGCTGAAGGGTGCGGCGATCGGTGGATTGATCAACGTGGTTTTGCCCGTGGTCATCACTTATGCCACCGGCTGGCTGGTGCTGCGCGGGCTTGCGGCCCTGAAAGACCAGGCCTTAGGCAACGACAACGAACCGCGAAAGGCACACTGACATGCTCAGAAGTTTGATCGGCGCCTTCATCGGCAGCAAGCTGGACAAGCAGCGCAACGGGCGCGGCGGAATCGCCGGGGCGGCGATGGGCGCGGCGGCGATGCGCGTCGCATCGCGCAGCATCCCCGGCGCGCTGGCGGTGGGCGGCGCGGCGATCGCCGCCAAGCTGATCGGCCGGAAGCTGGCCGAACGGCGCGCGCGCGAACGGCAATTGCCGCCGATCGGCACCGACCCCCAAGCTTGACGCGTCCGGCCCTGCTGCGCCAGTAGCGCGCATGGCCGATCCCACCACGAATCCCTACAAGCAGAGCCGCCGCGGCGTGCTCTTCGTGCTCTCATCGCCTTCGGGCGCGGGCAAATCGACCATCGCGCGGCGGATACTCGCTGCCGATCAGAGCATCACCATGTCGATCTCCGCCACCACGCGGCCGATCCGCCCGGGCGAGGTCGACGGCGTGGATTATCATTTCGTCAGCGTCGATGCGTTCCGCGAGATGGTGGCGAACGACGAGTTCCTCGAATGGGCGCACGTCTTCGGCCACCGCTACGGTACCCCGCGCGCGCCGGTCGATCAGGCGCTGGCCGACGGGCGCGACGTGCTGTTCGACATCGACTGGCAGGGCGCGCAGCAGCTGTTCCAGCAAGCCGGTGGCGACGTGGTGCGCGTGTTCATCCTGCCGCCGTCGCTGACCGAGCTCGAGCGCCGGCTGCGCGCGCGCGCGACTGATCCCGAGGACGTGATCGTCGCCCGCATGGACCGCGCCGCGACCGAGATCGGCCACTGGGACGGCTATGATTATGTACTGGTCAACGACGATGTCGAACGCTGCTTCGGCAAGGTCCACACCATCCTGGCATCCGAGCGCCTGCGCCGCAGCCGGTGGACCGGGCTGATCGGGTTCGTGCGGGGGCTGGTGAAGGCGTCGTAGAAACCCGTCGCCCCGGCGGAGGCCGGGGCTTCAATCGGCATATGCGATGTCCGAAGTGCCACAAACCTGGCGGCCCCGGCCTTCGCCGGGGCGACGGGTTAGGCGGTAAGCCCGAGAAACCGCACCGCCGCGTCATATTCGGTGCGTTTCGCCGCCAGCGATTGCGCGGCCTGGGCGTCCTCGCCCCACATTTCGGCTTGCCACGCCTCATCGACCGTCGCCGCCGCCCATAGCGCATCGGCATCGGTCGCGCCTTCGTCCAGCGCGAGGCCACCGACCAGCGTCCCGGTGATCGACACGATCGGCGACAGCGCGGCGAGGGCGAAGGCGTCGCGTGCGGCCACCGCTTCCGTCAGCCGGGCCACGGTGGCGATGGGCTGGGGGCGGTGCATCACACCCTGCGTCACCTCGAAATGCACGTCGTAGCGCGCGATGGCCCATGCCAGCAGCGGATCCCATGCGGCGGCCTCGCGCGCGACAAGCGGTTCGGGGCCGTCGGCACGGTAACAGAGCAGATCACTCTCGCCATAGGCCGCGATACCCGCGATGTGCGGCGCCGGATCGGCCGCAATGCGTTCGATCGCGGCATTGGCGAGGCCGGTCAGACGCATCGCAGCGGGCGCGATCTCGCCCTCCACGGCGCGCCACTCCCCGGCGATGGCTTCGGCCAGCGTCGGCGATGGCACGACCAGTGGCAGCCGCCCGGGCGTGCGCACCGCGCGCCCGTCCAGCCGGATGCGGTGGCCGCCATCCTCGGCCGCCACGGTCACGTCTTTCCAGAAACGCTTCATTCGGGCGGGGTGCGCCAGCGTTGGGCGAGCGCGCGGGGCACGAAGGCCATGATGCCCATGCCACCCAGCACGATGGCGATCGCCGCGATCGACTGGCCGGTGCCGACCGCACGGCCGAGCAGGACGACGCCGAACACCGCCAGCGCCACCCCGGCGATGCGCGCGATACCCATGACGAAGAAGCGGTTGCGGGCGGGATCGGTCACAATCGTGTCTCCATCGCTGCGGCAATCTCGTTCGGATGGGCCAGCACCTGCGCCGCGCCGCTCTGGTGGAGCAGCTCGGGCGGATGATAACCCCAGGCGACGCCCAGCGGATGCGCCCCGGCCGCCACCGCCATCGCCATATCATAGCTGGTGTCGCCGATCATGACGGTGGTTTCGGGCGAAGCGCCGGCCTCCGCCATCGCCGCCTCGATCATCGCCGGGTGCGGCTTGGACGGATGGCGGTCGGCGGTCTGCAGCGTGACGAAGCGCGCGGCGATGCCGTGATGGGCGAGGACCAGGCCCAGCCCGCGGTCGGACTTGCCGGTGGCGACGCCGAGCAGCCAGCCCGCCGCGTCCAACGCCTCCAGCGCACCCAGAATGCCGTCATAAAGCGGCTCGTCGGCCAGCCCGCCCGATCCGCGCATGCCTTGAAAGGCCAGCTTGTAGCTGTCGGCCAGCCGCAGGTGCATCGCGTCGTCCGCGTCGGGCAACAGTTGCGCCATTGCCTGCGGCAGTGACAGCCCGACGACGTTCAGCGTGGCATGACGCGGCGGCGGTACCAGCCCGGCGCCATCGAAACACGCATCCATCGCCGCACAGATATTGTGCTGCGAATCGACCAGGGTGCCGTCGCAATCGAAGATGGCGAGGCGGTTCACCCGCCCCGCCGCCGCCGTTCGCCTTTGCGGTCCTTGCGGATGGTCTTGGCGTGCTGCTTCGCCTTTTGCTTCTGCTCGGCGCGGGTGGGCGGGGGCGCATCTTCGGGCATGGCGAGATCGCCTGCGACCAGATCGAAGCCCATCTGGTCGAAGGTTTCGCGCATATGCGTGGGCAGTTCGGCGGTGACGTCGATCTGGCCGCCATCGGGGTGGTCGATGCGGATACGGCGCGCGTGGAGGTGCATCTTGCGGCTGATCGATCCGGTCAGGAACGCGTCCAGCCCGCCATATTTGCCGTCGCCCAGGATCGGGTGGCCGATCGCCGCCATATGCACGCGCAACTGGTGGGTGCGGCCGGTGAAGGGCTGCAGCTCGACCCAGGCGGCGCGGTTGCCGACGCGTTCGATGATGCGGTAGCGGGTGCGCGCGGCGGCGCCCTCCTTTTCATCGACCTGCATCTTTTCGCCGCCGCTACCGGGTTGCTTGGCCAGCGGGAGTTCGATCATCCCGTCGGCGATGTCGGGCACCCCCGTCACCAGCGCCCAATAGACCTTACGCGCGGTGCGGCTGGAGAAAGCCTTGCCGAAATAGCCCGCGGCGCGGGTCGTGCGCGCGATCAGCAACGCGCCCGATGTGTCCTTGTCCAGCCGATGGACCAGCTTTGGGCGGCTTTCATTATCGTAGCTGAGTGCGTCGAGCAGCCCGTCGATATGCTCGGTCGTCTTGGTGCCGCCTTGCGTCGCGAGGCCGGGGGGCTTGTTGAGGACGATCGCCTGCGCGTCCTTGTGGATCACCATGTCGTGCATGAAGGCGATCTGGTCGTCGGACAGCGGCGCGCGTTCGCGCTTGGGCTTGGCGGTGGTTGCCTTGACCGGTTCGTCGGGCGGGACGCGCAGCGTCTGGCCGGTGGTGACGCGGTCGCCCGGGGTCGCGCGCGCGCCATCGACGCGCAACTGCCCGGTGCGCGCCCAGCGCGAGACGATGTTGAAGCTCACGTCCGGCAGATGCCGCTTGAACCAGCGATCGAGCCGGATGCCGTCGTCGTCCGCGCCAACGGTGAAGGTGCGAATCTCGCTCATGCCGCCACCGTCCGTACGATGGCGAGCCCGGCGAACAGCGCAACGACCGATCCGATCACCGACGCGAGCGCATAGCCGAGCGCCACGCCCAGCTGACCGCGCTCGATCATCAGCGCCGCCTCCAGGCTGAAGGCGGAGAAGGTGGTGAAGCCGCCGAGGATGCCGACGCCGATGAACAGGCGCCAGCCCTCGGGCGCGTTCATCCGGGCAAGGCTGCCGGCGAGCACGCCCATCAGCAGGCCGCCCGAAAGGTTCACGAACAATGTGCCCCACGGATAGCCGGGGCCGAGCGCGCGCAGCGCGGCGGCACCAACGAGGAAGCGCATGGCAGCGCCGATCGCGCCTCCGGCCATGACGAGGACAATTTGGGACATGGCTGCGCGCTTAGCGCAGGCGGGGCTGGCCCGCCAGTGGTGCGCCTCAGACGACGACGTTGGAGATCAGATCCACTTCGGTGCCGCCGCCCGGCAGGTTGCGCAGGAACAGCATGAACGCGTCGTCGCGGCGGGTGCCGCCGAGCATGTGGTCCTTGCCGTCTTCCAGATGTTCGGCCGAATAACCGGCGCGCAGAGCCTTGGTGTAATAATAATCCAGCACCGCCTGCATGTTGGCATCGGCGCGGAAGGTGACCACGCGCATCTTGCACGGCGCCGCGTTGCCGCCAGCCGCCTCGACCACGCGGGCCTTGGGATAGATGCTCATTTCGGGTGCGAGGCGCGCGGCCCAGCGTGCCGAATAGTCGAGCTTGTCGGCGCACGGATTGCCGCCCGCGGCGCCCGCCTTTTGCGAACTGGCGAGCTGGCCCAGCGTCACCGGCTGGCCATCGGTGCCGCCGGTGAATTTGCCCGCGCCCGGCGCGCGCAGCAGCTTGCCGTTGGCCATGGCATATTCGGCCTTGGCGGCATCGGCGCGGCGCTCGGGCGGGATCGGCTGGGCGAGCGCGCCCGGCGTGCGGCGGGTGCCGCGGCCGCCCTTGGCCGCCAGATTGGGATCGACCATGATCTGGTCTTCGAGCGCCGCGGTCAGCGCGGGATCGCTCGCATTGCCGACCAGTTCGTTATCGAGCACGTCGAGGCTGGCCTGCTCGCTGTCCTTGCGGTTGCACGCGGCAAGCGACAGGGCGATGGTGGCGGCGATCATGAACTTGGTGCGGCGCATCGGTCTAAGACTCCCGGATTACCGGGCGTTTGTGACGTAATCGCGTTAAAAAACCCATGCCGAATCGGGGTTAATATCCGGCCGATTTCGTCCCGCTGCGGGACGGGTCAGCCCCGCCGATGCGCGCGCCACTGGCCGGCGGTCTGGCCCCAGGCATCGACGATCGCCTCCTCATAGGGGTCGGGCAGGCGGGTGCGGCCGAGATTGGTCGAGCCGAGGCGCTTGGCCAGTGCGATCGAGCGGAGATTGTCCGGATCGATGGTGTGGATGATGTCGGTCCAGCCCAGCGTATCGACGGCGAAGTCCATCGATGCGGCCGCGCCTTCATAGGCATAGCCCTTGCCCGCGAACCTGGCGCGGATGCCCCAGCCGACTTCGGTGCCGGGCCACCCCTCCGGCTGCCACGGGCCGAGGCGGCCGACCCATTCGCCCGTCGCGCGTTCGATCAAGGAGAACATCGCAAAGCCATTTATGTGCCAGGAACCCGCCATGGTGCACAGCTGCCGCCATGCGCCCGCGCGGCTGGTCGTGCCGCCGATGAAGCGCATCGTTTCCTCATCGGCGCCCATCTCGGCCCAGCCGTCGAGATCCTCGGCGCCGGGCGGGCGCAGGATCAGGTGTTCGGTGACAAGGACGGGACCGTTGATCATGATGCACTCCCGGTGGCATGGGCGGGAACCGAAGGCGGCTCCATGTGATTGAGAGAGCCCATACAGGATTGGAGAGCGATATGAAGGCCGACGCGAAAACCATCGGAACGGCAGCCGCCGGAGTTGCCGGTGTCGCCGCGCTGGCCGCCGGCGGCTGGTATCTGTTCGAAAAGTTCAGCGAGAAGCCGGCGCACCGCACGCTGGAGCGCGAAGGCGTGTTCGAACTGCGCGCCTATCCCGCGCTGCTGGTCGCCGAAACGGTGGTGCAGGGCGAACGGCTGGAAGCGCTGGAGGCCGGATTCGAGCGGCTGGCCAATTATATCTTCGCCAAATCGCGCGGGGGCGCGAAGATTTCGATGACCGCGCCGGTGCTGTCCGATCGCGAGGGCGCCAATGATCGCGTGGCGATGACCGCGCCGGTCCTGTCCGACGAGGCCGAAGGCGGCTGGCGGACGCGTTTCGTGATGCCGGCCAAATATGATCGTTCGACGCTGCCGGTCGCGCCTGCGGGAATCGTGATCACCGAAATCCCCGCGCGCGAAATGGCGGCGGTGCGTTTTTCGGGCGGGCAGGACGATGCGCTGCTGGTGCGGCAGGAGCGCCGGCTGCGCGACTGGATGGCCGAATGCCGCTTCGAGGCGGCGGGCGCGCCCGAATATGCCTTCTACAACTCGCCCTATATCCCGCCCTTCCTGCGCCGCAACGAAGTGCTGATTCCGGTGCGGTGAAGCCTTGCGAAGACGCAGCCGCGGGGCCATGTCAGCGACATGCTGAACCTGGCCTCCCTTGTCGTCGGCGTCTTCGCGTTCTTCCTCGCGATCTTCGCCTTCTTTCCCTTTCTCGGCTGGGCCTATTGGCTGATCATCCCGATCGCGCTGGTCGGCCTGCTGCTGGGCGTGCTGTCGTCGAGCAATTCGGGACGTAACCTCAACATCGTCGTGATCGTCGTCGGCGTGATCCGGCTGATGCTGGGTGGCGGGATCATCTGACCCAGGCTGCATCGGGTGAGGAACGCGCGCGCGGCGGGCTGATCTACGGCCTGGGCGCCTATCTGTTCTGGGGGTTCCTCCCGCTCTTCTTCCTGCTGCTCAAGGGCGTCGGTCCGGTCGAGATCGTGACGCAGCGCGTGCTGTGGTCACTGGCGCTGCTGCTGCCCATCGTCGTCCTGATCGGCCGGCGGGGGACATTGCGCGCCGCCGTCGCCGATCGCCGATTGCTGCTTCAACTGACCGCCAGTTCGGCGCTGATCGCGGTCAACTGGCTGGTCTATGTGTGGGCGGTGTTCAACGGCCATGTGCTGGCCGCCAGTCTCGGCTATTTCCTCAACCCGCTGGTCAATGTCGCGCTGGGCACGATCGTGCTGAAGGAACGGCTGACGCGCGGGCAGGCTGCGGCGGTGGCGCTGGCGGCGATCGGTGTCGCGATCCTGGCGGTGCGCGCGGGCGACGGGCTGTGGATCAGCCTGACGCTAGCGGTGACGTTCGGGCTGTACGGGCTGGTGCGCAAGATGGCGGCGGTCGAATCGCTCGAAGGGTTGACGATCGAGACCGCGATCCTCGCGCCGTTCGGCCTCGCCTATCTGGCGTGGCTGGCGGCGACGGGGGATGTGGCGTTCGGCAATGATCTGTGGATCAGCGCGCTGCTGATGGTTGCGGGCGCAGTCACCGCGACGCCGCTGTTGCTGTTCGCGGCGGCCGCCCGGCGGATGCGCTATTCGACGCTGGGGTTGCTGCAATATCTGGCGCCGTCGATTCAGTTCATACTGGCGATCACCATATTCGGCGAGGCGCTGACAGCGGCGCAACTCGCCTGTTTCGTGCTGATCTGGGCCGCCTGCGCGGTCTACGCGGCGAGCAGCCTGATCGAGCATCGCCGCATCCAGGCGGCCGAACCCTGCTGACGTGAAAAGGCCCGGCGGTCTCCCGCCGGGCCCTCCCATTCCCTGTTGCCCAACTTTTAGCGGCAGCTGACCCCGCCGCGATCGATCTCACGGCCCAGCAGCGCACCCGCGCCGCCGCCGATCAGCGTGCCGATCAGGTTCGAATTGCCCGGTGCGATCAGGTTGCCGAGCACACCGCCACCAATCGCGCCGACGATCAGGCCGGTCGTGCCATCCGAACGGCGGCAATAATAGCGGTTGTCCTGTCCGCGGTAGATGCGCGTCTGGCGATTGACGCGGACCGGGCGGTAATTGCCCTGGCGATAATAGCGGTCGGCGTAATAGCGGCGCTGACCGGGCTCCAGACGGTTCCAGTCATAGCGGCGCGACTGGCGCCAGTCGCGAATGCCTTCGCGGCGATCCTGGCGCGCATCGCGGCGGTCTTCGCGATATTCCTGACGGGCCTCGCGGACGTCGCCACGATCGTCTGCGCGGCGCAGGCTGCGATCCCGTTCGCGCTGGGCTTCGCGCATTTCCCGCTGATATTCACGATTGGTCTCGCGCGGGCGATCCTGCGCCGCGGCGGGGACCGCGGTCAGGGTTACGACGGCCATGGCCGAAGCGATGAACAGACTACGCATGATTTACTCCTTCTTGCTCCGCGGATAAAACGAATGCCGCGAAACGAAGTTGCGTGAATGCGAAACTACTTCGCGTTCACTTGGACGACATCAGGCGAGCGTGTGTTCGAGCGTGATCTCTGCATTGAGCAGCTTCGATATCGGGCAGTTCGCCTTTGCGCCGGCGGCGATTTCGGCGAATGCGTCCGCATCGATCCCCGGTACGCTGGCGTCCAGCGTCAGCGCTGACTTCGTCACCTTGAACCCGTCGCCATCCTTGTCGAGCGTGACCGCCGCCTTGGTTTCCAGCGTGCCTTCGCTGAATCCCGCCTTGGCCAATGCGAAGCTGAGCGCCATGGTGAAGCAGCTGGCATGCGCCGCCGCGATCAGCTCTTCGGGGTTGGTGCCGGGTTCGTTCTCGAACCGCGTGTTGAAGCCATAAGGCCGATCGTCGAGCACGCCAGACTGGGTCGAGACATGACCCTTGCCATCCTTGCCAAAGCCTTCGTAGCGGGCGGAACCGGTGCGGGTGGTCATTTTGACTTCCTCCTATGGGGGCTGAATGAAAACGGGCGGACGATCCAGGATCGCCCGCCCGCATTCTTACGCGTTACAAAAGTCGAATTAGCGGCAGCGCTTGGGCTTGCTCACCTCGCGGTCGACCTCACGGCCGAGCAGCGCGCCGGCGGCGGCGCCGCCCAGCGTGCCGAGCGTCCGGTCGCCGCGGGTATCGATCGCGCGGCCGGCAAGGGCGCCTGCCACACCGCCGACGATCAGGCCGGTGGTGCCGTCCGACTTGCGGCAATAGGTGCGGCCGTCGCGGCCACGCCATTCCTTGTACTTGTACCGCTTCTGCGCGGCTTCCGCCTTGGTGGCGGGAACCGTCATCGCGGCGGGGACCACCAACGAGGCGGCGCCAATAGCGAGCATCAGATTACGCATTTTACAAACTCCCTTGCTTGATCTCTATCAACTGCCCCATTCAACGCGGAGCAATAGCGGCGGTTGCATGAACCCAAAACTACAGGACGTTCAGCAACGCCCGATCAGTTTGGGGCCTATTCGCAGCGTGCGTCGTTACGGTCGATCTCACGGCCGCCCAGCGCGCCGGCGGCGCCGCCGATGATCGTGCCCAGCGTCTTCGATCCACCCGGCGCGATGATGTTACCGAGGATGCCGCCGGCGATACCGCCGACGACGAGACCGGCGGTGCCATCGTCACGCTTGCAATAATAGCGCCCGTCGCGGCCGCGATAGATATTGTCGTCATCGCGCAGCGAGCGGGCGCGGTAATTGCCGCGGCGATAGTTGCGCTCGGCATAGCCGTCCTGGCCGAAATAGCTGCCGCCGTCCCGATAGCCATAGCCGTCATCGCCATAGGTGCTGGCGCATGCGCCAAGCGGGATCGCGGCGGCAATCGCCAGAACTGAGATGGGAATACGCATGTGGGCATCCTTCCTGAACCGAGGTTTGTTCTGGCTGAACCCGCATGCCGCGAATTCGTTGCATGAACGAACCAATCACCATTTCGCACCTGTCCACGATATCCACGTTATCCACAGGCCGGGACATGCATTTCGCGCTTTGTGCGACTCGCGATTGGTGACAGCATGATGACATCAGCCAAGCGAAGGCGAACGCGGAAACGGGTTCAAGATCAGGAGGTTGATGGCCGGATCGGCGAACCAGGTGCATCGCTTGCGGTGAAACCGGTTGGCAGAAAAGGTCGGGTTCGGATCGCGGTTCGCGAACCAGAGCCATGGAATGGCGCAAGCCGGACCTGGAGTTGGATCAAGACCCGTGAAAAGGCCCAGGTGCCGGACGATGCCGCTTGCGGCGCGAAAGGCGCCAAGCAGGTCGGAAGGATCATGCTTCGGCATGAACCGGAAGTCTGCGCCGACTTCGGCAGGATCGCTTGTCGATCCTGCCGGACGAGGCACGCATCGTCGGTCTCCGCCCTTCGGGACGCAGATGGGCATGCACGCCGCTTGAGCGCGGCGATGACCTTGGCCAGAGGAGACTCCGGTCTTCACCAGGCGGGGAAAGCGTCGATGCTCGGCGCGAGTGGGGGCCGGTCCTTGGATCGGCCCCCATTTCGTTATGGGTCCCGTTCCGCTATTGGCTGACGCATGGCGCACTGGATCCTGAAATCCGAACCCGAAAGCTATTCGTGGGACGATCTCGTCCGCGATGGCGAGACCGAATGGACCGGCGTGCGCAACCACGCCGCCGCGGCGCACCTGCGCGCGATGAAGGTGGGGGACACCGGCTATTTCTATCACAGCGGCGCCGAGCGCGCCTGTGTCGGACGGGTGAAGATCACCCGCGCGGCGCAGAAGGACGGCGACGAAGGCAATTGGGTGTCGGTCGCGCTCAAGCCTGCCGGCGCCGTCAAGGCCCCGGTGACGCTGGCGGCGATCAAGGCCGAACCCAAGCTGGCGGATATGGCGCTGGTCCGGCAATCGCGATTGTCGGTGTCGCCGGTCAGCGATGCCGAATGGGCGCTGCTGGAGAAGATGGCGGGCTAGGGTCGCACTGGGCCGCGAATACATAAACGCGAACGTCCGCAGACGACTCGATTGCAGACAATATGCCTACGACTCGGCGCTGGCTGTCGTTGGGCCGTTAGCTGGCGGGCTGCTTTCGGGGAGCAGGCGCTGAAAGCTGACATTCGTTCATCAGCGGCTTGAAGGTCCGCTTTTTGACCCGCAGCAGCCGATTTTTGCTGCCGCCGCCGCGGTGCATGACCTCGAATGACCGGTCTACGGCAGGGAAAGTTCGGGACGCTTGTGCTTCCTGCGCGAACAGGTTAGACACTGAACTATATGGTTCAGTATTTAAGTCCTCCCCTCGATCTCTCGTTTGCGGCGCTGTCCGATGCG
>JAESGW010000610.1_pt1 | contig 22754 bp, 20 predicted proteins | sample 9269791 | NCBI WGS metagenome assembly JAESGW01 (sample SAMN16773120, study PRJNA677053) | algae metagenome | isolation source: Aphanocapsa lilacina HA4352-LM1 and co-occurring heterotrophs from near cave... | place: USA: Maniniholo cave, near Haena, Kauai, HI | collected 2009-07-28 | reverse complement strand
CGACGAGCTCGCCGCGTGGACGGCGGACGCTCCGGTGCTGACCGACGACTACGCGCCGGTCGACCAGCTCCTGACCCCGTACGGCCGCTGAGCCCCGTGTGGTCGGGTGTTCGTCCCCGGGAAGGCCGTCCCGGGGATGCTGGAGTCACCGGATATCCGGTGACCGCCCTGCTTCGAGGTACAGATCCCGGGTGCGAAGCACGAAACCCGGGTGCACACCCCGGACGTACGCCGCCGCGAGCCGGACGTACGCCGCCGCGCGCGCCGACCCGACCCGGGCCCCCGCAGCGGATCGGGGCCTACGAGTCCTCGGGCAGGCACATCCGGGCCACGAACGGGACCACGTCGGCGATGGACTCCACCGTCCGCGTCGGGCGGTAGGGGAAGTTCTCCACCTGGTGCCGCTCGGTGGCGCCCGTGGCCACGAGGATCGTGCGCATGCCGGCCTCGAGGCCGCTGATGATGTCGGTGTCCATCCGGTCGCCGATCATCACGGTCGTCTCGGAGTGCGCCTCGAGCCGGTTGAGCGCGCTGCGCATCATCAGCGGGTTGGGCTTGCCGATGTAGTAGGGCTGGCGCCCGGTCGCGGTGCTGATCAGCGCGGCGACCGACCCCGTCGCAGGGAGCATGCCCTGCGCGCTCGGACCGCTCGGGTCGGGGTTGGTCGCGATGAAGCGGGCGCCGGCCGCGATGAGGCGGATCGCGCGGGTGATCGCCTCGAAGGAGTACGTACGGGTCTCGCCGAGCACGACGTAGTCGGGCTCCTGGTCGGTCATCACGTAGCCCACGTCGTGGATCGCGGCGGTGAGGCCGCTCTCGCCGACGACGTACGCCGAGCCGCCGGGGCGCTGGTCGTCGAGGAACTGTGCGGTCGCCAGTGCCGACGTCCAGATCGACTCCTCCGGCACGTCGATACCGCTGCTGCGCAACAGCCGGACGCGCAGGTCGCGCGGGGTGAAGATGGAGTTGTTGGTCAGCACGAGGAACGGGACGTCGTTCTCGCGGAGGGCCGCGATGAACTCCTTGGCGCCCGGGATCGGGTCCTCCTCGCGCACCAGGACCCCGTCCATGTCGGTGAGCCAGGTGCGGACGGAGCGGGATTCGGTCACGGGGCCAGTGTCGCCCACCGGGCCGCTCACCGCACCGGGTGGCTGCGCTCGAGTCTGGCGCCCTCGACGTCGACGTCCGGCAGGATCCGGTCCAGCCAGCGCGGCAGCCACCACGCCTTCTCGCCGAGCAGGTGCATGGCGGCCGGGATCAGCAGCATCCGGACGACGAACGCGTCGAGCAGCACGCCGAAGGCCAGCCCGAACCCGATCGGCTTGATCGTCGCGTCGTGGGAGAACACGAACCCGGCGAACACCGAGATCATGATGATCGCGGCCGCCGTCACGACCGCGCGACCGGCGTGGAGGCCGTGCTGCACCGCGACGCGCGCGGGGGCGCCGTGGGCGTACGCCTCGCGCATCCCCGAGACCAGGAAGAGCTGGTAGTCCATGGCCAGGCCGAAGAGGATGCCGGTGGCGATGATCGGCAGGAAGCTCAGCACCGGCCCGGGGGCGTGCACGCCGAACAGGTCGGCGAGGAACCCGAGCTGGAAGATCGCGGTGATGCCACCGAAGGCCGCGAGCAGCGAGAGGACGAAGCCGAGCGTGGCGGTGAGCGGCACCAGGATCGAGCGGAACACCACGACGAGGATCAGCAGCGACAGCCCGACGACCAGCACGAGGTAGGTCGGCAGAACGTCGGCGAGCTGCTCGGAGATGTCGATGTTGGCGCTCGCGTTGCCGGCCACGCCGAGCGTCGCCTCGCCGCCGTCGACGGTCTGCGGGGTCAGCTCGCGCAGCCGCTGGACCAGGAGCTCGGTCGACTCGCTGGAGGGCCAGCGCTCCGGGACCACCTGGAAGGCCAGCGCCGTACGGTCCTGCGAGGCGCCGATCGGCACCACCGCCACGACGTCGCCGAGCTCGGCGACCGCAGTGCCGACGGCGGCCTGCTCGGCCAGGAGGTCGTCCTCCGCGACGGGGCCGGGGAGGTCGGCGACCACGAGCAGCGGGCCGTTGAAGCCGTCGCCGAACTTCTCCGCCTGCACCTCGTAGGCGCGGAAGCCCGAGGAGTCCGGCGGCTGGGTGGAGCCGTCGGGGAGGCCGAGCCGCATCTGGGTGGCCGGCGCGGCGACGACGAGCAGCGCCGCCACACCGAACCCGAGGACCGCCCAGGCGCGGCCGGTGCTCATCGGCCGGTCGCGCTCGGTGATGGCGTCGTCGTGGGCGCGCTCGCCGGCGGCCAGCCGGTCGCGCTCGCGGCGGCGCAGGATGCGGAGGCCGACCAGCGAGAGGATCGCCGGGGTGAGGGTGACCGCCATGAGGATGGCGATCAGGACGGCGACGGCGCCGACGGTGCCCATGAGGCCGAGGAACCCGACCCCGGTGACGTTGAGGGCGAGCAGCGCGACGATGACCGTCACACCGGCGAAGACCACCGCGTTGCCGGACGTGCCGTTGGCCAGCCCGATCGACTCGTGCAGTCCGGCGCCCTGCTTCAGCTGCCGGCGGTGGCGGTTGATGATGAAGAGCGAGTAGTCGATGCCGACCGCGAGGCCGAGCATCACGCCGAGGACCGGCGTCACCGAGACGAACTGGACCACGCCCGAGAACGACAGCGAGGCCAGCGACGCGACCCCGACCCCGAGCAGTGCGGTGACGAGCGGGAGCGCCGCACCGACGAGGGTCCCGAGCGTGACGGCGAGCACGATCGCCGCGACCACCACGCCGGCGATCTCACCCGGCCCCAGGATCGAGGGGACCGTCTGGGCGATCTCCTGCGAGGGGTGGACGTCGACGCCGTCGACGTCCGCGTCGGCGACGAGGTCCTCGATCGCGGTCTTGGTCTCGACCTCGACCTCGTTGATCGGCAGCGCGAAGACCACGTTGGCCACCGCGGCGGACCCGTCCTCGGAGACCGTGCGGAAGCCGGACGACAGGTCCGAGAGCGTGGCGCCGACCTCGAGGCGGGGCTGCTGCTCCTCGATCCGCGCGAGCTGGCGGTCGACCTCGGCCTGGCCCTCGTCGAGCTGCTGCTCGGCGTCGTCGAGCTGGGAGCGTACGGCGGCGAGCGTCCCGTCCTCGCGCGCCTGCTCGCGCTGCTGGGCGAGGGCGTCGCGGCCGGCGTCGATCTGCGCCTGCGCCCCGTCGAGCTGCGTGAGCCCGTCCTGCAGCTGCTGCTGGCCGTCGGCCACCTGCTCGGCGGCCTCGTCGACGCGGGCCTGGGTGGCGAACGGGTCGGTGACGTCCTCGATGCCGTCGACCTCGGCGATGCGGTCGAACAGGTCGACCAGGGCCTGCTCCTGCGCGGCGGTGAACGCCTCGCCGTCCGTGGTCTCGGCGACGATCGAGCCGTTGCCCGCGCCGGTGCCCTCGAAGTCGTCCTGCAGCTGCTGCGAGACCCGCGTCGTCGGGGTGTCGGGCAGCGAGATCGACGACGACAGCGCGCCGGCGAACGACACGTACGTCACGGCCGTGACGGCGAGGAGGGCCAGCCAGGCGCCGATCACGGTCCAGTGGCGGCGGGCCGCGGAGCGACCGATGCGGTAGAGGAGCTCAGCCATGTCGGCGGGCCTTTCGGGGTCGGGCGAGGGCGTCGGGGGAGTCGGGGGCGTCGGGGGCGTCGGGGGCGTCGGGGAGGTGCGAGGGTCAGTCGGGAGAGCCCACGCGGAGGTGGCCGAGGAGGCGGTCGAGGAGCCCGTCCCAGTGGTCGCGCGCGGCGGCCGGCACGTCGGCCGGGAGGTCGGGGTGCTCGGCGAGCCAGAGGTCGGCGAGGGTCGTGATGCCGCTGAACATCAGTGCCAGCGTCAGCTCGAGGTCGAGCGCGTCCAGGTCGGGCGCCCGCTGCTGGAGGTGCTCGCGCAGGCGGCCGCCGACGTGCTCGAAGGCGGTGCGCGCGATGTGCTGGGCGCGCTCGTCGTCCGGTGCCGGGGCGCCGAGCACGCGGTGGATCGAGGCGATCGCCGTGGGCAGGTCGACCCCGCGCGCGGCCCCGGCGACGGCGACCAGCACCTCGCCGCCGGCAGGCGCGGACCGGCCGGGCGCCTCGAGCGCGGCGATGCGGCGGTCGACCTCGTCGAGCAGCTCGGTGGTGGTCTCGTCGAGCACCCGCTCGCAGACGGCGACGAGCAGCTGCTCGAGACCGGCGAAGTGGTTGAAGACGGTCCGCCGGGACACTCCCGCCCGAGCGGCCACCTGGTCGATGGTGAAGCCGTCCGAGCCGTGCTCGGTGGCGAGCGCGCGGGCCGCGTCGAGGATCGCCACGCCACGCTCGGCACGCAGCGCGCTGCGTCCGTCGGGAGGTCGGGTCGAGGTCACCCGACCATTGTTGCACTCAGTGCAAAAAGACGGGAATCGCCCGGGCTTGGGGAGTACCCGCCCAGGCGGGGAGTCCGCCACTCCGAGGGGCGCACCACCCACAGGAGGTGTCGAACCACCCCTGGGAGCACGACCGTCAGTCGGCCGTCAGTCGCAGGTGTCCTCGGCCGACTCCCCGGGGACGCGCGGCGCGGGGGGGGGGTCGTTGGTTGTAAATCGCCGCGGCACGGCCCCGGGGGGGGCCGTGCCGCGGCTGCGTTGGTTGAGTGGTGCTGGCTCCGCCACCGCTGGGGGGATCCGTACGTCGGCGGGAGTGACGGCGTACGGGGACGGCGGGCGGGCTGGACGGAACGCGACCGTCCGGCCCTGCCGCCAAGGGGACGGCGCCGGTCCGGCGTCGTGACGGAGGTCCGGGAGTGGTCTGGACCAGTCGTGCTCGCGCCGTCACGTCCCGGGCCAGGACCCGGTCAGGGTCGCGCGGTGCGCCCGGTCAGGGTCGCGCGGTGCGCCCGGTTGTCATCGTGTTGCCGGTCCACACGTTGCTCGACTTGGGGTCCCAGTCGTCGGTGTTGCCGGCCTGGGCCTTGCCGAAGACGTTGTCGAGGATCCGGATGCGGCCGTTGTCCTCGCCGTTGAACTTGAGCGAGAAGTAGAAGCTGCCGCCGGGGAAGTAGTTGTGCTTGATGACGTTGTTCTCCGGGACGCCGAACTCCTCGTACATCGTCAGGTTCCCCGAGCAGCCGCCGTCGACGAGGCCGGGGAGCGGCTCGCACCAGATGGTGTTGTGCTTGAGCTTGCCGTTGCGCAGGATCCGCATGCCGGAGGCGTGGGTGCCGGAGCCGGTGACATACGAGCGCTTGATCTTGCACGCGTTGTGGCACTCGGCGCCGGAGTAGCTGCCGTGCAGGTAGGAACGCTTCACGACGAAGTGCGAGGAGCTGATCGGGCGCATGTCGGGGGTGCTGGAGGCGTCGATCTCGGAGTCGAGGACGGTGACGCGGTTCGCGCCCTTGCCGGACGGGTCGCTGTCGTCCTGCGAGCCGACGAAGACGGCGCCGTTGATCTTCGAGTCCTTGATGACGACGCCGGTGGTCTTGATCTCGAGCGGCGAGCAGCTGATCGTCTTGTTGGAGAGGACCTTGCCGGCCTTCGTGATCGTGCAGGGGCCGTTGTACGCCGTGAGGTTCGTGCCGGCCGGGACACCGACGTTGGTCGGGGTCGGGGGCCACGGGCGCGCCTTGGCGTTCGACGCGGTGCGGGCCGCGGTGTCGGTGGTGGTCGCCTGGTCGGCCGAGGAAGCGGCCGAGGAGCCGACGAGGGTGGCGTGGGCGCTCGCGCCGCCGAGGAGGACGGCGGTCGCCGCCAGAGCGGTGGCGATCAGGGAGCGGCGGTGGCGACGGGACGGGCCAGTGGACGTGGACGTGCGGGGGTGGGAGAGATGCATGTGCTCCGTGTTTCGGTGCGGGGGATTTCGGGGTGTCTCTTGAGCAAATCTCAAGGCTCCGTACGACGTGGGGTGATGTCAAACGTCAGACATCCCCCACATGGGGTAAATCCGCTCGCGCCACGCTCGTGTGACGAAGACGATCGGGCCGGTCCGCGGAGGACCGGCCCGATCGGGTGGCGGTGACGGAGGGATTTGAACCCTCGGTGGACTTGCGCCCACAAACGCTTTCGAGGCGTTCTCCTTAGGCCGCTCGGACACGTCACCGCGCCGAACGTTACCGGAGGGGTCGCGCAGGCCGGAAACCGGCGCGGGTGCAGCCGTCCACGCGTCCGGCGAAGACGGCGAAGTCATGGCCAGCGGACCTCCCGACCGGTAACTTGCGGCGCACGCCTGTGCTCGCGCCCCACGCGAGCGGGAAGGAGGGTCCGTGACCGCCGTACGCCGTGTCCGCGACGCCGCCCGCGCCGCGCTGCCGAGGAGCGTGGGGGAGCGGTTGCCGGCCGCACCGCCGCAGGAGGTCACCGAGCTGCTCCACGACAAGCCGTTCCAGCGGGCCGTCGCGGCGTACGCCGAGGAGCAGGGACGACCCGAGCCCGAGGTGTGGGACGAGGTCACCGGCTACCTCCACGAGATGGCCGCCGACCACGACGACCGCACCTCCCAGGGCTGGGCGCGGATGGGCGACTGGTTCCTGCGCGCCTACGACGTGCTCGTCGACGAGGACCAGATGCAGCGGCTGCGCAAGGTCGACCGCAGCCACAGCCTCGCGCTCGCCTTCAGCCACCGGTCCTACCTCGACGGCATGGTCATCCCCAACGTGCTGATGGCGCGGAGGTTCTCCCCGACCTACACCTTCGGCGGCGCCAACCTGAACCTGCCGGTCCTCGGCACGGTCGCCAAGCGCACCGGCGTGATCTTCATCCGGCGGGCCACCCAGGAGATCCCGGTCTACCGGCTGGCGCTGCGCTCCTACATCCGCCAGATGGTGGCCAACAAGCGCAACCTGGCCTGGTCGATCGAGGGCGGCCGTACGCGCACCGGCAAGCTGCGCCCGCCGGTGCACGGCATCCTCAAGTACCTCACCGACACGGTGGAGGGCCAGGACGCCCCGGACGTGCAGGTCGTGCCGGTGTCGGTGGTCTACGACCAGCTGCACGAGGTGTCGCTGATGACCGAGGAGGCGCGGGGCGCCAACAAGACGCCGGAGGACTGGCGCTGGCTGGTCCGCTTCGCCCGCCTCCAGCGCAACCGCCTCGGCCGGGCCTACCTGACCGTCGGCGAGCCGTTCTCGCTGCGCGAACGGATGGACGAGCTCGCGGCGGAGGGCGTCACCGGCCACCAGGCCGTCGAGCGCGTGGCCCTCGACATCTCACACCGCCTCAACCGTGCGACGCCGGTGACGACGACCGCGATCGTGTCGCTCGCGCTGCTCGGCGCCGACCGCGCCCTCACCGTCGACGAGGTCCTCGAGACCGTCGAGCCACTCGCGTCCTACATCGAGGCGCGCCGGTGGCCGGTCGCCGGCGCGGCCGACCTCCGCGACCGCTCGACCATCCGTCGTGCGCTCGCCGAGCTGGCGCAGAGCGGGGTGCTGACGGCGTACGACCAGGGCACCGAGCCGGTCTGGAAGATCGGCGACGACCAGCACCTCGTCGCCGCCTTCTACCGCAACACCGTGATCCACATCCTCGTCGAGCGCGCGATCGGCGAGCTGGCCCTGCTCACCGTCAGCGAGCTCGAGCCGGGCGCCGACCTGCCTGCCGGCGGCGAGCTGCAGGTGGGCTGGGAGGAGGCGAAGCGGATGCGCGACCTCCTCAAGTTCGAGTTCTTCTTCCCCTCGCGCGCCGGCTTCGAGGACGACCTGCGCACCGAGCTGCGGCTGCTCGTGGGCGAGGGAGTGACCGAGCTGACCCCCGTCCGGGCGCGCGAGCTGCTCGTCACCGCCCGCCCCCACCTCGCCCACCTCGTGCTGCGGCCCTTCCTCGACGCCTACCTCGTGGTCGCGGACCGGCTCGCCGACCGCGGCGACGGCCCGGTCGACGAGGCCGACCTGCTCGCCGACTCGCTCGCGGTCGGGCAGCAGTGGGCGCTGCAGCGTCGCGTCGCCAGCGAGGAGTCGATCTCGCTGGAGCTGTTCCGCACCGCGCTGGCGCTCGCGCGCCACAAGGGACTGCTCGAGGCCGGTGACGGGGTCGGCTCGGCCCGCGAGGCCTTCGCCGCCGAGCTCCGCGACACGGTGCGCCGGGTCAACATCGTCGGCGAGATCGCGGGCGAGCCGGTGCAGGTCGTGCCGCCGCCCGTGCCCCAGCCGTCGCCGGCGCCGGACCACCGATGAGCGGGCTCTCCACGGCGGTCCAGGAGGCCGTCGACGCCATCGAGGCCGGTCCGCAGGGCCCCTCCGTCGGTGCCTTCTTCGACCTCGACGGCACGCTCGTCGCGGGCTACACCGCCGCCACCTTCTACGGCGACCGGCTCAAGGGCCGCGACGTCTCGCCCGCGGAGTTCCTGCGTACGGTCGTCACCGCCGTCGACGGCGAGCTCGGCGGCGACCCGACCCGCATCGCCCACGTCGCGTTCTCCGCGATGCGGGGCGAGTCCGAGGAGGCGTTCGCCGACCTCGGCGAGCGCCTGTTCCGGTCCAAGATCGCCGGCACCATCCGGCGGGAGTCCCGCGCCCTGGTGATGGCGCACCAGCGGGCCGGCCACACGGTCGCCGTCGCCTCGGCCGCCACGAAGTACCAGATCGCGCCCGTCGCCCGCGACCTCGGCGTCGAGCACCTCGTGTGCACGCAGCTCGTGGTCGAGGACGGCCAGTTCACCGGCGCCACCGACGGCCCGATGCTGTGGGGCCGGCACAAGGCCAGCGGCGTGCGCGCGTTCGCCCGCGAGCACGGGGTCGACCTCGCCGAGTCCTACGCCTACGGCAACGGCTACGAGGACGTGGCGTTCCTGTCGTCCGTCGGCCACCCCACCGCGCTCAACCCGCACCGCGACCTGCGCGCCGCCGCCGCCCGCCTCGGCTGGCCGGTGCTCGACCTGAGCGATCCCGTCGGCGGGTCGCTCGTCGCCGCCGGGCGTACGCTCGCCGCGCTCGCAGGGATGAACGCCGGCGTGGGCGCCGGGCTGGCCTGGGGCGTCGCCCGCGGCAACCTGCAGGAGGGGCGCAACGCCGCCGTACGCCTCGCGACGCAGGTGCCGATGGCGCTGGCCGGGGTGTCGCTCGAGGTGCTGCACCAGGAGCGGCTGTGGACGCACCGGCCGGCGGTGTTCGTCGCCAACCACCAGAGCGCGCTCGACATCCCGGTGCTCGGGCGGCTGCTCGAGCGGGACTTCACCATCGTGGCCAAGAAGGAGGCCCGCTGGGACCCGCGGACCATGGTCGGCTCCGTCGTCATCGACCCGGCCTGGATCGACCGCGGCGACTCCGCGTCGGCCCGGGCGACGCTCGACGAGGTCGCCGAGCGGATCCGTTCCGGCACGTCGCTGATGATCTTCCCCGAGGGCACGCGGTCCGCGACGCCGGTGCTGGGCCCGTTCCGCAAGGGCGCCTTCCACCTCGCCGCGCAGGCGGGCGTGCCCGTCGTGCCGATCGTGCTGCGCAACACCGGCGAGCTGATGCGTCGCAACTCGCTGGTGCTCAACCCGGGCGTGGTCGACGTCTGCGTGCTGGAGCCCGAGACCGACTGGAGCACCGACGACATGAGCGAGCGGATCGCCGCGCTGCACACCAAGTTCGAGGAGACGCTCGCGAGGTGGCCCGGATGAGTGACACCTCGTCCAGCGAGGACTTCGAGCGCTGGGGTGGCGCGGCCGCCTGGTCCACCGGCACCGAGCTGACGCCGATGCAGACCCTGCTCTGGCGCGCCGAGCGGCACCCGGTCCAGTCGTCGACCACCACGGTCGTCATCGACCTCGACCGCGCCCCCGACTGGCAGCGCTTCGTCGCCGCCACCGAGTGGGGCACCGGGCTCGTGCGCCGGCTGCGCCAGCACGTCGTGGAGCCTGTCGTCCCCACCGCCGCCCCGACCTGGGCCGACGACCCGACCTTCGACCTCGCCTACCACCTGCGGCGCGAGCGGGTGTCGAGCCGCGAGGAGATGCTCGCCGCGGCCGCCCAGGTGGCGTTGCGCCCCTTCGACCGGTCACGACCGCTGTGGGAGGCGGTGCTCTTCGAGGGCGTGGACGGTGACGGGGGAGCGGGCGCGGCGTACGTCCTCAAGATCCACCACGCGCTCGCCGACCCGCTCGGCACCGTGCAGCTGCTGTCGATGCTCCAGTCCGGCAGGCGCGCGCACACCGCGCGCAAGCCGGTGGGCGAGGACCAGGTCGCCCCCGCGGCCGCCGACCCGGTCGACCTCGCCGTGTCCGGGCTGCGCACCGACGTCGCGACGCTGCCCGGCTCGGCGCGGGCGACGGCCCGCGCGCTCGGCCTCGCCGCCGCCCGTCCGCAGGCCGTGCTCGCCTCGACGCTGCGCTACGGCGCCTCGGTCCGCCGGCTGCTCACCCAGACCGCCCCCGCGTCGCCCGAGCTGTCGCCGCGCACCGGCAAGCAGTGGTCGTTCCTCACCTTCGACGTGCCCCTCGACCCGATCCGCACCGTCGCCCGGCAGGGTGGCGGCACCCTCGACGACGCCGCCGTCGCGCTCGTCCTCGGCGGCCTGCGTCGCTACCACCTGCGGCGCGACAGCCCGGTCGGCGAGATCCCGGTCGGCGTACGCGTCTCCCTCGCCCGCGCCGACGACCTCGGCAACCGGTTCGCCCAGGCGATCATCTCCGGCCCGCTCTCGATAGACGACCCCGTCGACCGGGTCGCGGCCGTCCGTGGCGAGGTGCTCTCGCTGCACACCGAGCGGGCCCTCGAGGTGCTCGACGCGGCCGCGCCGCTGATGAATCGGATGCCCTCCTTCGTCGGGGCCTCCGCCCTCCGTACGGCCGCCGCCCCGGACGCCTTCGTGCTGACGCTCCCCGGGCCGCCGCGCAAGCGGTTCATGGCCGGCGCCGAGGTCCGGGGGATGTACGTCCTGGGGCCGCTGCCGGGGGCGGCGCTCACCGCCTGCCTGGTCACCTGCGGCGACACCGCGTGCATCGGGGTCAACGTCGACGCCAGCGCCGTCGCCGACCTCGCCGAGCTGGAGGAGTGCCTGGCCGAGGAGGTCGCGGCCTTCGCGGGCTGAGGTGCGTCGTGCTCCTAGGGTGGCTCGCATGAGGTCGTCGCGGTTCTCCCCGGTGCGGGAGTCGATGTGGTTCGTCCCCGGCCTCATGGTCCTGGTCGCGATGGTCGTGGCCCAGGGCGTGATCTGGGTCGACCTCTGGCTCGACGATCGTGCGCTCGACGTGCTCCCGGACTCCTTCCTGCTCGGCGTCGAGGGCAGCCGCGGCATCCTCGTGGCCGTCGGCGGCTCGGTCCTCGCGGTCGCGGCGACGACCTTCTCCATCACGATGTCGGTCATCGCCACGGCGTCCTCGACCTACGGCCCCCGGCTGGTGCGCAACTTCATGGCCGACCGCAGCAACCAGCGGGTGCTCGGCCTCTTCGTCGCCACCTTCGTCTACTGCCTGATGGTGATGCGACGGGTCCAGGACGCGACCGACGGTGTCACGTTCGTGCCCCACGTGGCGGTCTACGGCGCGCTCGTCCTGGCGCTGGTGAGCGTCGCCGCACTCGTGTTCTTCCTGCACCACATCTCCGACGTCATCCAGGTCTCCACCCTGATCCGCCGGGTCCGCTCCGAGCTCGAGACGGCGGTCGACACGGTGTACGGCTCCGGTGCGGACGAGCGCGTCGTCGCCGCTCCGCTCACCGGGGCCGCCGCCGACGTCCTCGCGCCCCGCTCGGGTTTCGTCACGAGCGTCGACGCTCCGGGCCTGGCCCGGGCGGCGGCGGGGCTCGGCGTCGTCGAGGTCACGGCGACGCCGGGCACCCACGTGATGGCGGGGGAGCCCATCGCCAGGGTCCGGGGCGCGGAGGACGAGATGAGTCGGCTCGTCGTCGAGCACGTCCACATCGGCGACACCCGCAGTCCCGCGCAGGACGTGGGCTTCGCGGTGCAGCAGCTCCTCGAGATGGCGGTCCGTGCGGTCTCGCCGTCCATGAACGACCCCTACACCGCCCGCAACGTGGTCGAGGAGCTGGCCTGCGGGCTCGTCCCGGCGATGCGGCACCCGGCGCCCGGTGCGGGGTGGCCCGACGACGAGGGTGTGGTGAGGGTGCTCTGGCCGGTGCCGACAGGGGCGGAGCTGGTCGACCTCGTCTTCGACGACCTGCGGATCTATGCCGCCGACGACCCCGCGGTCGTGCTCGCGTCGCTGCGGCTGTCCGCGCGGATCGCCCGGGTGGCCGCCCCTGACACCGTGGCGCGGCTCCACCAGCAGGTCGACGCGCTCCTCGACCGTGCGTCACAGCAGGGCGTGCCCGAGCTCGACCTGGGCCGGCTGCGGGCGGCGCGCGAGGACCTCCTGGGGGCTCGCGGATGAGGCGGTCGCTGGCGCTCCTCGTGCCTCAACCAGCGAGGTCGCTCGTCGGGCCGATGTAGCAGAGCATCCGGTAGTCGGTGCCCTCCTCGATGTTGACGAAGCCGTGCCGCTCGTAGAACCGGCGGGTGTCGGCGTCGACCTCGTCGACGTTGATGTGCATCTCCGGCGCGCCCAGGTCGCGCACCAGGTCGCGGCACAACCCGAGGACCTCGGTGCCGATGCCGCGGTCGCGGAGCCCGGGGACGACGTAGAGCTCCTCGAGCTGCGCGACCGGGCCGTCGAACCAGATGGCAGGCCTCAGGGTCACGAGCGCGAAGGCCACGGCGTCGACCTCGGACTCCGCCAGCACGGCGACGACCTCCGGGAGCGCGAGCAGCCGCGCGAACCGCGTCGCCAGCACGTCGGCGTCGTCGGTCTCGGTCTCGAACTCGGTGTTGAAGTCCCACAGCAGCCGGCCGAGGACCTCGGCGTCGGCGACGCCCGCGCGGCGCACGGTCGTCATCGGACCTCCTGCGAACGGTGGCGGGCGAAGAAGGTGTCGAGCAGCGCGGCCGACTCGTCGGCGAGCACGCCCGCCACGACCTCGGGGCGGTGGTTGAGGCGGCGGTCGCGTACGACGTCCCACAGCGAGCCGACCGCGCCCAGCTTGTCGTCGTACGCGCCGAAGACCAGCCGGTCCACGCGCGCGAGGACGAGCGCACCGGCGCACATCGTGCACGGCTCGAGGGTGACGACGAGGGTGCAGCCAGTCAGCCGCCACTCGCCCCGGGCCGCGGCCGCGGCGCGCAGCGCCACCACCTCGGCGTGGCCGGTGGGGTCCGCGTCGGCCTCGCGGGTGTTGTGGCCGGTGGCGATGACGGTGCCGGCCTCGTCGAGCACGACCGCCCCGACGGGGACGTCGTCGGCGGCGAGCGCGGCTCGGGCCTCGGTGAGGGCGCGGCGCATCGCGTCGTCCCACGGGGCGGGGTCGATCATGCCGAGGTGAGTCCCACCGCGTCGTCGAAGAGCTCGCCGAACCCGAGCCTCCGGGCGATGTCGGAGAGCATCTCGTCGGGGTAGAGCTCGACGTCGTCGAGCAGGGCGCCCAGGTCGATGGCGTGCATGCCGAGGTCGCCGAGCAGGTCGAGGTCGCCGGCCGGCACCTCGACGTCGTCGTCCTCCGGCGGCGGCAGGCCGAGGAAGTCGATCGCCGACTGCGCCAGCTCCCACTGGTCGGCAGCGGTCACGTCGGAGAGCAGGACGCGCGTCCGCGTCCCCGCGACCCGGACCAGCACGAAGAAGTCCTCGTCGACGGCGACCATCCCGACGGCCCCGTCCGTTCCGGAGACCTGGCGGAGCGCGTGGCTGAGCGCGTCGATCGAGTCGAACGCGGGCGCGGCGATCTCCTGCACCTGCCAGTCGCCGTCCTCGAGGAAGGCGGCAAGCGCGAAGTCGACCTCGCCGTGCTGCTCGGACATCGGACCTCCCTCCACCAATGTCGCAGAAAGCCCCGGGTGCGCCAACCCTCTTCGCCGCCTCGATCGGCGGTCGGTCCGCCCACTAGGGTGACCCCATGCGCCTGCACGTGGTGAACCACCCCCTCGTCTCCCACAAGCTCACGGTCCTCCGCGACCAGGACACCGACTCGCCGACCTTCCGGCGACTGACCGACGAGCTGGTCACCCTGCTGGCCTACGAGGCGACGCGCGAGGTCCGCGTCTCCCCGATGGAGATCACCACGCCCGTCAGCCCGACCACGGGCGTCTACCTCGCCCAGCCCAAGCCGATGGTCGTGCCGATCCTGCGCGCCGGGCTCGGCATGCTCGACGGCATGATGCGGCTGCTGCCGACGGCCGAGGTCGGCTTCCTCGGCATGGTCCGCAACGAGGAGACCCTCGAGGCCTCGACCTACGCCGAGCGCCTCCCGGACGACCTGTCCGGGCGCCAGTGCTACGTCCTCGACCCCATGCTCGCGACCGGCGGCACGCTGGCCGCGGCCATCCGCTTCCTCACCGACCGCGGCGCCGACGACATCACCGCGATCTGCCTGCTCGCCGCGCCCGAGGGCGTCGCCAACCTGGAGAAGGGCCTCGAGGACCTCGACGTCCCCGTCGCGGTCGTCACCGCGGCCCTCGACGAGAAGCTCAACGACAAGGGCTACATCGTCCCCGGTCTCGGCGACGCGGGCGACCGGCTCTACGGCGTCGCGCACTGACCTCGGGGGCGTACGCCTCCCCAGTCTCCACCCGGCCTCCACCCCCAGCCTCCACCCCTCCCTCCGGCGCGCCACGTGACGCGCGCCACCTGAGACGCGGGTGACAACGCGCGCGGTTTCGGTACCTTGTGGCCCGGCCCGCACGCCGCTCAGGTCCCGACCCGACCCGAGCCCCCACCCAGGAGGCAAGCAGTGCGCATCGGCATCCCACGCGAGTCACGACCCGGCGAGACCCTCGTCGCGGCCACGGCGAGGACGGCGTCACAGCTCGCCGCGCTGGGCTACGACGTGGTGGTCGAGCAGGGCGCCGGTGCGGCCGCCGACCAGCCGGACGCGGCGTACGCCGACGCCGGCATCGCGCTCGGCAGCGCCGACGACGTGTGGTCGAGCGACGTCGTGGTCAAGGTCAACGCGCCCACCGACGAGGAGGTCGCGCGGCTGCGCCCCGGGGCGACGGTGATCGGCCTGATGGCGCCCGCCCGGAGCCCCGAGCTGGTCGAGCGTCTCGCCGCGGCCGGCGTGACCGCGCTCGCGATGGACGCCGTCCCGCGCATCTCCCGCGCGCAGTCGATGGACGTGCTGTCCTCGATGGCCAACGTCGCCGGCTACCGCGCCGTCATCGAGGCCGCCCACGAGTTCGGCCGGCTCTTCACCGGCCAGGTCACGGCGGCCGGCAAGGTGCCGCCGGCCCGTGTCTTCGTCGTCGGCGCCGGGGTCGCCGGCCTCGCGGCCATCGGCGCCGCGGGCTCGCTGGGCGCGATCGTGCGCGCCTTCGACGTACGCCCCGAGGTCGCCGAGCAGGTCGAGTCGATGGGCGCGCAGTTCGTCACGGTCGACATGGAGCAGGAGGTCAGCTCCGACGGCTACGCCAAAGAGATGACCGCCGAGCAGGAGGCCGCCACCGCCGCGATGTACGACGAGGAGGCGCGCGCCGCCGACATCGTCATCACCACGGCCCTCATCCCCGGCCGTCCCGCCCCGCAGCTCGTCACCGCCGAGACGGTCGCCGCGATGCGGCCCGGCTCGGTGATCGTCGACATGGCCGCGGCCAACGGTGGCAACGTCGCCGCCACCGTCAAGGACCAGAAGGTCGTCACCGACAACGGCGTCACCGTGCTGGGCTACACCGATCTCGCCGGCCGCCTCGCGGCGCAGACCAGCCAGCTCTACGGCACCAACGTCGTCAACCTGATCACGCTGCTCACGCCGGAGAAGGACGGCGTCCTGACGCTCGACATGGACGACGTGGTGCAGCGCGGCATCTCGGTGACCCGCGACGGCGATGTCATGTGGCCGCCGCCGCCCGTCCAGGTCTCCGCCGCACCGGCCGCTCCCGCCGCGGCCGCGGGGCAGGGGGAGGTCGCGAGGCCCGTCGAGAAGGCGCCGCCGGACCCGCGTCGACGCGTGTACGCCGCCGGGCTGGCCGCCGTCCTCTTCCTGGCGCTCGCCACGGCCGCACCGCCGAGCTTCCTGCCGAGCCTCACGGTATTCGTGCTCGCGGTGGTCATCGGCTTCTACGTCATCGGCAACGTCCACCACGCGCTGCACACCCCGCTCATGAGCGTCACCAACGCGATCAGCGGGATCATCGTGGTCGGCGCGATCCTGCAGGCCCCGGTCGACAACCTCGCGGTCCAGGTGATCGCCGGGGTCGCCATCCTCATCGCCAGCATCAACGTCTTCGGTGGCTTCCTCGTCACCCGACGGATGCTCAACATGTTCCAGAAGGGCTGAACCGGTGGTCTCGTTCGTGACGGGCGCCTACATCCTCGCGGCGCTCCTCTTCATCCTCGCGCTCGCTGGACTCAGCAAGCACGAGACCGCGCGACGCGGCAACGCGTTCGGCATGGCCGGCATGGGGCTCGCGCTGGTCTCCACGCTGCTGCTGGTCCTCGACCGGCTGGGCGCCGACTACGGGGACCAGGGTCCGGTCGTGGTCGGGCTGGTGATCATCCTGGTGGCCGGGTCCGTCGGCGCGGTGATCGGCATCCGGCTCGCGCGCCGCGTCGAGATGACCGGCATGCCCGAGCTGATCGCGATGATGCACAGCTTCGTCGGACTCGCCGCCGTGCTCGTCGGCTACAACACGTGGCTCGAGGTCGTCGACCACTCGGCCGGGGCAGGGGTGGCCGGGTCCGCCGACGCGATCCACAACGCCGAGGTCTTCATCGGCGTCTTCATCGGCGCGGTGACCTTCACCGGCTCGATCGTGGCCAACCTCAAGCTCAGCGCGCGGATGAAGTCCGCGCCGCTGATGCTGCCGGGCCGCCACCTGCTCAACCTCGCGATCCTCGTCGCCTCGGCGCTGCTGATGGTGTGGTTCATGCTCGTCGACGGCTGGACCGGCAGCGTCCCGCTGGCCGTCATGACGGTGCTCGCGCTGGTGCTCGGCTTCCACCTCGTGGCGGCGATCGGCGGTGGCGACATGCCGGTCGTCGTGTCGATGCTCAACAGCTACTCCGGCTGGGCGGCTGCCGCTGCGGGCTTCATGCTCTCCAACGACCTGCTCATCGTCACCGGCGCGCTCGTCGGGTCGTCCGGTGCGATCCTGAGCTACATCATGTGCAAGGCGATGAACCGCTCCTTCGTGAGCGTCATCGCCGGAGGGTTCGGCTCGGACGGCGGGCCCTCGGGGGAGGATCGCGACTACGGCGACCACCGCGAGATCCAGGCTGACGAGGTCGCCGACCTCCTCGCCCACGCCTCGTCGGTGGTGATCACGCCCGGCTACGGCATGGCGGTCGCGCAGGCGCAGTACCCGGTCGCGGAGATGACGAAGAGGTTGCGCGACAGGGGCGTGGACGTCCGGTTCGGCATCCACCCCGTGGCGGGCCGGCTGCCCGGGCACATGAACGTGCTGCTCGCCGAGGCCAAGGTGCCCTACGACATCGTGCTCGAGATGGACGAGATCAACGGCGACCTCCCCGAGACCGACGTGGTGCTCGTCATCGGCGCCAACGACACCGTCAACCCCGCCGCCCAGGAGGAGCCCGGCTCGCCGATCGCCGGCATGCCGGTCCTCGAGGTGTGGAACGCCAAGGACGTCGTCGTGTTCAAGCGCTCGATGGCGACGGGCTACGCCGGGGTCCAGAACCCGCTGTTCTTCAAGGACAACACCCAGATGCTCTTCGGCGACGCCAAGGACAAGGTGAACGAGATCGTGGCCGCGCTGGGCTGAGCCGGCCCCCGGAGGTTTGGTGGCGCGCTGCTCGGGGGACGATGCCGCCGTGGCACACGACACCCCAGGAGCTCCGCGCTTCGCGACCGGACCCCTCTCCGTCCCGGACAACCCGATGCGCGGGCAGAGCCCCAACCGCGAGGCGGTCCTCGAGATCCGCGAGATGGTGCTGGCGACCATGGAGAAGGCGATGGCCGACCAGGAGAAGGCGATGGCGCGCATCGACGCGGCGTCCGCCGGGGCCACGGGAGAGGCGATGCAGGGAGCTGTACGGGTCCGTGTCGACGCCAAGGGCCTCGTCAGCGGTGCCACCTTCGGACCTGAGGTCACGGGCATGACCCCCGACGAGCTGCGCACCGAGACGCTCGCCGCCCTCGAGGACGCCAAGGCCAACCTCGGTCTCGCGACGCTGCGCCCCGAGGACCTCGCCACCCTCGACACCCGTCCGGTGGCCGACGCGATCATGAACCTCCTCACCGGAAGGGAGCGCGACCGATGAGCGGTGGCTTCCAGGTGCAGCCGCAGGAGCTGCACACCAACTCGGGCGACCTCCTCGGGGTCGCCGGCCAGGTCGGCCAGGCGGCGGGCGCCGGAGCGGCCGTGACGGCCCTCTCGCCGCAGGCCTTCGGTCTGCTGTGCTCGTTCTTCACCCCGCCGTGCCTGGCCATGTCGGCCGCGGCGCTCGGCGCGATGGTCCCCCTCGAGGCCGCGCTCGTCGGCAACGCCGGCGTCGTCGCCGCCATCGCGCTCGACTTCGACGCCGCCGACGCCGCCTGCGCGGAGCGCTCCGACGTGCTGAAGGCGAGGCTCTGAGATGAGCGACGGACTGATCGACGTCAGCGTCGCCGACGTGGCCGGCTCGCCCTACTCCCAGGTGGCCGACGGCGACTTCTCCGGACTCGTGCAGGCCTCGCCCGGTGCGGACGAGGCGTGGAAGGCCGGTGAGGCGTTCGCCCAAGGCGACTGGGCCCTCGGCGTGGCCAACGTGGCCGGCGGGTGCGCCGAGCTCGTCGACATGATCATCGACCCGATCGCGGCACTGGGCTCCAGCGTCGCGGGGTTCCTGCTCGACTACATGCCGCCGCTGCCGCAGATGCTCGACGCGCTGGCGGGCAACCCGGCCCTCGTCGAGGGCATCGGGAGCTCGTGGAACAACATCGGCGGGGCCATCGACACGGCGGCCACCGAGCTCCAGGCCGCGATGCAGAAGGTCATGGCGTCCTGGTCGGGCCTCGCGGCCGACGCGTACGCCGCTGCCGTCACGCTGCTGGTCGACGTGATGTACAAGATGGGCGGCATGTGCCGCGCCATCGGGCAGGGCCTGGCCGTGGCCAGCGACGTGGTGCAGGCGGTCCGCGGCTTCACCAAGAGCATCATCTCCGAGCTCGTCGGCCAGCTCATCAGCTGGGCGGCGCAGGTCGCCGCGACGGCCGGGCTCGGCGCCTCGTGGGTCGTGCCCAAGGCGACCCACCGCATCTGGGTCACCGTCGACGACTCGCGCCAGGTCGCCGACCTGCTCGTGAGCGCGATCCGGCACTCCGACCTGCTGGTGAAGACCCTCAAGGAGGTCCTCACCGACAAGGTCGCCGTGGGCCTCGCGGTCTACGCGGGTGGACTGGACGTGGCCAACGGATGAGCTACCAGCCCCCGCTCCAGGTCACCGCCGACAACCTCGACCAGGTCGCCGAGGACTACGCCGATCGCGCCCGCAGGGCCGACGTCGCGGGTGACCGTGTCCTGCAGATCCGCGCCACGGGCCGCTCCTCGCAGGGCCTCGTCGAGGTCACCGTCGACGGCAGCGCGATGGTCGTCGACCTGCAGTTCTCCCAGGGCGCGTCCAGCGTGCCGGCCAACCTCGGCTTCTTCCTGAAGCAGGCCCACGACCGCGCCGTGGCCGAGTGGAACCGGCAGGTCACGGCGATCGCCGAGGAGGAGCTCGCCGACGACCCCCAGCTGCGCGACCACATGGTCCGGCAGAGCGCCGCAGACCTCGCCGCGCACGTCGACCCCGCCAACCTCGACGAGACCGAGGACGAATGAGCTTCACCCTGCTGCTCGCCGCGGTCGGCGTGGTCGGCCTGCTCTACGTCGGCTACCGCGTCCTCGTGCAGGGCAAGCAGCTCTACGGCGTCGAGCGCTCGCGCGAGGCCGGCTGGGACGCCGGGCTGCAGAGCACGCGCGACCTCGCCGAGCTGGAGGGGTGGACGGTCGAGGAGGAGCCGACGCGCGAGTGGCCGGCCGACCTCGTCTCGGAGCGTCCCGACGGGCGTACGTGCCTGCTCGCCGTGCGCGGCCCCGACTTCGACGCGAGCCTGTGGACGGCCAGGGAACGGCTGCCCGGCGCCGGGGTCGGCGTCCAGAGCCGCGTCTGGCTGCTCCGGCTCGGCGCGCCCGAGGTGGTCGACGAGCTGTTCGTCCGTCGCGCCGCGGGTGGCGACGAGCGGCTGCTGCTCCCGAGGCGCTTCGCCCACCGGGTGGAGGTGGAGGAGCCGGTCGGCGGCCTGTTCGCCGGTGGCGACTTCACCGCCGCCCGCGACCGGCTCGGCCCGATCGTCGACCAGGTCGCGGCGAGCGGCTCCTGGCTGATCACCGCGCCGGGCGACGTCACCGTCCTCGCCACGCTGGTCCCCGACGCCGACGGCTTCAGGTGGCGTCTCGACCTGGCCCGTCGCGTGGCTGCCGCGCTCGCCCGCTGACGCCCACCTGCTGGCGCACGGTGCGCTCGCCTGCTGCGGCTCAGCCGGACCCGGGCGCCGCGGCGGTCGAGCCGCGCACGACCAGCTCGGGACGGTGGAGCACCTCGCCCGCGTGCGGGCGGGACCCCGCGATCTGCTCGGCGATCTCCAGGCTCGCGGCCTGGGCGAGCGCCTCGGCCGGCTGCCGCACGGTGGTCAGCGGCGGGTCGGCGAACTCCATCATCTGGCTGTCGTCGCTGCCGACCACCGAGAGGTCCTCGGGGACCCGCAGGCCGCGCGTGCGGGCTGCCCTGATCGCGCCCAGCGCCATCACGTCCGAGCCGCACACGATGCCGGTGACGCCGCGGTCGATGAGCAGGTCGGCGGCGCGCTGCCCGCCCTGCACCGAGTAGGCGGTGCACTCGACGAGGTCGGCCGCGGCGAGGCCGTCGGGGACGAGGCCGCGCTCGGTGACGGTGTCGATGAAGGCCTGCCGCTTGCGCTGCGCGGGCAGGTAGCGCGGCTGCCCCAGCGCTGCACCGATGCGCCGGTGGCCCATGTGCTCGAGGTGCTGGACGGCGAGCTGGACCGCGGCGACGTCGTCGGTGGACACGCACGGCGCGTCGAGGCCGGCCAGGGCGCCGTTGACCAGGACGATCGGCAGGCCGAGGTCGATCAGCCGCTGGTAGCGCGCGGGGTCGCTGTCGACCAGCGCGTGCACGCCCGAGACGAACACGATGCCCGTGACCGAGTGCTCCAGCAGGATCGCGACGTAGTCGTCCTCGTGGACGCCGCCGAGGGTCTGGCTGCACAGCACCGGCGAGAGTCCCCTCCGGGCGAGGCTGATCTCGAGGTGGTGGGCGAGCCGGGGGAAGAAGGGGTTCTCGAGCTCGGGCAGCACCAGGCCCACCAGGCCGCCCGCGCGCGGGCGCAGGCGTACGGGCCGGTCGTAGCCGAGCACGTCGATCGCGGTGAGCACCTGGCGACGGGTCTGCTGGCTCACCCCGGGGCGCTCGTTGAGGACACGGCTGACCGTGCTGATGCTCACGCCGGAGCGCTCGGCGATCTCGCTCAGCCTGATGGTCACGGGCACACCCTAGTGACGAGGGCCACTCCGTGGGGGGACGCCATGAAAAAACTTGCAGCCCTCTCCCGTTCCTGCAAAGACGCTGCTACGGTGTGGCGACCCTCACACCTGCCGCACACCCGAAGAGGATTTCCCCTATGCGCAGATTCGCCCGCACCCTCGGCCCGGTGGCCGCCGCGGTGCTCGCCCTCACCGCCGCCGGTTGCGGCGGTGGCTCCGGCTCGAGCTCCGAGTCGTCCGGATCCGAGACCACCTCGAGCCCGAGCGCCGAGGGCGGGGACGGCGGCGGCGACGCCGACCTCCTGGTCTGGACCGACTCGCTCAAGATCGACGCCGTGAAGGAGGTCGCCGAGTCCTTCGGCGAGTCCAACGGCATCACCGTCAAGGTGCAGGCCATCTCCGAGGACCTCCAGGGCAACTTCGTGACCGCGGACGCCGCAGGAAACGGCCCCGACGTGGTCGTCGGCGCCCACGACTGGATCGGCAACCTCGTCCAGAACGGTGCCATCGAGCCGCTCAACCTGACCCCCGACGAGCTCTCCGGCTACAGCGAGAAGGCCGTGCAGGCCACGACGTACGACGGCAAGCTCTACGGCGTCCCCTACGGCATCGAGGCGCTGGCGCTCTACCGCAACGCCGAGGTCGTCCCCGACGAGCCCGCCAGCATGGACGAGGCCATCGCCGCCGGCGAGCAGGCCGTCAAGGCCGGCGACGTCGACTCCGCCCTCAACCTCCCGGTCGGCGAGCTCGGCGACGCCTACCACATGGAGCCGATCCTGACCTCGTTCGGCGGCTACATCTTCGCCTACGACGAGGCCAGCGGCTACGACGCCCAGGACGTCGGCATCGGCAAGGAGGGCTCGGTCAAGGCCGCCCAGGAGATCTCCCGCCTCGCCAAGGCCAAGGTGCTGCGCACCTCGATCAGCGGCGACAACTCGATCGCGCTTTTCACCAGCGGCAAGGCCGCGTTCCTCGTCTCGGGCCCGTGGGCCCTCGCCGACGTCAAGAAGGCCGGTTTCGAGTACGCCATCCAGCCCGTCCCGGGCTTCGACGGCCAGCAGGCGGCCGAGCCGTTCATGGGCGCCCAGGCGTTCATGGTCGCCGCCAACGGCAAGAACAAGGACATCGCCCAGGAGTTCGTCAACAACGGTGTCAACAGCGAGGAGTCGATGATGACCCTCTTCGAGGGCACCCAGCTCCCGCCCGCCATGACCGCCGTCCAGGACCAGGTCGACGACCCCGACCTGACCGTCTTCACCGAGGCCGCCAACGCTGCCGCCCCGATGCCCGCCATCCCGGCCATGGCCTCGGTGTGGGAGCCCCTCGGCAAGGCGTACT
>JAESGW010000609.1_pt1 | contig 22848 bp, 24 predicted proteins | sample 9269791 | NCBI WGS metagenome assembly JAESGW01 (sample SAMN16773120, study PRJNA677053) | algae metagenome | isolation source: Aphanocapsa lilacina HA4352-LM1 and co-occurring heterotrophs from near cave... | place: USA: Maniniholo cave, near Haena, Kauai, HI | collected 2009-07-28 | reverse complement strand
CGCTCGACCCCGATATCAACATGTGGGAGGCGGCCGCCCCCTTCATCCGCGAATGGATCCGCACGGAGCTGGGTCCGGAGGCGTGGGTCGCCGACCGGATGGTGCGCGATATCCGCACGCTCGCCCGTCTGCCTGACCTGATCCGCAATATCGAGGCGCGTTACCCCGCGCCGGGCGGCGCCCCACCCTCCCCGCCATTGAAAGAGATCGAGGTGGTGCGGATCGGCGGCGGCTGGCGCTATGTCGCGGTTGCGCTGGTCAGTGCCGCGGTGAGTGCGGCGGCGGCGTGGTTGATCCTGACATGATCGGGCTCTCTTAACTGATGCGCGCAGCTGGCCAGCTGTGGCTCGCCGCTCCCACCCGCTTCGCCGGGCTCAACCGCCCGGCCGCGTGGCTGGGGCTGGCGCTGCTGGCAATCCTGCTCGCCGCGACGTTGAGCGCGCTGGTCACACCGGGCCCGCCGCCGGTCAGCGGCAATCCGGCGTTGCGCGCGGACGACCAGGCCGATGTCATGCTGTACGAATCGATCGTGACGGGCGTGCGCGCGGGCGGGAATTATTACGAGGTGGCCGCCGATGCGCTGCGCCGTGGCAATTATCCGCTCAAGCCCTTTGTCACCTTTCGCCTGCCGACGCTCGCACTGGCGCAGGCGTGGATGCCGCGGCCGGTGACGATCGGCTTGCTCTACGTCCTCGCCGCCGCGGTGATGCTGGCCTGGTTCGTCCGTCTGCGACCCCAGTTCGCCCGGCCGCCGCCGCTCGCCATTGCGATGATATTGCTGGCCGGCGGCATGGCCGCGTTCGTGCAATATGAGCTGGTCAACTTCCACGAGGTCTGGGCCGGTCTGCTGATCGCGCTGTCGCTCGCGCTGCGCCGCCCCGGACGCTGGGTGGAGGCCGCGGCATTCGGCATGATCGCCATGCTGATCCGCGAGACGGCGGTGTTGTATGTCGGCATCATGGCGGCGCTGGCCTTCGCCGGAGGACACCGCCGCGAAGCAATCGGCTGGGCGGTGACGATCATGGCGTTTGCCGTCGTCGTTGCGCTCCACGCTCATGCCGTCGGCCAGGTGGTGCGCCCGCTCGACCCTGTTTCGCCGGGGTGGTCAGGGATGCTGGGCTTCGGCTTTTTCGTGAAGACGATGACGCTTTCGACGGCTCTGAGCATCATCCCCCCCTGGCTGGCGGCGCTGCTCGTCGGGCTCGCCCTGTTCGGCTGGGCGGCGTGGGACGATGCGGTGGCGCTGCGCGCGCTCGCCATGTTTTGCGCCTATGGCGCGCTGCTGGGCATTTTCGGACGGGTCGATACCTTCTATTGGGGGTTGATGATCGCCCCTACCATCCTCATCGGCCTGGCCTTCGTGCCCGACGGCCTGCGCGATCTGGTGGTGGCCGCGGGCAGCTGGCGGCGGAACGCGGTGACGGGGGCGGAACCATGAAGCGCATCCTGTTGATCGTCGGCGGCGGCATCGCGGCGTACAAGGCGTGCGAGCTGGTGCGGCTGATCCGCAAGGCGGGGATGCGCGTGCGCTGCGTGCTGACCGATGGCGGCGCACATTTCGTCACCCCGATGACGCTCGCGGCGCTGAGCGAAGACCAAGTGTTCACGACTTTGTGGGATCTGAAGGACGAGGCCGAGATGGGCCATATCCAGCTGAGCCGGGAAGCCGATCTGGTGGTCGTCGCGCCCGCCACCGCCGATCTGCTGGCGAAGATGGCGGCGGGCCTGGCGGACGATCTCGCCACCACATTGCTGCTCGCCACCGACAAGCCGGTGCTCGCCGCCCCCGCGATGAACGTGCGGATGTGGGGGCACGCCGCGACCCGGCGCAACGTCGCGCAACTGCGTGCGGACGGCGTGACGGTGATGGAGCCCGACGAGGGGCCGATGGCCTGCGGCGAATATGGGCCCGGACGGCTGCCCGAACCCGACGCTATCCTTGCGGCGATCCAGCAGGCGCTCGCCGGACTGCCCGACGCGCCGCCGGTTCCGCGCGAGGCGGGCACGGCGCCGGCCGGGGCTCTCACCGGCAGGCACATCCTCGTCACCGCGGGGCCGACGCATGAGCCGATCGATCCGGTGCGCTACCTCGCCAATCGCTCCTCCGGGAAGCAGGGTTTCGCGATCGCCGCCGCGCTCGCGCGGCGCGGCGCGCGCGTGTCGCTGGTGGCGGGGCCGGTTCCCCTGCCCACACCACCCGGGGTGACCCGCATCGATGTCGAGACCGCGCGTGAGATGGCCGACGCGGTCGAGGCCGCATTGCCGGCCGACGCCGCCGTGATGGTCGCCGCCGTCGCCGACTGGCGCACAGAGGGCGCGGCGCAGAAGATCAAGAAGCAGGCGGGCAGCGCCGCGCTCAAGCTGATCGAGAATCCCGATATCCTCGCCGGCCTCGGCGCGCGCAAGGATCGCCCGCGCCTGCTGATCGGCTTCGCGGCGGAGACCGAGAAGGTAATCGAGCACGCCACCGCCAAGCTCGGCCGGAAGGGCGCGGACTGGATCGTCGCCAACGATGTTTCGGGCGATGTGATGGGCGGCGACGCGAATAGCGTGCATATTGTTAGCGCCGGGGGCGTGGAGAGCTGGGCGCGGATGGACAAGGGCGCGGTCGCCGAGGCGCTGGCGGAGAAGATCGCCGACGCGCTGGCGGAGGGCAAATGAGCCGCGACTGGCTGCTGCTGCCGTCGCTCGCACCGGGCGGGGACGCCGCGCTGCTCGCGACCCGGCTGCTGACCGGCGCGTTCCTGGTCCACGGCGTGTGGGACAATATCGTCAGTGCCGAGCGGATGGCCGAGTTCGTCGATTTCCTGACCGCGAACGGCTTCGCGATGCCCGCGCTGATGGCGCCGCTTTCGGTATGGGCGCAGTTCGCCATCGGCGTCGCGCTGAGCCTGGGCCTGTTGACCCGCTGGGCCGGGCTGCTGCTGGCGTTCAACTTCATTGTCGGGGTGATCATGGTCCATTGGGATCAATCGTTCCGCGAATGGTGGCCGGCGATCGTGCTGGTGGCGCTGGGCCTGTTGTTCGCCACCATCGGCGCGGGCCGCTACGCCATCGACCGCCATCTGGAGACCCGCGCGTGACCATTGCCATTGCCGTCAAACGCCTGCCGCACGGCGAGGGGCTTCCCCTGCCCGCCTACGCCACCAATGGCGCGGCGGGGATGGACGTCGTCGCAGCCGAGGAGGTGACGCTTGCCCCCGGTGCCCGGCATGCGGTTGCCACGGGGTTCGCGGTGGCCATCCCCGACGGCTATGAAATCCAGGTTCGCCCGCGTTCCGGGCTCGCGCTCAAGCACGGCGTCACCTGCCTCAATACCCCTGGCACGATCGACAGCGACTATCGCGGCGAGGTGAAGGTGATCCTCGCCAATCTGGGCGACACCCCTTTCCCCATCGCGCGCGGTGATCGCATCGCGCAACTGGTGCCTGCGGTGGTGCAGCGTGCGTCACTGGCTGAGATCGACGATCTGGACGACACCGCGCGCGGCGCGGGCGGGTTCGGTTCGACCGGTGTCTGAGGACGCGCCCAGCGACGCCGAGCTCGAACGCTATGCGCGGCATATCGTGCTGCCCGAGATCGGCGGAATAGGGCAGATGCAGCTGCGCGCGGCAACAGTCGCGATCGTCGGCGCAGGCGGAATCGGATCGCCGGCGATCCAGTATCTCGCCGCCGCCGGGATCGGCATTTTGCGCATCGCCGATGACGATGACGTCGCGCTGTCAAACCTGCAGCGGCAGACACTGTTCAGCACCCAGGACATCGGCCGGGGCAAGTGCGAGGTAGCCGCCGAGGCGGTCCATCACCTGAACCCGCACGTCGCGACCGAGCTGTGGCCCGAACGGATCGAAGCGCACAATGTCGCCGATTTTCTACGCGGGGCGGATGTCGTGGTCGATGGATCGGACAGCTTCGCCACGCGGCTGCTGATCGCCGATGCCGCGCTCATCGCAAAGGTGCCGCTGGTGTCCGCCGCGGTCGGCCGGTTCGAGGGGCAGCTGGCGACCTATCGCGGGTGGGAGGCCGGGCAGCCCTGCTATCGCTGCTTCGTCGGATCCGATCCCGATCGCGCGGAGACCAGCTGCGCCGAGCAGGGCGTGCTCGGCGCGCTGACCGGCCTGATGGGCAGCCTCGCCGCGATGGAGGCGATCCGCGTCGTCACCGGCTTTGGCGAAGACAGTGCGGGCAAGCTGCTTCTGGTCGACGCCCTCTCGCTGCGGATGCGCACGCTCACGCTGACCAAGGACACCGCCTGCCCCGCTTGTTCGGCATGAGCGGCATCGCCATCATCCTGACGCGTGACGACACGCAGGCGTTGCGCGCGGCCCTTACCATTACCAGCGCCGCCGCCGCGCTGGGCCAGCGCGGGCGGATCTATCTGCACGAAGCGGCTGTGGCGATGCTCTGCCGTCCGATCGGCCACGCGGCCGACGACGAATATCGCGCCAAAGGCCTGCCCGATCTGGCTGGCGTGCTGGAGATTGCGCTGTCGATGGAGGTCGCGATCATCGCCTGCCAGACCGGGTTGGCGCTGGGCGATCATGACGCCGCCGCGCTCGATCCGCGGGTGGAAACCGGCGGGCTGGTCGGGCTGATGGCCAGCCTGGGTGACGATCGGTTGATCGCGCTTTAGGGCGCGGGCGTGGCCGGAGTGAGATCGGCCGGAATGCGAATCTCTTCGCCACGCGCGCGCGCGGTTTCGATTCGCGCGACCTCGGTTTCGATGAGCTCTACCCGCTCGCGCCAGCGCGGATGCGTGCCCGTGCGCAACCAGCGGTCGCCACGCTCGGCCCCGTGCCGCAGCCAGTAACGTACCGCGTCGCGGGGATCGTAGCCGGCGTTCGCCATCAGATAGGGGCTCAGCCGATCCGCCTCGATCTCGGTCGCGCGGATCAGCCGGGCGTTGCGCGCGCCCGGGCCGAACAGGCCCTGTTTGAGCGCGCCCTGCCGCTCCAGCGTCACCCGGTGGCGCAGGATGTTGTGTGCCAGTTCGTGCGCCAGCACCGATGCGAGTTCTCCGTCGTTCCGCGCAAATGTGACGAGCCCGGCCGAGATCTGGACATAATCGCCGTCCGCCTGCGCCTTCAGCGTGTCCCCTGGCACGACCTGGAAGCGCGAGCGGCATCCTTGCGGCAACTGGACCGGAATGTCCGAGGCGGCGCCAGCTCGCTCGATGCGCACCACCAGCTTCCCGTCCGCGGCAGCGCGATCGATCAGATCGAGCGCCTGCTCGGTATCGGCGAAAGAGCCCGTATCGCCCCGGGCTTGCGCGGTGGCAAACGGCTGGCCGTCAACCGCCAGCAACCGATCGTCGACGCGGAGGCCAGCGCGCTCTGCCGGCGACCCGGCCGCGACCGCGAGCACCGACGGGAGCGCCTTGAGCTGGAACTGGCGGCCGGCGGTTTCACGGAAGGCCGCATCATATTGGTTGAGGTAGTGTGGCGTGATCCCGGCGAGGAAACCGCGGTTGCCGCACAAGCCAAGATTGGCCCGGGCCAGCCGAAAGCCCGCGCTGGCGACCGACGCATCCTGCCGCTGGAGCGCGGCCAGCGCCGCACCCTGATCGGCGACCTGGATCGCCGCCAGCGTCAGCGTCGCCGCCGCACTCAATCCTCCGCAAATAAGTCGCATCAAGGGAACCTTAATATGGCTACGTCATTTGGCAGGGCGAATGGCCTTGGACCCGTGGCATAAAGGCTATTCGTCTGAAATATCGACCAGTTCGGATCAAATTGGTCCTTTTTTCTGTGGAAACCGAATTGAGTCGAGATAAGGCTTAAACGCGCTGAGTCACGGGGGCTCAGCACAAAGGAGTATCAGATGCGAACCAGCAAATTTCTAGCAGCGGTGGCAGCTGTGTCGCTGCTCACCGCACCGGCGATGGCCGCCGGCTCGGCATCCAAGTTGACCCTCGGTGGCGGCGACGTCCGCGCCAGCAAGGCGCTGGCCAACGCTTCCAGCCAGGACGGCACGGACAATAGCGGTCTGTTCATCGCAGCCGGCGCTGCCGCCGCTGTGGTCCTGGCCGTCGTGCTGATCTCGGGCGACGATGACGAGGATCTGCCGACCAGCCCGTAAGCGGGACGGTACACCCTGCCGATGGAAAATCGGTCTGTAGAGTTTCGAAAGGGCGGTCCAATGGGCTGCCCTTTCTGATTCGCGCTAGAAGGCCGATGACCGTCATTCCCTCTTGCGTGCATCATCCGGATCGTAGCCGGAACAACCGGCAACCGGGCAGCAAAATTGTTGCGGCTGGCCAGTTGGCTGGGCCTGATACTGGCTTTGCCGCGTTACGCCGTGTAAGAGCCGCCACGCGGTGCATCTGGACGATTTTCGTCCGTAGCTCCGGGATTTTGTATGAGTAGCCCATGTTGTTGAAATTTCTACGGAGCCGCCGCGCTGCCGTCGCCGCCCCGGTTGCACATATGCCCCAGGATGTTCGCGCCTATGCCATTGGCGATATCCATGGCCGTCTTGATCTGCTCGACCAGTTGATCGATGCGATCGACGCGGATGACGCCTGTCGTCCGCCAGCGCAGACGCATCTCGTCTTCCTCGGAGACCTGATCGACCGGGGCCCCCAATCCGCCGAGGTTATCGATAGGGTCATCGAGATCGAGAATGCGAGACCCAATGTCTCGATCATTGCGGGCAATCACGAGGAAGTGTTTCTTCTCGCACTGGAGGGGGATCGCGAAGCGCTACGATTCTTTTCTCGAATCGGCGGACGTGAAACCATTCTGAGCTATGGTATAGCTGCTGAAACATACGATCAGATCGACTATGACGGTCTTGCCGCGCTGTTGGCCAAGCATGTACCCGCCGCGCATATTGATTTTCTCAGATCATTGAAGAACACCGTAACTCTTGGTGACTATCTGTTTGTCCACGCCGGAATTCGCCCTGGCGTCGCCCTGGAAGATCAGAAGCTTTCCGATCTCAGATGGATCCGTCGCGATTTTCTTGATTTCGACGGGCATAATGGTTTCGTGGTTGTTCACGGCCATACGCCAAGCGCGGCGGTCGAACATCGCCACAACCGTGTGGGCATCGACACGGGGGCCTGGGAGACCGGCCGCCTGACGGCGCTGGGGCTGCAAGGAACCGATCGCTGGCAGATCGACACCGCCCCGCCGATGCGCCGGGCCGTCGGACTCTAGAGCATTCGCATGTAACAAAGTGCAACCACTGGATAAAGCTGTGGCCCAGACGACACATTTGCGAAATCCGAACGCGCGGCGAGGGTTTTTTCGATTGCATCTGACGTCATTCAACGGCTAAGGGCAAATCGCATACTCGTTATGCCGGGTATAAAAGGGAGTTGGTAATGCGCATTTCGAAGTTTTTTGCGGCAGCTGCGGCGGTGTCGCTCGTTGCTAGCCCGCTGATGGCGCAGGGCTCGGCATCGAAGCTGTCGGTTGCTCGCGCAGGTGCTGCGATGCAGGACGCAAGCAATCAGGACGAAAGCGCCGGTGGCGGCGGCGTCATCCTTGGTGTTGCTGCGGCGATCGCGGTCGGCCTGGGCATCTATGTTGCGGTCGATAACGGCGGCGACGACGAAGACGATCTGCCCACCAGCCCGTAAGATTTCATCAGTCTTGATGATTGAGAGAGGCGGTTCGCATTGCGAGCCGCCTTTTCTTTTTGCTGCGTTTGCGTTCAGTTGAATGGGTGCCCTGCGTTCACCGCGAATGGGCAAGCGTCGGCCCAACGCGGAAAGCGGCTGGCCCTCTACGCAATATTGCAGTTCGCCTGACTTCTAAGCGGCGCCCCACACGACGAAATCCGGGTTATCGAAACCACGAGCCACCTTGCCATATGACAGATGCTCGCCATCCAGCGTCTGCACACGTCCTCCAGCCGCCCGCACGATCGCGTGCCCGGCCGCCGTGTCCCATTCCATCGTCCTGCCAAAGCGAGGATAGAGATCGGCGCTGCCTTCGGCCACGCGGCAGAATTTCAAGCTCGATCCGGCGGAAATCTTTTCGGCGACCCTGAACGTCTTCAGATATTCGTTGGCTCTGGATGCGCCGTGCGATCTGGATGCGATGACAGTCAATCCGTCAACCGGCGGCTGCCTTACGACAATCCTTGTCCGCGCCTCCGGCAGATCACCGCCTGGCGGCACATCGCAGGCCCATGCCCCAGCTGCGTCGGCAGCCCACAGGCGTGAGAGCGCGGGCGCATAGACCACACCCATGGTGGGCGTTCCATCAAGGACGATGGCGATATTGACCGTAAACTCGCCTGATCGCGCGACGAATTCCTTGGTGCCGTCGAGCGGATCGACCAGCGCGAACGCGCGGCCGATTTCCGGGATACGTCCCGCCGCGGCTTCCTCTTCGGCGACGATGGGCAGGCCTGGCGCGATCTCATGCAGTCTCGCCAGAATGATCGCCTCGGCCGCGCGGTCGGCTTCGGTTACCGGCGACTGATCGGCCTTCTGCATGACTGCGCAGCCTTCGCGGTAGAAGCGGTCGATCACCGCGCCGGCCTCGACCGCGATCCTGGCCAGCGCTTCGCCATTCACGCCGGCCGGCAACATCGTCATATCACCGGAGTCCATGCGCCGAGGACATGATCGACGATCATCTCCGCGGCGTCCTCGGGCGAGATGCGCGTGGTGTCGATCCGGATATCCGGGGTGCCCGGCGCTTCATAGGGGCTGTCGATGCCGGTGAAATTGGCCAGCTTGCCGCTGCGCGCCTTGGCGTAGAGGCCTTTCACATCGCGGGTTTCGGCGACCTCCAGCGGCGTGTCGATGAAGATCTCGACGAAGTCGCCGTCGGGCAGCATCCGCCGGACCATTTCGCGTTCGGCGCGGAACGGGCTGATGAAGGCGGTCAGCACGATGAGGCCGGCGTCGGTCATCAGCTTGGCGACCTCGCCCACCCGGCGGATATTCTCGACGCGGTCGGCGTCGGTGAAACCGAGATCGCGGTTGAGGCCGTGACGGACATTGTCGCCGTCGAGCAGGAAGCTGTGCCGCCCCAGCGCATGCAGCTTCTTTTCGACCAGGTTGGCGATGGTCGATTTGCCCGATCCCGAAAGCCCGGTGAACCAGAGCAGCTTCGGCCGCTGGTTCTTCTGGCGGGCATGCGCCTCGCGATCGATGTCGATCGCCTGCCAGTGGATGTTGTGCGCGCGACGCAGAGCAAAGTTGATCATCCCCGCGCCGACGGTGGCGTTGGTCATCCGGTCGATCAGGATGAAGCCGCCCAGATCGGGGGATTCGGCGTAGGGCGCGAACGGAATCGGGCGGTCGGTCGACAGGTTGACCACGCCGATCGCGTTCAGCGCCAGGCATTTGCTCGGCAGGTGCGCCTGGGTGTTGACGTCGATCTCGTACTTGGGATCGGTGATCGAGGCGGGCACGGTGATCGCGCCGATCTTGAGCAGATAAGGCCGGCCGGGGAACATGCTCTCATCGGCCATCCAGACCAAAGTCGCCTCGAACTGGTCGGCGACCTCGACCGGCGCGTCGGCGGCACAGATCACATCGCCGCGCGAGCAATCGACCTCGTCGGCCAGCGTGATCGTCACCGATTGGCCGGCGACGGCCTCCTCCAAATCACCATCCAGCGTGACGATGCGCGTGACGGTGGAGGTCTTGCCCGATGGCAGGATGCGCACCGCATCGCCCGGCCGGACGCGCCCTGCGGCAATCATGCCGGCGAAGCCGCGGAAATCGAGATTGGGGCGGTTGACCCACTGGACCGGCAGCCGGAACGGCCCCGCCGCGAGCCGGTCGACCTCCACCGGCACATCCTCCAGATGGCCGATCAGCGAGGGGCCGGCATACCAGGGCGTGTTCGCGGACGGCGCGGTGATGTTGTCCCCCGCCACGCCCGAAATCGGGATCGCGGCGAAGCTCTTGATACCGATCGCATCGGCGAAGGTGCGGTAATCGGCGACGATGCGATCGAATACTTCCCTGTTGTAATCGACCAGGTCCATCTTGTTCACCGCCAGCACGATCTGGCGGATGCCCAGCAGGTGGACCAAAGTCGAATGCCGCCGCGTCTGCGTCAGTACGCCCTTGCGCGCATCGATCAGGATCACGGCGAGATCGGCAGTCGACGCGCCGGTCACCATGTTGCGGGTATATTGTTCGTGGCCCGGCGTATCGGCGACGATGAACTTGCGTTTCTCGGTCGCGAAGAAGCGGTAAGCGACATCGATGGTGATGCCCTGCTCGCGCTCGGCGGCGAGGCCATCGACCAGCAACGCGAAATCGATCTCGCCCCCGCGCGTGCCGATCGCCTTCGAATCGGCAGCGAGCGACGCCAATTGATCTTCGAAGATCATCTTCGAATCGTACAGCAGCCGTCCGATCAGCGTGGACTTGCCATCATCGACCGATCCGCAGGTGATGAAGCGCAGCATCGACTTGGCTTCATGGCCGGCCAGATACGCCTCGATGTCGTCGGCGATCAGCGCCTCGGTCTGGTAGGCGGGAGAGGCCATCAGAAATACCCCTCCTGCTTCTTCTTCTCCATGCTCGCCGCCTGATCATGGTCGATCGCGCGGCCCTGGCGCTCGCTGGTGGTGGTCAGCAGCATTTCCTGGATGACCTCGGGCAAGGTCGCCGCCTCGCTCTCCACCGCGCCGGTCAGCGGATAGCAGCCGAGCGTGCGGAAGCGGATCGAGCGTTCGACTGGCACCTCCCCCGGAGCCAGGCGGAAGCGGTCGTCATCGACCATCAGCAGCATCCCGTCGCGCTCCACCGTCGGGCGTGGTGCTGCGAAATAGAGCGGGACGATCTCGATCCCCTCACGGCGGATATATTGCCAGATGTCGAGCTCGGTCCAGTTGCTGATCGGGAAGACGCGGATGCTCTCGCCCTTGGCCTTGCGCGCGTTGTAGAGGCGCCACAGTTCGGGCCGCTGGTTCTTGGGGTCCCAGCGGTGATTGGCGGAGCGGAAGCTGAACACGCGTTCCTTGGCGCGGCTCTTCTCCTCGTCGCGCCGCGCCCCGCCGAACGCCGCGTCGAAGCCATGTTTGTCCAGCGCCTGCTTCAGCCCTTCGGTCTTCCACATATCGGTGTGGAGCCCGCCATGATCGAACGGATTGATACCCTGCGCCTCGGCCTCCGGGTTGCGGTGGACGATCAGTTCCATCCCCGCCTCCGCCGCGGCGCGATCGCGCAGTTCGTACATCGCCCGGAATTTCCACGTCGTATCGACATGCATCAGCGGGAATGGCGGTGGCGCCGGATAGAAGGCCTTCCTGGCCAGGTGGAGCATCACCGCCGAATCCTTGCCGATCGAATAGAGCATCACCGGCTTGGTCGCCTCGGCGGCAACCTCGCGCAGAATGTGGATGCTCTCGGCTTCGAGCCGGTCGAGATGGGTCAGGGACAAGACGGCAAACCAATATTGTGACGTGTGAGGCATGCCATGTCGGGGCTGGCGCGGCAAAAGCCCACCGGATTTATCTTGTCTGCGGCGAACCTGCGGTTGCAGCGTCCATCGCCAGCGCGAGGCCACCGAGCAGCCCGGATCGGTCGCCCAGCCCGGGCGGGCGGATCAGATCGGCGGGCTCGCCGAAATAGCCGCCGGCCAGCGCGTGAAAGGCCCGCACGACCTGGTCGATCAGGCCGGGCGTGCCCATCACCCCGCCGCCCAGCACGACGACATGCGGCGACGCGATCGCGACGACATTCTGCACCAGCTGGGCGAGATAATAGGCGACGACCGTGTGCGCGGGATGGTCGCCGGGCAGTTCGGACAAGGATGCGCCCCAACGCGCGATGATCGCCGGCCCGTTGGCCAGCCCCTCGGCGCAATCGCCATGGAAGGGGCAGATGCCGGGAAAGACGAGATCGTCGGGATGACGCGAAACGCGGACATGCCCCATCTCCGGATGCCGCGCGCCGTGGATCGGTCGCCCGCCGATAACCGCGCCGCCGCCGATGCCCGTGCCGACGGTGACATAGACCAGACTGTCCGCCCCCTGCCCCGCACCCCATCGCGCTTCGGCGATGGCGGCGGCGTTGACGTCTGTATCGAACCCGATCGGCAGCCCGAACCCGGCAAGCGCCCCCGCGATGTCGGCCCCGCTCCAGCCCGGCTTCGGCGTATCGGCGATGCGGCCCCAGGCGGAGCCGGCACGATCCAGGATCACCGGCCCGAAGCTGCCGATGCCGAATGCCCGGACGCCGCGCCCGGCGAACCAGTCGCGCATCCGGCCCAGCGTATCGTCCGGCGTCGTCGTGGGTATCCGTTCGGTCGCGATCAGCCGGTCGGGCGCGCTTGCGATTCCCAGCACGAACTTGGTGCCGCCCGCCTCGACGCAGCCATAGAGTTCCTCACCCATTCAGCCATGTCCGGATCAACAGGGCGACGATGCCCAGCACCGTCACGCTAGCCGCCCATAGCCCGACGAACCAGCCCAGCCGCTGCCATAGCGGGCGCTGGCTCAATGATAGCCCTCATGCCCGGTCTTGCCGCGGAACACCCAATAGCTGAACACCGTATAGGCAAGGATGATCGGGATAAGGACCCCCGCGCCGATCAGCATGAAGATCTGGCTCTTCTCCGGCGCGGCGGCATCCCAGATGCTGATGCGGCCGGGCACGATATCGGGCCAGATCGAGATGCCGAGCCCGATCATGCCCAGGAGGAAGAGGATCAGCGAGAGCAGGAAGGGCAGTCCGTCGCGGCCGCCGCGTATCCCGGTCCAGGCGAAATAGGCGCTGCCGACCACCAGCAGCGGCATCGGCACCGTCGCCAGCAACCCCGGAAAGACGAACCAGCGCTGCCAATATTGCCCCTCAAGGAAGGGCGTCGCCGCGCTGACCGCGCCGAGTGCGATGACGGTCGCGGGCACCAGCCAGGTGGCGAAGCGCCGCGCATCGTCACGCGTGCCGCCATCGGTCTTCCACAAGAGGAACGTCGCACCCAGCAGTGCGTAGCCGATCATGATCGCCACACCGGTCAGCAGCGTGAACGGGGTCGCCCAGTCCCACCACCCGCCGGCATAGGCGCGGCCATCGACATCGATCCCCTGCAGCAGCGCGCCGAGCGTCACCCCTTGCGCGAAGGCCGCCACCGCCGATCCGCCGGTGAAGGTGAAATCCCAGAACGCCCGGTGCCGCGGATCGCGCCAGCGGAACTCGAAGGCGACGCCGCGGAACACCAGCCCCAGCAGCATCGCCATCAGCGGGGCGTAAAGCGCGGGCAGGATCACCGCATAGGCGAGCGGAAACGCCGCCATCAGCCCCCCGCCGCCCAGCACCAGCCAGGTCTCGTTGCCGTCCCATACCGGCGCGATCGCGTTCATCGCGGTGTCGCGCTCCTTGCCGACCTTGAAGAAGGGGAACAGCATGCCGATGCCCAGATCGAACCCGTCGAGCACGACATAGGCAGCGACCGCAAAGGCGATGACGAACGCCCAGATGACGGTGAGATCGGCGTTGACGGCGAGGTCCATCAGTTCGCCTCCGCCGGTTTGCCTTGAGCGGGGCCGGGATTGATCCCGGCGGTGCGGATGGGGCCGTCCTCCTGGTCCAGCACCCCGGTTTCATGCGGATGCGGCGGCTTGCCCGCGAGCTTGAGGATATAGAGCGTGCCCGCCCCGAAGACGAAGAAATAGACCACGACGAAGGCGATCAGCGACGCGGCGACGGCAGGCGCTGCCAACGGCGAGGCGCTGTCCGCGGTCAGCAGATGGCCGTAGATGGTGTAGGGCTGGCGCCCGACCTCGGTCGTCACCCAGCCCGCCAGCACCGCGACGAACCCCGATGGGCCCATCAGGATCGCCGCGCGGTGCAGCCAGGTCCAGTCGTAGAGCTGCTTGCGCACCCGCGCGAGCAGGCTCCACAACCCAAGCCCCAGCATCAGGAAGCCGATCCCGACCATGATGCGGAACGACCAGAAAACGATGCCGACGGGCGGCTCGCGATCGTCGGGGATGGTGTCCAGCCCGGCCAGCGGCGCATTCAGATCATGCTTCAGGATCAGCGACGAAGCCTTTGGAATCTCGACCGCATAATCGACGCGTTTCTCCGCCGAATTGGGGATGCCGAACAGGATCAGCGGCGCGCCGTCGGGATGGCTGTCATAATGCCCCTCCATCGCCATGATCTTGGCGGGCTGGTGCTCCAGCGTGTTGAGCCCGTGCATGTCCCCGGCGAAGATCTGCACGGGCGCGACCAGCGCCGCCATCCACATCGCCATGCTGAACATCTTGCGGGCATGCATGTTGCCCTTGTCCTTGAGCAGATGCCACGCGCCGACCGCACCGACCGCCAGCGCGGTGGTCAGATAGGCGGCGATCACGGTGTGGACCAGCCGATAGGGGAAGCTGGGATTGAAGATGATGTCGATCCAGGGCGCAGCGGGCACGAACTGACCAACTTCGTTGATCGCGAAGCCCACCGGGGTGTGCATCCAGCTGTTGACGCTCAATATCCAGAAGGCGGAGATGAAGGTGCCGATCGCGACCATCAGCGTCGCGGCGAAGTGCAGCCCCTTCCCCACCCGCTGCATTCCGAACAGCATCACGCCGAGGAAGCCCGCTTCAAGGAAGAAGGCGGTCAGCACCTCATAGGCCATCAACGGGCCGATGACCGGCCCCGCCTTGTCGGAGAAGACCGACCAGTTGGTGCCGAACTGATAGGACATGACGATGCCGGAGACGACGCCCATCGCGAAGGCGACGGCGAAGATCTTCAGCCAATATTTGAACAGATCGAGATAGAGCGGCTTGCCCGTCTTCAGCCACAGCGCCTCGAGCACCGCGAGATAGCTCGCCAGCCCGATCGAAAAGGCCGGGAAAATGAAGTGGAAGCTCACCGTGAAGGCAAACTGGATACGCGCCAGGATCAACGCGTCCATCTGGTCGAACATGGCTTCCAACCTCGCTTGGCGAGGCCCTTACACTGCGCGCGGGGATGCGTGAAGCGCAATCGCCGCATCGGTGATTGCATATGGCGCATCCGCTGCGCGCTGTCATTTGAATGCCGGCGATACCTCCCTAAAGGGACGTCGGGGGCGACGGAGACGCGAGCATGGCAATTTTGGTTACCGGCGCCGCCGGCTTCATCGGCATGGGCGTGGCGCGCGCGTTGCTCGAACGCGGCGACACCGTGATCGGCATCGACAATTTCAACGATTATTACCCGGTCGAACTCAAGCGCGCGCGCGTGGCGCAGCTCGACGCGATCGCGGACGGGCGCCTCACCATCAAGCAGGTGGATTTCGCCGACCATGAAGCGCTCGACCGCGCGCTTGAGGGCGAATCGATCGACGGCATCGTCCATCTCGGCGCGCAGCCGGGCGTGCGCTACTCGATCGAGAATCCGCGCGCCTATGCCCAGTCGAACCTGGTCGGGCACCTCAACCTGCTAGAGCTGGCGCGCCAAAGGCAGGCCGGACACATGGTCTATGCCTCCTCCTCGTCGGTTTACGGCGGCAACGAGAAGCTGCCCTTCGGAGTCAACGACCGGGTGGATCATCCCGTGTCGCTCTACGCCGCGACCAAGAAGGCCGATGAGCTGATGAGCGAGGCCTATGCCGGGCTGTATCGCATTCCGCTGACGGGCCTGCGTTTCTTCACCGTCTACGGCCCGTGGGGGCGGCCCGACATGGCGGTTTGGGGCTTCACCGAGGCGGTGCTGGCGGGGCAGCCGATCAAGGTGTTCAACCACGGCGACATGCTGCGCGACTTCACCTATATCGACGATATCGTCGCGGGCGTGGTCGCGGCGCTCGACAATCCCCCACGCGATGACGGGGAAGCCAAGCCCGGCGGCAGCCGCACGCCGCACACGCTCTACAATATCGGCAACAACCGGCCCGAGCGGCTGGAATATCTGATCGAGCTGATCGAGCAGGCATGCGGGGTGAAGGCGATCCGCGACTATCACCCGATGCAGGCGGGCGACGTGCCCGCCACCTATGCCGATATCTCGGCGATCCATGCCGATCTCGGCTTCGCGCCCCGGACATCGCTGGATGTCGGCATCCCGCGGTTCGTCGACTGGTATCGCGGCTACCGCGAAAGGCATCCCGCCACGGCTTCGGCATAGTTCTGATACAATTGCGGTTTAGCCGGGCGACAGAACCCCTGCCGAAAGCCCGTCATGCGTATTGCCGCCCTGCTTCTGCTCTCCGTTTCCTGGCCCGCGCTCGCGCAGGTGCCCCCGCCTCCCCCGCCCGCCAGCGAGGCCGAGGAGCTGGCGGCGGAGGAAGCCGAGGAGGAGATGGGCGAGGACATCGTCGTCACCGGCCGCGGCAAACCGATCGGATCGGTGATCGGCGATATCGAGCCCGAGGTGACGCTGAATGCACGCGACATCCGGGCTTACGGCGTCAGCAATCTCGCCGAGCTGCTCGAGGAACTCAGCCCCCTGACCGGCAGCATTCAGGGCAGCGGCGGTCAGCCGGTGACCTTGCTCGGCGGCCGCCGCATCTCCAGCTTCCGCGAGATCCGCGATCTGCCGCCCGAGGCGGTGCTGCGCGTCGACATCCTGCCAGAGGAGGTCGCGCTCAAATATGGCTACCGGGCCGATCAGAAGGTGGTGAATTTCGTCCTGCGCCGCCGGTTCCAGGCGGTGACCACCGAACTCGAAACCCGCCAGGCGATCGCGGGCGGACGCCAGACCTATGAGGCCGACGTCAACTATCTGCGCATCGCCAATGGCAGCCGGCTGAGCATCGATGGCGAATATGAACGCAGCAACCCGCTGTTCGAGGATGAGCGCGATCTGATCGAGGCCGATCCCGACCGCACGTTGCTCTCGGCAGCGGACGCGGTGAAATTGAACGGCACGTATAACCGCACGATCCTCGGCAATGTCTCCGCCACGCTCAGCGCTGAACTGGAGGGGCAGGACAGCCGCGCCGCGCTGGGCCGCGCGCTCGACGAATCGCAGCGGCTGCTGCGCGATAGCCGCACCCGCACGGGCAATCTCAACTATTCACTGAACGGCGATCTGTCCGACTGGCAATGGTCGCTGGGCGGCGGCTACACCCGCGACTGGTCGACCACGCTCACCGATCGCGATAATGATGGCGGGGGCGTGCGCCGCGACCGTGCCGAATCGGTCGCGCAGACGATCGAAACCGAGGGCACCGCCAGCGGCGAGCTGTTCGAGCTGCCTGCGGGCGCCGTCGCCGCGACCCTCAAGGCCGGGTTCAACCTGCGCGACATCGCCAGCGAATCGACCCGCGCCGGGGTGTTCACCGCCACCGATCTGTCGCGCGACCAGGCGAGCGGCCAGGCCAATGTCGATCTGCCGCTGTTCGATGACAGCGCGATCGGTACGCTATCCGCCAACGCCAACGGCACCGTCGAGCAGCTATCCGATTTCGGCACGCTTACGACGCTGGGTTACGGCATCAACTGGGAGCCGATCGACGAAGTCCGCCTGATCGCGTCGATGACGCATGAGGACGGTGCGCCCAGCATCCAGCAGCTGGGCAATCCGGTGCTCGTCACCCCCAATGTCCGCGTGCTCGACGTGAGCACCGGGCAGACGGTGGACATCACGCGCATCGATGGCGGCAATCCCGATCTGCTCGCCAACAACCGCCGTGTGATGAAGCTGGGGCTGACGGTGAAGCCGATCGAAGACACCAATCTCACGATCCTCGCCAACTACACCGATACGCGAATCGACAATCCGACCCAGAGCTTTCCCACCGCGACCCCGGAAATCGAGGCGGCCTTTCCCGACCGCTTCGTCCGCGACGAGGACGGCACCCTGCTGCGCATCGACAGCCGGCCGGTCAATTTCGCGCGCAGGGCGCAGCGCCAGTTCCGCTGGGGCTTCAACCTGTTCGAGACGCTGGAGGCCCCGCCGCCAACGGGCCCCGATGGCCAGCCGCTCACCCCCGAACAGATCGAGGAACGGCGCAACGCACGCCGCGATGCGCGCCAGGCCGCGCGCGGCGCGGGCGGCGAAGGCGCAGAACGACGCGGCCGTGGCGGCGGCGGTGGCCGCGGTTTTGGCGGCGGTCGCTTCGGCGGCGGACGGCAGGGCAGCATCCAGTTGGGGATATTTCATGAATGGCGGCTGGAGGACACTCTCCTGATCCGCCCCGGCGTGCCCGAACTGGATCTGCTGAGCGGATCGTCGATCAGCGATCGCGGCGGCGAATCGCGCCATCAGATCGAACTGCGCGCAGGCTATAACCGCAACGGGCTCGGCGCGCGGCTCAACGTCGATTGGCAGAGCGGCACCAGCGTCCGCGCCGACCCGGCGAGCGGCGCGGCGTCGCCGCAGGACCTGACCTTCGGCGCGCTCACCACGGTCAACCTGCGGCTGTTCGCCGATCTTGGCCAGCAGCGCAGCCTGGTTCGCTCGGTGCCGTTCTTCCAGGGCTCGCGCGTCACGCTGGTGGTGGACAATCTGTTCGACAACCGCATCGACGTGCGCGACGCGAGCGGCGCAACGCCGGTCGGCTATCAGCCTGATCTGCTCGATCCCCTCGGCCGATCGGTCCGGCTGAGCTTCCGCAAGCTGTTCTTTTAACGGCTGGCTGGGGCGGCAGGGTTCGAACCTGCGAATGGCGGCATCAAAAGCCGCTGCCTTACCACTTGGCGACGCCCCAGCAGGCGAGCGGCGCTTATAGCCATGCGCACGCGTCTGAAAAGGGGGATGCGTAAGGGCTTAGGCCAGCCGTTCGATCCAGCCGTGGCGATCAGCGATCTGGCCGCGCTGGATGCCGACCAGTTCGTCGCGCAGCTGCTCAGTCAGTTCGCCGGGGCCGCCATTGCCGATCGAGAAGCGCATATCGGGCGACGCGACGCTGCCGATCGGCGTCACCACCGCCGCAGTGCCGCAGGCAAAGGCTTCGCGCAGCCGGCCACTTTCCGCATCGGCACGCCATTGATCGATGGCGTAGGGCTCCTCGCGCACGGTCAGCCCCTTTTCGCGCGCCAGGACCAGGATCGAATCGCGGGTGATGCCGGGCAGGATCGTGCCGCCCAGCGGCGGCGTCTGGATCGAGCCGTCATCGAACACGAAGAAGGTGTTCATGCCGCCCAGCTCCTCGACATAGCGGCGCTCGACCGCGTCGAGGAAGATCACCTGGTCGCAGCCCTGGCGGATCGCCTCTGCCTGCGCGGCGAGGCTCGCGGCGTAATTGCCGCCGCATTTTGCCGCGCCCGTCCCACCCGGCGCGGCGCGGGTATAGTCCTGCGACACCCATAGCGAGACGCTGGGCGCGCCACCCTTGAAATAGGCGCCGACCGACGAGGCGATGACCAAATAGAGATATTCGGACGCGGGCTTCACCCCCAGGAACACCTCGCTGGCGAACATGAAGGGGCGCAGATAGAGCGCGCCGCCCTCGATCTCGGGAATCCAGTCATGGTCGGCGCGGACCATCTGGCGGATCGATTCGAGGAACAGGTCCTCGGGCAATTCGGCCATTGCCATGCGCCGTGCCGAATCGCGGAAACGGCGGGCATTCTCCATCGGGCGGAACAGCGCGGTGCCACCATCGGCGAGGCGGTAGGCCTTCATCCCTTCGAAGATTTCCTGGGCATAGTGCAGCACCGACGTCGCCGGATCGAGCGTCAGCGGTGCGCGCGCGCCGACCTGCGCATCGTGCCAGCCCTTCCCCTCGGCATAGCGGATCGTCACCATATGATCGGTGAAGACGCGGCCGAAGCCGGGATTGACCAGCTTCTCCGCCCGCTCGTTCGCCGGCACCGGCGATGCGTTGGGAGTGAAGGCGAAGGTCAGGTCGGCATCGGCGGTCATGCGGTTTCCCATGTGGAATATGGCACGGACTTGGGTTGCCAAGCGGGTAAAGCCGATGGCAGGAAGCGTCAACATGGCTGCCACATTCCCATCGGCTTCGGCCCTCTTCCTGCGCGAGCCCGAAATTCGCCGCGGGGTGGAGCTGCTCTATTTCGGTTACAGCCACCTGACCCGCGCGATCGACGCCGGCCTTGCCGAAAAGGGCCTGGGCCGTGCGCATCACCGCGCGCTCTATTTCATCGCCCGCCAGCCCGATCTGACGGTCGGGCAACTGCTCGGGTTGCTTGCGATCACCAAGCAGTCATTAGGGCGCGTGCTGACCGATCTGGGCAAGCACGGGCTGGTCGAGACGCGCACCGGGCCCAACGACCGCCGCCAGCGCCTGCTGCGCCTGACCGCGGCGGGCGCCGAACTGGAGGCGGCGCTGTTCGAAGCCCTTCGAGAACGTCTGTCGGCGGCCTATGCCAAGGCCGGGCAGGAGGCGGTCGGCGGTTTCTGGGCGGTACTGGAGGGGCTGGTGCCGCCCGAGGAACTGCCGCGAATCGAGGCGCTCAGGCGCTAGCCTTGGCCTCTTCGGCCATCGCGCGGCTGCGCGCGACGGAGGCGGCCAGCGTCGCCGCCAGCAATTCCACCAAGGCATCGTTGCGGTCTAGGACGTTCAGGCCTTCGCGGGTCGAGCCGCCGGGGCTGGCGACGCGATCGGCGAGCGTGGCCGCGCTTTCCTCCGATCCGGCAACCATCAGCGCCGATCCTTCGACCGTCGCCAGCGCGAGCCGTTGCGCCTGATCGAGCGGCAGGCCGACCCGCGCCCCGGCCACCGCCAGCGCATCGATGAAACGGAACAGGAAAGCGGGACCGCAGCCCGACAGCGTGCCCGCCGCGTCGAACAATGCCTCGCTCGCGATCCATTCGGTCAGACCGAGCGGGGCCGCCAGGGTTTCGGCATCGCCGCGACCCTCTGCGCTTTCGCTGCACAACAGGGTCACGCCCTTGCCGATCGCGACCGGCAGATTGGGCATCGCCCGCACGACATGGGATGCCGGGATCACCCCGCGAAGCGTCTCGATCTCGACGCCCGCGAGAATCGACATCAGCAACCGCGGCCCGCCGTCCCGCCCGGCGAACATCGCGCGCATAGCATCAAGCTGCTGCGGCTTCACCGCCAGCACCAGCGTATCGGGCCAGCCGCCTGGCGGTTCCGACATCTGCACCACGCCGTCCGGCAAATCGCGCCGGCTGCGGTTGATCACCGTGATCCGTTCGGGCGCGACCCCGCTCGCCAGCCAGCCGCGCAGCATCGCGCCGCCCATATTGCCCGCGCCGACCAGCCAGATACCGGAGCCAAGTGAGGAATTAGGGCTCACGCCTCCCCGCGCGTCTCGATCAGCGCGGCGGCAAGCGCTTCCTTGGGCGATTTGCCACCCCACAGCACGAACTGGAACACTGGATAGAAGCGTTCGCATTCGTCGATCGCGGTCTCCACCAGCATCTCGGTCTGCTCGAGCGACAGCGTCGCCTCCTCGCCGCCGTCGATCATCGCGGCGTTGCGGTAGAGCAGGATGCCGCTGGTCGACCACAGTTCGAAATGGCCGATCCACAGTTGCTCGTTGATCAGCCCGATCGCCTCGTACAGCGCGACGCGCTTGTCCTCGGTCACGCGGATGTCGGGAAAGGCGAGGAACTGCAGCGCGCCATCCTCGGCGCGCCACACCGCGCGCAGCTCGTAGGTCGTCCAGCTGCCCTTGAACGTACCGACGACCTCGTCATCGCTGCGCTCATGCTCCCAGCCATGCGCCGCGAAATAATTCTCGAGCATGTCGATCGGCGCGACATCGTCGCGCTCCAGATCGCTTTCGTCCATTCTCATGCCGCCCGCCTGCGCATCATCCGCCGACCCTGCCAAGGCCGGCGGGCGGACACAAGCGTCGCGCCGTCAAAAGCTGTGGGCCTAATGTTTACAGCCCCGCCTTCGACGCGGGTTTTGGCTTGGGCTTGGCCGATTTGGCCTCGAGCGCGTCGAGCCGCGCCTTCAGCGCATCGGCCTCGTCGCGCGCGGCCGCGGCCATCGTCTTGACCGCCTCGAATTCGTCGCGGCTGACGAAATCCATCCCGCCGATCCATTCGCGCGCGCGCTGGCGCGTCGCCGCCTCGGCCTCGCGGCCCATACCGGCGAGCGTGCCCGCGGCGCCGTTCATGAATTTGACGAAATCGTCGAACACCCGGTTTTCGGTCTGCATCGTGGTACCCTCAAAAAATGATCAGAGCAGTATCTTGGTGCGCGCGCGCGCCGGCACAAGGGTTTCGGCGTTGGGATTGAGGCGGTCGATACCCAGCGTCAGCATGCCGGCAAAGCTGATCCATACCATATATGGCACCATCAGCCACGCCGCAGCCTTGCGCATGCGGGCGAAAACCAAGGTCGTCGCGATCGAGATGCCGAGCATGAAGACGATCAGCCAGAACGCCGCCGTCACCTGATGCGCGCCGAAGAACAGCGGCGTCCAGGCGAGGTTGAGCACCATCTGCATCACGAACAGCGCGATTCCCACACCGCGCAACCGCGCGCCCCGCGCGTTGAGGATCATCGCAATGGCAAGGCCGAGCAGGACATATAATGATGTCCAGGCCACGGGGAACAGCCAGCCAGGCGGAGTCAGATCGGGCTTGGCCAGCGCCGCGTACCAGGCGTTCTCCTCACCGGATTGCGCCAGCCACCCGGAAAGGAAACCGAGAAACAGGATCAAGGGGACGGTGACGATGGCCCAACGCAGATAGGACATCCGCAACTGCCCGGCCGACGCGATCTCACCCAAATTCCAGTCCCCCCTATTCGGCGGGCTGTGGCGCCGCACCGCCCGATCCATGCGCCTTGCGGTCTTCCAGCTCGTGTTCGAGCTGGCGGGTGACCGCCTGGGGCGAGCCCGTATAGCGCGCAAGGCGCGAATAGATAATCGGGATCAGGAACAGGGTGATGAGCGTCGCGATCGACACGCCGAAGACGATGACGACGCCGATCGACGCGCGCGCGGCGCCGCCGGCGCCGCCGGAGACGATCAGCGGCACCGCGCCCATCACCGTCGCGATCGACGTCATCAGGATCGCGCGCAGGCGGCGCTGCGCCGCGCGGGCGA